>ENA-OSAF01000255-OSAF01000255.1-marine-sediment-metagenome-genome-assembly--contig:-NODE-255-length-18957-cov-22.006930_pt1 | contig 18957 bp, 19 predicted proteins | sample MGYA00237872_ERZ529318 | MGnify/ENA primary metagenome ERZ529318 (study PRJEB26369, sample SAMN03142813) | marine sediment metagenome | biome: marine; feature: borehole; material: sediment... | reverse complement strand
TAGTTGCTCGCGACCGCCGGCAGCGCGGCCGCCGAAACCATGATGATCGGCACGCCGCTGGTCATCGCCCGCGTGGGCGGGCTGAAGGAATTTTTCATGTTCGGCGACGTGGGCCTGGCGGTTGAGCCGGGGGATACCGGAGGTCTAGCGGAGGCCATTGACAGGCTGGCCGCCGATGTGGAACTGGCCCGGGAGCTGGGCTGCCGGGCACACCGTGTGGCCGTGAAGTATTTCAATCTTACCCGGCATATTAAGAGGCTGATAGAGATATTCAGCCTTTTTTGTCGCCGACATTACCTGCGGAGTTTACCCTAAAAGCGTAAGCCGGGCGGCGGTACCGCCGGCCCCCTTAACGGCAAGCTTAATCTACCGCCGTCATTTGCGCGCAAGGAGAGTGATGCAGGATTAAAATCTGTGTTCTGGTCAACGGCAGCGCGGACAGCGCCATGGGATACAGGGCCCGGGGGTTGTTTGCCAATCAAGTCGCGGCGGGGCGGGCCGTTATTCTGTACCGGGAGCGGGGGAAACTCACCGCCCTGTTTGTTTTTCTCAGGCAAGTTTTTGACCTGCGGCCCGGCTTGATTTATGTGCTGAACATAGGCTGCGCCGGCGCCGGGTGCGCTTTATTTTACCGCCTATTGTTCAGTATCCCTTATGTGATCGACACCGGGGACCTGTTGTATGAAATGGCTGTGCTGACCCGCCAGGGAAATTGTCTCTACAGGCAATTTTTACGGATATGCGAGTGGTTGACGCTGAAACTGTCCGCCTGGATAGTGGTCCGGGGTTCCGAGCATGTTTCCTGGCTGCGGCGGCGGGGCTACAGGGCATACTTGATTCCGGACGGTATCTGGCCCGGCCATTCCAGGCCGCTGGATGTAACAAATTGGCGCAGGCAGCTGGGCCTGACCGATCAGTTCGTGGTGGGGGTGGTGGGCTCTTGCCGGTGGTCTCCGGCCCTGGATTGGGCCTATGGGCTGGACCTGGTGGAAATCATGGCCCACCTCAAACAATACCCCGTCCGCGGCATCATGGTCGGCGATGGAGACGGGCTGGCCATGGTAAAGGAAAGGGCGCAACGGGCGGGAGTTGAGGAAAGGATTCTTTTCGTGGGCCGGGTGTCCTACAGCCAGCTGCCCCGCTGGATCAACCTGTTTGATTTTGCCCTTTCCACGCAAAACAACACCCCGGCCGCCCGGGTAAGAACTACGGGCAAGCTGCCCGAGTACCTGGCCTGCGGCAGGTACGTGATTGCCTCCCGGGTGGGCGAGGCCGCCAGGCTGCTGCCGCCGGAAATGCTGGTGGAATACATAGGCCGCCGGGATCACACCTATGCCGGCAGGGCGGCGGGTAGGATCGCCCGGGTGATTACCCGGCAGAAGAAGCCGCCGCTTTTTTTTCCGGGCGGGGTAAAAATAGCCAGGGAAAACTTCGACTATGCATTGCTGGCCCGGCGGCTAAGCCAATTGATCTGGAGTGAAAGGGATGATGAAACAACTCAGGGAGCGGGGCAAATTAACCTATGAGTGGATACCACCGGGGGTGGAAAGGCTGCTGGACCTGGGCTGCGCCGCCGGTCACGACACAGCCTGGTTTTCCCGCAAGGCTCAAGCGACTTACGGGCTGGACTGCAGCGAAAGTGCCATTGCCGAGGCGCGCCGGAACTACCCCGGGATTACCTTTATCCACGGGAGTTCCACCAGCCTGCCTTTCCAGGACAACTTCTTTGACGCGGTTACCTTTATCGAAGTCCTGGAGCACCTGCCATACCGGGATGAAAAGCCCACCATCCGGGAAATACACCGGGTGCTGAAACCCGGGGGCGTTTTAATTTTGTCCACGCCCCACAAGGGTTTGTTTTACTTCCTGGACCCCCTGGACGCCAAGTTCAAAATTTACCGCTTGGGCAAATTCATTACCGGCACCGAAAAATACGACCGGCTGTTTGCCGGGTATTACGGGGGTTTAAAGGGACACAAACATTATACCCTGGCAGAGGTACAAAACCTGCTGGCCGGTTATTTCAGCATCGAACGGGTTTACAGAAATTCCCTGCTGTTGCATCCCTTGAGCACGTGGATTTACCTGATTAAGGAAAAAATGGGCCTAAAAAGCAGGCTGCTGGATAAATTTCTCCAGTTTTTAAGCGATTTCGACTATTCCTGCCGGTACGGCAGGCTTGCTTATAACATGCATATCCTGGCCAGAAAGAACGGGATTGGCCCATGAAGATACTGATGTCGGCGATAACCTGTTTTGACGCTGAACCCGGGGGGCTGAGCAGGTACTTTATGGAGATAGCCCGGGGACTGTCCGCCGGCGGCAATGAAGTTACGGTTCTGGTGCTGGGGGAGGCGCCGGGAGCAAAAGCGCCTGCCGGGACGCTGCGGGTGCGCCGGGTGCCCGGGGCGAGTTTGCCCGCCCGGGTGATTAATTTTTACCGGGCGCTGGTTTCCGAGTTACGGGGCAACAAGTACGATGTTTACAACCCGCATTTTGCCTTGTACGTGTTTGGGCCCATGCTGGCGGGACGGTTAAAAAAATGCCCCGTGGTTTTTAATTTTCAGGGGCCCTGGTCGGGGGAGGCAGGGGTGGAATTGAGCGGCGGGTCAGGGGGGCTTTCGCTGCCCGGCAGGATTGTTTGTGCCATGAAAAAGTTCGTGGAAGAGTTTGTCTACCGCAGGTGCGACAGGTTAATCGTTTTGAGCCGGGAGTTCAAGCAAATCCTGGTGGAGGAATACGGCGTGGCCCCCGCCAGGGTAGTGGTGCTGGCCGGCGGTTGTGATGTCAACAGGTTTGTTCCCGGGAACAAAGGGGAAGCGCGGCGGGCCCTGGGCCTGCCCCGGTCGCCAAAAATCGTGTTTACCGTCCGGCGACTGGTAAACCGTACGGGCATAGACCTGCTGATCAAAGCGATGCCAATATTAAAGCGGCACAACCATAACTGCCTGCTGGTGGTGGGCGGGGACGGGCCGCAAAAACCAGGGCTGGAAAACCTGGCCCGGGAGCTGGGCCTGGCCGGCGCAGTTATTTTTACCGGGTACATACCCGAAGAAGATTTACCCCTTTTTTACCGCGCGGCAGACGTGACGGTAGTTCCTTCACTGGCCTTTGAGGGGTTCGGCCTAGTCACCGTGGAGGCCCTGGCCTGCGGGGTGCCGGTGGTGGCAACTCCCGTGGGGGGCAATGTGGAAATTTTATGCCGATTAGAGCCCAGGTTGCTCTCCCGGTCCGTCAGCGCCGAAAGCCTGGCGGAAAAAATCAACGGCGTGCTGGCGGGGGAGGACTGGGTTCCCGACCCCCACAGGTGCAGGAATTTTGCGGTGCAAAATTATTCCTGGTCCAAAATAGCCCGGGACGTGCTGGCGGTTTTTCAAGCCGAAGCCAACAAAAGGCAGTCCGGTTGATATGTGCCGGTAAATCAACCGGTTGGCTGGCAGGGCCGGTGTTTCCCGCCAGCGACCGGCCCGGGAAAAGCATAACCCGGAAAACCATTGACAGGAGGAATTAAGTGGAGGAGGACCTTACGTGCACGGAAAAAGCGCTTTAATAACCGGCATCACCGGCCAAGACGGCTCGTACCTGGCGGAATGGCTCCTTTCCCGGGGTTACCGGGTCTACGGCCTGGTCAGAAGGAGCAGCACGGAAAACCTGGAACGCATCGAGCATCTCAAGGAGCAAATTAATTTAATTTCCGGCGACCTGCTGGACCAGAAATCTTTGATCGCCGCCGTAGAAACCGCCTGCCCCGATGAAGTATATAACCTGGCGGCCCAGTCTTTTGTACCGGTTTCCTGGCACCAGCCCGTGCTGACGGCCGAATTGACGGCGCTGGGGGTAACCAGGATGCTGGAGGCAATCAGGACGGTAAACGACAAGATCAGGTTTTACCAGGCCTCCAGCAGCGAAATGTTCGGCCGGGTACAGGAAGTACCCCAGACCGAAAAGACGCCCTTTTATCCCCGAAGCCCGTACGGTGTGGCTAAAGTTTACGGTCACTGGATTACCGTTAACTACCGGGAAAGTTACGGGATGTTTGCCTGTTCCGGCATCCTGTTCAACCACGAGTCGCCCCGCCGCGGCCTGGAGTTTGTTACCAGAAAGATCACCAACGCAGTGGCCCGCATCAAGCTGGGGCTGCAGGACCGGCTGGTACTGGGCAACCTGGAGGCCAGGAGGGATTGGGGCTACGCCGGGGATTACGTGAAGGGAATGTGGCTCATGCTGCAGCAGGAAACCCCCGGCGATTATATCCTGGCCACCGGTGAAACCCATACCGTGCGGGAATTTGTAAAAATTGCCTTTGAACACGTGGACCTGGATTATGAAAAGTACGTGGTGATAGACCCTAGGCTTTTCCGGCCCGCGGAAGTTGACCTGCTGCTGGGCGACCCCTCCAAGGCAAGGGCCGGGCTGGGCTGGCAGCCCGAGGTATCTTTTGAGCAGCTGGTAAAAATGATGGTGGACGCGGACCTGGCCCGGTGGGGGAAAAAAGTGTAAAGCGGTTGAGATGCGTGCGTGAATCCGCGGCTGGTGAGGGGGTATCCCTGTTGCAACAGGAGGTTTCCGGCAAGTTGACGGCGGCACTGTTGTTGGCCGGCGGAATTGGCGCCGGCGTTTTGTCTATTTTCCCGGGACAGGAAAGAATGATAATTGCTTTTTTGCTTTTGCTGGCTCTGGGTAGCCTGGTGGTGCGCAACCCCCTGCGGGCGGCATTTATGCTTTTAATTTTTTTATCCACGCTGGGGTTTTTCCGGCGCCTTTTAATTTCTGTGTCCGGCATTGCGGCCTATGACCCCCTGGTGTTGATTCCGCCGGCGGTAGTCGGGTTGCTGTTTATGGTGTCGGTATGGAAGGCCGAGGACGTTTTTAACTCGCTCCTGGCCCGCCTGGTGGGCATGTTGATGATTGTTATCATATACCAGGTATTTAACCCGCTCCAGGGCGGCTTGCCGGTGGGGCTGGCCGGGACCATTTTTTTTCTCACCCCCTTGTGCTGGTTTTATATCGGCAGGCGATATCTGGGCACGGAGGCCTTTACCGTGCTGGAAAGGATACTGATCGGCATGGGCCTGGTATGCGGTGTTTACGGCCTGTGGCAAAACATGGTGGGCTTTTTCCCCTTCGAGGAAGCCTGGGTGGAAGCTGTCCGGCACAAATACGTGACGCTGGTGGTCTACGGGAAAACCAGGGCTTTTTCCACCTTTGCCAGCTTCACTGAATTCACCAACTTCATGTCCGTGATACTGGTGCTCAGCTGCTCAAAGCTTTTGTTCCGGGCTGGGTCCTGGCCGTTGTTCCTGTTGCTGGGCGCGGTAGCCATGGCATGTATCGTTTATTCCGGCATGCGCGGCACGGTGGTCATGTTCATTTTGTCTGCCATGGCGGTGGCCGCCGTTCGCCATTACCGGCGGCCCTTGAGGATCATTTTGAGCATCACCGTGATTTTGCTTTTGCTGTCGGTTTTTCTTGCCCTCATCGGCAACTTGGAATTTTCCCCCGAAAGCGCCCCCGTTGCGGAGCACCTGGTGGGGGGCCTGACGGACCCCCTGAATCCGCAAAAATCTTCCCTGGTGCACCACGTGGATTCTATGCTGCGGGGTATGCGCATCGGAACCGCAAATCCGCTTGGTTTTGGGACCGGCAGCACCAACCTGGGCGGCGACAAGTTCAGGGGCATTAACCTGAGCGCGGAAGTGGACCTGGTGGACACCTTGATGGCCACGGGCTGGGCGGGGGGCATCATCTACCTGGCCGTGGTGGGGTTGGTTATCTGGCAGGCCGTCAGGTTAAACGCGATGTTTCCGCACAACTACCAGTTCTGCATGGTGCTGTGGATCCTGTTGTTTTTGGGGGGGCAGTGGCTGAACGGGGGTAATTACTTTTTATCCAGCCTGGTTTGGTTGCTGGCGGGCTGGCTGGACGGGAAACATGATGAGATAGCCCGGGGTAAGCGGACCGGCCCGGGGAGTGAGGGTACGTGAAAATCGCCCTGGTAACCCATCACGTGTTTAAAAACGACGGGCAGGGCCGGGTTAACTTTGAGCTGGCCCGCTACCTGGCCGGACGGGGCCACGATGTGCACCTGGTTGCCCACGGTGTGGCGGATGAGCTCTTAGACACACCCGGCATCACGGCGCTTCTGCTGCCCCGTTGCATCGAGCGGCCTAACCCGGCCAAAAATATACTTTTTCTCCGGCAGGCCGATGGGTTGCTGAAAAAGGGCTGCTTTGACATCATTCACGCCCACGGCGGGGTGGTATCGGTAGAGCATCACGTTAACACGGCCCATTTTGTACACAGCTGGTGGCAGCATTCCCCTTTCGGCGCCCGGTCGGAGGGCGTTTACCTCAGGCTTGCTACCCGGCTATATGCTGGGCTGGAAAAAAAGTCCTACGCCCGGGCCCGGGTGGTGGTAGCGGTTTCCCACAAAGTTAAAAGGGAGCTGGTGCAGTACGCCGGGGTAAACGGGGATAAGATCAGGGTGGTTTACAACGGCATCGACAGCGGGGAGTTCAGCCCCGCCGGCAGGCCGGCGGCACGGGAAGCCGTACTGAAAGCATGGAATATTCCCCCCGGCAAATTTGTCATTTTGTTTGCCGGGGACCTGCGCCATGACCGCAAGGGAATCTCTTCGCTGCTGGAATGCCTGACCCGCCTGGAGGTGGATTATCATGCCCTCATCCTGGGCAGCCCCGCCGGCAGCCCCTTTGTGGGGAAGGCGCTGGAAATGGGGCTGGGCGACAGGATCACCTGGGCGGGGTTTCAGAAAAACATCAGCAGCTATATGCGGGCGGCCGACGTTTTCGTTTACCCCACGCGGACCGATTCTTTTCCCACCGTTGTGATGGAGGCGCTGGCTGCGGGAACGCCGGTGGTGGTACCGGGTGCAAAACATTGCGGCGTGAGCGAGTTGCTGCAGGATAAAGAAACTGCCCTGCTGGTGGATAATCCCTGGGACGCCCGGCAGATAGCCGGGCAGGTGAATTTGCTGGCCCGGGATCAAATGCTGTGGCAAAAATTGTCCGGCGCGGGCCGCCGGCTGGCCGAGCAGATGCCCTGGCGCAGGATGGCGGAACAATATGAGCGCATTTACCTGGAATTGCTGCTGCGGAGGGATTAGCGTGAAAGTTTTACATATCAGCCCCACCTACTTTGCGGATGATTCCGTCATCGGGGGCGGGGAACGATATGCCGAATCCCTGGCCAGTGCCTTGAGCGACAGGGTTGAGACAACCTTTCTGGCCTTTGGCCCCGCGGAAAAAAACTACCATGCCGGCCGGCTGAAAGTGAGGATCCTGAAAACCCAGTGGAAAGTGCGGGGGCGATTGTCCAATCCCGTTGCCCTGGGCATGTTCGGGGAGATAAACAGGACCGATATCGTGCACTGTCACCAGTACCACATCCTGGCTTCCAACCTGGCCATCATTTACGGGGCGCTCAAGGGCAAAAAGGTTTTTGTCAGCGACCTGGGCGGCTGGGGGGAGAATATCCTGCCCTTGGTGGACCTGCAGAGGTTTGTGGACGGCTTTTTGTGCATCTCGGAATACTCCCGCCGGTTGCTGCAGCCCCGGGCGCCCAGCAGCGTGATTTACGGCGGCACGGATTTCGCCAGGCTGCCCGTGCCGGCTGCGCCGCAAAGGAATTATGTCCTGTACGTGGGCAGAATATTGCCCCACAAGGGCGTCAATTACCTGGTGGAAGCCGTGGACCGCCGCCTGCCCCTGCATATCGTGGGCCGGCCGTACCACCAAGCTTATTTTCAGTACCTGCAGGAACTGGCCCGGGGGAAAAACGTGGCTTTTTTCACTGATGTAAACGATGAAGAATTGGTCCAGCAATACGGCCATGCCCTGGTTACGGTATTGCCGTCAGTGTATATGGATGTATACGGCGTGGTGCACCGAAATACCGAACTGCTGGGGCTGGTGGTGCTGGAATCCATGGCGCTGGGGACGCCGGTTATTTGCTCCCGGGTGGCCAGCTTGCCCGAACTGGTGGAAGACGGGGTGAACGGCTTTCTCGTCCGGCCCAATTCTCCCGGGGAAATAGCGGAAAAAATAAATTTATTGGCCGGCAACCCGGAACTGGTTGAGCAAATGGGCCGGGCGGCCAGAAAAACCGTGGAAGAGAGATTTACCTGGGAGATGGTGGCACAACGCTGCCTAAAGGCATATCGTGAACTGAGCCGGTTTAACCCGGCCTGATGCTTTTGGCCCCGGCTTTAGCCTTAATGTGAAAATACTTGACAGGGCACCAGCATCACATTTTCATACATCGGTTTGAGATTGCACCGGTCATGGACGGTTAGGGGGAAGGCGCGGGAGCGGGGAAAGCCCTCCGGCGCCGGTTAATTAACCTGTTCTTTATTGTTTACCATGGATATGGAGGTAGTTGTATGCAGGCGGTAATTCTGTGCGGGGGCAAAGGAACCCGGCTGAGGGAAGAAACCGTAAACGTGCCCAAGCCGCTGGTTAAAATAGTCGACATGCCCATCCTCTGGCACATCATGAAAATCTTTGATGCGTACGGGGTGCGGGAGTTTGTGTTGTGCCTGGGTTATAAGGGGGAAGTAATCAAGGATTATTTTTTAAATCTCCAGGAATACGCCAGCAATTTCACCATTGAATATAACGAACGGGGCAAAAGGATATTTTACCGGGACGACAACATCATTAACTGGAAAATGACCTTTGTTGATACCGGGCGGGATACCAACACCGGCGGCAGGCTTTGGCGGGCTGCCGGGTTTATTGAAGGGCCGCGGTTTTTCGCTACTTACGAAGACGGGGTGAGCGGCGTCAATTTGCAGCAGCTGCTGGCATTTCACCTTGAGCAAAACAGGATTGCTACCCTGACCGCGGTGCATCCCCCGTCACCTTTTGGGCTGCTGGAGGCCGAAAACGGTGTGGCCAGGTCTTTTAAAGAAAAACCGCCAATCGAGGGGCTGGTCAACGGAGGCTTTTTTGTTTTTGAGCGGGTGATTTTCGATTACCTGGATGATGATAATTGCATGCTGGAGGAGGAGCCCCTGCGCCGGCTGGTTGACGGCGGGCAACTCAGTGTTTTTGAACACAAGGGGTTCTGGATGGGCATGGACACCTATAAACAGTTTACACAGTTGAACCATATTTGGGACAGCGGGGTCGCTCCCTGGAAGGTGTGGTGATGAGCTTGCAAGGATCATTCTGGCAGGGAAGAAGCGTTTTCATCACCGGCTGTACCGGCTTCTTGGGCTCCTGGTTAAGCCGGGAACTGGTTCGGGCCGGCGCGGTGGTCACGGGCATGGTCAGGGACTGGGTGCCGCGGTCCATGCTGTTCGACAGCGAGGTTTACCGCAACATGAATATTGTCCTGGGCCGGGTGGAAGACCTGGAGGTACTGGAAAGGGCCCTGGCCGAGTACGAGGTGGATACGGTATTTCACCTGGCTGCCCAGGCCATTGTGGGCATAGCCAATAGCAATCCGCTGTCCACCTTTGAGTCCAACATCAAAGGTACCTGGTGTTTACTGGAGGCATGCCGCAGGGTGCCCACGGTGAAGAGAATTGTGGCCGCTTCCAGCGACAAGGCTTACGGTTATCAGGAAGTGCTTCCCTACGCCGAAACCGCTCCGCTGATGGGCAGCCACCCTTACGATGTTTCCAAAAGCTGCGCCGACCTGTTGTGCCGGGCCTATCACGCGACCTACGGTTTGCCGGTGGCCGTCACCCGGTGCGGTAATTTTTTCGGGGGCGGAGATTTAAATTTCAACCGGCTGGTGCCCAGCACCATCAGGTCCCTGTATTTCGGCGAAGCGCCGGTGATAAGGAGCGACGGCACATTTATCAGGGATTATCTGTACGTCAAGGATGGGGTTAAGGCTTACATGCTGCTGGCGGAAAAAATGGAACAGCCCGGGGTTTGCGGCGAAGCTTTCAATTTCAGCAACGAAGTCCGGTTGACGGTAAAGCAGATGACGGAGCTTATAGCCGGGTTGATGGGCAAGGAGCACGTAAAACCGGTGATTTTGAACCGGGCCAGCCATGAAATCAGGCACCAGTATTTATCAGCGGAGAAAGCCCGCCGGGTTTTGGGCTGGGCTCCCTGCTGGCAGGTGGAGGAGGCTCTGCGGGAGACGATCGAATGGTACCGGCAATATTTCAGCCGCGCCGGCCGGGGCGGAAAAGAGGGTGGCAAAAAGGAGTAGAAGGCCTTGCTTTTAGCCTTCTGTTCCTTTATTTTGCCGTCTTTGGGCGTCCAGGGAAAAAACGATGATCAGCGCCGTGAGCAGCCCGGTGAAACCGGCCCGCAAAATATTTTCCCGGGTGTTGGGTTTTACCGGGGCGGCGGGTGGGGCGGCCGCATCGACGATGGTGACGTTTTTAACCCCCATCAGTTCTTCCACCCGGACGGTGAATGCTTTGGCCACGGCATTGGCGAAGTTAGCAGCTTTAACGGGATGATTCGCCCTGGCCGTCAGCTCGATGATCTGGGAATCCACCGGAACATTGGTGGAAATCATGGCCGCCAGTTCACCGGGCGACATGTTCAATTTGCCCAGTTGAACAGCCTTTTGGGCAACGGAAGAGCTGTGCACCAGCCGCTGGTAGCTGTGCATCAACGAGTTGGCCAGTTGAATGTCGTCCCTCAGCATAGCCGAGCCGTAGGAGCCCACGTAAACCTTACCCACCATCAGTACTGCGGTGGCTTCGTAAACGGGGGGGATAATGAATATGCTTAAAATCGCTCCCGTTATCACGGCTATGGCGGTAATTGCTACAATAAGTAGTTTTCCTCTCGATAAAACATAAAAAATTCTGGTTGGGTCCACCACCAATCCTCCTCTTAGCATGTTTTTAGTCAATATATACGGTGGAAAATCAAAATGTGCTGAACACAAATCCTTGTTTTACGGATGGCGGTGAATTGCGCGCATGAACAGGACCATCAAGATACTGCTGGTGGATCACAGCGCGGTTTGGGGCGGAGGCGAGGTGGCCATTTTTAACTTGTGCCGCCATCTCAATCCCCGGCAATTTTGCCCGCTGGTGCTGACTGCCGTCGCCGGCCCTTTTGTGGACCGCTTAAGGGAGGCCGGGGTGGCGGTGCGGGTTATACCCCTGCACGAAAAGGTGCGCGGCAGAAAAAAAGATTCCGTCGGCGTGTTAACCTTTTTCAACATTGTATTATGGTGGCATCTGCTGCGGTACGTGGTTCAGCTGGTCCGGCTGATCAAAAGGGAGCAAATTGATATCGTTCATACTTGTTCCCTGAAAGCGCACCTGTACGGGGGGCTGGCGGCGAAACTGGCCGGCAAACCTCTGGTTTGGCACATTCTGGATTATATTGACACGCCTTACCTGCCCCGGGCCGCGGTTGTCGCCTTCAGGATACTGGCCGGGCTGGTGCCCTGCGCGGTGGTGACCATCTCCGCCAGCAATGCCCGCACGGTTAGCGCCGGTGCCGCCCGGGTGACGGTCATCAACTGCGGCACCGTGGTGGGGCCCGGGCCCGAACCGCTGCCCCCCGCCCCTCCCGTCAGAGTGGCCTTGATCGGCCGCATCGCGCCGTGGAAAGGGCAAATGGTTTTTTTGGCCGCGGCAAAATTGCTGCAGGATGAGCCCGTGGAATTCATAGTGGCCGGCGCCCCCCTTTTCGGCGAGGAAGATTACCGGCAGGACCTGGTGAACTATGTGGCCCGCAACGGGCTGGCCAACGTCAGGTTTACGGGTTTTGTTCACGACGTGCGGGAACTTTTGCGAGGGATACATATCATGGTGCACTGTTCCATATCCCCGGAACCCTTCGGCCAGGTGATCATCGAAGCCATGGCGGCGGGCAGAATGGTAATTGCTACCCGCACGGGCGGGCCCGGGGAAATAGTGGTGGAAGGGTATACCGGGTTGCTGGTGGAACCGGGCCGGCCCGAAGAACTGGCGGGCGCGATAAAAAAAGTCCTGGCCAACCCGGCCATGATGCATCAATTCGGCATCAGGGGCTATGAACGGGCCAGGGAAAAATACGAGATCAACTTGATGGTTGCGCAATGGGAAGCCCTATACCGCAAGCTGGTGAATGCAAACAGGCGGGGGAGATGCAGGTGCGCGGGTTAGACAGTTTAGACCATGAAATAGCGGCGGCGCTCAACGCCAGCGCCGCGGTAAAAATGGAGCTGGCCGCGCGCGGCACGGCAGCCGTAAAAGCTGCGGTGCTGAGCATTACGGAAGCGCTGGCGGCAGGCAACAAGGTAATGCTCATGGGCAACGGGGGAAGTGCTGCGGACGCCCAGCATATCGCCGCCGAGCTGGTGGGGAGGTTTAAACTGGAGCGCGGCGCCCTGCCCGCCATTTCCCTGTGCACGGACCCCTCGGTAATCACCGCCGTGGGAAATGATTACGGCTATGAATACCTTTTCGCCCGCCAGGTGGAAGCGCTGGCCCGGCCCGGGGACGTGGCGGTGGGCATCACCACCAGCGGGAGGTCGCCCAATGTGCTTAAGGCGCTGCAGACGGCCCGATCCCTGGGCTGTATCACCATCGGGCTCACCGGGCAAAACCCGGGCGGCCTGCAGGATATTTGTGATATTCTGGTTTCCGTGCCCAGCGACGTGACGGCGCGGGTGCAGGAGGCCCATACCGCCGTCGGACACGTTATTTGCGAGTTGGTTGAAAGGTTAATAAACAACAGGGTTTCCGGCCAGGGGGAGTGAGAGTTGATGCACCGGTTGATCAAAGGTTTTGCCGGCAAAAAAATTCTGGTGGTGGGGGATGTGATGCTGGACCGGTATATCTCGGGCAGCGTGGAAAGGATTTCCCCCGAGGCCCCCGTGCCCGTGGTTCTGATGGAAGAGGTGGCGGAGATGCCCGGCGGGTGCGGCAACGTGGCCAGGAACCTGACGGCCCTGGGCGCTTCGGTTATCATCGCCGGGGCGGTGGGTGCCGACCCGGAAGGGGAGACTCTGGTCAAGTTGCTGCACCGGGATGATGTTGATACCGCGGGGTTGGTCAAAGTGGCCGGGAGGCCCACCGTGTTAAAGACCAGAATTGTTTCCGGCCACCAGCAATTGTTGAGAATAGACCGGGAAAAGGCCGGGTGCCTGGACGGCCATGGTACGGCGCAGATGCTGGCCCTGGTGGAAGCGGCGAAGCATGACGTGGACGGGGTCATCATATCGGATTACAACAAGGGTGTGATAAATTCTCAACTTATGGAGGCCTTGGGCAGGATGTTCCCTCCCGGGTCGGTGCCCGTGGTGGTTGACCCCAAGCCGCAAAACGCTCACCTGATTAAAGGGGTGGACGTGATCAAACCAAATCACAGGGAACTGGAGGCCATGGCCGGCAAAAAAATCCCCGACCCGGCAGGGCTGGAGATGTTTTGCCGGGAGCTGATGGCCCGGAGAGATTGCCGCGCCGTTCTGGTGACCCGCGGCCAGCGGGGGATGGTGCTGGTGGAAAGGGAGGGGCCGTGCAGCGAAATCCCGGCGCAGCGAAGCGAGGTTTATGATGTCAGCGGCGCCGGGGACACGGTGTGCGCCGTGTTGACGCTGTGCATTTGCTCGGGTATGTCCCTACGGGATGCGGCGCGTGTGGCCGGCCGGGCGGCTTCCCTGGTGGTTCGTAAGCCTGGCACCGCGGTGGTGCGGGCTGAAGAGCTGGCCGGTTGCCTGTAACTGCCGGCCTGGAAAGGGTGATGGGGATGCGGTGGCGCGAAAAAATCATCGGCAGCGCGGAAGCGGAAAACCGCGTCCGGGGCTTAAAAAAACAGGCGGGGCGCGTTGCCTTTACCAACGGCTGTTTTGACATTCTCCACGCCGGCCACGTCAGGCTGTTGATGTTTGCCCGCAGCCTGGCGGACGCCCTGGTGGTGGCCCTGAATTCTGATGCCAGCATCGCCGGCATCAAGGGCCCGGGCCGCCCGGTGAACTGTCAGGAAGACAGGGCCGAAGTGATTGCCGCTTTGTCCTGCGTGGATATGGTGGTTATTTTTGATGAGCAAACCCCCCTGGCGTTGTTGAGGCGGCTGCGCCCCGACGTGTATGTCAAGGGCGGGGATTACCTGGGCAGGCTCATACCCGAGGCCGGGTACGTCTTGTCTTACGGGGGCGAGGTGCACTACGCCCCGTACCTTGGCGGCAGGTCCACCACGCTGCTGATCAACAAAATTAAAAATGCATAGTACAGGTGATTACTGTGCGGGGCAGCAGGGCAGGTAGAATGATTGATTTTTTTCTGGGTATTCCATTATTGGTTCTTTTATCCTTATTTAAAAAATTAAAATTAAAAGGTCAACCAAGAAGTCTGCCGGGCAACCCCCGGAAAATTTTAGTTATACTCCTGGGCGCGGTGGGAGATACATTGCTGTTGGTGCCGGCTATGCGCCTGTTGAAAAGAAAATACCCGGGGGCCCGCATTTATTTTTTCGGTACGCAAGTGAACAGGGACCTGGCCGGTTACGTGCCGGGACTCGATGAGGTGATCACGTTTGAGTTCGGGCAGCTGCTGCAAGGGCCCCGGGGGCTGTATAATTTTTGGCGCTTAATAGTGTCGTTGCGGGAGCAGCAATTTGACCTGGTGCTGGATTTTGAAAAGTGGGTGCGGGCCTCGGCGCTGGTCAGCCATGCGGCGGGGTCCCGTTATACAGCAGGCTTTAAGACCAAAAAGCAGTACCGCCATTTCTGCTACGACCTGCGGGTGGAAAAAGCAAACAAACACGTGATGGAGGTTTTTCTTGATTTGGTCAAGGCGCTTCCCGGAACTGACGCCGGGGAAACGCCGAAACAGGTGCTGGACCGCCATTTAATCCACAGGATCAAGAGATACAACCCCGGGCTAGAAAACTATATTGTGATTCACCCCGGCGCGGGGGGAAATGTGCGGCACGGCGGCAGAAGAATATGGCCGCCGGCGCGTTACGCCCGGCTGATTGCCGACGTTGCGGCCGGGCATCCCGAACTTTATTTCGTTCTCACCGGCACGGCCGGGGAGGCAGCCCTGGTTCACGATATTCTGCGCCGTGTCCCCGGCCGGGCGGGCCGCGTGGTTGTATTGGCGGGCCAAACCAATATCCACCAGATGCTCGGCTTGATTGCGCGGGCCTCCCTGGTTGTCTGCGGCAACACGGGGGTTATGCACATGGCCGTGGCTCTGGATGTGCCGGTGGTGGCCTTGCACGGGCCCACCGACCCGCACAAGTGGGGACCTAGGGGGACGAAGCACATCGTTGTTCAAAGCACGGCGGCCTGCGCTCCCTGCCTGGACCTGGGCTTTGAGTACCGCTGTCGCACGGCGCGCTGCATGGAAATGATCAACTACGGGGATGTTTTACAGGCCGTCAATCAGGTGCTTGCCGAAACCGGCAGGCGAAGCGGCAATGGGGGGTTACCATGAATATTTCCGTTATTGTCCCTACTTATCGCCGCCCGGCGGAGCTGGCGGTTTGCCTGGCCGGGCTCAAAAACCAGCTGCGCCGCCCCGATGAGGTTGTGGTGGTGGTGCGCGATACCGATGAGCTGACCAGGGATTATTTATGCCGGTTTGACTGCGGCGATTTGCACTGGCAAACGGTATATGTATCCAGGCCCGGGGTCATAGCCGCCCTCCGGGCAGGGGCCGAGAGGGCCCGGGGTGAAATTCTGGCCGTCACCGATGACGACGCGGAGCCGTTGCCCGACTGGCTGCAGCGCATCGAACGGCATTTTCAGGACCCTTCCGTGGGCGGGGTGGGCGGGCGCGACCTGATCATCCGCGGGGGCCTCCCTTCGGACAGGTGTGTGGAACCCGTGGGGCTGGTGACCTGGTACGGCCGCATTACGGGCAATCACCACTGGGGGTGCGGTGAGGCCCGGGACGTGGACGTTCTTAAGGGGGTCAACATGAGTTTCAGGCGCCCGCTGTTCGTTCTTGATGATCACCTTCTGGGGGGCGGCGCCCAAATGTATTTCGAGGTGGGCCTGTGTCTTAGGATCCGCAACATGGGCTGGAGGTTGATCTACGACCCCGGCATAGTGGTGAAACATTACCCGGCCCAAAGGTTTGATGAAGACAAAAGGGACGAGGTCAACTCGGCCAGCACATACAACAATGCCCACAATGAGGTGTATGTTTTATTGCAGCATCTGGCAGGGGCGGGAAAACTGGCGTTTTTATTGTATACCTTCGGCCTGGGAACCAGGGGCAATCCCGGGGTGCTGGCCGCGCCGTGGGTGCTGGCCCGTTACGGTTTGGCCCGGGGCGCCGCCCTGGTACAGGCTTCCCTGCGGGGAAAACTGGCCGGCTGCCAAACATACCGGCGGGTAAAAAACGAAAATTAAATCCCCATGCCGCCGGCAGCACCAAACACCGGTTGATGATATAAATGATATTAACGCGGCAACAATGCGGCAAGCAACGTGACCGGCCCGGGACCAATTGTAACCGGGTCATGTGAGGAGGTTGCAATTTGCTTAAACTGGTTAAGGGATTGATTGGGTTATACCAGGTGGTCAAATCCCCAGGGGCATTTAAGACCATGCTGTTAAACTATTACCACAGATATTATGCCGGGCAACAGCGGGTGCCGGCAGTTGAAGTTACCGCCTTGCTGGGGGAAAGGGTGAGCATTAGACTGGAAAACTTCTGGAGCAGGAACGGCAACGTATCGCCCTTCGAACTGATGTGCATCAGCGCCATCTGCTCCTGTTACCGGCCCCGCACGGTGGTGGAGATAGGTACCTTTGACGGCAACACCACCCTGCAGCTGGCCTTGAATTCCCCCCCGGACAGCACCGTTTACACCCTGGACCTGCCCGATGGTTTTGCGGCGGGAGAACTGCACACCGAGGCGGGCGAATTACAGTTTATCACCGGTGCGCACAGGGTGAAAAGAAAATATCAAGGTTCGCCCGTTGCCTATAAAGTGAAGCAAATTTTTACCGATTCCGCCCGGTTTGATTTTCAGAGGCTGGCCGGCATTGATTTGGTCTTTATCGACGGCAGCCACAGCTATGCTTACGTGAAAAATGATACCGAAAAGATATGGCCGGCCTTAAACAAGGGCGGTATCATGATCTGGCACGATTACACTCCCAACTGGATGGGGGTGTGGACTTACCTGAACGAGCTGTCTTCCCGGCTGGAGTTAAAAAATATTGCCGGCACCACCCTGGTGGTGCATGTCAAGGACTAGTCGAGAGGTGTAATAAAATTTCCATAGACCCACCCTTTCTGCCCCGTTTTGGTTTCTTTGATTTTTACCCAGCGGGAAGGATGGTAAGGGCCGAGCAGCTCCACCCGGGTGCCCGGGGGCAAAACCTTGATTATTTCGGACTTTATGCCGGCGGAGCTGCGAAAATTGACGTAGTTGTTTATCTCGGCCCGTTTGGGCTCCGGCGCGAAGGCTGCAGCATCGCCGGCTTGCGGTGCCGGCGCCGGTGTACCCGCAGGGGCGGGGGCTGTTGTTTTAGGGGCTGCTGCGGCAGCATCATCTCCCCGGGCTGGGTCGAAGGAAGTCCGGTTCCCCCCTGTACCGGGGGCCGGCTGAGGCCTTTCTGCGGGCCGGGCTGAATTCTCCGGTTGGTTTGTGCCCGGGGACCGGCTATCTCCCTCATTTTGCCCCGTCAGGGTGTTACCGTTGCCAAATTGTTCCCCGGAAAGATTTGTTAACCCGGTAAAAAGGGGTTGCACGTGATCAATCCCTTTATTTTTATGCTTGGATTCATCCAGCCCTTGCGGCATTGTTGGCGGCGCGGGTTTTTGGTAAACCACAAAAACTGTTATCACCACAAAAACAAGGGTTGCCACCAGGCACTTCCACTTGACCGCGTTGCCGGTGTAAAAAAGCACGAGGGTTAAAACCGCGCATGATGCGGCAATTATCAGAGCGGACGCCGCCAGCCAGAACCACATGGATCTCCCCCCTGACGTTAGGTTAAGGTTGCTTTTATTATTAGTAGTTGATTGGGCGATAAAATGTGCATCCATCTGGTAAACCGATTAACCAAACAACCGATTGTTGCATAGTATAAAAATACTTGAAACAGCGAAAGGAGTAGTTTGGACCCAATGATGATGAAAGCTCTGGTGCTGTGCGGAGGTAAGGGGACCCGCCTCCGTCCCCTTACTTATGCACTGGCCAAACAGCTGCTGCCCGTAGCCAACAAACCGGTATTGTTTTATATACTGGAGCAAATACAAAATGCCGGGGTGCAAGAAGTGGGTATTGTAGTGTCGCCGGAATACAGGGAGCAATTTAAAGCAAAGCTGGACCAATACAGGGATTGGGATATGAGTTTTACGTATATTGAGCAGGATGAACCCGGAGGGCTGGCCCACGCAGTGTCCTGCGCCCGGCATTTTTTAGGGGATGCGTCTTTCCTGATGTTTTTGGGCGATAACCTGTACCAGAGGGGTGTACAAAAATTTGTGCAAAATTTTATTGTGTCCGGGCCGGATGCCGCTTTGCAACTGGCCAGGGTGGAAAATCCGCGGCAGTGCGGGGTGGCGGTTTTGGGAGAGGGCAACCGCGTGCTGCGGGCGGTTGAAAAGCCCGAGGACCCGCCCGGCAACTTGGCGATAGCGGGGATTTACCTTTTTAAGCCCGTAATTCACGAAGCCATCGGCCGCATCAGGCTCTCCCGGCGGGGCGAACTGGAAATCACGGATGCCATTCAAATGCTGATTGACATGGGCTGCCGGGTGGAGGGAGAATTGATGGAGGGCTGGTGGGTTGACACCGGGACCCGGGAGGGAATGTTGTATGCCAACCGGTTAATATTGGAGGAGCACGGCCGGCGGGCGGTAAAGGGCCGGGTAGATGGTGCCAGTGAGGTGACGGGCAAAGTGGAGATGGGAGAGGGTACCGTAATTGAAAACAGTATGATCAAAGGGCCTGTGGTACTGGGCCGGAACGTGCTGGTGCGGGACAGTTATATCGGGCCCTATACCAGCGTTGGTAGCCACGCGGTAGTCGAGGGGTCCGGCGTGGATTATTCCATTTT
>ENA-OSAF01000254-OSAF01000254.1-marine-sediment-metagenome-genome-assembly--contig:-NODE-254-length-19004-cov-23.342868_pt1 | contig 19004 bp, 15 predicted proteins | sample MGYA00237872_ERZ529318 | MGnify/ENA primary metagenome ERZ529318 (study PRJEB26369, sample SAMN03142813) | marine sediment metagenome | biome: marine; feature: borehole; material: sediment... | reverse complement strand
GCGGCTCCGCCCCGGCCGGCTGACCCTCCCTAAGGCGCGCTTCACCCGCGCCTCTTCCCGTCGCTTTCCGTCCACGGCTTGATGTCCAGGACCGGCGAGCCCGGGCGGGCGTCGAGCCCGTCGACGAGAAGGCGGCCCTCGCGGCGTTCGAGGAGGCGGGCGAGGGTCCAGCCGATGGGGTTGGGCCGGGCCGGGCTCCGCAGGGCGAACACCCCGCGCTCCGGCTGGCTCCGGTCTCCCATGGGGTGGGCCTTGAGCCGGCCCCGCTCCTCCTCGGGAAGCTCGTGCATCCAGTAGGCGACCCATATGTGGGAGCCGGGCTCCAGACCCTCCAGCCCCTGGAGATACCGCGGGAAGACGGCTATCTCCGCCAGGCGGGGGAAGTCCGGCGGCGCCTCGTCCGAGACCTCGGCCACACGGGTCACCTCGCCGACGGCCTCCACCCAGAAGGTCCCCGGTGTCGAGGGGCAGATCCTCCGGAGGTAGTCGTAGACCGCACGGTGGAGGGCTTCCGCCCCGAGGTTGGAGCAGTGCTCCTTCGGGTCGGGGAGGCCGCCCAGGGCGCGGAGGACGTCCTCGTTGCTGATACGGAGGGCCTCGTCAAGGGTCTTCCCCCTGGCCATCTCGGTGAGCGCGCTCCCGCAGGCCACGGCCGAGGGGCAGCCGTGGACCTGGAAGCGGATGTCGTCTATCCGTCCGCCTTCGACCTTGATGTAGACCCAGAAGGCGTCCCCGCACCCCGGGTCGCCGTACTCGCCGACGCCGTCGGGGTCGTCGAGCCTGCCGAGGTTCCTCGGGTTCTGGAAATGGTCGATGACCTTCTCGCCGTAGTCCAAGGTCAGATGATGCCCATCTCCCGCCCGATGCGGCCGAAGGCGTCAAGGGCGAAGTCGAGGTCCTCGCGCGTATGCGCGGCAGAGATCATCACCCGTATCCGGGCCGTCCCGCGCGGCACCGTGGGGAACCCGATGGCCTGGGCGAAGATGCCGGCCTCGAGGAGGGCCCGGCTGAACTCGCGGGCGCGGTCGGCCTCCCCGATGATGACCGGGGTTATCGGCGTCTGGGTCTTCCCCGTGTCGAAGCCGAGCCTTCGCATCTCGCCCTGGAAGTAGCGGGCGTTGTCCCAGAGCCGGGAGACCAGCTCGTCGTCTGCCTCGAGGATGCGGACGGCCTCGATGTTGGCCGCGGCCTCGGGCGGGGTGAGCGAGGACGAGAAGAGGAAGGGCCGCGCGCGCTGCTTCAGGAGGTCGATGAGTTCGGCCGGCCCGGCGACGAACCCGCCCACACAGCCGAAGGCCTTCGACAGGGTGCCGACCTCCACGTCGATTTGGCCGTGGAGGTCGAAGTGGTCGACGATACCCCGCCCGTGCGAGCCGAGGACGCCTTCGCCGTGGGCGTCGTCGACCATCGAGATGCAGCCGTACTTCCGGGCCAGTTCGGCCACGCCGGGAAGGTCGGCCAGGTCGCCGTCCATGCTGAAGACGCCGTCGGTCACGATGAGCTTGCGGCCGGGCCTGTCGGCGTCGGCCTTGAGCATCTCCTCGAGGGCGTCGAGGTCGAGGTGCGGGTAGGGCTTGATCTCGGCCCGGCTGAGGCGGCAGCCGTCGATTATGCTGGCATGGTTGAGCTCGTCGCTGTAGATGATGTCCCCGCGCCCGACCAGGACGGGGATCGTCCCCAGATTGGCGTTGAACCCCGACTGGAAGACGATGGTGGCCTCCGCCTTCTTGAAGCGGGCCAGCTCCCGCTCGAGCTCGTCGTGGATGGACATCGTCCCGGCGATGGTCCTCACCGCTCCCGGTCCGACCCCGTACTCGTCGACGGCGCGCTTGGCGGCCTCCTTCAGGCGCGGGTCGGCCGCGAAGCCCAGATAGTTGTTAGAGCACATGTTGAGCAGGCGCCGGCCGCCGATGACGACCCAGGCCCCCTGTTCGCTCTCCAGGGTCCGGATCTCGTTGTAGAGGCTCGTCTCGTGGAGCCTACCGAGTTCCTCCTCGACAAAGGCCAGCGTGTTCAGAGACACGGCCATCCCTCCGCTCATCGAGTATTCCACCCACACCTTCTCCATTGTACGGGGCCTTTCCTTGGCCTGTCCGATCTCACGAGGTCCTGCGGACGGCGCCGGCAGCCCCCGGACCGGGTCCTGGGCGCCGGCGGCATGTCCGCCGGGCGGGTCGCAGGAACCCGCCATGACACACCCGGGCTGGCTGGAGGAAGAGGCCGCCGCCTGTTGAAGGCCCCGTGGAGCGGGGGGCAGACGGAAGTGCGGAAGGGAGGGCGGACGAGTGCGGGAGGCTTGCCGGGTGGTGGACGGTCTCACCCCGCCGGTCGGCGGCGTCAGGCTGGCCTACTCCGTGCGCGGGAGCGGCCCCCCGGTCCTCATGGTCATGGGCCTGGGTGTCGGGCGATGGGGCTGGGACCGCCAGGTCCGCGTCTTCTCGCGTCATTTCCGGGTCATAACCTACGACCACCGCGGGACCGGAGACAGTTCCCTGCCCGACGGGGACTACGGCATGCCGGAGCTCGTCGGAGACGCCCTGCGGCTCCTCGACTTCCTGGGCGTCGAGAGGGCGCACGTGGTGGGCGTCTCGATGGGGGGCTACATCGCCCAGACCCTGGCCATCGAAAGGCCCCAGCGGGTCGACCGCCTGGTCCTATGCTCGACGTCCTGCGGCGGTCCGGCCGCCGCCAGGCCCGACCCCGAGCTCTGGCGGGACTTCCTGAGACTCCGGGAACTGCCCTCAGAACGGGCCTTCGAGGTGGCCGTGCGGGCTTTGTTCGGGCCGGACTTCCCTCGGGAGCACCCGCGTCTGGCGGCCGCGGTCGTCCGGAGGCACCTGGGGTCGGGGGTGTCGCCCCGGACGTTCCTCCTCCAAGGTCGGGCCTGCGCCCGCTTCGACGAGAGCGCCCGGGTCGGACGCATCAGGGCGCCGACCCTCGTCTGCCACGGGACGGCCGACGCGCTCTGCCCCGTCGAGAACGCGAGGCTTCTGGCCTCCCTCATCCCGAGGGCCCGGCTCGTCCTCTACGAGGGCGCCGGCCACAGTCCTCTCATCGAACGGGCCCGGGAGTTCAACCGGGACGTCATCGGTTTCCTCGGAGGGCCCTAGACGCGGACGGCTCGGTCAGACGGCCGCTCCCGTCTCCTTGTCGAACATGTGGACCTTGTCCATCCTCAGGGCCACAGGGATGAGGTCGCCCGGCCTGGCGGCGATGGCCGGTCCCACTCTGGCGGTGATCAGGTGCGGACCGGCCTTCAGGTAGAGGTGGACCTCAGCCCCCAGCGGCTCCACGACCTCCACCCGGGCCTGGAACACGGGCTCGCCCGACCGCTCCGTCTCGGGGCCCGCCAGGACGTCCTCCGGCCGGATGCCCACGACCACCGGCCGGCCCTTGTAGCGGAGCAGGGCCTGGGCCCTGGACGGCGGCACCCTGAGCGTGAAGCTGCCTCCGTCGAGACAGAGGTTCGCCCCCTCGGCCGGTGCGCCCCCGGCGGGGCCGTGGGCCGTTCCCGGCGCCGGAGGGGCGGGCGCGGCGCCGGTGGTCACCCGGCATTCCAGGAAGTTCATCGGCGGGCTCCCGATGAACCCGGCGACGAACAGGTTGGCCGGTCGGCCGTATATCTCGTCGGGTGTGCCGACCTGCTGCACACGCCCCTGGTTCATCACCACGATCCGGTCCCCCATGGTCATCGCCTCGGTCTGGTCGTGGGTGACGTAGATGGTGGTGGCCTGAAGCCGCTGGTGGAGCTTCCGGAGTTCGGTGCGCATCTGCACCCGCAGTTTGGCGTCGAGATTCGAGAGGGGCTCGTCCATTAGGAAGGCCTGCGGCTCACGGACGATGGCCCGCCCGAGGGCCACCCGCTGCCTCTGGCCGCCGGAGAGCTGTCTCGGCCTGCGCTTGAGCAGGTCCCCGATACCCAGGATGTCGGCCGCTTCCTTCACCCGGCGGTCGATCTCCGCCCGGGGGAACCGCCGCAGTTTCAGCCCGAAGGCCATGTTCTCGTAGACGTTCATGTGGGGGTAGAGAGCGTAGTTCTGGAACACCATGGCGATGTCGCGGTCCTTGGGCGGGACGTCGTTGACGAGGCGGTCGCCGATGTATATCTCCCCCGCGGTCAGCTCTTCCAGGCCGGCCACGAGCCGGAGCATGGTCGACTTGCCGCAACCCGAGGGGCCGACGACCACCAGGCACTCCTTGTCGCGAATCTCCAGGCTGATGTCGTCAACGGCGACCACGCTTCCGAACCGCTTGGTGACGTTCTTCAGGGTGACCTTGGCCATGGCTTGTTCTCCCTCCGAACCCTCTCTCGCAGGCATCCCCTCGGCTAGGTCCCGGCCCGGCACGGCCGAAGCTCAGCCGTTCGGGGTGCTCAGCACTCTTCCTCTTCGACGACAAGGAGCTCCCACGTGTGAAGCTCCGGCACCGGCATCACCAGGACCAGTCCCACTCCCGGCTCCCGAACCAGCTCGAAGGGGACCGCGCGGGGCCGTCCGCCCTCACGGTCGGGGCTGGCGGCCCAGACCCGGCGCGGCCTACGCAGGACCTCCAGGCGCACCTCCAGGCCCCGCACGGTTGCGGGCTCCGGCTGTGGCTCGGTCCAGCGCGGGTCGGAGACGCCGGTGAGGTTCACCAGGTTGACGGTGCGGTAGCTCTCCCCTTCACGGTGCAACACCCAGACGGTCCCGGGCAGGGCGGCCGACGAGCTCGGTGCGCCCGTGAGGCGCAGTTCCCGCTTTCCTTCACCCCTGTGGGTGAAGGTGGCGTCCACGGCGGCCGGGTCGGCCAACCGGGGGCCGTAGCGGGTCTGGAAGTCCCAGTAGGCCCGGAGCGTGTCCCACTCCGCGTCGGCGAGACGCGCGTGGTGCGGGTAGTAGGCCTCGGTCAGCACGCCCCTGCCCTCACCCGGCAGGAGGTGGAAGCCGCCGCTGGCGAAGATGGCCGCCGCCGCCAGGCGCAGCCCGGTCATGGCCTCGGCCCGTTCGGCGGGAGATGCGTCTGGGCGTCCCGCGCCCTCCCTCGGGTGCCAGGCCGGCATGTACGCGGCCAGGATCACCTGCCGCGTCGGGTCGAGCCGACGCGCCCGCATCACCACCTCGTAGAGGTCCCGGTAGGTGATGTCCGGGTCCCAGACCTCCACGTAGAGGGCGGCCCCGGTCCCCGGATGGCGGGCGACGGGCTCCAGCGGCCATCCCCCGACATTGTTGAAGATGACGCCGCCCTCAGCCGGGTCCGCGGCCACCGCCAGAGCCTGGGCCTGGGCCACCAGGTTCGGCAGGACGCGGTCGAGGCGGACCTCCCGGCCCCGGTGGTCCAGGCCGCGCGTCGGAGAACCGTAGGCGTCGCAGTGCAGACCGACGAAACCGAGGTCCAGAGCCTGCCGGTACTGGTCCATCAGGCGCGTGCGCCAGCCGCAGCCCGGCGACAGGTCCTGGATGTAGAAAGGACACCCGGCCAGGCGCATGGGCTCGCCCGTGCCGTCGTAGAGAAGCCAATCCGGGTGGTCCTCCATCAGGTCCCACTCCGCGCCGTACACGGAAGCGTAGGCCATGGGGGCCATGCCCTGCCGGCGGCACAGCTCGAGGCGGCGGCGGACGACGCCGAAGTCCACAACGCGCCCCATGGGGTCGGTGAAGACTTCCTCCGGCGGGACATAGGTGTGGTGTCGGTACATCCAGTCGTAGAACTGCACGACATTCAGGTGCAGGCGCAGCATCTCCTCAAGGCGCACCGCATCGTCGGCCGGCGTGAGCCCCGGGTCGAAGTCGGCCAGGAACCCGTAGCGCGGGGCAAGGGACCAGTGGGAGGCCACATCGAAGGCGGTGGAGGCGCGGGCGAGCGCCCCGGTCTCATCCGCCGCCCGGACCGGGCCTGTCATCCCCTGGTCATGGGCCGGGAGAAGACACGCGTCGACCCCGAAGGCGCGCCACGACTTCCCGGAACCGGCGTCGGTCTCTGGAGGCGGCCACTCGAGTCGGAGGACCGCCGGCTCGCCTGTGGAGGGAACCTCCACGTCGCGCACCGCGTCCACCGGCACGCCGGCGGGCGAACCGCCCTCCGTGACGAGGACGTGCAGGCGGGCGCGCCCTCCGGCCGGACCGCCAATCCTGGCGGTCAGGGTGACGGTGTCTCCCGGGCGGAACTGCGCCCGGGTGGGCCAGAGCGACAGGCTCCAACGGTCAGCCATCCGCCGCTTTCCCCTTCCGGTGCGCCGCCCCTGCGTCAGCCTCGGCCGGGGCGCCCGGGCCTGACGCCTCCGCCCGGGCGCCGCCCTCCGCCGCGGCGACCTCCTCGGCGAGAACCAGGTACATGGCGTGTGACCAGAGCAGGGGCTTGGCTATCTCCCCCCACCTCGCGACCCAGACCGGGTAGTAGTCCGGGTCGTTGAGGTTGTGCGGCACCTGCTCGGGCAGGAGCCCGTCCTCGTCGGCCTGGGCCTCTATCCAGCGGAGCAGGCGCTTGGCGTCGTCCACCCGGCCGGTCTCGCAGTAGTACCAGCCCAGGAACGCGGTGAGCAGTATCCATTCCCCGCCGCCGTAGTATGTGTCCTCACGGTAGCGGTGGAGCCCCGCGGTCAGGAGCACCCGCTCGATCTCCTCGACGGTGCTGACCATCACCGGATGGGTGGGCTCGAGCAGCCGGAAAGGGGTGCTGACCCAGAGCAGGTTGGCGTCCACCTCGGCCGAGCCGAAGGACTTGACCAGACGGCCGTTCGTGACCCCTTTCTCGAGGACGGTCTCCTTGATGAGGTCGGCGGTGCGGTCGGCGGTGCGGGACAGACCGGAGCGGCCGCTCCCGGCGGCTCCCCGCCCGCCTTTGTTCCGGGTCCCGCGAGCCTCGACCTCTCCGGCGAATTCCCCGACGGTCCGGAGACCACCGTAGATGCAGGCCAGGGTGGACGGGTGGACGCGGTCGCCGTGCTCCTCCCAGCAGTCGTAGTTAGGCCGGGCCCAGAACTCCTCGAGATAGCGGGCCGTGAGGTCGACGGCCGTCCGGAACTCGACCGCGAGTCTCCGGTTCCCCGTCCTCCTGATGTGCTCGCCGAGGCCCCAGAGCCAGGTCCCGTAGCCGTCGAGCTGGAAGTTCGGCCAGTCCTCCTGGCCGTCGGTGCCGTCAAGGTTGTACCTGGCGTGCAGGTACTCGTCCGGACCGATGGGCTCCCCCGCTCTCGCCTTGGCGATGAGCCGCTCGACCCTGTCGGCCCGGGCACAGATGACATCGTTCACCCACCGGTAGAACCCCTCGGCCACGTCGTGGCGTCCGACCCGGTCCATGGCGTAGGCGATGAACGTGCCGTCTCTCAGCCAGCAGTAGTTGTAGGTCTTGAAGGTGGGGCAGGCCACCAGCCCCTTCGACGGCGACTGGTTCTGCTCGATGACCTCGATGCTCTTCTGACGAAGGTCCAGTGTCCTGGTCAACCGTTGACTCCTCTCGGTCCCGGGCTGGGAGGAAGGTGGACGGTCAATCACGGCCGGCGGAGCCGCCGGGAGGGGGCCCGGGCTTCTCGAACACGACCATGTCCCAGTACTCCAGCCCCGGGAGGGTGAGGGTGACGACACCATCCTCATAACTGAAAGGTACGGCCTGGGCCCCAGCCCCGGCCCCGGTTCGGGCGGCGTCCCGGTCCGGCGACAGAACGAAGACCCGCACAGGCTCGACGGGGCTGGCGATCCGGACCCGCACGCTCCCCAGGGGGTCCGGCGGCTCCCGCCGTGGGGCGTTCCACTCGGCCGACTGGAGCCCCAGAAGGTTGATGAGGTGTGTGACCTGGTAGCGCGGGTTCTCCCTGACCATGGCCCATACGACGTTGAAGTAGCCCTTGTCGCCGGTCCTGACTCCCTCGACCTCCACGCCGCCGTGCGACAGGTCGCGTTCCTCGAGGTCGGCTGAGTAGAGCAGCTCCTGGTAGCGGACCGCGAAATCGTAGTAGCGGCGCAGGTCTGCCTCCAGCTCGGGGGACAGGGCCTGGTAGTCCGGGAAGTAGGGGCCGCGGAGCATCCCCGCCCCTTCGCCCAGCTCCAGGTGGAACCCGCCGCAGGCGAAGATGACGGCATCGGTCAGCAGCACCGACGGCTCGAACTCCGGCGGGATGTAGGCCACCAGGACGACGGCCTTCCCCTCGCTCTCGGCGCGGGCCTCATCGATCAGCTCCTTGAGATGCTGGAAGTGCCTGTACGGGGGCCAGACCTCGATGTACACGGCGTCCACCTTCGACGAGGCGGTGTCCCTCGTGGGCCAGTTCCCGACGTTGTTGAAGATGACCTTGCCTCCGGGACGGGCGGTTTCGACGGCGTCCTTCGCCTCGTTGATGAAACTCGGAAGCTCCAGAGCCACGTCGACCATCCGGCCCTCTTCAGGGGGATAGGCCAGGGCGAACTTCGGGTCGCCGTACTGGTCGAGGTGTAGGCCGTCGAACGCGAGGGCGGTCATGACCTTCCGGTACTCGCTCAGCATGTGCGCCCGCCACGGGCTGTCGCGCTCGAGGTTCATGATGACGAGGAAGTCCTCGCCCAGCGTGGCCGGGGTGCCGTCCCAGGTGTAGAGGGCCCAGTCCGGGTGCTGGAGGTAGAAGTCCACCGGCGCCCCGTAGACGGCCACATAGGCCATCGAGGCCATGCCGTGCTCCCGCGCGAGTCGAATCTTGTCCCGGACGGCCGCCAGAGACATCGGCCGGCCGAGAGGGTCCCGGTACTCCTCCGCGGGCGGGAGGTACTCCGAGTGCCTGTACATCCAATCGTAGAACTGGAGCCCGTTGAGGTGGAAGCGGGCCATGGTCTCGAAGCGGTCCCTCCGGCCTACCTGGTCCGGCCCGAAGTCACAGACGAAACCATAGCGCGGCTTCCGGGTCCAGTCCGTGCCCACGTCGACAGCGGTCGCCCGCCTGCCGAGCACCCGCCCGTCCGGACCGACGAGCTCGACCTCGACTCCGTATCCGGCCTCCGGAGGGTCGGCCGGCACCCTCCACGTGAAGGTGGTCTCCTCACCGGCCACCTCGACGGTGGTGGCTCCGATTTCCTCGAACAGCCGGGTGAACCTCACGCGGAGCGTCAGCGGTGGTGTGGACGCGGCCGTGGCCCCCGGTGCGGCCCCGGCCTCCCCTTCGCCCGCAGGAGCCGGGAACCTCACCTGAACCTTTAGCGGCACCTCTCGGCCCGGCGCGACCATCCCCACGAGAGGATAGACGTCCACAAGCTGGGGGGCCTCCGCTTGTCCGAACAGGGGCATCACCCGACCCGCAACCAGCCCGCCGAGCGCACCGAGCCCCAGGATGACCACTAGCCCCCAGACGGCGGTCGGTCTCCTCATCCTTTGGTCGCTCCCGACCTGAGCCCCTGGATGAAGTAGCGCTGGAAGAACACGAAGAGCCCCACCCCGGGCACCATGGCTATCAGGGACGCGGCGAAGACCAGGCTGTAGTTGGTGGCGTGCATCCCCTGGAAGAGGCGGATGGCGATGGGCAGGGTGCGTTTGGCCTCATCCTGGATCAGGGTCATGGCCCACCAGAACTCGTCCCAGGCGCCCATGAACGAGAAGATGGCCACTGTCGCCAGGGCGGGTGTGCTCAGGGGGATGATGACGTGCCGGAGGATGGTCCACCGGTTGCCGCCGTCGACGAGCACGGCCTCTTCCAGTTCTTTCGGCAGCCCCTCGAAGAAGCTCCGCAGAAGGAAGGTGTTGAAGGCGATGCCGGTGCTGGCGTACAGCAGCACCAGCCCGAGCCGGCTGTTCAGCAGATGCAGGTCGCGCATGACCAGGAAGGTGGGGATCAGCGCGACCATTCCGGGAATCATCATGGTGATGAGCATGACCTTGAAGATGAGTTCCTTGGCCGGGAACTGGAAGCGGGAGAAGCCGTAGGCCGTGAGGGTCGACACGGTCACGGTCAGCACCATCGCCGATGTGGCGACGAGCAGGCTGTTCATGGTGTAGCGGGCGAAGTTGTTGGACGTCCAGGCCCTCACGAAGTTCTCGAGGGTCGGGTCGGTCGGGTACAGCCGCGGGGGGAACGGCAGGGTGTAGGCGTAGCGCGTCAGGGCCGTCGCCACCATGTAGAGGAAGGGGGCCACCATGATGAAGACGCCGGCGGCGAGCAGGGCGTAGAGGACCACCCGGGCCAACGGAGAGAGCTTCATTGGGAACGTCCAGCCCCCTTACATGTCGATCTCGTTCTTCATGTAGCGGAACTGCAGGCGGCTGATGGCGAAGATCACCAGCCCCAGGAGCGCGGCGAGGGCGAAGCCATAGCCGAACTCGAAGTACTTGAAGCCCTGGTCGTACATGTAGCTGAGTATCACCTGAGTGCTGTCCATAGGGCCGCCGCCGGTGAGCAGGTTCACCGAGATGAAAACGCTGAAGCCGCCGATGGTGAGCATCACCATGACGAAGAGTAGGACCGGCCTTATGAGGGGCAGGGTGATCCGCCACAGGACCTGGAACCGGCTCGCGCCGTCGATGGCCGCCGCCTCGTATATCTCGCGCGGTATGGACTGGAGGGCGGCCAGGAACATGATCATGTTCCAGCCGATTCCCTTCCAGATGCCCAGAGTGGTGATCGGCACCTGCGCGGTCCAGCGGTCCTGGAGCCAGCCCACGGGCTCCTCCAGGATGCCTAGGACGTTCTGGAGGAGGTAGTTGACCGGGCCGGCCTCACCACCCATGAACAGGTACTTGAAGATGAAGGAGACGACGACCCACGAGGTGAGGACGGGGATGTAGTAGAGCGACCTCAGGAGCACGCGGCCGCGGATGGCCGCGTTCAGCCCGAGGGCGACGAGAAGGCCGAAGAACATCTGGCCGGGCACGGTGACGACCACATAGATCAGGGTGTTGACGAGGGCCGTCCTGGCCACCGGGTCATGGAAGGCCCGGCTGTAGTTGGCGAGACCCACGAACTTTTGCTCCGCTCCGGGCATGATGCTCCAGTCGTAGAAGCTGATTCTGAGCCCCTGGAGCAGCGGCCAGAGGACGAAGAGGCAGAGAAGGACCAGTCCGGGAGCCACAAAGGGCAGGACCTCGAACCGACGAAGGAACTTCTGGGCCCGCTCAAGCACCGTCCGACCACCTCCGAGGGTTCCGGGACCCTGAAGCCGGGGACGCGGGGAGGGGGCCGGCGGCGCCGGCCCGCCTCCCCGTGCCAGGCCGGGTCACTCGCCGAGCAGAAGGTCGATCTCCTCGGCGGCCTGTGTCAGCGCTTCCCTGGCCGACGCCACACCCCTGAACACGGACTCGAAGGCGTCGTTCAGGATCTTGTCGATCTTGTTCCAGGCCGGTACCGGGGTCCGCGGAAGGGCCGTCTTGAGCTGCTCGATGTACGGACCGTAGTAGCCGACCTCCTTCATGACGTCAGACTCGGAAGCCGAGAAGGTCACCGGCATCTGTCCGGTCTCGGCCATGGCGATCTGGGCCTCGTCCGAGAGCATGAACTGGATGAACTTCCACGCGGCGTCCTTGTGCCGGCAGCTCTCGAAGATTACGATGTTCTCGCCGCCCACGACCGACAGGCTGCCGCCCGGTCCGGCGGGAACGGGAGCTCCCTGCATCTTGTCCCCGAGTTCGCTCTGCAGGATGGCGAAGAACCACGGGCCTTCGAGGACGGCGCCGTAGTTGCCGGCCTTGAAGCCGTCCCACGTGCCGGGCTGCCCGCCCAGGAGGGTCGGAGCCCAGCAGCCGTCCTTGGTGAACTGCGCCATGGTCTCAAGCGCCGCCACGGAAGCGTCGCTGTCCAGGTAGCCCGAAGCCTGGGTGTAGTCGTCATTGGTGATCCTGCCGCCCAGGCTCCAGAACCACGGCAGCATCGCCCACGGATACGGTCCACCGGGGGCGAAGGCGTACTTACCGTCCTGGCCGGTGAACTCGGCCGCGTAGGCCTTGAACTCCTCGATGGTCGCCGGCGGTTCACTCAGCCCGGCGGCCTGCAGGAATTCGGGGTTGTAGACGATGACCTGGGTGTTGGTGTTCAGGGGCATGCCGTAGTGCTTCCCCTTGTAGAGGTTGGTGGACAGGGGACCGGGGAAGACACTTTCCGCCAGCTCATCGAAACCGGGGTAATCGTCCAGCGGCTCCAGGGCTCCGAGTTCGGCGAACTCCGGCACCCAGATGATATCCATCCGCATCAGGTCCGGAGCCATGCCCCCGGCCACGGCGGCGATGAGCGAGTCGTGCAGGCCGTCGTAGGGTTGGACCACCGCGTCTATCTTGATGTGCGGGTACTTCGCCTCGAAGGCCGGGATCAGGGTCTCCATGAGCACCTTGTTCTCGTTGCTGTCCGTGTTGTAGGTGTGCCAGAACGTGAGGGTCACTTCCTCAGCGACCGGCTCCTTGGCGCAGCCGGCGGCGGCGAGGGTGAGGGCGAGAGCGACGACCACCGCCAGCGCCAACAGCTTCCTGCACCGTTTCATGCTTTGCGTCTCCCTTCAGTCTTCAGCTCTTCGGCCTGCCTTCACTCCGCTCGGTCTTGCGTCTCCTGTCCGTCGGCTCCAGAGCGCGTGTCCAGCGACTCCAGTGACCGTTCACCAGGCCTCCTTTCCCTCCAAGCCTCGCCCGGCGACCGGGTGCCGCAGCTAGCCCTGAACGGTGTGCCCCAGCAGGCTCGGAATCGTGATCGGGGGCCGGTCCTCGTCCGCCCCGTAGATCGGCGGTGTGAAGACCTCTTCCAGAACCAGGGTGGCTGCGCCCACGAGCCAGGCGTCTTCACCTAGTGCCGCGGGAACCACGGCGACCTCGTCGGCCAGGACGGAGAATGACCGCTCTTTCATCGCCTCGCGCAGTGGGCTGAGAAGGAGGTCCCCGGCCTGCTGGACGGCTTCGCCGCCGATCACGATGCGCTCCGGGTTCAAGAGGTTGACGGCGTTGGCAAGGCCGGTACCCAGGTGGCGGCCTGCTTCACGTAGGATCCTCCTGGCCACGCGGTCACCCTCGTGCGCGGCCAGAACGACCGTCTCACGGGTTATGGCGGACGGGTCGCCGCCGGCGGCCTCTAGAATCAGGGTCTTCCGGCCTTTGGCCACGGCCCGGCGGGCCGCCTGCGCGATCGCGCCGTCGGACGCCAGGGCCTCCAGGCAGCCCCGGTTCCCGCACGAGCAGAGGGGGCCCCGTTCATCGATGGTGATGTGGCCGATCTCGCCCGCACCGGTGATGCTGCCTCGATAGACGCGGCCGTTGGTGATGATGCCGCCGCCGATGCCTACGCCGACGGTGACACAGAGCAGGTTGTCCGCACCCTGACCGGCTCCGTAGGTTCTCTCCGCAAGGGCGAACGCGTTGGCGTCATTGTCGACAAGGACCGGGATGCGGAGTTCCTTTTCGAGGAGCTCCCTCACGGGGATGTTGGCCCAGTGAAGGAGATGAGAGGCGACCGACGTTCCCGTGGTGGTGTTGACGATGCCCGGAAGGACGACTCCGACTCCTATCACCGGAGGCCCCTTGACACCGTCATCCATCCTCTGCACCTCGTGCACGACATCGAGCAGGGTGCGGAAGACGGCCTCCGGTCCCTGCCCGCGGGAGAGGGGGCGCCGGACCTTCTGGAGGACCTGAGCGTGGAGGTCGGCAAGGGCCGCGGTGACGGACGCCGGGGCGAGCTTGACACCTATCACGCAGCGGGCCCGCGGGTTGAGAGCGAGCAGCACGGGCTTCCTCCCGCCGCGCGACTCTGCGCTGCCGGCCTCGACGAGGATACCCTCCTTGAGCAACAGGTTGACGATGCCGGTGACGGTGGAGCGCCCCAGCTTGGCCACCTCGGCGATCTCCACCCGGGAAATGGGCCCCCGCTGGCGGACCGTCTCCACCACCGTGGAGATGTTGAGGTCCCGGATAAGCTGCTTGCTGCCGCTTCGCAGTCTCACAGGCCCACCGTCATTCCTTGGTTTGTTCATTGGCTGAAGAAAATGATATTCGTTTTGTCATTGAATGAAGTTACTAAGGAACATATGCGCCGTCAGGAGGCAAACTCCTACTTTGGGTGAGGAAGTTTTCAGAGGAATTTCTCTCATCCGAACCCGGACGCCGAGACGGGACTACTCGGCAACGCGACGTCACCCGGTGACGAACGTGCGGCCGTCTTCGTGACAAAGGAGTTGAACCGCGTGCCGTCCGGAGTAGAGGGAGGGGACCACGCCGCCTCCGGGCATGACCCACTGCCCGGCCATGTAGAACCCACCCAGTCCGGGGACCGTGCGAGCGAATCTGGCGTTCAGGGCCTGCGGGGTGGGCAGCCAGCCCATGTGGGCGCCGCGGTGGTTCCGGGTGTAACGCCAGACCGTGTAGGGTGTGGCCACGTCGACCATCTCGACCCTGCACGCCAGACCCGGGTAGTGCCTTTCCAAGCGGACGAGCAGTTCCTCGGCGACACGGTTCTTCTCATGCCGGTAGCGCTCAAGGTCGGTCCGGCGCACTCTGTCCCACCAGTCCCAGTCCGTCTCACAGTCCACCTGGACGACCGTCTTTCCCGGGGGAGCGAAGCGGGGACTGTAGTTGAAGAGCCGCATCCAGACGACGTCGACGGGCCGGCCGGCCACGGTCAGCGGATCCTCGAGGGTGATGATGCTCATGCACGGTTCCCCGGGGAATTCGCAGGCCACACCGAAGGCGCAGGAAACGGTCGGGCTTGTTAGCGGCCAATCACGGTAGCGCCTTTCGGTCCGGGGATCCAGGTAGCACCCTCGCAGCATCTCGAAAAGGGTGCTGTGACCGTCCGCGGCCGAGATGACGGCGTCTGCACGGTGGGTCGTGCCGTCCGCGAGCCTTACCCCGGCCGCTCGCCCGTCCTTGACAAGGACCTCTTCGACGGTGGCGCCGTAGACGATTTCGCCCCCCAGGGCCCTGTAGCGGCTCTCCATCGCCCGGGCCATCTCCAGCGAGGAGCCCTCGAGGAGGACGGAGCGCCCGGCGGCGTACATCGCAAGGACCATGCAGAGCAGCCAGACGGGGACACTGGGCAAGAAGAGCCGCTCGAAGAAGCGGCGGAGGAACGGGTCCTGCACCTCCCGGACATACGCGGTGACCGGCTGCGCGTACCTGCCCCCGAAGTACTTGAGCACTCTCGAGGTGCGAAGCAGGGTCTTCACCGAGTCGATGGGTCCGCTCAGTTCGGGCGGCTTGTCCAGGCCGAGGTCCCAGATGTCCGCCTCCATCATGGCCCGGGCTCCCGCGATCAGGTCGGCGACCTGCTTGGCGTCGGCCGGGGAAATCGCGGCGAGGGTGCGGGCCATTTCTTCCAACCGCCGTGGCAGTATCAGCCGGCGCCCCGTCGGCTCGTCGATGAAACCGTACGTCAGCCGGTCGACCATGCGGCTGTGCGGCAGGATGCCCACGTCAAGATAAAGACGGTGCATGGGTTCACCCGCCTGGGCACGCCACATGAAGTGAGGGGCGCAGTTGACCGTATAGCCCTTTCGCTTCCACGATGTGACCACACCGCCGGGAAGGGTGTGCTGTTCGAAGATGCGCGTGTCGTACCCGTTGAGCTGCCCGTAACAGCCGGCAGCCAGCCCGGCCAGACCTGCCCCGATGATAGCCACCGACCTCCCAGCCATCGGAAACCTCCTTCCGCTGGTCTCGAATGCTCCTCGCGTCTCAACCCAGACCGCAGTCGGTCGGCCCGGATGTCATCTGTCTTCCGGCCCGGGCGGGCTGGAGTGGCGGACGGCATCAGTCAGATGGCCGCTCCCGTCTCCTTGTCGAACGTGTGGACCTTGTCCATCCTCAGGGCCACGGGGATGTGGTCGCCGGGCCTGGCGGCGGTGACCGGCCCCACCCGGGCGGTGATCTGGTGCGGGCCGGCCTTCAGGTAGAGGTGGACCTCCGCCCCCAGCGGCTCCAGGACCTCCACCTGGGCCTGGAACACGGGCTCGCCTGACCGCTCCGCCTCGGCACCCGCGCCATGCTCGTCCTGCTCGTCCGGGAGCTGGGCGCTCGGTTGGAGTAGGCGTCATCGGCGTGTTTGGAGCCGGCGGTCAGTTCAGCCTCTCGACCCTGGGCTTCAGTGCGGCCCTCTCGATGAGGTCGTAGTAGTCCTTCTCGGTGAGCTCCTCCGGGCGCTTGCCCGAGATGGCCACGAGCAGGGCCTCGATGACGTTGGTGGCGAAGGAGCGGCCCTGCATCTCCGGGGTCGTCGTGACCAGCCAGGCCACTCCGCGTTCCTTGAGCTCGGCCACGTCGGCGTCTGTCACGGTGTTGGTGAGGATGACCTTGCCGTCGAGGCGCTCGGGGATGTAGCGGTGGATGAAGTGGTAGTCGCCGGCGATGATGTCGGCCCACTCGTAGACATCCCTGAACTTGGGCTTGGGCTCCTTCTGGGCCTCGCCCGTCGGGTAGAGGACGCTGATGGGGAGGTTGACGGCTATGGGGGCGATGATGGAGGCCAGGATGTGAAGGCCTCTGAGGGTCCAGATCTTGGCCGGCACCTCCAGGACGAACATCAGGTCCCCGAGGAGGATCCTAGCCCCGGCCTCCAGGAAGGCCTCGGCGTGGGAGTACCTGGCGACACCCGAGCAGACCAGGACCTTCCTTCCCTTGACGGGTATGCCGTACACCGGCTCGAGGTCCAGGATGACCTTCCGCTCCAGGGTGTCCTTGACCCCGCCGCCGTCGACGATGGGGGTCTTCTTGGGGACGGCGGCGATCCTCATGGCGTCCTTGAGCATCCACTTCTTCCTGCCCGCGCGGACGTAGAAGTCGATGCCGCCCATGCCGAAGCAGGCCACCTTGCCGTCGAGCTCCCGCAGGAGCTCCTTGGCCTTCTCGATGTCCCCGTCCGTCCCGACCCGTTCGATGAGGAACTTCTCCCCGAGGAACTCCGCCTCCACCTTCTTGTCCCGGGAAGAAGAACCGAGGCTTATGCTCACGACGCGCTTCACGGAGGAACCTCCTTCGGGCCTCGCCGTCCGAGGCGCCCCGCTCACCGCGGGACGGCCCCACGGTGGCCCCGGCCCGTCTGTATACAATGATGTGCACAAGGGGGTTCGCGCCCTACACCTCTACTTCCTTCCATGCTCCCCGGCGGAAGCGCGCAACCAGGTACACCGAGCGGACGACCCAGTCCAGGGCCATGGCCAGCCAGGCGCCGAAGAGCCCCAGGTCCAGGACAAGGACGAAGACCAGCGCGGTGACGAGGCGCACGGCCCAGACGCCGACGGCGGTGATGACGAGGACGGTCCTGGTGTCGCCGGCGCCGCGTAGGGCCCCGCTCATGACGAAGCCTATGGCCTCCGGGACCTGCATGAAGGCGACGACCCTGAGGGCCACCACCCCCAGGGCGATGACCGCCGCGTCGGGGGTGTAAAGCCGGAGCAGGAAGGCCGGGAAGAGGAAGAAGACGGCGCCCATGGTCCCCATGACCCACATCCCGAGGCGGTTGCACTCGAGGGCGCTCCTCTCGGCCTGGTCCGGCCTCCCGGCGCCGAGGTTCTGGCCGACGAGGGTCGTGGCGGCCACGGAGAAGGCGATGCCGGGCATGTAGGAGAGGGACTCGACGTTGAGGGCCAGGGAGTGGGCGGCGAAGGCGACCGTGCCCAGGCTGGCGACGACCCGGGTGTAGAGGAGCATCCCCAGGCTGTTCACCAGCCGCTCCAGGGCCGCCGGGATGCCGACGCGGAGGACGCGGCCCATGACGGCCAGGTCGGGCCTGAAGAAGCCCCAGCCCGGGTCGAACGACGAGCGGTGGAAGCTGACCGGGGTCCTCCCGGTGAACATGATGGCGAGAAGGATGAAGGTCCCGGCGCTGCGGGCGATGGTCGCGGCCAGGCCGGCGCCGACGACGCCGAGGGCGGGCAGGCCCAGGTGGCCGAAGATGAGAACGAAGCAGAGGAGGACGTTCAGGACGTTGATGACGACGTTTATCCACATGGGCGTCCGGGTGTCGCCGGCCCCGCGCAGGGCGGCCGAGAGCACGAAGAAGACCATCATCAGGACCATGCCGGGGACGAGATAGCGCAGGTAGACCGCGCCGAGGTCCACGACCTCGGCCTCGGCGCCCATGAGGACCATGATGGGCCGGGCCAGGGGCATGATGACAAGCCCGAACCCGACGGCGAGGGCGGTTCCGAGGAGGAAGGACTGGTGGGCGGCCCGGTTTGCGTCCCGGGGCCGCCCCGCCCCGGTGAAGCGGGCCACGAGGGCCGTCGTCCCGGCCCCGAGGCCCATGAAGAAGCCCATGACGAGCCACAGCGGCTGGAAGCTCAGGCCGACGGCGGTGATGGCCTCGGCCCCGAGGTGACCGACCATCATCATCCCGGCGACCTGCGTGAACGTGTGCAGGACGTTCTCCGCGAAGACCGGCCAGGCCAGGCGGAAGATGGCCCGCTTGACGTCGGGGCCGGCCGCCGGGAGGGCGCCGTCCCCGGGGTGCGTCGGGTAGGTGGGACGTGTCGTCGCTGGGCCTCCTCACAACGGGTCGTTACAACTTTCGTCTGCTTACTTGTCTAATTCGGCCCCGGGGCGGCAGGTTCCTTCGGGAGGCGAACGATTATCCTGGCGGGCGCAGCACGAGGTCCTCACATGCCCTCTTCAGGAGCTCCTCGACCCGCCGCGCGGTGTCCTCGTCCGTCTCGGCCAGCTCGACCCTCAGGCGGTAGGTCAACAGATGCCCGGCCGTGCTCGTGAGTTCCCCGATGACTTCGGCCAGGTTCTGGATGCGGAGCACGTCGAGTTCGGCCTCGGCCACGCGGGGCCACGCCCGGGGCCCTGGAGGAGGTCCGTCCCCGTGGCCGGCCTCGAGCCTGACGTCCTTCGCCCCTGCCAGCTCGCATGGCCAGGGGGCCGACCCCTCGGCCAGCTGGAGAAGGCGGGTCTTGAGGGCCCCGTCTATCGCGCGCCGGACCGTCGTCCAGGGAAGGGTGAGTCCCGCCCGGGCCGAGACCGCGCTCAGGATGGCGAGGGCCGTGGTCGGACCGCCTTCCTGCGGCCAGGCCTCGGGGAGCTCCTCGGGGAGGACCGCCGTGGGCGGCATCGCGGGCGGTGGGGGCCGGAGGAGGGACTCCTCGGTCAGGACGCCCGGAGGGACCTCC
>ENA-OSAF01000253-OSAF01000253.1-marine-sediment-metagenome-genome-assembly--contig:-NODE-253-length-19120-cov-25.623499_pt1 | contig 19120 bp, 24 predicted proteins | sample MGYA00237872_ERZ529318 | MGnify/ENA primary metagenome ERZ529318 (study PRJEB26369, sample SAMN03142813) | marine sediment metagenome | biome: marine; feature: borehole; material: sediment... | reverse complement strand
TTTGCAGTCTACTCCGCCTCTGGAAACAGTCCGAAGAATTCGGTTTTCTATCCAAAGCTCACTCCCAGATTCTACAGCAAAAACTAAAAGACCTGGACAGGGCTTTCAAGGATGCTTTTGACCGGAACCAACCCTTGAAAAAGCTGCCTCGCTTCAAGAAGAAAGGCCGGAACGACAGCTTTCGCTTTCCGCAGGGCGTAAAAATTGAAAACCGTCGTGTCTACCTACCAAAAATCGGTTGGGTTAGGTTTTATAAAAGCCGCGAGGTTCCGGGTGTAATTAAGCAGACCACTGTTATTCGCGAAGCCGACGGCTGGTATATTGTCTTTCAGGTAGAGCTTGAGATTCCCGACCCGTTATCACGAACCGCACCCGCAGTCGGTATTGACCGGGGTGTAAGCGTATTTGCTGCTACGTCTGAAGGTCAATTAATAGAACCGCTGAATGCATTAAAACAAATGCTGCCCCGCCTGGCCCGCCTCCAGCGTCAGTTGTCCCGGCAGAAGAAGTTCTCCAAAAACTGGCATAAAACCGCGGCAAGCATAGCCCGGCTGCACCAGAAAATTGCCAGAATGCGTCACGACTTTTTGCACAAACTTTCTACGCGCCTGAGCAAAAGCCACGCTCTTATCGCGCTGGAAGGTTTGTTAGTTAGAAACATGACGCGTTCGGCAAAGGGAACATCGGAAAACCCTGGACAAAATGTACGGGCAAAGTCCGGCCTTAACCGGGCCATACTTGACCAGGGCTGGGGTTTGTTTGCTCAAATGCTGGACTACAAACTGACCGAGCGCGGCGGGTATCTCTTGCCCGTTCCCGCTCCATATTCCAGCCAGACTTGTTCAGCCTGCGGGCATATTGATCCAGCTAACCGTCCTACTCGTGATTCTTTTTGCTGTACGGCTTGCGGACACAAAGACCATGCTGATATAAACGCTGCCAAGGTAATTCTACAAAAAGCACTTGCCAGGACAGCAGCTTAAACCTATGTGCCGTGGGGCACACGGTGCCTGCCTGCGGAGGGCTAGGGCACAAGCCTCCCTATGAAGCAGGAACCAGCGGGAAACCGCAAGGAAGTACCGCCCCAGTAATGGGATTCCCACGAGCTTCAGCCGTGGGAGGATGTCAAGGGTTAACTCTTTCAGACAGCATCCTTCCCCCCACAATGATTCTGAATGTATCATCGCCGGTGTTGCCACCAATGAGTGTCCCGGCAAATAATGGCGTTGGTGTCGGTTTAGCGGTAACTTTTAAACTTACATAGGCGTTTGTTGTAAGGTTTCGCGTAACTCTTGGATCGCCTTGCGACTCCCGTGGTCCTTCGATATTCTCAACTGTACATCCGATATCGTTAAACGCCTGCACCATGGCCGCTTCGTCGGCGGCCGTCAGGTAACCTTCTACCTGCATGCGCTGTAAGTACATATGCATGATATGCTCGGCCTGCTGGTGCTTGATCATAACTATCCAGTAATCCAGCGCACCGAACGTCATGAACGTCGCTATTAGGAAAACGATTAAAAATTGTATAGCCGTAACACCGCACTGGTCTCTTAAAAGCCGCTGGATACAACTCCGATAATATTGTTTATGACGTTGTTGTGGGTTGTGACAAGTTCTGGTTTTAACGCTGAAATCACCAAAAAAGCTCCGGAAGCGCCCAGGAAGGTTATAACCAGCCATTCGATTGTAGTAAGCCCCCTTTTATCGGTAATAAGCCTTCTAAGTATGCGCATAAGTCAAAACCTCCTTATCATTTTGTGGGATCGGCATTTTCGATGACCTGTATAGTTTTGCCAGCCAGGCCCCTGGACCCGGCGGTCATGGCGTAACCGACCAGGCTAGCCGCGCCGGCTAAGAGAATAACAAGCACGATGACTTCCACCGTCGATATTCCTTTTTCATTAAAAATTAATTTGGAGATAAGCTTTTTCATGAGAAGCACCCCCTGCAAAACAGAAAAGGAGAAGGGTTTGGCCCCTTCTCCTTGCAGCGGTTTTAACCACCGGTCGCGTCGGTCATCATGCCGGTGTCGCCGGTGCCGCCGGAAGAATAGGTATATGCGCTGTTTTTATCTATCACGTCATCCATTGCTTTAAGACTTTCCAGGTCACCGACAAAGTCTCCCGTTTTCCCTCTGAAACCGGACGTCATTGCGTATCCGACCAGGATAGCTGCACCGCCCAACAGTATGGCGCCTATGATGATCTCCAAAGTAGTCAACCCGCCTTCGTCTTTCCACAGTTTCTTTAAAATGTTTTTCATTAATGAAAACCCTCCTTTTAAACTAGAACTATCAGGCGTAACGCCTCCCCATCATAGGGATTACTCTGCCTCGCGGCAGGTTACCGGCGGTAATACCGCCTGCCCTGTACACCTACCCCTTGGAAACGGACGGCTTCCGGTCGAAAATAGATTTCTTTCGGAAGCACGGGCGCGGGAGCCGCGAACCGGCTAGGACTAGCACCATTCTTGTAGGCACCCGCGCCTTCTAGGGGTCATCGGGAGCGTGTCAATACCGCCGGATTGCCGCCCGAAAGCGGTACCGGCTCACACGGCCCTTCACCGCATGCCCCTACTTCAGTAGGGGGTAGTTGATGTTACATTTACATTCCAGCTTTCATGCTGTCCAGCGTAAGCAACATTCTGTACCCCAAAGCAGACAGCACAATGCCCATATTTGCGGCCAGAGGTAAGATAAAGTAAGCTGTCTGGTAAACAGGTTTTGCCGCCATCTTAACCTCGGCCATATTCTGGCGCAGTTCCTCCAATTTTGTGCTTTCTTCGCCCAAGAGCCCGGCTACCCGTTCCGGGCCGGCCTTAACCGCCTGCATTAAAACCGAAATTAGTATCTCAGCTTCCTCTAATCCGATTTCACCTCCCATCTTTTCTAAAGCTCTAAGCGGCCCCTGCGGCCAGTAGGCCAGGCACCGTTCGACAGCCGGCCTGATTGTGGGCGTTAATACCGCACCCATTTTCAGGGCCTGTTCCACCGTGTACCCGGCCTGAGTGTACAGGTCGATGGCCTCATACAGGACCGCACACTCGCGGAGTTTGATATGCTTTACCCTGTCCCGCCTTGTCCACCTGTGAACGCGGGCGGCAACGGGACCGAACAAAATGCCCAGTCCTGCGCCGACATAAATTGCCGGAGTGCCCCATAAAACAATAACAGCAATTAATAAACCGGCGAGTGAGTAGTAAATATCCCGCCGGTCAAGGTTGATTTTTATGTTTGAAAACGGCATCCTGGTGTTTTTGTTGCTGCTGGTTAGCTCGCTCAGCCTCTGCCTGACCCGTCCCCGGGGTGTTGCGTTGATTATCGCCCAAATAAAAGTTATAACAGACACGGTCAACCCCAGGCCCGCAACGGCGGCCAGAGCCGCTGACGTTATTATCGTCTGGTTTGTCATAATTGCACCTCCGACAGCATCCTGTCCAGTATTATCCCCACCAATATGGAAGCAAAGCATATTGTAACAACGATCCGTCCCATCGGGTGCTCGATTAGAAACGACGCGGTCTCCGGTATAATGTACTGCATGGCTAGAAAAACCGGCAATACCAGCACGTTCAATAACCTGGCGACTATTCCCTGGTACGCCAGGTTGGAGCGGTTCTTCTTCGATAACTGCTGGTACGACGCTATTTTAGTCGCCAACCGGGAAAACAGCGGCGCGACTGCCGAGTCGTCGTAGGCTTGCCGCAATAACTGGGCAAACATCCGCCCGTGGTAAAAGTCAAGTTTTTTAGCTAAATCGGCAAATACCTCGTCCGGGTCGCGACCTACTGCAAGCTGCCTGCCGGACAGGTATAGAATAGGCCCTAAAGGAGCGCTTATTCTATCTCCTGTAATTAACAAGGCCCGTTCAACCTGTGGCGTATCATTGTATTCTGCGTAAAATATACGTACCGCCGGGGCAAGCTGGCTAATTATTTTTTCGCGCTTTTGTGCAATCTTGCCGGCCAGGTGCTGTTCGGGTAACAGGAAAGCTGATACGGCAATTATTATGGCTGCAGGTATGTTCTTCAGAATAACTACGCCAAGAAAAAATCCAAACAGGCTACCAGTTGCAATAAAAAACATGTAACGTATTACACTTATACCCACACCTGCAGCTGTCAACTTCGGCTCTAATTTTTCAGCCCACCTGTTAACCCACCGGGGCAAGTTTCGGTTTTTTGTTTGACTATGCCTTTTTCTGACGGCTTCCGGTACCGTGACCCTATTCTGGACTGCTGAAACACGGTACGTCAATATTTCAACTATTCGGCGTATTAACGGAAAGAAACCGGCCATAAAAGCGATACTCAGCCCCAACCCGGCTAATATTGCCAGGCCCGCAATAATGTAATGGGTTTTGAATAGATACGAAAAATCTATATTATCACCCCCGCTTCTCTAAAGTCCGCCGTAGTGACCCCGTATTGGCGCATTTTCTTAGTCAAACGCTCGGAAGGCGGGTTCATTATTATCCACTCGCCTTTTAAAAAGTCGTCCGGGTGAGGGCGCCAGACCACCAGGTCGCGGGTGGCTACCTTATCGCCGTCGGGCCAGATTTCCGCTACATGGGTTATTTTCTTGACCCCGTGGACCGAGGACGTATACATCTGCACGATCACATTGAAGGCCCGGGCCACTTGCAGCTTGGCTAAATTTAAAGGCAAATTTTTACCTTCTTCTATTAACATCAGCCCCGCGCCTTCAATAGCTTCTTCAACGCTGTTGAAGTGACCAGTAGCCAGTGACCCGTCATGGCCGCGTGTGCAGGCTTTGATGGCTTCGTCCGCTTCGCCCACGCCGCGCATCTCGCCGACGATAATCACGTCGGGTGAATAGCGCAGTGCCGTGCGGAATCCTTTTTTTAAGGTCAGCCCCAGCTCCGGGTGTTCTTCAAACTCAACGATGTCTCTGCCAGGGTAATGGTCACCCAAACGCAGCTCCACGTCGTTTTCCATAACAATGATACGCAGGCTCGGGTGCGCGAAGCTGACCAGGTGACGCAGCAGGCTTGTTTTTCCGGACCCGCAGCCGCCGGAAATTAATATGTTGGCTCTGCCCTTGACCAAAAGTTTAAGATATGAGTATACTTTTTCGTTCAGCGTTCCCGCCCTGGCCAGGTTTTCCAAGTCCATTTTGAAAGTGTTGTGTTTACGCAAAACCAGTGTAGGCGTCCTTGTAAACGGCGGGCAGGTGGCCGTTATCCTTGTACCGTCCCGGCGCATGGATTCCACGCAAGGAGTGGAGCCGGTAAGAGCTACTCCGCGGTCGTGGCGTATTAACCTGGTTATGATTTTCATCACGTGTTCGGCGTCTTTGAATTTAACATCCGTTCGCTCGTTTTTACCCCGGCGTTGAATTGTGACCATATTACCGTTCACCCGGATTTCATCAACGTCCGGGTCTTTATATAGCTCTTCGATTACATCCAGCCCCCAGGCATACTTATATATTTCGTATGCCGCATTATATATGTCCATTCCTTGAACAGCTATACCAAACCGTTCCATGACGGACTGTATCAGTTTTATTGCTAATTGGTCTGCACCGGGTTCCCCGGCCATGGCATTATCCAGGACTTCTTCACGCAGTTTTATTTCTTCCGGCTCAAACCCTTCCCGGTCGGACATAATATCCTGCACAATACGGGTGGCTTCTTTCAAGTTCATTTTGTCAATAGCTTTTAATTTATTGTTTTGCGGGTTGTCCCTTTTCAAGAGTTGAAAGGCCATTGTTATTTACCTCCTTTTTCTGTTGATCTCCAGAGCTTGTCTGCTGTTGATTGTCGTTTTCAGTTTCTGTTTTTACCGTCTCTTCTGCTGTCACAGACCAACCCGACGGTCTTTTCTTAGCTAACACAACGGTTCCGTCAACTACAGTTCTGGTTATTTCCGGGACGTATTCGTTTTTTACGATTAAAACGGCCACTGCCGGTAAACTGCTGTTCTGCTTTGTTGTCTCCGCCACCTGGGCCAACCCCCTGGTTTTATTCTGCCAGTCGCTCGGTGTTACCGGGTTTCCGTTTTGGTCTTCAATTTTTAATACCCGTGCATTTTCAGCTATGATATAGCCAGGAAAGTCCTTTGACGGCACCCAATAGACGTCCACCAGGTCGCCCGGCAGTAAATTATTGCCCACCGCACCGGTCAGGTCTACGTTTACAGCTACAGCCCGTTCACCTGATTTAATGGCCAGCACGTCCTCAGTTAAGGCTTGTTTGGGTATCTGCCTGTTAGCGTATAGCGGTATCATGGTCATCTTATTTATTGCAAAGTTTGGGTCTTGAACTGAGCCGGGTTCAGCGCCCCCTTCCGGGATAGTGCGATACTGCAAGTCGATAGCTTTTATCACTCGGTAAGCCGGTATGTCTCTTGCAGCAACCAACACCTTTTCCGTAGGCCGGTTCTTAATCGAATACTGGAACACGTACCAGGAGGCGCCGCTGAAAACAGCTAACCCCAAAATGATGGTTATAATCACGGGCCAGTTGATTCTCCGCAAAGGCATCATCCTTTCAGTAGTAAATTTACATATTTTGAAGAAACATTACCAACCAGGCTCCAACTGCCAGACATGAGCCGTACGGCACTACTTCCGGCATCGGGTCGTTCCCGTCCGGTATACCCTCAAAGTCCTTCCATGCTCCTTTGGCCTGCCAGAATACGGTCAACCAAATGCGCCTTAATTGGTCCGTTACCTTTTTAATAGCCTTTTTTTTCAGCTTGAAAGCAAAGTAAATAAGTGCAATCAATCCCCCGATCAGCATTACCAGTGCCGCCGTATACCAGCCCAGCCAGGCCCCGGCCAGGATCAGCATTTTAGCGTCGCCGCCGCCCCAGCCGTTCACTGTAAGGCCGATAACACCTATGACGAACATAAACGCAAAACCAATCAGGGTAAATTTTATCCCCAATCCCCATATAGAGTGGTATAAAATACCGGCCAGTATGGCCGGTATGGTTATAGCATTATAAATTTTCCTCCAGATTAGATCGGTAAAGAATATAATGGTTACCAGTATTAAAGTCCCAGCCCAGGCTATTTCCATAAGCATGCCCCCATTATCACTAGTTATAGTATTAGCCTGTGAAATATGTGGTAAACGATAGCCAATAATACTGCGCTAATAAACAGAAGAGGGATATTAATGATAGTATGGCCTTCTTTGGAGCGTATCACATTCAAGAGCTCAGCAATCATAGTCAAACTCCTCCTTTAATTAAAACCATAGTTAAAGCAAAAAAAACACCAGTTGTTAATTCAATCACCGGATATAACGGTTTGATAGGCTGGCCGCAACAACGCGACCGGCCGCGCCTGATTAACCAGCCTAACACGGGTATCAGATCAACTGGATTGATAGTTGCCCCACAGTTGTCACAAAACGACCTGACCGGTTTGAATAGGTGTATCCCTTTTTTGACCCGATAAACCAGCATATTAAAAAAACTGCCGGCCATGGTACCGTACATAAACGCCAGTATAATCATCATAACGGCAACCTGCTGCTTAGTTATCGTTGTGATCGCCCCCTCCGTTTATCCATTCGTCTATTGCTTCTGTCCCTTCCCGCAGTTCCACGTTACCGCCGGTCTGGTACATGAGGGCCGGCACCATCTGCAGTTCCGGCGGGGCGTCAGTCAGGTAGTATTTTTGCCCGGCCAGCCCGTTTTGGGAAAGCTTGGCCGGTATTTTTTCAGCGTCGCCTTTTCTTATAAATGTCGCCACCAGGTAAGGCTGCTTTTCCTCCGGCAGTGCGGATACCGCGCGAAGCGCTTCGTCACAGTGCGGGCACCAGGCGGCAAAAAACAGGACCGGCTTGTGCTTCAGATCCAGTTCGGCGCTTTGCCCCTGAGCTGTAAAAACGGAAATAGTAGCCGGCGTTTCCGGGTTTTCTGTTAATATACCGGCCACTGCCACCGGAGGATTACTTTTACGCGCCGGGCCCCCGTCGGCAACCGCGGCAGGGTTTACCGCAAGAAAAGCCGCCGCTATTACCGGCAGCGCCCAGGCGGGCGCTTTTATTTTTTGTGCCAGAGGCCCCAAACCCGGCGCGTAAAAGTACAGGGCGGGCAGCGCAATGTCCAGCGCGGCAAATTTCCAGCATAAAGAGCAGACGCTTCCGTGCAAGGCGTAACCATACCCCATCAAAGCCACATGGAAAGCGGCGCCGCCGGCCAGAAATGCCATCACCGGCCGTTTGCGCCGGGCATTTAAGTAGAGGACGGCGGACACGGCATAAAAGAGCGCCCCCCACAAAAACCAGGAACGCCCGAAAATTCCCGGCAGCTTCAAGCAGGCGTCCGACAGGCACTGCGGGTACATTACCCCGGCGGCCAAAGCGGCCAGCGACATAACTGCGTAAAACAGCCCTACCAAATATGACCCCCCTTCAATGCGACAACCAACCACGTGGCCAAGGCCAGGCAGGTGGCAAACGGTATGGCGTCCTTCGGTAGCGGCGCATCTGCATCTTCAGGTATTTTGCGCAAGAAGGCTACCCCGTAACGGATGTAAGCCATCTCTTTTACAGTGGCTAAAAATTGCCTGTGTTTAAGCAGCACGGCAACGCCCCATACAACACCGATCAGTGACCCTATTAAGAGCACCCAGTACAAATCATGGACGCCCAGCCAGATACCCAGAGCAGTAATAAACTTTAAGTCGCCGCCCGCCATGCCGCCGTAGCGGTAACCGATATACCCGGCCAGGAGACCGACAAGTCCCCCGGTCAGTGAATATGCCGGCCCCTGCCCGATAAAGACGTGGTACATCAAGCCCGTCACCGCGGTAAGCAGAACAACCCGGTTTCTTACAATTCCGTCGCGTAAATCCGTTATCCCACAAATTGTTACGGGCACCAGCAGGCCGGGATAAAAAAGATAATCCACAGCGTCACCCCCCTATAAAACAAAAAAAGCGGGCTTTTCGCCCGCTATTACTTGTTTTAAGGTTCGATTCTATCTTTGATATCATTAAATCTTTTTCCCACCCCGCCTGCCAGCTGGGTGGCCGCAACCCAAATACCAACCAGAATCAGGACGGCCAGCCCCACATATTCAAGGAGCGTGGCTCCCCTCTCGTCAGTGATTATTTTTTTAATTTCCGACATTAGTCTTAACCCCTTTCATTATAATATTTTTGCAAACTGCTGGAATGCCGGGTAAGCTAACAGCACCATAAGCGGCCCGACAAAAAATAAAAGCATCGGGAAGGTCATCTTTACCGCCGCTTCGTTGGCTAACTTTTCAGCCTCATACCGTCTCATTACTCTCACCTGTGCCGCATGCTGCTGAACAGCGTCAGCTATACGTGTTCCGAAGCGGTCTGCTTGAAGGACCACCTGTACTAACTGGGTCATTTCATCTAACCCGCACCTGTCAGCCATGTCTAAAAGCGCTTCGGAACGGCGTTTTCCGGTAGCTATTTCGTGGGCAGCCCGCAACACCTCCTTTCCCAGCTCACCTCCGAGCCACTTACCGACTTGCTGGAGTGCTCCGTATAAGTCACTCCCTGCCCGCATAACTACGGCAAATAAGGTTGCAAATTCCATCATATCTCTGCGAATTTCCTTCTGCCGGTTTGTTACCCGTGTTTTAAGCCACAGATCGGGTAACATGTAACCGAAGCCGGCAAGTAACAAGAACCATATATAAGGAATTCCGAGCAGGGAACCTATCAAAGCCCCTGCAACGGGAATCCCTAAAGCCGCGATTAGCTTGAAAGCCAGAAATTCCCCCGCCGTTATGTGTTCTATACCGCCCCAGTTGAGCTTGCGCTCGGTCTGTATCCTGACATCTTCCGGGTAAACGACCATTACCAAGGGCAGTATGCTGTTTATCCCCTGCCTAAATGCCTGATTGCTTTTTACAACAGGATTTTGCTTTAACACCTGGGACACCGGGGAAAATTTACCTTTCCTTTTCAAATCAAGCCCAATTATTCCCAGAAAAACGGCTATTGATATAAATACGGCAATCGGCAGTGCGTTGATTATTTTTACACACCTCCTTACGTGTCGGGAAAAAGCACGTTTACTCAACAAGTGAACCAAACGTTCGTAAAATCAATATTCGATATTTACTATACGCTTAATTATCAGCCAGCCGAATATTATTAATCCACTGCATATACCCAAAAGCTGTAGTCCCCCCGCGGTATTAAACAGCGGATTCATATATTCAGGACTCAGTACGCGCATACCACCTACGGCGATAAAAGGTAGGGCCAGTAGGACGTTGGCTGTAAGTCTTCCTTCTGAAGTGGCCGAGCCTACCTGCGCCCTGAAGTTTCTCCTGTCGCGTATCCCATCGGCTATCTGGTCGTAAATGAGGGCCAGGTCACCGCCCGTCTGCATGTGAAGCCCGGTTGCGGCCGCAACCATCTGCAGGTCCCGTGACTTGACCAACTGGCCGGCTTCCTCCATGGCCCTGGTTAGCGGCGTTCCGGAGCGGAGCAGGTGCAGCGCTTTTCCCAGCACGTCCTTTGCCGGGGGCACGGACGAGAGGGCCGCCTGCTCCAGCGCCTGGTGTACCGAGAGCCCGGCCCGGATGGCAGAAGCCATTTGACCTAAAACTATTTCCAGTTGGGCTTCAAAGGCGGCACTGCGCCCGGCTATCCGCCTTTTTACCCATATTACAGGCGCGACTATCCCGAGGATCAGCCCGACAGGCGCCAAAAACATCTTACCGGTTACTGCTACCACTACGGCCATGCCCGCGAGGGCGCCCGACACCCCGGCTATTACCAGGTGTGTCGTCGGTATCTCCAGCCCGGCGGCCAGCGCCTCTTTTTGGAGGGACGACAACCATTTACGTCCTTTTTCTGCTTCTACAGCTTTTTGCCGTACATACAGCCAGTGGGTTTGTGTCCGGTAGATTCTTATGCCGATAAAAAGGAGCAGAACCGCAAGCCCTGCTACTATACCGGAAAGCAGGTTCATGAAGCCCAGGTCTATCATTAATTCCTGACCCCCCTGGGCAGTTCAATGCCCGCCCACTTGAGTTTATCCACCCGCCGGAAAGAATTTCGGGTCCTTACCCAGGTCCCCTTGTCCATATCAAACCGGTAGATGTCCTGAAGCCCTACGCTGACGTGGCCGTCCATTCTCACCACTCCCGCAGTTTCGCTGATGTGGTCTATGCGTCTCCTGCCCGTGCGGTCTTTACAGGCATGGATAACCAGGTCAACCGCCCCTGCGATCTGGCCTATGATTGCTTCGTAGGGAAGCCCCATGTCGGCCATCTGAATCATGTTGACCAGCCGGCGGTTCAGCATTTCTTCCGCGCTGTTGGCGTGGCCCGTTGTAAGGGAGCCGTCGTGCCCGGTATTCATGGCCTGCATCATATCAAATGCTTCGCCCTTGCGCACCTCTCCCACGATTATTCTTTTCGGCGCCATGCGCAGGGCGTCGGCCACAAGGTCGCGCTGGGTGATTTCGCCTTCACCCTCCACGTTTTTGGGCCGCGCCTCAAGCCTCCTGACATTGGGGTGCTGAAGCTGCAACTCCGCAGGGTCTTCGATTGTGATAATGCTTTCGTCTTCCGGAATATAGGCGGCCAGAGCGTTTAACAGTGTGGTTTTACCGGATGACGTTCCGCCGGAAACTAATATGTTCAAACGGGCCTTAATGCACGCGATAAGGAATTCCATAATTTCTTCATTCATTGCGCCGTTTTCCATAAGGTTTTGCAGTGATAATCCCTTCTTGAAGCGCCTTATGCTGAACGTGGTACCGTCCACGGCCACCGGTGGGATGTGGGCCATGAGCCGGGAACCGTCCGGCAGCCGTGCCATAACTCTGGGGGAGGACAGGTCTATTCTCCTGCCGGTAGGAGCCAGCATCCGGTCCAGCACGTCCCGGCAGTGCTGTTCATCTCTGAAAGTTACAGGTCTGCCGTTATCATCTTTTGCAATAATTTCTTTGCCGTCAATTTCAATGCGTATGAGGTGCGGGTTAATCACTTTGATTTCAGTTACTTTTTCGGCCAAGTCCCCGGTAAAATAGGGTTCCAGGGGGCCGTATCCCAGGAGGTCATTTACCAGCTCTTCTGATATCCCTACCTGGGCGGGTTTGGGCATTCCCGGCGCTTCCTGCTCAATTATTTCAAGAATTTCCTTTCTCACCCGTGCCCGGAGTTCGGGTGAGTGCCGGTCTGCCAGTTCCTGGACGGTAAATTTTTGCTGTATTTTCTTTTGGGCTATCGGACGGACTTTGTTAAACAGTTCTTTCCTGTCAAGTGGCTTGTCCTGTTCTTGCCCCGGGAAAGTGCCTTCCCCTCTCATTTGGTTTAACCTGTTCTGAAGACCGCTAATACTTGACGCCTTACTTTTAAACATAATAACCTGCTACGCGCCTCCTATACTGCTGTATTTCTCTTAAAAATTCCAAACAGCGATGAAAATATGCTTTTCTTCTGTCCTGACGGTTGAAACGAGCTTTCGCCAAATACAGGAAACATTTTGTTGAGCACTTCCCTTACGTGAAAGGCGTATTCACTATTTGGCTGTTCAAGAATGTAAGGGTACCCCAGCTTCCTGCCCCGGCGCACTCCGGGGTCATACGGAAACTTCCCGAGCATCGGGTATGGCTGGGACCTGTTCATATCAGCGATGCTCAGGCTTTCCGGTTCATTGTACTTGTTAATAACCCTGTAGCACTTGCCAGAGCAGCCTAAAGAAGTCACAACGTTACAAAATTGCTTTATGCCCGATATTTCCTGGTCATCTGGATTGACAACCAGAAGGACGTAATCTGCCAGCTCGATGGTCGCCCAGGAGGCGTCGAATGTAATTGAAGGCGGCAGATCGCAGATTACAAGGTCAAAGTTCTGGCGCAGAATGTTAATCACCTTGACGATAAGGTCTTTGTTTAATTCAACTATCCTGTCGGGGGTGGGAACGGCCGGAACCACCCACACCCCTGTAGGGTTGTGTTTGATCATAAATTCGTGCAATTCTTCAACCGAAGGGTTATCGCTCATGTAGTGCCAGTTAAGTATACTCTTGGCTACATGGTTTTCGGGCGGGCCCATATTGAGTTGTATCGTTACATTACCTGATTCGTTTAAGTCCGCCAGGGCCACTCTTACTCCCACGTCCGCCTGAGTGGCGGCGGCGCAGGCCATGGATACCGATGTTGTGGTTTTGCCTACGCCTCCTTTAATTCCTGATGTAACTGCTATAACCGTTTTTTTGAATGTTTGCAGCTGCCTGGGAACGTAACCTGCTCCGTTGCCCCGTAGGCCCGCCGGACCCGTGCCCGGAGTGACCAGGGGCATTTTCTCTGCCTGGCGGCGCAGGTCCTCACGCACCGCGTCGACTTCCTGTTCCACCATACCGGCGATGTCGTGCCCGGTCATTGATTTGGTGAACACCTGCCTGACGCCCAGCGCGGTTGCGCGGCGGTACAAGTCCATCGAGGGGGTGTCGGTGGCTATAAATACCACCGTTCCGGGCGACACCTTCGCGATCTGTTCCGCCACGTCAAGGCCGCTCATATCGGCCAGGCCCAGGTCAATTATTACTGCGTCGGGTGCGTTGTCCCGCGCCAGACCTACGGCATCTCTGCCGCCCTGCGCCAGGGCGATCACCCTTATCCGATGGTGACCTTCGAAGGTGGCACGCATTTTCTCGCGGTAGTCGGGGTCGTCGTCCACCACCATCATTCTGATTGTCTGGTCATTTTCATACCACATCATTCAATTCCCCTCCACCTGGGTTGCCAAAATTTCTGTTAACTTAACGCCGGTGCTGTGTTGCCCCGCCGCCTCGCCCAGCGGGTTCAGCGCGACCAGCACCTCTCCCTTTGTCATCGCCAGGAATACCCGCTCCACGTCGGCGGGTTTTAAGGCCACGACAATACCGCCTTCGCGGTCTGTTTCACCCGTGTTTCGGGGCGCGTGGATTACGGGAGCCGCCCATACCAGGACTTTTGATGTGGTGACCTGGTCACCGGCGTCGATCGTACCGATGATGTCCACCCTGTCGCCCGGTTCCACTTCCAGCCCCTGACTGGCTTCGGCCGGCAGCGAAATCGCCCGCCATTCGGGGTGACCGGCCAGCGACAGCCTGGCCGCCACGGTGCCCCCTCCGGGGGCAAGTTCGGCTACGTGCCGCATCCTGACCGGGTCACCGGCGGCTATGGCCGTCCTGGCGTGCCTGCCGATCATATTATCGAAGTTTTTACCGGTTATGCGGTCGCCGGGCAGAATGGCCTTTGGGTAATATTTAACGTCCAGCATTTCTTCGGTGATGGTCTGGCCCGGCTCTATGTCCTTTTTTGCCACAATTACAGGCACGGTGGGCGCCGCCAGCCGCAGGGCATTTATCACCAGCACGCCGGCAATTATAGCGCAGATCATGGCACCCAAAATAAAAGCCGCGCCGGGTGAACTGGCACGAAAGGAGTTAGTGCTGAACTTTTTAAAACCCAATTGTCAATACCCCTTTCAATAAAATATTCTGGTTATGATAGATCAAGTAAACGGCAGAAGTTAATATTACCGCAATAACAGTTAGTTTTAGAATATTGGCATTCAGTAACATCCAAAACACAACTGCCAGCGTTCCAGTTAAAAAAACTGCCTGCTGCCATGTTCTGATTATAATTTCAAGATCAAAAATCATCATTTACACCCATCTTCCGGCGCGCCGCTCCTGCCCAGCCTTCTGCCCCCGCTGATAAGCTCGTAAAACGTGCCGGCCTGGCCGCAGTTGTAAACGGTCAGGCTGTCCACACCGGCCAGGTTGAGCAGGAAGGTTTTTAATTCTCCCTCGGACTTTGCTACTACGGAGGGCGCGTACCTGCCGCTGTCGTAAGCCTTTACTTCCGTGCTCTTGAGCCCGCCGCCCCTGCTGCTTTCAAGCAACTGCGGCGCGTTGTACTGGAACACGGCGCTGGCTACGGCCTCCGTGTTGTCGGGGTACTCGATCCACCGTTCCTCTATGCCCAGGAAGCGGTCCCTGCAGGTGCCCTTTTTCCAGCCGCCTTTCTCCACAAGTTCCTTTTCCGGACCGGTCAGTTTCACGGGCGGGTCAGGTACACATACCTTTTTGCAGTGGCGGGTTCCGTCCCGCCTGGTTTCGCACTCTGTTTCCCAGTGTCCGTACCGTACCTTTACCGTCACGTACCTTTTGCCGTTCAGCGAACCGGCCAGCGCGGCCGCGTCCACGGCAGTCTGGTTTTGCTCCCTGGCCACGTACCACCTGGCCAGGTCCGACCCGACGCCGGCCAGCAGCAAAAAGACCATCAGCATGATCACTGTCATGAACAGGATGGCTCCCCGCTCGTCGGCAATCAGTTGTTCAGGCGGAAGACGGCCGTTTCCCTGACGGTGAGTTGTTTTTCCCATGCTTCACCTCCCAACAAAGCGGAAGCGCCCGGTATGGCCAGCGGCACCCGGCAGGTTACCTCGCACTGCACCAGGTTGTATTGAGGTTTGTGCTTGTGAATTTCTATCTGCGCCCGGTCGGCGCTGATACCGCCGGAGGAAAGAATTTCATACCCTTTTTGCCGTGCGCCCGCCTCGCTCTGTTCTATGGCCGTGTAGTACCGGCCCGCCTCCCTGGCCGCCGCTATTACCGTGAGTTTGTCCTTTAAAACCAGGGACATGTTGCACATGAAGGCCCAGATAAACAACAAGAGCACAAAGCACAGGCAGTATTCCAGCAGAATGCCGCCGCGCCTGTCGCTTGTAATTTTCCCGGGCATGCGCATCACCTCCGGTGCCTAAACTCCACGTAATACTGGTAGCTTTCGGTAAGCGTTATCTCGTTGTCCCATGCTTTGCCGCCAAAAAGCGCGGCAAAGCCCGGCGCCACTACCGGCACCCGGCATGTTACAGTGGCCGTCACGTACTCGGTATCCGGACTGGTGATGCTGACCTTGTTCTTGGTAGATACAAGGCCGAAGTCTTCCAGTAGTTTCCTGGCTTTCGCCTCGCCTTTCTCCCGGTCGCCCGTAACGGCCGCTGTCCTGCCCCCGGTCCTGGCTGCTGAAGCGGCCATGATGTCGCTATGCAATAAAACGGCTATGTTGATTGTCCCGAGAATGAGGGCAATGAACACGGGAAATACCAAGGCGAACTCCAGAATTGCGTTGCCGCGGTTGTCCCAGTAGATTTTTTTCAACTTATCACCTCCAGCCGGACCCTAAAAACAATGGCCGGCAAATTAAAAAATAGATTGAACTATTTGTGGCTAAAAGAATTAAGTCTGCCTTAAAAAGGAGATAACGCAGGGAGCCAGAACATTATCACCAAAATAAAAACATAAATAAATGCGATTCTTGTTGACCAATTTTTTGAGATTAGTAAATATTTAATTAAAAATAATATTTCTTTAATTCTTATTCCAAGTTTTTGCGAATGACCAACAATGTACCAACAAATAAATCCCCAGACAATAAAACAGGTTGATAAATGAATAATATTTAATAATAGCTGTAAGCTGTAGGCTACGCAAATAATTGTATTGTTGGCATTTGCCACCAGTATGTCCTTTGTTGCATTAAAAACAATTAATCCAGCATGGCTTAAAAAGGTAGTAAACAAACTAGCCCGTACCAAAATGCCGGTTACTTTATAAGAATCACCTCTTTTCCTTGAAGGTACTATATTATACGAGTGATTATATGAGTGGAAATAATGATCCAATTTTACCAACCCTCTTATCCTTAATAATATGCTTATTTGTGTTTAATATTGGTATTATATACCATAACCTTGCCTGTTGGTTGTATAATTTCTCTTTGGAATTATTACCTCAAACTAATTTACCTGAACCACATATTCATGACAGCGTTATTAAAATGATTTTTTTTGAGCTGTTTTCATCGCCATCAGAAGCTTTGCAGGCAATTAAAAGCCTTTTTAGTATATCAGGTATAATATTCCAACAAGATCTGTTGTTCAAAAGTATTCAACTATTTACTGAATTATTAAGTTTGATTAATTTGTATATCTCTTATCGTTACGGTACTTATGCTTTAAGTGTAATTACTTCCCTATCAATGATTTTAGCTTATTATCAAGTTGAAGTTCTTCTTTTAGATTATTTAGTAAAGTTAGTTTTATCTCTATTTGAAAATATCATCTTCATTATGGCATTATCTTTCCTTATTACTTTTAATAATAATCCTCCAAAAGTAAGCCATAGATATAAGTACAAAGCGTAAAATAAAAAATAAGTAACCACAAAAGATAAGATGTCTGCTTCATTTTCTAATAGGTTAATCAACTGTCTCGATAACATAACGGAATTAAAATTTAATATTTTTGTTACTGACAACCGAATTGCTATTAAGATAGAAATACATAGTGTTATGCAAATCAAGCAATGCTTAGACAAACATTTAATAGTATCCGCTAATGAGTCTAATTTTAAGATAATATTTTCTGAATTAATCATTGTCTCACCCCTGCATATTTTTGCGGTACCTTCTTTCACGGCGCAAGCTCAAACTGCTTTCCTTCAGTTACACTTGTTTCCGTCATAGCAAGCCCCTAACTTAAGTCGGGAGTGATTGGTAGAAGCTCCGCCGCATTAAGAAACACACAGCCAATCTTTTCTCCGACAATGCTGTTTCTAGTCCACCATGTTCGGTATAGGTACTATATAGTCCACCCTAACCGAAGAAGGGCCGCTTCCATCCACAATATTTCCAAAAATTGCACACTCTTAGCTACCACAAAATCAAAAAAAGTGGTTGTGTTAACCGCTACCAGCTATTTTTATACCCACCGGAGATGGTTTTCTTCGTCCTTCCTAAAAAGCCACGGTTTGCCCGAAACCGCATTTATTAATAAAACAGTTGTTCTGCAGAGGTGTTTAAGTATCTACCGGGCCGACGCTCGGGCAAGGGAGTCCGTGTATCCACCCAATGAATTAGGCGGGATTACAGCCTCCTTGCGCCCCCAATTTTCTAAAAACAAAAACCCGGCGGAGCCGGGTAATATTTTGCATTCAAAAGCCGGGGTCTACTGAATAAGTTCGCCCGTTATTTCGTCTGTCTCCGGGATCTCATTGATTACCTGCTGCGCGTTCACGGTCAGGCTCGCCCGGTTGTTGCCCGGCGCGCAGTCCTCAATGCCCTCCGGGGCCACCAGGGTGACCTTTACGGTGTAAGTGTGTGAGCCGCCCGTCGGGGGTTTCGCGAAAACATAGTCTTTTGTAACTTCACCCCTTTTTATGGGGAACGTTATAGGGTCGCCGTCAATGTCCCTGCCGGCGTACTCTATTCTGATTTGGACCGGGCCGGCGGGGCCGTCGTTGACGCGCTTGACGGTAGCTTCCAGCTTGAACCAGGAATCCGCGTAGATTTCCCCGATGTCCGGGCTGGTCAGGGTTACCGATACGTCGGTGCAGGGAATCTCAACGTCAACCGGGACGCTGACCTCGTTGTCGCCGGGGTCGAGCTCCTCGAAAACGTCCAGCACCGGCGGGCGCGCTTTGTCGATAACGGCGGTTATTTGGTCAACGCCGAACTCCGCCGTCCAGTCGAAATACACGGTCCGGCTTTCACCAACGCCCACGCCTCGCAGGTAGTACATGGTTTTGCCGTCAGGTGTCTTTTCGCTTGGTATGGGGCTGCCGCTTTCGTCAAAAAGCTCCAGGTGTTTGCCGCCGTAAAACACCCCCACCGGCGCGTCTACGTAAGGATAGAAGGTGCCTAAATCGTATTTAAATGTGGCCGAGCCGCGGTAAGTCTGCCCGGAACTGGCTTTTTCACCTTCGGGTATGCCCGGGTCCACTGATACGGCCTGGAGGTTCAGCAGCGGCACGATGTAGAAACCGATAACGCCCTGCTCTGTGGTGATCAGCCCGAAACCGCTGTCCGCTGATATTTCGCCCGACACGCCGCTGGCGTAGGGGTCAAGGCCAAGCTTTGGAGCTATTTTTATGTTGCCTGCGGGGCTTACGGGCTGACCGTTCTCCGGGTTAAGGCGCGCCAGCCAGCCGTCAGACGTGCCTATCCAGACAGCCCTGCTCAAATTGCTCAAATAGTTTACAACTACAGGCGCCGTCTGGGCTCTGCTCTGGAAGTCCCTGGCCCAGAGGGTGTTGCCGTTCTTGCAGTCCAGGGCGATGAGTTTCCCCCTGGTGGTGCCCACGGCGGGG
>ENA-OSAF01000252-OSAF01000252.1-marine-sediment-metagenome-genome-assembly--contig:-NODE-252-length-19123-cov-21.246591_pt1 | contig 19123 bp, 21 predicted proteins | sample MGYA00237872_ERZ529318 | MGnify/ENA primary metagenome ERZ529318 (study PRJEB26369, sample SAMN03142813) | marine sediment metagenome | biome: marine; feature: borehole; material: sediment... | reverse complement strand
CGCAGGCCCGGGCGAGTTCAGGCGTGTCCACCGGGAGGTGGAGCCCGGGGTGGACGACGATGTCGACAGGGTGCCGGCGGACGGCCTCCACGAGCGCCTTGGTGTTGGCCGTCCGCGCGCGGGCCCGGACCCGGACCGACCACCGCCACGGGGCGACATTGCGGAGGAGAAGCCGGGCGCCGTCGAGGCCCGCCGGCCTTATCATGAGGTGCAGGCCGACGAGGAGCAAGTCGAGCCGCCGCAGGACGCGCGGGTCGAGGTCGAGGTCTCCGTCAGGCGTCATCACGTTGGCCTCGGCCCCCACCAGGACCCTGACCCCGGTCGCCCGGGAGGCAGATGCGGCCTCCGCCCGGATCTCGTCGTACGTCTCAGGCGACCTCACGCCTATCCACGGCAGGGAGCCGGGCCCATGGTCGGTGATGCCGACGGCCTCGAGCCCGCGCCGTGCGGCGGCGCGGGCGTTGTCCAGAACCGTGCCCTTACCGTGGCTGTGACGGGTGTGGGTGTGCGGGTCCGCCGTGACGCGCCAGCGGCGGCCTGGTCCGTCGGGCCAGCTTCGGGCCAACGCGGCACCTCCGCGGGAAAGTGTTCCCCGCCGACCTCCTCTTCCTCAGGGCCTCTCCCCAGGGGCCCTTCCCCTCCTTCCCTTAGCACCCCTTCCCCAGGGCCACCCATATGCTCTCCGCCATCTCCCGGTCGAGGGCCACGGTGGTCTCCCCGGCCTTGACGACATAGGCCGGGAAGCGCTGCACCAGGGTCAGCCGGACCCCCGGGACCAGCCCGACAGCGAAGAGTCTCCTCGAGCTGTCGGGGTCGGGGGCTTCGACGGCGACAATCTCACCCGCCTCACCGGGACGCATGGCGGCGGCGGTGACGAGAGCCCTTCGCCTCACCACGGCGCGCCCCCCCAGACGAGAGGCAGAATCCGCCCCAGCACGTACCCTGACCCCAGGGCCGCCCCCAAGGCCGCCGCCAGGATGGCCGTGGCCGCCACAGGCCCCCGCTCACGGTACATCAGGACCGTCTGGGCCAGACAGGGCACGAAGAGGGTGAGGGTCACGGAGGCGACGACCAGCGAAGGTGTGGAAAGGGCGGGGGCCAGGTCATAGAGGCCGGCGGCGCCGTAGTCCCGGCGCAGGAAGCCGAAGAGGTACACCACAGCCGTCTCCTTGGGCAGGCCGAGCCTGACGCACACGGCGGCCAGCCCCGCGAGCACGACCGGCAGGAACCCCGCCATCCGGCCCAGCCAGATGAGCACGCTCGCCGCCAGGAACACCGGCAGGACCTCCCTAAAGTACCATGCCATCCTCGCCGCGGTCTTCCTCCATACGTTCCGGGGGTGCGGCAGGCGCAGCGGCGGGACCTCCGTGAAGAAGGGCGCCGCCCGGCCCGGGAGGAGGCCTGCGGCGGCCGACCCGGCCGCGACGAGGGCCCCCGCGACGCACAGGGCCCAGACCCCGAGCGCCCCCGGTCGGCCCGAGAGGACCCCCATCATCACGCCGAGCTGAGCCGAACACGGGACGCCGAGGGCGAGGACGAACGTCGCCAACACCCTCTCACGGCGGGTCTCGAGGGTCCGCGTCACGAGGGTGGCCATGGTCCCGCACCCGAGACCGAGGGTGAGGGGGATGAGGGCCCGCCCGCTGAGCCCGAGCGGCTTCAGGACCCGGTCGGCCAGGAGGGCCAGGCGGGGGAGGTAGCCGGAGTCCTCGAGCAGGGAGAACATCAGGAAGAAGGTGCCCACGATGGGGAGAACGATGGCCACGGCGTAGCGGAGGCCCAGGGTTAGAACACCGTACTCGTGGGCCAGGAGCTCACGCCACACTTCGGAGGCGAAGAGCCTGTCGACCGTCCGGTCGAGCCAGGGGTTGACCAGACCGAGGAAGAGGACCCGGTCGAGCGCGTCGACGAGGGTTCCGGCGCCGAAGCGCCCCACGAAACGGTACAGGCCGAAATAGACCACGCCGGCCAGGACCGGCAGGCCGACGACCGGCCGCATCAGGAGGTCTCCCAGGACCTGACCGGCCGTCGGACGCGGGTCGGACACCCGGCGGACGCAGGCCGACGCCATCTCCCGGGCCAGGTGGTGCAGAGCCAGGGGGATGCGGTGACGGACGGGATGCGGCCCCCGGTTGCTCTCCCTGACGACCCGGGCCATCTCCGGCCAGCGGTCCAGCCTCTCCGAGCGGAGGATGTCGAGCGTGTCCGGGTCCTCCTGAAGGCAAAGAAGAGCCAGGGCCCGGCGCGAGAGACGGCGGCCGTGCGGGGCATGCGCCCCCAGGAGGGTCGTGAGGACCGCCACCGCCCGTTCGGTCCGCCGGTCGTAGGCGGGACGGAGAGGTCCACCCACCCGGCCGCACGGCTGCTCCGGCCCTGCCGGTCCCCGCCTCGGCAGGCCCGGCCGACCGACGCTCCTCGCCGCACGGCCGAGGAAGGCCTTTATCTCCGGGACCCCTACTCCGCGCGTGAGCACCGCCCCGACGACCGGGAGCCCGAGACACTCTGAAAGCGCCCCCAGGTCGACCTCGAGACCCGCCGCCTGCACCTCGTCGAGCATGTTGACCACGACGAGGACCGGGAACCCGGCCTCGACGAGCTGGAAGGTCAAGGGCAGCATTCGGTCCAGGTTCTTGCCGTCCACCACGTGGACGAGCCAGTCGACAGGCTCGGACATGAGCAGGGCCCGGGCCGCCTTCTCCTCCTCGGTGACACACGACAGAGAGTAGAGACCGGGAGTGTCGACGACCTCGAAAGTGAGGCCGTCCCACCGCCCGGTTCCCCGTGCGATTTCGACCGTGGTCCCCGGGTAGTTGGAGACGGCGGTGTAGCGCCCTGTCAGATGGCCGAACAGGACGCTCTTGCCCACGTTGGGGCACCCGACGATGGCCACCTTGAACCGGCGCTCCAAGCGAAGTCCCCCGGGCGATTTGTATGCTCCGCGGAGCCGCTTCAAGAGGAACGGGGCGGAGGGAGACCGCCCTCCGAGGGCGAACACGCCTTCAACACGCCTTCCTGGAGAAGACCTTGGACCCGGGCCCGAGGCGGGCCCGAGAGAACGGGGGATGGACGTTGCCCTTCATCGCCCGCACGCCGACACGTATCGACCTTGCCGGCGGCACCCTCGACATCTGGCCCGTGTACCTCTTGCTGGGCTCCGGCCTCACCCTGAACGTCGCCATCGACATCCACAGCCACGTCTGGCTCCACCCCGGGCAGGGGCCGGGCTACCGCCTCTTCTCGGAGGACACCGGGCACTGGGAGGAAGCCTCTTCACTCGTGGACCTGCGCCTGGACGGTCCTCTGGGCCTCGTGGCCCGGGCCGTGCGGCATTCGGCCCCTCCTGAGGGCCTGACGGTCGTCACCCGCAACGAGGCGCCGAAAGGCTCCGGCCTCGGTGCGTCCTCGAGCCTCCTCGTCGCCCTTCTCGCCGCTTTGGACCGCCTCGCCGGGAAGGATTCGGACATGACAGGCCTTGTGGACCTCGCCGCCGACCTCGAGGCGCAGACCATCCGGGTCCCGACCGGCAAGCAGGACTACTACGCCGCCGTCCACGGCGGGGCCAACGCCATCTGGTTCGAGCCGGGTCACACCCGGGTGGAGAGCCTGCCCCTCACGGACGGGTTCGCCTCGCGCCTGCGCCGGGCCATGGTCCTCTCGTTCACGGGCGAGCCCCACTTCTCCGCGCCGACCAACTGGCGCATGGTGAAAGCCTATATCGACGGGCGGCCCGAGGCCCGCCGAGGCCTCGAGGCCATCCTCCAGACGGCCCTCGAGATGCGCGAGGCCTGGCTGGCTGAGGACCTGGAGGCCCTCGGCCACCTCCTGGCCCGCGAGTGGGAGAACCGGAAAGGACTGGCCGAAGGGGTGAGCACTCCGGCCGTCGAGAAGGCTGTGGCCGTGGCCGCCGAGGCGGGGGCTCTCGGCTCGAAGATATGCGGCGCCGGCGGCGGCGGCTGCATGGTCAGCGTCACTCCGGAGGGACGGGGGGAAGAGGTGGCCGCCGCCCTCAGAGAGGCGGGCTTCAGGGTCCTCGACTTCGACTTCGACCGGGAGGGATTGGTCTTTGGCGCTAGGTGAAGGGGAACCGGTTTCGGCTTCGTCCGGTTCGCTCTCGAGCCCTACGTGGTCCACTGAGCGCAGGTGATTCTGGATTACCCGCCGGCCTTCACCCTCGTAATGCTCCCGCCGGGATGAACCCGTGGGTCTACTCCCTCGTCTACGACTCCTCGCACGTGGCGCCGGAGCTCATCATCAGCGTGGTGGTGGTCATGCCCATCAGCGCCGGGACAGGAGGATGGATCGTGAAGCCGGCTACATAGACGTACTCCACCCGCTCCCCCGGGGCCCGCCTCTTGCCGGCGACCCCGTCTCCGAGGGACCGGCAAGGAAATAGTCGATGCAACGGGGAGGGATATCGTCTCCCCGGTCGAAGTGTATAGGCCCTCACCTACGACCCGCACCCTGGAGCCATTCCTCAGGGGTGATGAGCGTGTCGGGACAGGTGCAACTGGCCGACATCATGGACACCCTGAAGAACATGCAGGCCGAGATGGCGACCAAGGAGGAACTCCGCGCTCTGGCCGAACGCATGGCCGAGATGGCGACCAAGGAGGAACTCCGCGCCCTGGCCGAACGCATGGCCGAGATGGCGACCAAGGAGGAACTCCGGGCCCTGACCGAACGCATGGCCACCAAGGAGGAGCTCCAGGACCTCGCGCAGCGCATGGCCACCAAGGAGGAGCTCCGCGCCATCACCGCAGAGATGGCCACCAAGGAGGAACTCCGCAGCCTCGGCGTGCTCCTCGAGGAGCAACGCGACCAGATGAAGATAATGTGCGAGAGCATAGCCGGTTTGGCGGAGCGCTTCGACCGGCTCGAGGTCAGGTTCGAGCGCCTTGAGAACCGGGTGGCGATACTCTGGGCCGGCCGCGCCGACGCCTGAGACGTCGCCGCCTCCTCGGGCACCTAGCTTATTCGTCCCGCTCGTCCCGCGCCCGGCGGCGCCGCCTCCTTGCGTCTTCCGGGGTCTGTGGAAACCCTGGGATGCGTGGCGGTGGCGCTCCCGTCTCGCGCGCGGCCTCCGTCTGGGCGGACAGTTCTTCGGGAGAGGCCGAACCGCGCAGCCGCATGTCCTCGAGTGCTTCCTCGAACCGTTCGCCGGGCTCGAGATGGTCCCGGGGAGGGGCACGGTAGACCATCGAGCGGCGGCGGACGAAGACCACCGCCAGGACGAACGCGGCGGCCAGGAGGGCGAACAGGTAAAGGTCTGTCACCAGCATGGTCTAAGCATACCCGGCACGGCCGGGTTTAGCCGCGTCAGGCTCCACCTCGACCCCCAGCAACCGCAGGGCCGCGGCGGCCACACCCCGGCCGGGGACGGACCGCCCGGTGAAAGTCCCGTCGTGGATGCGGGTCGGCCCGCACGAAGGGCTGCCGTCCTTGAGGACGGCCCTCTGCGCGCCGGTCGCCCGGGCCAGCTCGACGGCCCTCCTGGCTCCCTTCAGAAAGACCTCCGACACGTCGCGGCCGTCGCGCGTGACCACGCGGGCCTTTCCGGCGATGACGGCCTCCCCGTCACCACCGGTGATCTCGGCCGGCGCCCTCGGGACACCGAGGCCCCCGAGACACTCCGGGCAGATGGGAAGGACGAGCCTCTCGCCGGGGTCCAGGGGTCCGTGTCTCGCCGCGTCCCACGGGCCGCGGGGCCCCCCGTCGTAGGCCGTGGCCGCTCCCAGGAGACAGGCGCTGGCCAGGACAGGCGGGCGCTGGCTCCCCACGCGGACCCAGCCCGGTCCGGGAGCACTCCCCGGGGCGATGCTGGCCGCGACGAACCTGCCTGCCTCGCCGACGGCCCGGACGACAGCCTCCTCGGGTGCACATCCCGCAAGGACCGAGACGATGTAGGCGGCGTCGAACACGTCGCCGGCCCCGCTGACGTCGGCCTGGAGGTCAGACACAGCATGTTCCGGACCGACGCGCACCCCCTCCAGCCAGGCCCCCCGCGGACCGTCCTTGACGACCACCCGACGGAAGACCCGGCCGAGGGCGACCGAGGCTTCGCCCGGGCCAGGGGCGCCGCCCTCCGCTCCCCCGGCCAGGAAGACGGCCATGTCGGCCGAAGGCAGGAGCACGTCCGGCCCCCCGTCAAGCCCGAGCCCCAAGCGGTGCAGGACCCCCTTCCGGTCGAGCCTGCGGAAGGCCCTCCGGACGCCGGGGTCGAGCGAGACGGGTATGCCTCGCCGGCGCGCCGCCAGGGCCAGGCGCCGGGCAACCTCGGCCGGCCCCTCCTCGATGAGGCAGTATCCCGAGACGTGGAGCCAGGCGACGCCGTCGAGGCCGCCAAGCTCGCCTTCCCCCGTCACCTGCTCCACGTCTCTCAACCCGAGGAGGGCGTTCGTCCCGCGCTCGACATAGACGACGCGGTCGACTCCGTCCCTCCGGTGCATGACGACGTAGCCCGTCGGCGCCTCGACTCCGGGGGCCGCCGGAAGGGCGACTCCCAGGCGTCCGAGCTCTCCGGCCACCCACCTCCCGTTGGGGTCGGACCCGAGCTTCCCGATGATGGTTACCGGCCGTCCCTCTCCGGCCAGCACCCGGCCGAGGTTGGCCGCGCTGCCTCCGGCTTTGATGAAGAGGCCCTGCGGCGGGAGGGAGAGGAAGAGCACGTCGAGCATGAGTTCGCCGATGATAACGATTCTCTGGCGCCCGTGACGCGGTGACGGCGCCCGGCCGGCATCCCCTCTACGGAAGGGGGCCGTCACCCGGAGGACTGGAGAGGAAAGCGAAAGCCCCGGGAGCCGACGCCAGCTGGCGGTAGAGGGGCTCTCCCGAGCGGAGTCCGAGGTCCTCAAGGGCGGTCGTCCGCCCCAGGCGGGGCTCGGGAGGTTCGGGGTAGTGGTCGTTCTCCACAAAGTAGCTCCGGCCATGCTCCTCTATTTCGTAGTAGACCGCCCCGTGCCTCTCGCGGTAGGGACCGTAGACCGAGCTGAACGACCCGTCGACCACGTTCACCATCACCAGCGGCTCAGGCCCGGGGTTTATGGTCACGTGTCCGTAGCCCGGCGGGACGTAGAGGCAGTCGCCCGGCCCGGCCTCGACGACGGCCACGTCCGCCAGAGCCCCGGGCCCTCCCTCGGGGTCCGGCCTCTGGAGAAGGTAGTGCGCCCGGCCGAGCAGGACCTGGTAGAGTTCCGGGTACGTCAGGCCGTCCCCCGGGCGTGCGCCTCCGCTCCCCGGCACCTCGGGATGATAGTGGCCGGCCGTCTTGACGTACTCCCCTCCCACCAGTCCGGGGCGGAGGACGGTAAGGTCGAAGCGCAGGGAGCGGCGGGAGTAGACGGCGATGTCCTCCGGCCAGCCGATGTTGCGGTACATATAGTACAGCTCCCGCGGGCCCGTCGCCGTCTGGTTGTAAAGGACCGCCCTCATCTCGTCCAGCGTCCTCACCTGCGGGGTCACCTGCGGCAGGCCCTCGGCGAAGACCACGCGGCCCTCGGAGTCCACCCGGAGCGGCAGTCCGGAGAGCTCTCCGAGGTCCTTCGTCCCGTCCGCCGACAAGCGACATCCTCCTTCCGTCTGTTCCCGGGCAGGAAGCAGGGCCCGGTCGGATTAAGACTATGCTCATGAAGATCCTCATCCTGTCCGACGTCCACGCCAACCTGACCGCGCTCGACGCGGTGCTGAAAGCGGAGCAGTCCTTCGACCGCGTCCTCTTCCTCGGCGATGCCGTAGACTACGGCCCCGACCCGGCCGCCTGCCTCGACCGGCTGGCAGACCTTGAGCCGGTCTGGGTCAGGGGGAACCACGACAACGCCGTGGCCACGGGTGCCGATTGCGGCTGCGCCCCGGCCTTCCGGCGGCTCTCACGGGTCTCCCGGGAGTTCACCCGGTCTGTCCTACGCCCCGAGCACCTCGACCTGCTCCGCACCCTGCCGGTGGAGCGGGCGGTGTCTGTGGGAGGCCAGGACTTCTACCTCACCCACGCTTCCCCGGCCGACCATCTCTTCGAGTATGTTTCCCCCACGACCGAGCCTCAACGCTTGGCCCGAGCCATGGAGGCTGCGCCGGACCGGTGCGGGTCATCCTCGTCGGACACACCCACCGTCCCTACCTCCGGCCTTTCAGGGACAAAACAGCCGTCAACCCCGGCAGCGTGGGGCAACCTCGGGACCACGATCCCCGCGCCTCCTACGCTGTCTGGGAAGACGGTCATTTCAGCCTCAAGAGAGTGAGTTATGACGTGGCCTCCACCGTCCGGCGCCTCGAGGAGACCGGCCAGCCGGACGAGGTCGTCAAGGTGCTTGCCGCCGTCCTTCTGCGCGGCGGCCTGCCGTAGACCTCGGGCCCCTACTCGACGGCCACTTTCTGCGGCCGGTTGGCGGCCCTTTCCTCCTGCCGCCGGCGGTAGGCCGCGAGCTGGGCCTCTTCCCGGCGAAGGGCCTCGTCGACGAGGCTCTTCAGCGCGAGGAGGACTTCCCGTCTCGCCCCCGCGGCGTGCTCAACGAACTCAGGAGGCAGACAGTCGAGCATACGGTCCCTGAGAACGCCGAGCCCGAACAGGGCCGCCAACGGGCAGATGCCCCACTGTCCCCCGGCCTCGGCCCGCGCTTCGACCTTGTCCTTTTCCTGGGCCACCCTTATCACCTCTCATTCATTCAAGGTAATCGTCCTCATCGTCCTCGGCGCCGACGGTGAAGTAGGGCTTCTGGCCGCGCAGAAGACTCTGCACGCGGGCGGAGAGCTCCTCCTCGAGACGCTCGTTCCGTCCGGGCCCGCGCCCTTTCACCGTCTCCAGGACCGCCGAGTCCAGGAGCAGCTGGAGGACGGCCAGCGTAGCGACGATGCGCTGGTGGAGTCGACCCCGTCGGCGTACCAGCGACCTGGCCAGGGTCGTCGCCAGTTCGGCCGTCTTATCCTGTTCCGGGCTCTTCCTCTCCTCCTCGAGGGAGAGAAGCAGGATCTCGCGCTCCTGGTCCGAGAGGATACGTTCGTCGATTGCCCTGGGCTCCAACTCTTGCCACCCGTTCCCTTCTGCTGACCCGGTCGACGGGTCAGGTCATGTCTGTCGCCGTCCTGCGGGTTCCCCGTCTTCGGGCTCCGGGTCGGCGAAGGTTATCTTGAGGAGGTCCCCGTCGAACCGGGCCCGCACAACGTCCCGCGCCGTGAGACTTCTCGGCAGGGTTATCGTACGCCTTCTGCCGCCGACGCTCACGACAAGTTCCGACCCCACGCGCGTTATGTCGATGTCGCCCTTCCCGACGAAGGGGAGAACGACGGTGAGGGTGGTCTCCCCACCGGAACGCGTCACCGTCTGGGGCCAGCGGTCAAAGAAGACCTCGGTCGGGTCCCGCTCTCCGAAGCAGTCCAAGGCCATCCGGCGCAGCATGTCGAAGCCGAGGACCTCCCCGTCGTAGAGGGGTGTGGTCAGGATGGGGACCGGCCCGAAGGCCTCCTGCACCTTCCGCATGTGCCTTTTCTGCATGTCCTTCCAGCCGGCGAAGTAGACGTCGGTGACCTCGTCGGGAATCAGCCTGTTGACCACTATCGCGTCGGTCCGGAACCCGAAGAGGTTGAGATAGGTGAAACTCCGTTGGGCCTCGCTGATGACCATGCTCTCCAGGGTCAGGACGAGCCTCACCGAACTCATGGCGGTGTCGGTGAGAATCCGGTGGACGTGGTCCACCTCGTTGAACAACGCCTGGGTCGACTCGAAGACGTCGTCCCCCGGCAGGGGCATGGACACGAGGGGCTGGGCCACGGGCCTGATGACCCGCATGGCCTTCCTCTGCACGGGGAAGATGCGGTCCATCCACCAGCGGAAGACTTCGGGGTAGACGAGGAGCCTCAGGGTCTCCCCTGTCGGAGCGCAGTCCACGATGATGACCTCGTACTCCCCCTGTCTCGCGTGGAGCCCTATCTGCAGGAGGCTGAAGAGCTCCTCCGTGCCGGGGAAGACGGTCAGCTCCTCGATGGTGACCTGGTCGAGGTTCCTGAGGGACAGGAGGCGGTTGAGGTAGTCCTGGACCCTGCCCCAGTTGCGCTCCATCTCGTGCAGGGCGTCTATCTCCTGGGCCCAGAGGTTCTCGGCCAGTTTCCGGGGCTCCGGCCCGAGACGGCACTGGAAGGAGTCACCCAGGCTGTGGGCCGCGTCCGTGCTCATCACGATGGTGCGGTACCCGAGTTCGGCCGAGCGCACGGCCGTGGCCGCGGCGACGCTCGTCTTCCCCACACCGCCCTTGCCCGTGTAGACCAGGACTCTCAAGGCGTCACCCCGTCACTCCAGCCGCGGCCGCGGAGAGGGACGGCAGATTGTCTCCACGACGAAGGTCTCGAAAAAGGTCTTCGCGTGGGACGGCCTCACAACGAGGGCCGTGTCGGCCCCACGTCCGGTCCCCCCGATGGCCACCACGTCGGACCCGTAAGGAATCAGGCCCGCGTCGAGGGCCATGACGGCTATCTCCACGGCCACCTTGACCCCCTGGCCGAACAGACGCAGGGTGTGGGCCACGAGGTGCCCGGGGTACAGGCCGCCGAACTTGCCGGTCACGGCCCGTTCGATGCCACCCATGAGGTGGGTCGTCGTCAAGACCTTGGCGCCGGCTGCGGCCAGGCGCCGGCGCGTGTCCTGGTCCATCTCGTCCTCGCCCGGCGACCTGAAGCCGACGTGGTGCGTGACCACGACCACGTTGGCGCCTTCCATCCCCCTCTCGGCCAGGGCCTCTAGAAGCACCCGGGCCGTCGCCCCCGTGTTCGAGGCCACGACGAAGTCCCGGACTCCGAGCTCCTGCGCGCGGTCGAGGGCCGAGGCGATGGCGGCCTCGGTGTTCTCCGGCCCGGGCGACGCGAAAAGCACGGTCTTCACGTGGCGAACGCTGTCGGCTGAAATGGCAAAGCCCTCCCCTCATCTCGCCTGGTCGCCGCGAGGTTCCTGGCCATCCTGCACCACGACCCCGCGGAATACTATGTCCGCAAAGATGTCGCCAATCTCCCTCGCCGATAGACGCCCCTCCGGCGAGTACCACTGGTAGAGCCAGTTGCACATGCCCAGGATGCCGAAGGACACTATCTTGACGTCCATCTCCCGGAACTGGCCGGCCCTGACGCCCTCGGTCAGAATCCTCTGGAAGAGCCTCTCGTAGGCCACACGCTTCTCGTCGATGACGGCCTGCTGGCTCGGGCTCAGGGCATGCCTCTCGCGCAGGAGGATGGTCAGCATGTCCTGCCGCTCCGAGACGACCTCGACGTGGTTCACGATGGCCTGCCACAGCTTCTCTCCCGGCGACAGGTCCGACCGGTAGATCTCCTCCACCCTCGCCGTGATGGTGTCGATGGCCCTGTCGAGGATCATGAAGAGAAGTTCCTGCTTGCCGGAGATGTAGTAGTACAGGCTGCCCTTCTGCATACCTACGGCGTCGGCGATCTCCTGCATGGAGGCCGCGTGGTAGCCTCTCTCGCGGAAGACCTTCATGGCGACCTCGAGAATCTGCTCCTCCTTGGACAAACCGGACCCTCCCGTTCAGGCGCCCGTACCCGGCACGCGTCCCGCGCGCCGGGTGAAGCGGGCCGCGACCCGACATCTTGACTGAACGTTCGGTCGAAGCTTCTCCTCGGAGGCCGGACTTCCTGCCGAGGTCCTTCGTCCGCGCCGGCCCGCCGTCCCTCACCACCCTCCTCGTGAGGTGAGGTGAAGTGAGCCCGTCAGTCGGTCCACTCGACCCGGACCGAGCCCACCACGGCGTTCAGGGTGAACGTGAACCTGTTGGCCTTGTCCTCGAACCCCTCGGACACCCAACGGGAACCGGACCTTTCGAACCCGGCCTCCTCGAGGTTGTTGTCCGCCAGGGTGGAGACCGCTATGATCTCAACTCCCACGCGGCGGGGCACACGCAGGGTCAGCGACCCGGCCTTCAGGTCGATGCGCCCGGTCAGGTCCAATCCCTGCTCCCCGAAGATGACCTCCGCCGAGCACGCCTTGGCATCCAGGTGAAACTCTTCCACTTTCAGGGCGGACAGGTCGAAGTCGAGAGCGCACGCGCCGGCGTTGACGTCGATGGTGTAGACGGGAGCCGGGTTCAGGTGGATGACCCATACGGGAGACGGAAGGCCGGCCGCCCGGGTGGGACCGGAAGCGGAAGCGAGCTCCAGCTCGGCTCTGTCGGCCGCGACATCGCAGTCCACCTCGGGGGGCGGACCGTGATAGCCGAGGCGGCCCGTGGCCAGGCGCCCTTCGGGGGCCGTTCCGTCGAGGTCGACGGCTGCGGCACCGACGGCGATCTTCACGCTGACCTTCTCGACCTCCGGGACAAGGGGCTGGTCAAGAACCAGCTCGCCGGACTGCACCCCTCCCGGGGCGAGGTGAACAGCGTAACCGATAACGCCCGCCGCGGTCAAAAGCACGATGACGGCCGTGATGACCGCGCCAGCCCGGCCCAACGGGCGGAGGAGAAGGGAGACGCCCCAGAGCACGAGGACCAGCGGCCACATCCGCCAGAGGACCCCCCACACGGCCCGGGAGACCAGGCCGAGGTTCGCCGCCAGCAACAGCCCGCCGGCCACGACGAGTCCGAAGCCCCAGAACACCCGTGAGCTCAACTCTCACTCCTCCTTCGAGCGTCCGAAAGCACCCGCCAGGATGAGCCCTCCCAGGAGGATGAGGGCCACCGGCCAGAACTTGGCCAGCTGGAGCTCGGGCACGAGGTTCTGGACCAAGAGATAGAAACCTAAAGCCACGAGCAAGAGTCCGAAGAACCAGCTCCGGCCGCGGGCTTCGGCCCCCCGCTCCTCGGTCTGGGCGGAAGTCCCCGGGTCCGCCTCCTCCCCGGCATCCTCCACCTCGGGCACGACGACCTCCGGCTCCCCGCCCTCCGCGGCGTGGGCCCGGCTCCTGCGCTCGGCCTCGGGCTCCTCAGGCATGATGACCCAGGCGGCGATGTAGGCAAGGAGCCCGAAACCGCCGGCGAGGGCGACCATGACCCAGGCCAGGCGGACGAGGGTGACGTCCACGTCGAAGTACTCCGCCAGCCCTCCGGCCACGCCGCCGAGGATGCGTTCGCGTCTCGAACGATACAGCTTCTTGGCCACCCCGATACCTCCCGTCCAGTCCAGAACCAACCTTATGCCTTCCTTCCCTTTCATGCCCCTTCATGCAGAACGTGGGTCGGGTCTGCAAGGTTCCCTCCCCGCTGCCGCCGGGCCCTCCGGCCGCGGCTCCGTAACGCGCGGGGAGCGCGCCGACTACACTGGGCATCGGGCGCACGGGCGCCCGCGGCGCAGGCCGCCGGCGGAGAAGGGAGTTGAGCGCCGACGGTCCGACCCCGTCCCCGGCCCGGGACTCTCTGGGCCGCACCCGACCACGCCTCCCTGCTCACAGCCGCCGTCGAGGTGGCCGATGCGGACGGGCTGGACTACCTTCCCCGCCTGCTCGGCCTGCCGACCCGCGGCGGTCCGGCCTTCCCGGCGAGGCGCCGCGGAGCCGCCGGCGGCCGCCGCCGTCCCGTTCCCGCCTCGCTCGGCGAACACCTGCTCCAGGGCACGGTGGACGCCGACTACCCCGCCTCGGGCGGCTATGTCCTCCACCCCTACCATTTCCACCATCCATGGTCCCACCGCGGCTACGGCGGCGTGTGCCTCTCGGCCGCCACCGTGGTGGAAGACTTGGTGAAGGACGCCCTCAGGCTCTGGCGGGCGGGGGCTTCCGGCACCCCGGGGCCGGCCGGCAGACGGATCCCGGCCCGCGGGCCCGACCGGGCCGCGGCGGCCTACGAGCTCGGACGCGCCGCCCACCTCCTGGCCGACTGCTGGGTTCCCCATCACGCGGCAGGAGTCGCCGGGTGCGGCCACGGCGTCTACGAGGCCTGGCTTGAGGAGGACGGGCGGTGGCGCGATTTCGCCCCCTCCTCGGGCGGCGTCTACCGCTGGCGGGCCGTCTACCGCCCAGAAGGGGACCGCCACCGCGTCCCCCACGTCCTCGACTGGCGCAATGTCCGGGACTGGGTCGACCTGGCCGCCCACGAGGCCCTGCCGTGGTATGACCGCCACCTCGACGCCTGCCGCCACCCCGGATACGACAAGCACTTCGCCCCTACCGCCGCCCGGCTCGTGCCGGCTGCCGTCAGGCACCTGGCGGGCTTCCTCCACCTCTTCTTCACCCTGGCCGGGGCGGCCCCTGGAGGAGAGGAGGAGCAAGGCCCTTGACGCTGTCTTTCGGACCGGGCGCCTGGACCTGGACCCTGGCCGGACTCGTCTGGTTCTTCCTCGCCGTGGCCGCGTCAGCCCCCTACCGGCGCAGGACGAGGACCCTCGCCACCGTCCTGCGGCTGACGGTGGGCCTGCCCCTGTACCTGGGCGGGCTGGTCGAAGCCGTGCGCTCGCGGGGCTCCCGCCGTCTCGAACCCCGGCCGGGCGGCGCCAGGCCGCGGCTTCTGTGGCCCTACCGGGGCTTCGCCCCGTTCCTCTGGGCCTTCCTGTTCGCTCAGGCCCTGGCCTGGGCTGTGGGCGCCGTCCTCGGAAGCGGTGGTTAGAAGGGACCTGGACCGGGCCCGCCACCCGGGCCGCCGCCAGGGCCGCGGCCAGGACCGCCAGCAGGACCAAGACGGCTCCCGACCACCAGGAGCCGGGCCAGCCTCGCTGCGGCGGCCTCCACATGCACGGCGGCCCCGTCCATGGCCTGGACCAGGCTCATCGGACCGGGAACGACCGGGAGGACGGCGTCGAGACCGAGGACGGCAACAGCCTCGTCCTCGCCCCGGACCGAGCCGGTCAGGACCACGACCGGACGTCCGGCCCGGCGCGCCTCACGGGCCACGCCGGCGCACGCCTTGCCGCGCCGGCTCTGGCCGTCGAGCTGTCCTTCCCCGGTCACGACAAGGTCCGACCAGGCAATCCTCTCCGGCAGCCCCGTGGCCCTCATGACGAAATCGATTCCCGAGACCAACTCCGCTCCCAGGAAGGCCGCCAGGGCGGCACCCAGGCCGCCGGCCGCCCCGCCACCGGGAAGCGACCCCAGGTTCCAGCCGAGACCGAGGTCGCGGCGGACCACCTGCACAAGGTTCTCGAGACCCCGCTCGAGAAGGTCCACGGCGGACTCGTCCGCGCCTTTCTGGGGTCCGAAGACCCGCGCCGCACCGTCCGGACCGAGCAGAGGATTGTCCACGTCACACAGCGCGGTGACCTTCACCCGGGCCAGCCGAGGGTCGAGGCCGGAGACGTCGACGCGGGCCAGCTCCAGAAGGCCCCGCCCCCCCGGGGGGACCGGCCGCCCCTCGGCGTCCAAGAGGGCGGCCCCGAGGGCCCGCATCGCCCCCAGCCCCCCGTCCACGGTGGCGCTCCCCCCGAGACCGACCAGGATGTGCCGACAGCCGGCCTCGAGAGCCTCCCTGATGAGCTCGCCCGTCCCGGCGGTCGTGGTGACCATGGGGTCCCGGCGCTGCGGGGGAACCAGCGGCAGGCCGGACGCGGCGGCCATCTCGATGACGGCCGTGCCGCCGCCGTCGAGGACGGCCCAGCCCGCGGAGACCGTCTCCGAGCCGAGCGGGCCCGTCACCAGGGCCGCCCTCGTCCGGCCGCCCAGAGCCAGGCGAAGGACCTCGACCGTCCCTTCGCCCCCGTCCGCGACGGGGACGGCGGCCACCTCGGCCGAAGGGAGAACCCGCTTGAACCCCCGGGTGACGGCCTCAGCCGCCGCGACAGGTGTGAGACTGCCCTTGAAGGACGCCGGGGCGACGACTATCTTCAGGGGCACGGTCTGCTATCCATCCCCTCCAAGGAGGTTCTCCTCCAGGAACCGGACCACGCCCAGACCGGGAGGCCCGTCGACCACCCGGTCGGCGGCCTCGAGCAGCTCCGGAGGCCCCCCGGCCATGGCCACGCCGAGACCGGCCCACCTGACCATGTCCAGGTCGTTCAACCCGTCCCCGAAGGCCGCCACCTCCTGCCGCCGGACGCCCAGCCGCCGGCAGACCCGGGCCAGGGCCAGCCCTTTGCCGACGTCGCTATGCATGAACTCCAGGAAGAAGGGGTACGAGGTGGTCACGGCGAGCTCCCCCGCGAAGCGGGCCCGCGCCGCGGCGTAGAGCCCGGGCATCCTCCCCGGGTCTTCGACCTGAATCATCTTCGTCGGCTGAAGGCGCGGGGGTCCGAGAAGATGAGCCCGCAGGTCGCCGACATGCTCGGGCTCCACCCCCGAGATATGGGCGTAGAGGCGGTCCCGGTCCGGGTCGGGAGCTCCGGCGTACAGAGCGTCGCCCACGAACACCAAGGGCTCCAGGCCCCGCTCGGCCAGGAAGTCCAGGACCCTCACGGCCCGCGCCGCGGCGATAGGTCTGTGCCACCATGTCTCGTCCCGGCCGACGACCCGGACCATGGCCCCGTTGAAGCTCACGAGGGGAAGCCCGTCGAGCCCTAGATGCCGTGCGTAGGCCTCCGCCGACCGATGCATGCGGCCGGTGACGATGATGACCGTGACCCCCCTTCGCCTGAGGGCGGCCACGGCCTCCACGACCTCGTCATCGAGTTCCAGGTCCGGGCCTATCAACGTCCCGTCAAGGTCGAAAGCCACGAGCCGCACCCCGGCCGCGGGCCCGGGACCTCTCGCGCCCTTCACCCGCCTATTCAAGGAAGACCTCGACCCTGACGTTCTCGACTTCGTCGGTGAGGTCCAGGATGCGGCCCACGCCACCCTCCCGGATGGCCGCGGCGACGGCCTCGAGGTCGATCTGGTGTCCCCCCACCCGCATGAACCGGTTCGCCGACCTGGCGGCCACCCGCAGGCCCAGGTCCACGAGGCTCACCGGCACGTTGAGCTGGACGCGCCGCCGGCCGGTCCCCAGCTCGGTGACCGTGAGCCGGAGGCGCCGCGGCTCACGGGGCGGTGACGGCCGCTCCGGGCCCTCCAGCACCTCGAGGAGCCTGAGCCCTTCCTCGGCCGTCACGCGCCCCTCCTCGATCATCTTCAGGATGGTCAGCTTCTCTCGTTCCACCTGGGCCGTCTCCCCGTCCCGGCGGCCTGCGGCCGCCCGCGGACTGTCTACCCGAGGATGATCCGTCTCACCACGGCCGGCGGAACCGTCCCGTGGCTCAAGAGTTCGTTGTGGAACGTGCGCATGTCGAAGTCGGGGCCCTTCCGGGCCTTGTAGTCCTCGACGAGCTTGAGGATTTCCAGCTTGCCGATGAGGTAGCTCATCGGCTGGGTCGGCGTGACGGTGTAACGCCTGACCTCCGCCAGGGCGTTCGGACGCTCCATGTGGATCCTGGTCACGAAGAAGTCCACGGCCTCGTCCACGGTCATCCCCCTCGTGTGCAGGGCCGCGTCGAGGATGATGCGCCCGGCCCGCCACAGCTGGTCCTTGAGCCGGATGAGCCGGTACTCGGGACCGGCGATGAAGCCCAGGTCCTCCATGAGCTCCTCGCAGTAGAAGGCCCAGCCCTCGGCGAAGAGGGTGCTGTCGGAGAGCTTCCGGAGGTCGCTCCGGTGCCGGTTGGACCAGCAGAGCTGGAGATGATGGCCCGGATAGGCTTCGTGGAGGGCTGTCACCGGTATGCCGTAGGTGTTGTGGTCGCGGAGCTGCCGCCTCTGAGCCTCCTCCGGAGCCGTCTCATCCACAGGCGTGACCCAGAAGCGCCCGAGCTGTTTGGTCTCGAAGGGTGCCGGCGGCAGGTACGCGGCGTAGGGGATGACGGGTCGGGCGAACGGCGGTGTCTCCTCGACGATAAGCTCCTCGCCGGGCGGCAGGTCCACGATGCCGTGCTCGACGACGAACCGTCTGGCGTCGGCCATGGCCCTGCGGTAGACGTCGAGCAGCTCTCCGGGCCGGGGATGCCTCTCCTTGAGCTCCTCCACGATGTCCTCCCAGGTGCGGTCGGGATCGATCTCCCGGGCCGTCTTCTCCATCTGCCTGACCGTCTCGTCGAAGAGCTCCTGGCCCTTGGCGTAGAGGCTGTCGGCGTCGTAGTCGAGGTAGTGCCTGCGCTTGAGCAGGAAGTCGAACACCTCCCGCCCCACGCCGAACTCGGGGCGGGACTTCGGCAGGAGCTCTTCGAGGTGCTCGAGGTAGTCCTCCACGGCCGCGACGGCCTTCTCGTTGGCCTCCTCGACCTCGCGCCGGAGGGTGTCCGACGAGGCCCGGGCCGCGAACGCCGGCACGAGGGTCTTGAGGAACATCAGACTGCCCCGCGTGCTCTCGCGGGCCGTCTCCACCCACACCCGGACAGGCTCGGTGACGTTGGCCTTGCCTTCGGCCAGGACCCGCGGCGTCTCCTTGAGGCGTCCCAGGACCGCCTCGAGCCTCTGGTCGACCGGGGCAAAATCGCGGCTTATGAGGATGTACACGCCCACCGTCGGCAGGTCCGCGTAGTACGGGTTCCTCCGCCACTCCCGGACGTCCTCGTGAAGCCTTATCGTCTCCTCGAGCTTCCTCTCGACAAGCTCCCGGTCGATGCGGTCGTCGGGGTCGAGACCTTCCGGGTCGACCCGTCTCACCGCCTCCAGGAACTCCTTCGCCTGCCGGTGCCTTTCCTCGATGGCCTCCCGGCTGAACTCCCCCAAACGGTCGTCGTAGTCGTGGACCCCCAGCAGGGTGGCCTGGACGGGGTTCGTGCGGAACATCCAGTCGAGAATCTGCCTTGAGAGGGCCTTGAAGTCGGGTCTGTCACCGCTCGCCAATGATACCCCTCCTCGCTCGGAGACTGCCGGCCCAGACTTCGGCGCGGGCGGAAGGCCGTCCTCCCCGCCGGCCAGGGCCTCCAGCAGCTCGTTCCCCTGGTCCGCCGTTATCCGGCCCTCCTCGACCATCTTCAGGATGAGGTCGCGGTGCTCCCAAGAGACCCTGCTCTCCCGAACCCGCGGCCCGGAGTCCCCGGCCTCGGGCCGTCCCCGGATGGTCACCCGACCGGCCGAGGTCTCGGCCTTTATCAGGGCCGCGCCCTCCCCCAGGGTCCCCTCGAGCCGCGTGCGGCTGACATGGCTGACCTCGAGAGGAAGGGAGCAGTCCACCCCGCCGGCACCTGTCTCCACCTCCAGCGTGAAGGACGCCGTCTCGGGCACGGTGAGGGATATCCGCCCGCTCCCGGTGTCGAAGGTGTACCTTCCGGAAGGATGCACATCGAAGTCGGCCTCGATGCTCCCGCT
>ENA-OSAF01000250-OSAF01000250.1-marine-sediment-metagenome-genome-assembly--contig:-NODE-250-length-19260-cov-23.414163_pt1 | contig 19260 bp, 10 predicted proteins | sample MGYA00237872_ERZ529318 | MGnify/ENA primary metagenome ERZ529318 (study PRJEB26369, sample SAMN03142813) | marine sediment metagenome | biome: marine; feature: borehole; material: sediment... | reverse complement strand
GCCACTGGGGCCCACGTTGCAAAAAACAGATTGTTTCCAGGAAGACCGTTCCAAACCTTGTGTTTGTGGGCTATAAAGTCACGAATGAATTTAATAGCGAACACCCGTTGACTAAAACTTCAAAGTCAACACTATTTTAACCATAACACAAACCCCTTGCCTTTAAAAGTAGATTTTAGAAATGTCTGACAGATAAACTAAAATCACATAACCGTCAATTCCTTTGTTTAAAGGTTTATTGAATAGGATCCCTAACAAATTGTTAACAATATAACGTGAACCACTTATAGAAACAAAAAAATTACAATTACAAGATTATGGTTAATTTGTAAAACTTTTCTATAATATAGATACATTTATTGGGGAAACAAATAAAGGGAATACTAATAAAAAATAAACCAAAGGAAGGATGGTATATGAAAATAGGCATTATAGGTACAGGATATGTGGGTTCTACAACAGCTTTTGCTCTGATGATTCAAGGTATAGTATCGCAGCTGGTTTTGATTGACAACGACTCTGATAAAGCCGAGGGAGAAGCTCTGGATCTCATCCATTCAATGTCTTTTGTGCATCCTGTGGAAATATATGCAGGTGATTACAAAGATTTAAAAAGTTCTGAGATTGTAATTATTACTGCAGGACCTAGTATTTCCAAGGGGGAAACAAGATTAGATTTGGCCAACAAAAATTACAAAATATTAAAGGAAATAATACCTAAAGTTATGGAAAACAACCAGGATTGTATATTGTTAATTGTAACTAATCCTGTAGATGTGCTGTCTTATGCAGCCTTAAAACTTTCTGGTTTGGACAAAAGTAAGGTTATAGGGTCAGGAACCGTTCTGGATAGCTCTAGATTTCGAGCTGCTATCAGTAGGAAGTTGAAGGTAGATGCTAGAAACATCCATGGATATATCATTGGTGAACACGGAGATTCCCAGGTTGCTGCCTGGAGTTTGACAAACATCATGGGTATACAATTTGACCATTTTTGTAAACAACATTGTGATGACGAATATGATCCTGTTATGAAAAAAGAAATCGAGACGGAAGTGAGAAATTCTGCATACAGGGTAATCGAAAAAAAAGGCGCAACAAGTTTTGCAGTTGCCCTTTCCCTATCAAAGATAGTAAAAAGCATTTTAAGGGACGAGAATTCTATACTGACTGTTTCTACGTATATTGAAGACCCCTATTATGGGATTCAAGATGTTTTTCTAAGCCTGCCCTGTGTTGTAAACAGGAAGGGAATAAACAGGGTTTTAAAAATACCTTTGTCTACCCAAGAACAACAATCTTTGAGGAAATCAGCAGAGATTATTAAGAAATACATTTCACATTTGGAGTAACAAACTTTAAAACACAAAGGATCGGGAATCTTTTACCCGGTCTTTTTATTGTTTTAAAAAAAGTACTATCTAATCGTGTTCTTTATAATAGCTGCTGTTATTTTGCCTCCAGTGCCTTTTTAATGGTCTGCTGCACTACCGGAGCACAGCATTTTCCCGTAGGATTTTCAACTTCACATTTGCAGTTCTGCATGGTGCCCGTTAATTTTATAATGTCTTTGATAGTTTTTGCATTGTAATCGATTACTGCGTCCATAATTGCTTCTTCTGTTACTTTGCTGCAGTAACAGATGTATTTTGGATCCGCTCCCTTTTTGAACCAAACAGGAACCTTAACCTGATACTGTAAAAATCGCACATCTGATTCGGGTTGAAAATACACAATATCACATGCTTCACTGCTGCACAAATAATAATCCTTATTCCCAACCTGATCTGCCAATTTATTGTGGACCAAATGCCTGACAGTTGTGTTTTTTACCGGGATTCCTGCCTTTTTGCATACGGGGCACACATTGCTTTTTTCTACTCTACAAGTAGATTCAGCTGTTGTTTCTCAACAGGGTTTATCAAAATTTTTCCTTTGCATAATAAATCCCTCCTTTCAATCCTTAATTATCTAAATTCCTGTGGATTTCCTGCTGTAGGTTTCAGATTTTCCTTAACATTATTTTTACACATTATTGCCATAATAAAAAGGTTTTCCAAATTTTATGTCGAAAATAATAATCTACAAAGTTTTAAACAGTGTAAAGACCTTAAAGCGGGGGTAGCATGATGACAGTGTTCAAAAGGGCTGTAAGCCTTTTGATAACCGTGTTTTTGTTGGTTTCAATAATTCCATTAGAAGTCATAGAGGCCCAGGAACCGACAGCAGTTGACATGGAGATTACTGTTTACCAGGCTGTTTATTCTGACTACACGGAGTTAGAGGAAGGTGCTAAGGGAGTAGATTGCCGTGTTACAGCCATCAAAATCGAACCCCAGGCTCCTTTCGAACTAAACCCTCAAACCGCTATGGAAGGAATAAAAATAACCGCTAATGGCATTTATGATGAGACCCCAAAATTTGATATTACTGAAGAAGGGAAAAGCATTGTTTTGAAGTTGAGGAATTCCGATTCCGGCATGGCTCAGCCTTATTATCGACTGCGGGAGACAAGCCTGTATAACATCTACATCCCCCAGGGATTTTTTATAAACTCTCAAACCAGTGAGATAAACAGAGCTATAAACTTTAGTTTTGTTACCGCCAGTGAAGATATGAGCATAGATGACATACTTGTGAGATCTTCCCCGGAAAATGGAGCCTATGAAGTTGACTACAGCACAAGCACCATTGAATTTGTGTTTGTGGATGATATACAGATAGACCCCGTTACCATATCAGACCAGGTATCTATAATCACGAACCCCGTATACCCTGGAATTCCGGGATATGAAGCCGATTCCATCGACAATTACAACATATATGCTGAACAGAACCGATTGGTGCTGGAGGCAAAGGATGGTACCGGTTTAAAGGATTTTGCCGAGTATCAGGTTGTGCTGGAACAAGGAGCGGTGAAGCTTGCGGACAGTCCTGATGTCGAGATAACCAATGGCCGGTACACCTTAATTTTCACAACGGATAGAATGCTGGTAACTACTTACCCGGAAGACAACCAGGAAGAAGTGGAAGTTGAGCCTACTATACAATTCGAATTCAAGCATCCCATCGAGATTCTGGACAAAGCTTTGATTTCCTTAAGTTCGGGAGCAGAGGAAGTGGAGATTGATGAAGACAACATTACAGTATCCGGTGATACCACTTTGGTAATTGAGATAAATGACCTTGAAGGCCAGCAGTATCCTTTGAGGAAAAACACTCTTTACCGGGTAACTGTAGGAGAAGGAGCGGTCCGGTTCAAGGATTATCCCGGTATATTCAACAGAGAGATGGAGCTCTGGTTTATAACAGGAGATGGAGGCCAGAGCCCCCATGTGACGAGATTTTCTTCGAACATAGAGGGTACAGATGATATCACTTCCTTAACGGGAACACATCTATCCAGTGACGGCAGCATTTTTATCCATTTTGACAGAAAGATCAGATGGGATAAACACACAGCACACCTTCCTCCCCTGGAAGGAATCAGGCTGTATAAAATCCCCGGAGCATCGAAAAAAGCATACAGCGGGGAAGGAATGCTGTATGATGCGGAATATACCTTTGATTCCAGCGGGGTAAGCGTTATTCAGCAGGAAGAAGTTGTCGTTGAAAAGGTAGAAATCGTAGAAGGCAATATCCTCCGGATAGATCTCAAATACCCCCTCCTGTGGCTGAATAACTACAGGCTTACAGTAGATAAAGAACTCATAGAAGACACAATGGGTTACAACATTCAACAGGATATAGATGTAACCTTGTGGACCAGAGAAGCGGAGGAACCTGCAGGAGCTTACTGGGCCGGGATACAGAGCGAGGGGACTGTGGATATAAAGGAAGATGCTGATGCACCCTATAAAAGCTATACCTTGTTCGGCGCACCTCGCTACGACAGCAGTAATCCTATAGTGCTCCTGATAGATGGGGAAGTAATAAAAAAGGCAGGAGATGATGATGCCTTTGACAGGATAACCCTTGTTGAAGGTTATGATACAGAGGCCAGGGTGGATTTCCAGGAATACAGGCTGGAGTACTATTTTCAGAATGGAACCAAAAAGACCAAACTGTATCTATACCCTGCCCAGCCCCTTGATTACGGAAAATACTACAGATTAAACATAGCCGGAAATGTCTTCCACACCCGATCAGGGATTTACCTGGAACCTTTGGAATTGAGCTTTGTTACTTCCACAAAGAGAGATGCTGCTAAAGGTATATATGGATTGCAGAACAGCATCATCAGAGTAACGGATTTTATAGAAGGAGAAGTCAGTTTTTCCATAAGGGGATTCAATTTCAATGAAAACATAGCGAAAGTGACCCTGATTCCTGTATCAGGCAATGCAGCAGAATACGGCTACACCATAGTTGTAGATGGTTCGGATGTGGATTTTGAAAATTCAACACTATTGGTAGTAAAACTGAGGGGAGAAGCTGCCCAGGACCTTTCAAAAGAAAGCCGTACCGGGGAGTATAGGGTTTTAGTGAATTTTGATGATGACTCTCCTTACCAGCAGGTGGATTCTGGTGTATCATATCTAACGGTTTTATCCAAAGGGCGGCCTACAGTCAAGCGCAAGTTTCCTGATGAAGATGACAGATGGTACGATGAGAAATCCCTGAATCCCAGGGTGATTGATGGAGTTACCAGGTACTTTATCAAAATAACCTTTGATGATATTGAGGGCACTCTGAGGTTCAATGACCTGAATGGTTTATCCTTAATAAACACTTCCACGGTGTATCCAGAGGGGGGCAGCCGGGCTTCATTGGTAGACAGTGAATTTATATATTTTATACAAAACCTGGAAGATAGTGCTAAACAAAACTACATATCCAGCTACATATTTAACAAGAATGAAACAGCCAGAGAAGCCTATCTGTATATTCCAGTAGAACCCCTTAGACCTAATACTACGTATACCGTTACCATAAATTCCAACATAGTATATTTTTCAGATGTAGCAGGAGGGGAAAGCGGAAACAGCGCCCTGACATGGTCCTTTACCACAATGACACCACCCGTCGTAAACAGCATTTCCCCTGGAAGTGTGCCGGAGGATTATGATGAGGATGAACCCATCGTGATTAAAGGAGACTTTTTCTACAGCGAAACCATGCAGGTGTATTTTAATGAAATAAGGGCAAGACGTGTAAGGGTTAGGGAAAACGAAGATACAGAGGAGAAATATCTTGAAGTTTACCTTCCCGATGGTCAAGACAGACTGGAACCTGGTATATACAAAGTAACGGTTCAAAATGACGCCAACCACAAGATGGAAGTCTTTGGTTCCTTCAGTGTGGTAAAAAGGGGTGGATACGTGTCTGAAGCTGGATATTTGGTCAAGAAAAGGGAAAAAGTAGGAGATGTTGTTGCTGAAAGGGGTCAGAGCAGAGATACCCTGTTCTTGAAATCCGGGTATGCGAATGAAAGGCGCCTGGAACTTGATCTGGATGAACTCATGGGAGAGGATGTGCTCGTAAGAAGGATTAAGTTTGAAGGGCACAGAAGGGACAGCATCGGTGCCCTGGAAACCCGTTCAAAGTGGGCTGATATAATCCTGTATGGCTTGACACTGGATTACCCGTCACAGGATGATGAAATTACTCTGAACCTTGGTAGAACAGAACCCCTGGTGGTTCAGTCCATAAGATCGAAGCTGAGGGGTGTAACAATAAGATCGGAATTTATTCAGGTAACGGGAGAGAACTTTAAGGTGAATCGAATTGCTCTTGTCATACCCTTTGACAACAGTGATGGCAGCAATTTGAAGGCTTTAAGATATGATACAACAACCAGAAGCTGGTCTGAAACATCATTCTATGTGGACAAAACAACCAGGAGGGTAACAGTCTTCAGTGAAAAACCAGGGATTTTCGTGATTGTGGAGTAAGGGGGATGGGATGAAAATGCTTAGAAAAACCACAGCTGTGCTTTTAATATTAGCAATTTTCGTTGCTTTACTGCCCCACATGGGCAAAACAGCAGAAGCCTTTGACCCGGACAACTTCTATGTGGAAAGCGTTACTGTAGGTAAGACCTATGATAGAAACAGGATTTTTCAGAAAGCCTACATCACCATCATAGGAAAATACCTGAAAGATGCCGAAGTGGGGATAATCACCTACAGTGAAGGATATGTTCCTCTCACTAACAGAACAGTAAATTCCTTCGGTATACTGCAGTTTGAGTTGACAGAAGAACAGCTGGGTAAGGAGCTCTACATTGAAGGCATAGCAATACCCATAAATGAAGGAGAAATGCCCGCACTAACGGGAGTTAACCGAAGCCTGGAAATGGGCCAGGATAACCTGGGGTTGCTGGGAACAAAACTGGACAAAATTGATGATGACACAAATTATGATGATGAAGACCCCGTCAAAGCCCTCTTCGGAAAGGGTAATTCCTACACCAACATCAATAAATTCAATATTACCAACAAAACAACTGCTGCCCTTACCGTTGAAACTCCGGTGGGAGAACTGGGACTTCAGGATATAGTTTTCAATAAAACAACTATGACGGATCCCATTGAGTTCAATCAAAACCACACCAATCAAGTTGAGATACAGATCAACTACACCTACAAAAACCAGTTCAGATTCTTTGAAAAGCTTCCCATCTCCGATGATCTGGAGATGTTCCCCAACAGGGGTCAGAAAGGAGACACGGTGTTTTTCAGAGCCACACAGCTGGATGAGTACGATGTGTTTTTCCTCAAATCCCTGGATGGTACTGATCCCTACACCATTTACAACAGGGGCCAGAATCCCACATACAAGGCAAATGTGGAAGGGGATAAGGATGTCCTGACGGTGCAGGTTCCGGATCTGGCGACAGGGGAATACTATGTTGTTTTGACCAGCAAGATTTCCGAAGGCAAGGATCCCATGGAAGCAGTAACGGGAGAGTGGATTGTCCGGGTGGACAACAGCGATTCCGGTTCAGCTCCTGAAACCTTTATGGTGATTGATGCGAGCCAGAAAGCAAGAATTCTGGATGTCCAGCCCGATATCGGACCTGATTCGGGTTCAGCTGTTAAGATATACGGCCAGTTTATAGGGAGCCTGAACATTGCAGAATTTACTCCCGATGACCCTGATCAGGAACCCACCATCAGCACAGAATCAACGGACAACACTCTGGTGGTGGAGTACGTTTACGGAGACTACAAAGGGATGAGGGCCTATGCCAAACGCTATATAAAGGTGTTTATTGGAAACCAGGCAGCCTTCAACAAAAATGCTTCTGGAGAGTATGATGCCAGTTTTAGCGAGGACCTGGACAGAATCAACATTCAAACTCCCCAGGTTACCGATGCTGATGAAGACCCTGTTAAAGACGTTGTCATAGAAACAGAAACGGTTTTTGAGCTGGAAAACGGCGAAAACATCGTAATAAAAGAAAGGACAGTGAAACAGGATGGTTTTACATACTATTTGAGCAAAATAAAACCGCAGGTTGATAGGGTAGTTCCCGATAAAATCCAGGTTGGAGAAGCAGAAACGGGGTATGTTGTTGATAATGAGTTTATGATAGCCGTTCACGGCAGTGACCTGATGATCCATAAGTACACAGATCCCAATACTGGAGAAGAGATCGTAAGATACCCCGTTATCAGGTTGGGGAATGAGATTGTTCTGGACAAAAATCAAAATCCCGATCTCAAGGTCTACGTGCTTGATGATAATGGGAACATCCTGGATGGCTCCCAGGGCAATGAACTGGGTACAAAAATCATTGCCTACATACCTGAAAGTCAGGAAGTTTCCAATCTGGGTAAAACCTTTGTAGAGGTAATCAATCCGGTAAGGAATTCCCAGAGCATGGGTCTGAGTGATATAAAGTATGACATAATCGAGTTTGTGAAAGTAACAGAGGAAAAACTACCCATAATTTCTAAAGTCGAACCCAATGTGATTGCCACAGACAGCCAGGAACAGATAGTGATAGAAGGCAGCAATTTCAGGGAAGGTGTTAAGGTATTCATTGATGGGGAAGAGGTAACCCCCATTGACCGTCAGGAAGACGGCAAGAAAATCACCTTCCAGGCACCAATAGGCAGGGAAGGAGAAACCCGGCTTCAGGTGATGAATCCTGAAGGAGGGATAGCATCCTGGCCCTTCATATATGTTAAAACCTACACCAATCCCGGGATTACTGACTTCTCACCCAAAACAGGGAATACCGGAACACTGGTATTGATAAAAGGAGAAAACTTTCTGCAGCCTGACCCTGCTGTTTCACCGGATGATATACTGTATAAACTCGTGGGAACAAGAGTGCTGCTGGAGGGGAAAGACATCAACCAGTACAATGTCAACACTGAGACCAAGAAGATAGAGTTGATAGATTACGAGTCACCGGATGAAGACAGGTTGATAAGGGTTGAAGAGAATGAGTACGGAACAAAAGTTGTAAAACTGGCGAATTATTATTACAGCGTGGTTTTACAGGAAATAGATACAGCCAGCGGACAACTAAAAGACCATTTTTATGTTATACAGGTAGATAAGCTAGGCAGACCGGTGATTACAGATGGTATAAACAGTATCTATACAATCGAACTGGGAACCGGAGATACGCTGAAGGCCAACAGAGAAGGCGGAAGTGCGTATGATTTAACAGTTGATCGGGATAAAATCACGATCCATGAAGACCCCCACATAGAATTAAAATTGAGAACCCTCTACAAAGTGGAACAGGATGAACAGGGGAACAGCATTGTAGTGGGGAACAATGTCAAAGTTGTAAACCGCACCACCATTTATTTCACTGTGCCCATACTGGAAGCTGATGGCTGGTATGATGTTACAGTAATAAACCCCGATACCAAAAGGGACAGCCGATTAAATCACGAGGGATTTTACTATTACAGACAGCCTCAATCCAGACCCGTAATAACTGAGGTTATTCCGAATCAGGGTTCCACCGAAGGCGGTTACACCATTGATATATATGGACAAGAATTCCAGGACAATGGAGTGGAAAAAAGCAGGGTTTACATCAATGGTGTTGAAGTTGCGGAGGAAGACACAACAGTCAGCCCCGATGGAACGAGGATTACCGTCAAGGTACCGCCATATCCTGGAGATTTGAGGGAAGAACCGGAAGCTGACCGTTTAACAGTCCCCATAGTTATAGTAAATCCCGATGGTGCTAGTGCCAGCAAAGAGGATGGGTTTACGTATGTTGTACCGACAAGCTATCCGAAGATAACCAACATAATACCTAACAGAGGGAATGCCGCCGGTGGTGAGGTCATTGAAATAATCGGTTCGGATTTCAGATATTTCGAACCCTATAATGATGCCAACCGCAACCAGGTTAAGGATGATAATGAAACCTTCCTGGATATGAATGGCAACGGCATATGGGATAGTGAAGCAAATGTTGATGAATGGAAGGATCCCCAGCCCCTTGATCACAAACAGTATGATAAATACTTTGCATCTCCCATTCTTCCCAAAGTTTATTTCGGCAGCAAACAGGCTAAGATCGTGGAATTCTCCAGGGGTTACATAAAGGTTATATCACCCTCAGCGGAATCAGGGGAGACAGTGGTTTGCCTTGTTAACAATGATTCGGGTGTATCCAATACTGTGGCTTTTACATACGAAGCTTCCACCCCTGAGATCTACAGCATTGTTCCCGATAAAGGGAAAAAACAGGGTAGAGATGTTGTAGAAATCCATGGTAAAGATTTTATGGAAAGCGAAATTCAGGTTTATGGTGTGGATGAAGTATCAGGGGAACTCGTACCTGAAACCACGAGGATGGTAACGGTGCGTTTTGGCAGCATAACCAACACAGATATTCCTAGGCAGGAACCCAATTCCGGCCGCATCGATAACGGCAGGGCTACCGTTAACCTGCCTGGAGGGCTGCGGGTGGAATATGATGCCAATAAAGGAGAAATAGATTTATTAGTAGAAACGGGAGATGAAATATATAGTGAAACCTTCCCGTATGATTACACGGATTCAGAGGACAGCGTGAGATACATACCATTATGGCTGCTGAAGAATGATGATGGAGAATCATACAACAGCGGTTATGAAATGGTTAGAATAGAGGTAAAGGACAGGAGACTTCTGGTTGAAAGGGGTTTTGCCCCCGATGTGGACTACATAACTTCTGAACAGCTGTATGTCTACACACCTTCCTACTACACAATAGGAGTTGTAGAAGTGAGGGTGATTAATCCTGATGGAGGAGTTGCAGTAGGCCAGTTCGAATACAAAAATCCCGACAGCAGCCCCAGCATTATAAACATAACTAAGGAGGGCAACTCACCGGTAGTGGAAAACATCATAGGCTATGGTGATGTTAAGGTATTGAGGATGACCTACAAAGGCGGAAACATAGTAAGTGTTATAGGGGCAGATTTCAGGGAAAGGGCTGAAATCAAGATTGGTGATTTTGTAACCGTTAAGCTGGAGGATATCACCTACTCCCTACCCACAAAACTGACCTTTAAAATGCCGCCTGTGCCTGAAGAAGAAGTGGGTAAACTCCACAGGGTCATGGTTATAAATGAGGACGGTGGTGTTGCTGCTTCCGATCAGGCACAGCCTGTTCCCATATACATCATGTTCACCAAAGGGGAAACAGCCCCTGCCATTGAAACAATTACACCTGACAGAGGGCCTTCCAGTGGAGGGACAAGGATAAAAATAGAAGGTAAAGATTTTAGAGAAGGCCTGACTGTCTACTTCGGTGAGGTTGAGGTGCCTCAGGAGGACATAACGGTGGTGGATTACAAAACTATTTATGTGACCACACCACCTCATGAACCGGGAGAAGTTGAAGTCAAAGTAGAAAATCCTGATGGTGCACTATCAGAACCAACGGGGAGCTTCCTATACCTCAGCAGCCCGCAAATTTCAGCGGTAGTAGATCCCCGGGATCCAACGGAGACCACCAGGTTATACCAGATTTCCGTTAAAGGAGGACAGGAAATCAAGCTTAAAGGTTCGGGGTTTGTGGAAGGAGCAAGAGTTGTTTTCAGTCCCGTTGTAGCAGGCCTCGGAGCAGAAAAAGATGCCCAGGGGGATGTTATATATATTCTTGGAGAACCATACGAACTCAGGGAAGGCAGAGAAGGCGTTGATGTGAAATTTATCGATTCGGAGACACTGGTGCTGAAAACCCCTGGAGGAAAGCTGGGAAAAAAGGGCGTAATGGTAATAAATCCGGACGGTGGAGCCAGTAAGATATACGAAAACCTGGCTTATGGGCTCCCTGAACTTGCTCAGCCTACAGGAGTCAGGGCTGAACTGGTCTATGACAGATACATAAAAGTTACGTGGATAGGTGTAACAGGAGCCATAGAATACGAAGTGTATGCCCTTGTGGAAGACAGACTGGAATTTGTTGGTTCCACCCAGTTTGAAAGCTTTGTCTACGATGATCTGGAACCCAGAACGAGATACAGCTTTGTTGTTAAAGCCATTGGAGAATATGGTGCATCCAAACCCTCTGAAAGGAGCAACACTGTAAAAACGGGCAGGAGGGTTGGTCCTCCCGATGATGATGGGGGAATCATTGAAAAAACCAGGATGAACAAAACAGGGCAAACCGCTGATATAATCATTGGTGAGGATGATTATGATGATAAAGAGATAAAAGTAGATTTGACGCGGGGAGAACTGGCAGGCAGCAAGGAGGTTGTAGTAAGCATTCCCGCCTCAGTAGTGGTGAAAAATGATGCGAAGGATATAACGATAATCGGTAAGGATTTTGTTGTAAAGTTCAATCCCCGGGTTTTCAGAACTTCAACGATCAACCGATACAAAAGCAGAGAAGATGCGGGCATAAAGTTTAAAGTAGCTCCTTACTATGGAAGTCACACTGCAAATCTCACTAAAACACCTCAAACCCTTCTGTCAAACCAGTATATCGTCCAGGCATACTTCTTCATAGGGAAAGAATTCACCAGCCTGGATTATTTGACAGGGAATATTCAGATTACTATTGATTTCGATGTTGATAAAGCGAACCTCAGAAGGCTGAGAAACATCAGCCTGAACAGGTATGATGATTACAGTGATTTATGGCAGTCCATTGCTTACCCACAGGGTGATTATAATACATCCATAACGGCATGGGTAAACAGGTTAGGTAAATTTGCAGTTCTGGGAAGCAGGAGGTAAAGGGATGAAAAAGACGATAATTTTGGTCCTTGCATTAATAATAATGAGTGTAACCTCATCATATGCTGATCCCCTTAATCCTTACCTGCAGGGTTACATTGAGGGATTCATCAAAAACATTACTCCAAACATCATAAAAATCGAAGAATATGATGGGACGGTTCATGAGCTGTTTGTTGATGCAAACACCCGGTATGTTATTGATAAAAGGCCGGCGGTTTTAAAAGATTTCAAACCGGGGATGGAAATAAATGCAGAACTAAGAGGTAAAAGCATCAAATACCTGGAAAGTTATTCTACAGAAATCCCCGGCTACATTCCCCCTGGAGGCAAAGTTAGGAGAGGGGTTGTTAAGAAAATTGATAGAGATCAGATAATGGTTCAATTACATACCGGTGAAACAAAAACCTATTTTACTTCTCCAGCCACAATTGTTTTAAAGAATGGTGTAAGTGTTCCCCTGAGCAGTCTTTATGAGGGGGATAATGTCAAGCTGCTTTTTGATGAAATAGATTCTGTAATAATTAGCAGTATGCTTATAGAGGGAGATTCGGTAATCGTTAAGAAGCTTTACAGGGGACAGATTGGGATATATGATGAGTTTGAAAACAGCATCGTTGTCGAAAACATTGAGGAACTTAAAAATGGCAAATGGAGCTACGTCATGGCTGCTATGCGCATATCCCATTCTCATGATACCCCTCTGTATATAGGAGGCCAGAAGATACCTTTCAGATATTTAAAGTATTTTCGGGGCAAAAGGATATACCTGGCTGTCAAAGATTTCTTTGGGAAGGAACGGATTGCCAGGATGGTTGTGAAAAACCGGTATGAATCCACCTATTCAGATAAGATACGAGAGATTAACTGGTACACTGAAACTCTGGAGCTATCTAACAACAAAAACCTGAGGTTTTATGGTGGAACAATCATTGTAAAACACGGCAGATTGGTTGACAAGTATTCCATCAATCCCGGCTCAGATGCCTTCATTGTTGCGGAAGTCGGGGAAGGTGGAGCACTGGCAGACCTGATTTACATTTACAATGAAGCCATTAACAACTCCAGCAGAGGCCAGCACTGTTTGTTTGCGGGGAGGCTGCAGCAAATCATAGCTGAAAAGCTTTTACTGGAAGACTTCTTCCTATTGGATAAAAATGAGTGGGAAGCGTTTGAAGACGAGAAGGAACTCTGGTTTGATAATGATACCTACATCTATGACCTGGAAGCACAAAAACAGATAACTCCCCAGGAATTTGTGGCAGGAGATTATGCCGTTGATGAAGATACAGATTATGCAAGGGAAAACAACCTGAAAGACTGGTATGGGTATGTCTACACAGATGGAGATAGGGTAATGGCAGCCATGGTCAAAAAGGATATGGATTCCCTGCTGCGGCAGAGGGTTACTACAGGGGTTGTAGAGGTGGTTGAAGAAGATCCCTTTGTTGGATGGACATTAAAACTAAGGGATGCCAGAGACTGGAGCAGTATCAAGCAGAAATGGGTTCTGAAAAACTCCTCAGTGAGAATAAACCTGGAAAAGGCTATGATTATTAAACAGCAGCAGGTGATTACCCCTGAAGACCTGCAGGTGGGGGACAGGCTATACATCGTTAGGGATGATTTTGAAGGTAAGGTGGTAATTGTTAAGTGACAGGGGTTTGTTTGCGAAGCGGCTTGCCTTAGATGTTCATCCGCTTGCAATTCAGATGGTTCGGAATACTGCTTCCAAACAGCATCTGACTAATGTGGAAACTATTTGTTCTGATTGCAAAACTGGATTGCCGGATAATAGCGTAGATGTAGTTCTCCTGTACGATGTAATTCATGATTTGAGTAATCCGGGTGAAGTATTAGAAGAGTTGCATCGAGTATTGAAATCAAATGGGATTCTATCTGTTAATGACCACCATATGAAAGAAAATGAAATAGTATTTAAGGTAACGAATAAAGGATTATTTAAGCTTGCGAAAAAGGGCAAAAGAACGTATAGTTTCTCAGAAGGTTGGTAATAAAGAAAAACGGTTCTTCTCCGAAACAGTTGGTTAAGAGTTAAGCTAATATATCTAACAAACTTTATCTAGAGAGATACATGGGTTGGTTAGATGGCCTTGTCCGGCTTGAGAAATTTTACACCGGCCAGCTTCGGCAGTCAAGGCAACCCTTAGGGGCGCCTTACAGCGGCCTTGACTGCCTCATTACCCGGTGTGGATACAAGCCAACCGGCCAGAGGAATTTACGTACATTCAGCTGTCAGGCTACAGTTGATTAAAGCACGCTGCTCCGCTTCATCGAAAACCTGTGCTGCGGCCATCGTTATTTTAACAAACCTCCCATGAAAAGAGTTTTAGGGCTTATCTCTCAGTTCCTGCATGATTTCTGCAACTTGCAATTTGCAATCGCTTTCTTTAATTCCCTAATAAAATCAGATGCCGTTTTCAGGGCATGACGAGAGTCGTTGATGTTTTTTTCAATCCTTTCAATCAGGGCACTTCCAACTATTACGCCATCAGCGTGTTGTGCTGCCTTTTGGGCGGTATCCGGGCTTGATATGCCGAATCCTACGACAAGGGGCAGGGAGGTTTGGGTGCGTATCCTGTTCAAAAACCCTTCCAGGCTGTTGGAAACTTTTTGTCTTGCTCCGGTAACTCCTGCAACACTTACACAGTAAATAAATCCGCGGGCTACATGAGAAATTTTTTGTATTCTTTCTTTGGTGCTGGTTGGGGCTACAAGAAATATCAGGTTTATGCCATTGTTGTCGGCAAGAGTCTTTAATTGATAAGCCTCTTCCAGAGGCAGGTCGGGTATTATCAGGCCATCCACCCCTGCTGCAGCAGCTTTTTTGACAAAATTTTCCGCTCCCATCACATACACCGGATTGTAGTAAGTCATTATGATCAACGGTATATCTACCTTTTTCTGCAAGCGATCTGCCAGAGCAAAAATGTTTTCCAAAGTCACTCCACCCTTTAATGCTCTGACAGAGGCTTTCTGAATAGTCGGCCCATCGGCAACGGGGTCGGAATAGGGTATACCCAGTTCAACCATATCGGCACCACTGTCAGCCAGAACTGACACCAGTTTTTCTGTGAATTTGATGTCCGGATCTCCACATGCAACATAGGGAATCAGTGCTTTTTTTCCTTTTTTACGCAATACCGCAAAAACACCATCAATCCTATTCACCGGCTCCACCTCCCATCAAGAAAGAAACCTCTTGTACATCCTTATCTCCTCTGCCTGAAAGGCAGATTATTATTATCTTATCTTTTTCAAGCTCCGGTGCCAGTTTGCATGCATATGCTACTGCATGGGCACTTTCCAGGGCTGGAATTATCCCTTCCAGGCGGGATAACAGCTTGAAGGCTTCCAGAGCTTCTTCATCCGTCACTGCTGTGTAGCGAGCTCTGCCGCTTTCTTTGAAATAGCTGTGCTCGGGTCCAACCCCTGGATAGTCCAGGCCTGCCGACACCGAATGAGCTGGCAGTATCTGACCATCATCATCCTGCAGCACGTAGCTGAGGGCACCGTGCAGCACCCCTTTGCTGCCGGCAGTTAGTGGTGCAGCATGTCTGCCCGTCTCTATACCCTTTCCAGCAGCCTCAACACCGATCATCTGCACTTCCTCCTGGTCCTTAAAGGGGTAGAAAAGCCCCATGGAGTTGCTGCCTCCTCCAACACATGCGATTAAATAATCCGGGAGGCGGTCCTCCATTCTCAGTATCTGTTGTTTGGCTTCTTCTCCAATAATGCTCTGAAAATCCCTTACCATGGAGGGATAAGGGTGTGGACCCACAACAGAACCTATCACATAATGGGTGTTTTCCACGGTGGCAACCCAGTTGCGCAAAGCCTCATTGGTTGCATCTTTCAAAGTCTTTGTGCCCGATTTTACCCTGATAACCCTCGCCCCAAGGAGTTCCATCCTGAACACATTCAGGGCCTGACGTCGTGCATCCTCTTCCCCCATGAATACATCACACTCAAAATCAAGAAGGGCTGCTGCCGTAGCCGTAGCCACCCCATGCTGGCCTGCTCCTGTTTCGGCAATGATTCTCTTTTTACCCATTCGCTTTGCCAGTAGAACCTGCCCCAGACAGTTGTTTATCTTGTGAGCACCTGTGTGATTCAAATCTTCTCGCTTTAGATATATTTTTGCTCCATCCAGATGTCTAGTAAGTTTTTCCGCATAATACAGGGGAGTGGGTCTCCCCACATATTGTTCGAGGTAATACCTCAGTTCCTCTTTAAAACCCCTATCATTTACGTGTCTTTCATAGGCTTCTTCCAGTTCTGTCAATGCACTCATCAATGTTTCAGGCACATAACGCCCTCCAAACTCACCAAAATATCCTGAATTGACCATTTCCCTCTAAACCCCCTTATTTGCAGTTGTTTATTTGTAAGTTTGGTTCTTCTCCATTTCAGTTGAGTTAAAATCGTACAAATCCAATCCGATCAATTGTTAAATTGTTATAGCTTTCTTCTGAACCCGTCAATGTAAAGGCTTCGGCCCTCCCAGCACTCAATTAATTTTTGAGTACCAGGCCCTTGACAGAATCCATTCGTAAGCTACCCTGTACTTGAGAATTGATCGGATATATCTATAAAATTGTTAATTACCGAGCTTAACCTCACCCATTTTGCTCTCAACTACCCCGGAGGATAAGGGAATCTTCACACGGCCGCAAGGCTGACCGGAGAAAGTGTGGAGATTCCCCGGAGCGAGCTGTAGAACAATTTAGATCATGAAATTCAGTCATGAACACTTTTTTGTCTCCTGAATGGTTAATACTTTCTCCATCAACTCCTTCAGCTTTTCTTCATCCTTTTTCCCCGGCTCCCTTTCAACTCCGCTTCCCACATCAATACCAAAGGGATTTACTTCCTTTATGAGGCGCTCCACATTTGAAACATTGATACCTCCCGCAATTATTAATGGCACTCCACCCCAGTTATTGTGGATATTCACCAGCTCCCACGGGAAGGTTTTACCCGTACCCCCCGGCACCCCCTCCACATAGGTGTCAAGGAGAATTCGGTCAACAGCATTATCCCTTATATAAGGCAGTATTTCATCCCATCCCCGGTGGGCCTCTACCCTGAAGGCCTTTATAATCTTATACTTACTAAAATTTTTACAATAATCAGGGGATTCACTGCCGTGAAACTGTAAACCGCTTAGGCCACAGAACCCGGCAATCTGCTTTACTTCTTCTAGCCTGCGGTCAATAAAAACACCTATCTTTTCCGTTTTCTCAGGCAGGCAAGCAATTATTTCTTTAACTTTTTCTGGTTCAACCCGGCGTTTGCTGGGAGCGAAAATAAAACCCAGAGCATCAACTCCCAAAGCTGCTGCCTTCTTTGCATCCTCCAGGTTGGTTATGCCACAGATCTTTACCCAGGTCAACCTCTCCTCCCTCCCTTAATAAGCTCCCTGACTTTATCCGTTATATCGGGATTGGTCACCAGGGCTTCTCCTACTAATATTGCATCCACACCTGCTTCAGCCAGCCTCTTAACATCCTCTCCACTGGATATTCCGCTTTCACTCACCAGCACACAGTCTTGTGGCACAAACCTCGCAAGCTTTAATGTTATCGCAATATCAGTTCGAAAGGTCTTCAAATCCCTGTTGTTAATCCCAATTATTTCTGCTCCACAGCAGAGAGCTTTCTCCAGCTCTTCCCGAGTATGAACCTCCACCAGAGCATCAAGGTTTAGTGCAGCAGCCAGCTGAATAAAATTCCTCAATTCTTCTTTTTCCAGGATTCCTGCTATCAAGAGCAGAGCATCTGCTCCGGAAAAAGCTGTTTCATATATCTGATACGGATCAATTATAAAATCCTTGCGCAGCACGGGCAGCTTTACCTTTTCCCTTACTTTTTTTAAATGGTGCAGGCTACCCATAAAAAATCTGGCATCAGTAAGAACGGAAATGGCTGATGCACCTGCCCTTTCATAAACCGCAGCCAGCTTAACGGGGTCAAAATTCTTCACAAAAACTCCTCTGGAAGGCGAAGCCTTTTTGACTTCTGCAATCAGGCTCACCCCGGTTTTTTTGAGGGTATCCCTAAAATGATGCTTCCTGGTAGTAAACCGGGACTCCCTGAGGTCCTGAAAGGAAAAGGAACGCTTTCTTTCAGCAACCTCCTTTTTTTTGTGTTCCACAATTTTCTTCAGAATCATGATATCATCCTTACATCCTTAAGATTGCTGTTGGTCAGTGCAACCAACTCTTCCAGTTTGCCCATGGCATTGCCTGAATCTATAGATTGTTCTGCCAGCTTAATGCCCTCGTGTATATCCCCGGCAGCTCCTGCAACAACGATGGCTGCTGCAGCATTGAGCAGCACTACTTCTCTGTAGGGACCTTTCTCTCCCTCAAGCACCCTTCTGGTAATCTCTGCATTGTAAATGGCATTACCTCCCCTGATATCCGAAAGTTTCCGCCTTGATAAACCAAAATCTTCTGGTGCAATCTCGTACGTCTTTATGCTACCTTTTTTAAGCTGCGTAATTCTTGTGGGACCTGCAGTTGAAATTTCATCCATGCCACCTGCGCCATGCACTACATAGGCACTCTCAACCTCAAGCTGATCCAGCACCACGGCAATAACCTCCGTTAAATTCGGATCATACACACCCACCACCTGATATTTTACCCGTGCCGGGTTGATGAGAGGACCAAGAACATTGAAAATGCTGCGGATACCTATCTCCTTCCTGGGGCCAATGGCATGTTTCATGGCTTTGTGAAAAACTGGAGCAAAAAGAAATGCGATACCGATTTTATCCAGAATCAGTTCCACTTCAGATGGTGAAAGATCAATCTTTACCCCCAGGGCCTCCAGCACATCGGCACTTCCGCTCCTGCTTGAAACGGAACGGTTACCGTGTTTGGCAACAGGCAGACCTACTCCCGCTACAACAAAGGCAACAGTGGTGGAAATGTTGAAACTTCCTGTTCCATCCCCACCGGTTCCACACGTATCCACCAGAAAGGGATGTTTGGTGTTTATGGGAGATGCTTTTTCTCTCATAACCCAAGCACAGGCGGCAATTTCCTCAGGAGTTTCGCCCTTTATGTTTAATGCC
>ENA-OSAF01000248-OSAF01000248.1-marine-sediment-metagenome-genome-assembly--contig:-NODE-248-length-19513-cov-25.169956_pt1 | contig 19513 bp, 20 predicted proteins | sample MGYA00237872_ERZ529318 | MGnify/ENA primary metagenome ERZ529318 (study PRJEB26369, sample SAMN03142813) | marine sediment metagenome | biome: marine; feature: borehole; material: sediment... | reverse complement strand
AAAGCGCCGTTCTCCCGTCCGGGTGGAACTCCCGGGGCCGAGGTCTCCCTGTCGCGAAGCCTACTCCCAGGAGTAGGCAAATCCAATCCGGAAAGGAGCGAAAGCCTGGTCATGGGGAGGCCGGGTTCACAAAAACTAACAATTGTTAGGTATTGTGAGCTTTTTTGAACCAGGAATTGAAAATGCACGAATATAAGGTTAACAAAACCAAGATCTTATTCATTTGCGGCGATATTACCAAACAGAAAACGGAAGCCATTGTTAACGCTGCCAATTCAAGCTTGCTCGGCGGCGGCGGTGTAGATGGGGCCATTCACCGGGCGGGAGGGCCGCAAATTCTAGCAGAATGCAAGGCAATAAGAGCCAAGCAGGGTGAACTGCCAACCGGTGAAGCGGTGATTACCAGTGGAGGTAACTTACCGGCACGTTATGTTATTCACACCGTGGGACCGATCTGGCGTGGAGGCGGGAACAATGAAGCAAAGCTACTGCGTAACGCTTACAACAACAGCCTGCAATTAGCCAGGGAGAAAGGGATTCACAGCATATCATTTCCTTCAATTAGTACGGGTGCGTACCGTTTCCCTATTGAACAGGCAGCTGTTATTGCAGTAAATACAGTGCGTGAATTCGCCCAACAATATGAAATACCCTCTGAAATATGGTTTGTGCTATTCAGTGAAAAAGACCTGGAAGTTTATGTTAAAGCATGGGAAAAAATGTGCCATTAATATGGTACTGCAGATTAACTTTAGATATAAATTTAGATATAAAGCAGATAAAGCAGCGGCCACCTATTTACAAGTGAGGTTCGTATGTTATAATTTATTGTTAGCTACAGCATGACACATAGTGCGGGCGTGGCGGAACGGCAGACGCGCTGGACTTAGGATCCAGTGGGAATTTCCCGTGGGGGTTCAAATCCCTTCGCCCGCACCAAGTAAAGGTTTGGCGGCATTTAGACACCTGTCTAAATACACCTTTTTTAGGTGCAATCCAATGTGTCTAAAATAACCCGTCAAACACAATGGATTATCCCCTTCGCAAAATCCAAGAAGGGGGTTTTTATTTTATGGCAAAGGTAATTCGCTTGGAGAAACATTTACCCGACACATGGCAAGACGCCATGCAAGACTTTCTTTACTGGAAGCAAGCACAAGGCGTTTCCGAAAGAACTGTTCAAGACTACAAGCTGCACATAAGCCAATTCTTTAAACGTCACCCCAAGGCATATGACGACCCTAAAACCTTAAAGAAAAACCTGCTTGAATACATGGCACAGCCGGTTAAACCGGCCACCTTCAACCTTAGACTGGTTTACCTTAAGGCATTTTTCAACTGGTGCATACAGGAAGGCATCTTCACCGAAAACCCACTGTCCGGGTTTAAACGCAGAAAAGACGAAGGCAGAATATGCAACCTAGACGACGACACCCTCCAACAGTTGCTTACCCTGCCCAATAAAAAAACATTTGCCGGGCTTAGGGACTATGCCCTAATATTGTTAACCCTTGATACCGGTATTCGACCCAAGGAAGCATTTTCCCTGCTGGTATCGGATATCAATTTAAGAAACCTGAACGTGGTTATCCGGGCTGAAAACGCCAAAACAAGGGTGAGTAGAACATTGCCGATAATGCCAGCCACCGCACAAGCAATAAGGGACTTAATTGCGGCCAGACATCCGGCATGGAAAGATAACGTCCCCGTATTCTGCACCGCCGATGGTACAACCTTAAACGCCCAAACCTGGGGCGATAGGCTGGAATATTACAGTAAAAAACTTGGTACAAAAATAAGGCCCTATGATTTAAGACACTCCTTTGCATTGCTGTACCTCCGCAACGGCGGACATGCCTTCGGCCTTCAGCGGACAATGGGACACACCACCTTGACAATGACGCGAAGGTACGTCAATCTTACCGAAGCGGATTTAAAAGAACAGCACAGCATGGCTTCACCGCTAAACACGCTGATAGGAACCAAAAAGCGGGTAAGGAGGGTGAAGAACCATGACTAAACTGGAAAACTTGCTTTTCACCCTGGAAGTATGCCGGAAGGTTTTGCCGGAAGATGCCAGCATGGTTCATTACGCCAGGTTGGACGAGATAGAGAGAATATTAAGGTACTACATGCAAGCGGCTGACAATGCTAGGAAAAAAGATACTACCACCTCGTTGAAGGTTTCTAAAACAGCCGGGTAAGGGTATTATACCTACCCGGCTTTTTTAATGCTTTATGAGCTATTCTAATCCGTTATTAGTACAACCAACCTATATTTTACCAATTCTTCCATTTCTACCGTTCGTTTTAAGCAGGATAAAATTTTCCCTGCTTATGATTTACCTACCGTAGGTTTAACCCGCCTTAAAAGCCAAATATGCGGCTCTGAGATATATGCAGCACCTTAATTGTCAGGCCAAAAGCAGGGACAATACACCACCACTTCAAGCGGGGTTCCTTCTTCCTCATAGCCTGTAATTACCGTTCTCATGCCGGCAATTCGCTGATAAGGCCACTGACACAGACAGTACCATTCCGCCCGTTGACATTTCCAGCATAGGCTTGAAAGTTCGCCACAAGTTGGTTCCACATCAACAAACACCGGGGAAGACTCATTTCCAACTTCCGGGCCACCCAAGGCCAATCCGTGCATGTGCCACACCTCCAAACGGTAATGATCAACTTCCGTTCCTTTGACGTTAGGCCATCCATAAACTTAGGGACCAGGGCCAGGATACTTTCACTTTTGGCCAGGGCAACCAGCTTTGCCGCCTTAAAAAAAGTGGTATCCGAATACCCGCCCTTCCCATGCCTGGTATTGCCGGTCAGCGGGGATTGATAGCCGTGCAATATGCTTTCCCGCTGTTCGTCAACCCGCCTGTAAAGTATGGGGTATAAAGTAAGCAACCGTTGAGCGTTATTATAGGTAATAGTTACACCCCCCGGCCTGATATTTTACATTATTATAATATTAAGATTTATTTATGAAAAGTGTTTCCCATAAAATAACGGGGCTAATCCCCGTTATTGATACCTATTCGTACCATCCGATTAACCACTTTAGTACGTTAAAGCACTAAACTATTAGCTTTTCGATTCACGTTCATATAACGAATGATCACTGTAAAGCAGCCAATTTAGCACCGTTACCACCGTCCCGCCGCCGCCTTCGCCGCCTTTCCAGGTTTCAAAGGTAATAATACCCTCAGCCTTCAACTTCTCCAGAAAAGCCCTGGTTTGCCGGGGGGTTAGATCTCCTATGCCATGTTCAGACTTCATAAGCACCTGCCCCGGGTAAAGCGACCGCCATTCTCCACAACGAAAATACAGTTTTTCCTCCGTTACTGCATGACACAGTATTTCAAACAACGCCAGCCGGTAAGCGGGTTTTAATCCTACCCAAAACATGCTTTGCAAAAGGGAACGGGGAATTATTACCCCGCCCTGGTCGGCTGTTATATTAATCATTATCAATCCTCCATAACGTTATATTATAAAGGCCCGGCAGCTCGGCCATCAGGCCGAAAAGCGGGGGTTAATGGTTAGCTTTTTGGCTTTATCTCCCGCCGGGCCGCCACCCGTGCCCGGATAAATGCTTTACCGCGTTTTATTGCTTCCTGCCATAATTCCGGTTCGTGGGCCAGCAACTGCTGTAATTCCTGCTCGGTAAAGAACAGTCTACACTTGGTTAGTTTTATTTCAACGTACCGCATTTTTGTCACCCCTCCGCGTTGAAACATGGTCCACTGTGGACCGGGTTTCCTCTTTTGCTTGCTCCCGTACCACCTAAAAACCTCGTCTAAATTTAGACAAGGGTAGAACGTTTCACCATCCGAAGAATTCTTCGTAGGGCACATCCTCCAAATACGTTAATGCTCTGCTATGTGCAAGCTGCACATAATTGCTATATTCATATACTCTTATTGCCTGTCTATATTTTTTGCTATAAGCACCTTTTCAAAACACACCTCGACATTTCCAAAGGCTTTAGCTTTGGTAATTGGATTTTAGATATTTTGCTAATTTATAATAAAAATGCTGGAATACGAGCGATAATTTGTCGCTCGCTAACCACTTTATTTGAAACATATCCAAAGCACTAAAACGCCGGTAAAAAGAAACATCAGCCAAGTATCCCACATTATCATTGACAATTAACTCCTTGCTTGCCGCCTATCTTCACCAATCAGCTTTACTATCTCGCAACACTCGTTAATTCTTGAAATAGTCCGCTCCCCAAGGTATTCTGTCATATCCGCCCGTCCAAGGTTGGTTGTAATGATCATCGGTTTTAACTCCCGGTAACATTTATCTAAAAACGCTGTAAGTTCGCTCAATCCAAAATCAGTCAGTCTATCGGTTCCAATGTCGTCAATTATCAAAACGTCACTTTCGACCATGTGCCATTTTTCAAGACCGTTTGTATTCTTAAAGTCCCTTGAAAACTCCAGTAAATCATGGCAAGTAATAAAGTATACAGACGCCTTATGTCGTTTTATTAACTCAATGCCCGCGGCCACGGCCAGGGTAGTTTTACCTGTGCCTGTGCCACCAACCAGTAAAAAACCTCTGCCAGCCTTCTTGTGTTCCGGGAATTGCTCAACGTAAGCCAAAACCTGCTGTTTTGCTTCGCTTTCGGCTATATCCTTAAGCCGCCACCCACTAAACCGCCGTGGGAATTTAGCATTATCAAATAATATTTGAAGTTGTCTTGCCCGCTCAATATATGGGCACGATTCGTCTTCAAGGTACCCATATGATACCCTTGAAGGTACATAAATACGGTGATCGTCCCGGTAATAACGCCCGCCGTAGACGTTGGGTTCCTTGTTAACTTCTAGTGTAAAGGGATCAGCATGCCGGGCCGGACAGTTGTTTAGATGATCTTCTAATTCATCCAGTCTAGCCTGGTTATCTTGAATATCCTCAGGCCGCCACTGTTTTAGTTGCGGGTATATCTTCAACGCCAGCGGCCACCTGTCACCAATCGCTAAAGTCCCGGCTTGGCTCTTTTGGTTTAACTCGTGTCTTGCCATTGGTTGGTACCTCCTGTTTTAATAATTGTGGAATAGCATTAATAAACGACTGAAAGGAATAGTCCCGGCTAATATACCCGGGGGATTTAAAAAACCGCGGTATTAAATCCACCAACATTTCCGCCGTGTAACTATCAGGCAGTTTTTTAATTCTTTTCCCGTCACGTCCCCAGTCAAAAGCCGCCTTGGTTGGTTCAATGCCGACATATTGTTTAAAGCAGTCATAAAACTTTTGCTGAACAATTCTGACCCGTGAATCAACACTATTATCAGAATTTTTCTTAGGCGGTTTTTTACCGCCTAAATTACTTAGCTGTTCTTTTTTGCTGTTATACTGGGCTGTTCGGTTCCCGCTATCCCTTGCGGCTGTAAGGCTGGAACCCATTTTTGATGTCGCTAAATTTCCCATCACATAGGAAATAGATTTCCCATCACTAGGAAATATATTTCCCATCACTTCTTCAGTGATAGGAAATGTATTTCCCATCACTTCACCGGTTAAGCTATAAACGTTCGTTAATGTTTTTCCACGGCGGACAACAGAAATGGCCTTTTTTTCAACCAATTCCTTGATCAAGTTGCTTATTGTCCGCCGGGTTGTCCCCATTTCCGCCGCAAGTCGTTCAATTCCGGGCCAGCATATGCCGTCCTTATCTGCATAGGTAGTCAATATTGCATATAAACACCGTGCGGAAGTGGATATATCAGGGTTTCTGATAACACTGTCAAAGTGTTCCCATTTTATAGGGCGTTTCAATATGCATCACCGCCCGGTAAGTGTGGTATAATTATTTTTAAAAATCGCATTTATGGTTGTACCCCGGCTATAACGCCGGGGATTATGTTTTTTCCTCGCATTGCCAATATTTCAAAGGCAAATATACCCGTTTACCAAACTTACCAATTTTCCGCCAGATACCTTTGGTTTTTAGGGTTTTAAAATCAATCCGGTAAACATTTTCGGTTTCTTTTTCCACAAGCTCAATTTGCTTGCATCCTGCTGAATCCAGGATGGAGAAATAATCTTCATCAAATCCGTAAGCATCCATAACTTGTAGCTTTTGCCGTAGTTTAACCTTCTTCCTGAAAACCCCGTTCTCCAATTCGCCAACCACAACCCGCCGCCCTTGATAATCACCGAATATCTTCATGTAACACCCCTCCATTTAAACCACGTTGAAATCGGTTTCGTCTACGGGCTCAAACAGCAACTCCGGCGGGTCAACGTGGAATAGCTCCCCTAAAAGGCGTTTATACTTAGGCCACGGATGCCATTTTCCAGCCTCCAAATTACTAATGATTGACGGGTGAATCCCGGTTTTACGGGATAGCTCAGCTTGCGACCACCCGCGTTTTTTCCGTTCCAAAGTTAGCCTTAACACCTAAATCCCTCCTTGACAGTGGAATGGTAATGTTATATTGTTTATATAACATTACTTCATGAAACATAATACCATGCAAAAGGCAATGCAACCACATTAACTTAACATTACCCTATTTAAAATTAGGAGGGGATTTTTTGGGCGAATTTGCTCACGAAAGAAAAAAGGTTTTGCGTGAAAGTTTCCAATGGTGGAGGGCTAGGTTTGAACTGGTTAAAGATGGCAGCGTCTGGGTTATCAGGCCAGATATTGAAAGTACCGTCGGGTTTTATAATCCACTAAAAGAAGGGGAGCGTCCTGCCAAACAGTTGCGGCGGCCAAACGACACAGAGCAGGAATGGGGGCCACATGTACACCTAGCAAGAGTAAAAGGCGAAGAGGATATTTTACGATTCGTGAACAAATGGGGACTGTTGGGGCTGTGGGAGATTAAAAGGTATTCTGAGAATGCTAATTTAGCTGGAAACAAGGGGACGGTAAATCACCCAATCAAAGACATGGTTTATTCAAAGTGGTTTTTGTGGGACTTGCCGCATGACAAAAAAATCCCTTACAAATTTCTTGTCTGCCATCAAGAACCGTTATGGCTGGTTGAAACCGCAGTTGAAGAATATCAAACATGGTGTGAAAACCTACTAATTAGCAGAGAGGAAAAATCGGCTAGTAATTTTGAAATTCCAGGTTGTACACCCACAATAGTAAACAACCCTACGACAAACAGTTGGGAGCTTTATTGGGGTATAAACAGCCTTTATGAAGCTATCCATTTAAGGTACGCCCTGGAATTAATAGAGGGCAATTACGGTTTAAGGAAATGCAAGCGTTGCAACAACCACTTTGTGGCCAGGCTTAAAACAGACGTCTTCTGTAGTGAACGTTGCCAAAATAATTATTTTGTGTCCGAAAGTAAACGCAAAAAAAAGATAGCAATCGAACTCTCGAAAAAGGGTTACACAGTTGAACAGATAGCCGATCAAACGGGGTTTTCATTGGATAAAATAACCAGTTGGATTAGGAAATTCTGAATTTTAGAAACTCCTTGCATGCTTGCTAGCTTGGGAGGTAAAATGATAATAACACAACGGATTATCTCCAAAAACAAGGGAAAATATCGGTTAATCCGTTGTGTCTGACAATATAGCGAACGGGATAAATCCAGTGTTTATGCGTGGTTGAGGGAATTGTATCACCACAACGGACTTAGGATCCAGTGGGAATTTCCCGTGGGGGTTCAAATCCCTTCGCCCGCACCAAGTAAATCAAGGCTTTGTAAAAATTGCAAAGCCTTGATTTTTATTTTGCTAATGGCTTGCTAATGTTTATGACTCAAATGAATTTATAAATATCCTGCCAGCAACCCCGACATTTCTTAGCTTAACATACCGGTATTGAATAAACCCTTGATTTTTAAATATACGGTAATGAAGTGAGCTACCGCTAGACATGTTTCTGCAGAGAATTTTCGGCGAAACCTCTGTGCCCTTAATCCGGTTGAGAAGAACACGGCAGCAACCCGCCAGTTACTGCTGTCCGCAATGCGGTTTAAAAACATGGTAAGGCACATTTGAAAGAGTAATTTCTAGTTTATTGATTTCTTTTTTATCAAAATGAAAACCCTCGTTCCCATCTACAGGGGTATGATCTCCAATCTTTACTTTTTCAATAGATATTTCTCGAAGCTTATCATCGCTAAAATTCTCGTCCGGGGCCTGAAACTTTGGAAGATTCTTTTTAGCTTGACTTTGAGGAAAGGGTGTTTCTACTTGGTCTTGGAGCTTTTCTTGTGTTGATCTCTGCATTGATTCCTGGCTTGATTCCATAGAATGACTAGCAGTTGTTTTTTTGCTTTTCTTATATAAAAAAAACCCAACAACTACAGATATAATTAATGCGATACTGATAAAAATATACATCATATATCATCACCTCCATTGTAAAATTATAAATTTAATTAAAAGGAATTTTAAATTTCTCAAAGAAAAAATTATCATCATTAACACGGTTTTCGAAATATTTTTGTCGTTGCTTGATAATCTCTTCATTTAGCATAATTTTGGCCATTGCCCCAGAAAAGGACGGGTTATCTTTTATGGCATTAATTGCTTTTGCCAAATTTTTATAGCTTAAATGTGAATAGGCAAGGCAAATAAAATTATAAATCACATTACCAGTTGTAACGTGATAGGGATGTCTTTTTCGAAAGAAATGTTTGACGACTACTTCGGGATTAACTACTACTTTATGTCCAAAAAGCCACAATTTTAAAGATAATTCTTCATCTTCTTTACCCCATACTTCAAAAAAATGATCAAACCCGCCTACAGCATCAAAAGCAGCTTTTGTTATCCCAAAAGCACAACCACAAGCAATCGGAATTTCTGTTATGCTTTCCGGTCTTTCTCTTAACCATATAGCATCAAGGGTATGATTCCAAGTTTGGCCATACCCAACTATTTGATTGTTTTCAAGATTACCTATAGCTGGAGCCACTGCAGCAGCATTATGTTCCTTGAGGGTAGCCACTAAACGATCAAGCCAATAATTTGGTGCCGAAATATGGGCATCACAAAAAAACAAATATTTACCCTTAGCATTTTGGGCACCTCTATTTCTGGCACCGGCAGCTCCTAAACCCTCTGTTTGGATTAATTTAATATCTTTATATTTAGGTTCACTTAAAAACTCAACACTTAAATCAGTAGAAGCATCATCAACGACAATAATTTCAAATTGAAGCGTATTCTTGGAATTCATTAATGATTTAACGGTTGCTTTTAAATGATTTACTTCATTTTTGCATGGAACAATAATGGATACATCAACATTTTCTTCTGAACTTTGCTCTGGAATATCATCTTTTAGTTGATGAGAAGGAATTGAATTGATATTATTATTATCATTTAATAGTCTTTCAGAATTACTACTATTTTTTTTATTTATTAGTTTTTTAAAAAAAAGCATTTTAACCCTCCTTTTATTACTTTTTGCCTTTTTAGCATAAAGTAGCCAGCTTAGGCTGGCTACTTTTATTAAGTCTCTTATGCACCTGTTCCGGGCGGGATAGCATTTTCTGGCACGTAATGGAATACTTTAACCCTATACGTAAGTAAAGGATTTTCGATACCGAATAAGAACTGCCCCAATTGATCGGTAAATGCAAATGCAACTGGAATAAGTTCCCCAGTATTTGGATCTTCATAGAAAAGTTTTACTGCTGCATCTTGAGCAGGAGTACCATCGGGAAGTCTAACAATACCATGGACTACTGATCTTTCTTCTGGTAGTAAATTAATGTTAATATCTTGTTCTGTACCAGGTGTAAGACTTAGTGTTTCTAAATGTAATTGAGTTGCCATGACCAAAAATTCACCTCCTTATTATTTTATATAATTTAAAACAACAGAAATAATTTGATTTTATATTTTCTGTTGTTTTAAATTTCTAATTGAAATATTTACCTATTCTTACGATTAGATAGTTTTATTCTCAGCACCTTATATATTCGATATCAATTAGATCTTCATGTCGGAAAATCGTTCCGATAACATTTCTATCGTTAGTGTCTCGAATAGAAACGGTTACAAAGATGTCATCGCGATCGAGGGGATGCTCGATTACAGCCATAGTGTGTTCTTCACCACCCATACTTACCGTAAGAAATTGGTGCCATCCTGGTTTTATCGTCTTGCATTGATGGCCGATCTCAGTAATACCATACTCAGCAGAAGGATCATACGTAATCTTATAGACGCGCAAAGTTATATCTACCGTACAACAGCTGTTATTAAATGCATCCAAGTGCCAGTTATCTAATTTTACGCCTTCTTGGTAGACTAAGAAGTCTGCATCTACCGGACCAGTTATACGTATTGCCATATTATTGCCTCCTTTAAATTTTTTAGCCAAGAAGCCTACCTAGGCTTATAAGCCGCCTTTGCTAGATAGTACACAATATGCCCTTTAATTGGTATGCGTTCCAATTTTTAGCTAAAAATTTTATATATTTTCTGTAACATTCCACTGTGGGCTAAAGCCCAGCGGCTTCTTCGAGCACCCGTGCCTACACGAACCCTGAAGTGATTAAGGCGTGGCTTTGGCAGCCTGGATTAAACTGTTGACGCCTCCTAAAATACCGTTACTAGTGCAAAAGTTGAACCAATTCAGAATACCCTCCCAGTAGTCTTTGAAAACTTGATCTCGATTACCTCCCATGGAGGTGTCAGCTCTTCCTGCTTTATAAAATCAAGGTGGGAAAAGGTAATGGGCGGCGCTATTGCCGGCCTCAATGAAAACGGAAAGAAAAAACCCTTGATATAGAGAATATGCCCATGTTAGCCTGTTGCCCTAATTAAAGGGGAACACAAGCGAAGCAAGGGCCTCTCCCTGGCCCCTGGAAACATGGGTGCGAAGCTCCATATCAAGGGCGGCTGCTAAGAGCCTTTTCTTTTTTATCGCTTTTTTCTATAGGTGAATAGCTAAAAAGGCTGGTAAGGTTTAATCTTTTTGGAATTATTTAATATTGGCTTGCCTAATGGTATCAGCTTGCAATTCTTTATAATCCATTTTGTAAGTTCATTTTGTTGAGGGCTTCTATTACTACAGCGTAATGTAAATTTTACTCTGAACGAAAATAATTTCACATGGTACAATAACCATTAGGGTTCAGTGACGCAAGCTTTTGGCCGCCATAAAATTGTTTTAACGAAATGTTTACTTAAATTTAACTTTTCATCTGGATAAAAAAAGGTTATAATTTTATTACGCTATTAATAATTATACTAAACTCAAACATAGCGTAAATTCAGTTTAGCTTTAGCGAACAGATGTATACAAACTATTTGAGCAAAATGTCAACAAATAATACGTAAAGACTATTGGGGGAGGGTTAAATGCTTTCACTGGATTTAGAAAGAAAAAGCTTTCTGGAAGAATTAAAAGAAAAATGCGGTGAACCAATAGAGCTTTGTTACCAGTGTCAAAAATGCGCATCTGGCTGCATAGCTACCGCCTTTGCGGATTACATGCCCAATGAAATTATTCGTTTGGTGCAGCTTGGGCAAAAGGAACGCGTATTGAACAGTTCAAGTATTTGGATATGTTCTGGTTGTGAAACTTGCGGAGCCCGCTGCCCGAACAATATTAACATTAAAGAAGTAATGGACGCGTTAAAAGAAATAGCCATAGAAGAAGGAATTATCAAGGAAAAGAGAATACACTTATTCCACACTATCTTTTTAAATTCTGTGCAGGCTCACGGCCGGGTACATGAGTTGGCTATGATGGCTAAGTATAAATTGAAAAGCCGCGATTACTTTTCTGACATGGATATCGGCCTGGAGATGTTTAAAAAGGGTAAACTACCTTTACTACCTCACGGTATTAAAGAGAAAGCTAAGTTGAGGAGCATTTTTGAAAAAGCAAGCATGCGTAACCCCCTAGAGGTTAACCAGCAACGAAAAAAATATAAAATAGAAGAAAAAGCAGCTTGTCTAAGATAAACAGGTTATTTAATTATGTAATTACATTGAAGCACCTGGTTATGCAGGAAAGGGGTTATTAGACAATTGAAATTTTCTTATTTTCCGGGATGCTCATTAGGATCCACTGCCAAAGAATACGACGTGTCCACCCGTGCCGTTTGTGAGGCCTTGGGAATTGAGCTCGTAGAGTTAAGTGATTGGGTGTGCTGTGGCGCAACTTCCGCGCACAGCACCAACCATACGTTGTCACTTGCCTTACCCGCTCGCAATATATCATTGGCGCAAGAGGCAGGGTTTGATTTAGCCATACCGTGTTCCGCCTGCTTCAATATTATAAAAAAGGCCGACTATTACATGCGCCATGATAATAATATCAAGGCCCAAATGGAACAAATCGTAGGATTTCAATATACGGGTACAATCAACGTCTTATCCTTATTGGAACTCATAGTAACCAAAGTGGGTATTGACACCCTGGCCCAAAAGGTGAAAAAACCACTAAAGGATCTCAAAGTGGTCTGCTTTTACGGGTGCTTATTGGTAAGGCCGCCCAAAATTACGGGTTTTGATGATCCCGAAAACCCGACTACCCTTGACAACATAATGAAATCTTTGGGCGCCAAGGTTAAAACGTGGTCTTATAAAACAGACTGCTGTGGAGCAAACCTCGGCTTAACATCCGGCGATGTCGTACGCGGCATGGTCGGGCGCCTTCTTGCTGCAGCTGAAGAGGCCGGAGCGAAGGCAATGGTAACGGCTTGCCCGCTGTGCCACTCCAACCTGGAAATGCGCCGGAGTAAACGGAACGGCAACATGCCGGTGTTTTATTTCACTGAATTAATTGGCTTGGCAATGGATTTGCCTGAGAGCAATAAATGGTTTAAACTGCACTTGGTTGACCCATACCCGTTGTTGCGGTCATTATCTTTGTCGCCATAAACTTTTTTCGATGGAGGTCGTTTGGATTTTGCAAAGCAACCAACCTGTTCTCGGTAAACAAAAGATTATTGGTTCCGTCATGGTCGTCGGCGCCGGCATTAGCGGCATACAGTGCGCACTGGACTTAGCTGAAATGGGTTATAAAGTTTATCTTATAGAAAAGTCGGCCGCCATTGGCGGCCATATGCCTATGTTGGATAAAACCTTTCCCACCAACGATTGTTCCATGTGCATACTTTCACCCAAGCTGGTTGAGTGCGGCAGGCATTTAAACATCGAAGTGCTTACTTGCACCGATGTTTTGGGGATACGCGGAGAGCCCGGCAATTTTACTGTTATCGTCAATAAACGCTCCAGGTTTGTGAATCCCGAAAAATGCATTAGCTGCGGCGCTTGCGCCAGGGTGTGCCCAATTGACGTGCCCGATGAGTTCAACCAGGGTTTGGGTGAGAGAAAGGCCATTTATAAGCTTTATCCACAGGCATATCCCAATGCTTATGTCATTGATACGGACAATTGTATAAAATGCAAGGCCTGTGAGGAAGCTTGTCGGGCTAATGCAATAGATCACGAGATGAAAGAGGAAAAAATTGAGATAAATGTGGGTGCGGTGGTACTTTGCCCTGGATACGAACTATTTGATGCAGAATTACGCGGTGAGTATGGCTACGGAATTTACGACAACGTAGTGACAAGCTTGCAATTTGAGCGCATGTTAAGCGCTTCCGGCCCTTACCAAGGGCACATTCAAAAAGCCGACGGGACCGAGCCCAAAAAGATTGCCTTTATCCAATGTGTCGGCTCCCGCGATATCTCCCTGGAACGGGGTTACTGCTCATCTGTTTGCTGCATGTATGCCACCAAGGAAGCAGTTATTGCCAAGGAACACATTCCGGGCCTGGAAACCACCATATTTTGCATGGATATTAGAGCTTTTGGCAAGGATTATGAAAAATACTACAACCGCGCACAACAAGAATACGGCGTTAAGTACGTCAAGTGCATGATTTCCTCCGTCAAAGAACTGCAGCAAAACAAGCAGCTCCGATTGAGGTACCGGATGCCGGATGGCCAAATGGTGGAAGAAGATTTCGATATGGTCGTGCTTTCGGTAGGCTTGAAACCAACCAAACACTCAATGGAATTGGCCAATGTTCTGGGCATCGAGCTTAATCAATACAATTTTTGCCAGCTTAGGGCATTATCAGGAGTAAAAACTTCGCGCGAAGGTATTTATGTTGCTGGTGCATTCAGCTCTCCAAAGGATATCCCCGAAACTGTAATGCAGGCCAGCGCGGCGGCAGGCGAATGCGCCGCTTTTCTCGCACCAGCCCGCCATACCGAAGTACAGGAACGCAAATTTCCTGCTGAAAAAGACGTCGCCGGCGAAGAGCCTCGTATTGGTGTGATAGTGTGCCACTGTGGGATCAATATAGCAAGTGTGGTAAATGTCAAAGAGGTGGTTAAACGTACCAAAAATTTACCCAATGTAGTTTACGCGACAGACAAGTTGTACGCATGCTCTCAAGATAGCCTGGCCAGCCTGCGAAAAATCATTGAAAAGCAAAAATTAAATCGTATCGTAGTCGCATCCTGCAGCCCCAGAACGCACAAGCCTTTATTCCAGGAAACGCTGCGCGAAGCAAGCCTAAACCCATTTCTCTTCGAGATGGCCAACATCAGGGACCAGTGTTCCTGGGTGCACATGCACCAGCCGGAGAAGGCCACCGAAAAAGCATTTGATTTGATTCGCATGGCTGTGGCTAAAGCAGCCACTCTGAAGCCTGTGCATAGTGTAACTGTGGATGTAACTCCCACCGCTCTGGTTATCGGTGGCGGCGTCGCCGGTATGACCAGCGCGTTAAACCTTGCAGGCCAGGGTTACAAAGTACACCTGGTGGAGAAAAGCGACAGTCTGGGCGGCGTAACCTTGCGTATTAGGGAGGGCTTTAACGGCGAGAATATCCCTAGATTCTTAAAAACACTGATAAATGATATAAAAAATAACCCTTTAATTGAAGTGCACAATGGTTGCCAAATAACCGAGGTTTCCGGTTACGTGGGTAACTTCGTGACAAAACTTTCCACTGGACAGGAAGTAAAACACGGTGTTACCATCATAGCCACTGGAGCCGAAGAGCTAAAACCAAATGAATATATGTATGGTCAAAACCCTAGGATCATGACCCAGTTGGAACTAGATGAGGCCATAGCCAACAATAATTCGCTCATTCAATCGGCCAAATGTGTAGCATTCATTCAGTGTGTTGGTTCTCGGGAAGATGATAGGCCTTATTGCAGCCGGATTTGTTGCAGCAAAACAATGCAGCTGACCCTAAAACTAAAAGAAATAAACCCTGATATTAGTATAATTGTTTTTTACCGGGACATCCGTACTTACGGTTTTTTGGAAAATCAATATTTTGAAGCAAGGTCCAAGGGCGTAATATTCATGCGTTATGACGTTGACAACAAGCCCCACGTGGAACTTGGCACAGAAAATGGAAGTAACGTATTAATAATTACCGCCAAAGATCATATATTAAACGAACCATTCACCGCCAAAGTTGATTTGGTAGTTTTAGCGGCACCTATTGTACCCCCGGACACTAACCAGAAACTATCACAGGTGCTTAAGGTTCCCCTTAACACCGACAACTTTTTCCAAGAAGCCCACATGAAACTCAGGCCGGTAGATTTCCCCTCCGAAGGAGTATATATGTGCGGCCTGGCCCACGGGCCTAAGAATATTGAAGAAAGCATCGCCCAGGCCAAAGCTGCAGCAGCCCGCGCCGCCACGATACTCAGCCGGGGTAAGCTGGAATCAAAGGGCATAGTAGCAAAAGTCGACCCGGAGAAATGTGCTGCTTGTCTAACTTGTGTAAGGCTGTGTCCGTTTAAGGCGCCAAAAATTAATGCAGATCACGTGGCAGAAATAGAAACTGTAATTTGCCAGGGATGCGGAACCTGCGCCGGTGAATGCCCCAATAAAGCGATAACTTTGCAGTACTATGAGGACAAACAGCTCAGTTCAATGGTTGACGGTTTGTTCAACATCTCAGCATAACCATTATAGTTTTGTAAAGGGAAGACTCCAGTTTCATTACAATTAATGTTAAAATCCAATATAAGACTTCTGTTAAAAAAGCTCCGATTCTAAAACGGAGCTTTTTTTGTCCCCCCAGAGTATTCGATTCTACGGTCCACAGGTTAGAAGGCGGAAACATCATTTAAACAAAATATAAACAAACAGAGTTATCATATAAAGGGCTGGTCCGGTGGCTGACGCCCGGCTGAAAGCCTATTTCCAGACACACATGCGGTAGCATATGGAAAGTCCCAGTGAAGGATTTAAGTTGCAGGACTTTAAAATAGAGGCTGGATTAAAGCCAGGTACTCGAGTACGGCCGGTTATAAACATTTCTGGAAAATAGTTAAGGAGTGACTTCAGCAAACGAGCGGCGGAAGCCGGCCGGTTGAGGTAAAACCGACGGTATTATTACATTAACTTGCGGGCTTTATAGAGGCGAGCCAAAGCCTGCAGGTGGGTAACGGTAGCAAGTAAAATTAGGGTAGCCGAAATTAGATTTAAAATACCACCCAGCATTATGATAAACAGGCGACCGTCGCGATTAGCCGGAAGATAACGAAGTAAGCCGTCATAGAATTCAGGTATGAAGGGCTTGCCGGTCAAAGCGTGAAACTTTTCCTTGATCAGCATGGACATGGGCATTCCGGTGAGAACGGCGGCGCAGGTCAGCAGCGCCAGGGGGTTTTCTGTTTCCGAATACCAGGCATACGCCATGCCGAGAACAATGAAGAAATCTGCGTAACGGTCGAGCACGGCGTCGAAAAGACCCCCGTAGTTACTTTTTAAAAACTTTAAGCGGGCTAGTTCCCCGTCGACCCCGTCCAAGATGGAACTGAGTTGCGCCAACAGACCCCCGTAAAGGGGATGCACCACAGCAAAAAAAACAGCCGAAGCCGTTGAAATTAAAAAAGAAAGAAAAGTAACTTGATTTGGTGTGATACTGGTGCGAGCAAAAAGTTTTGTTATCTGTAGGGAAACCCTGCGGTTTAAAACGCGGGAAACAAAACCGTCTTTAGGGGGTACCAGGGAGCGGAGGAGAATTTTTTCTGCCTGGCGGTAGCTGGGAAGGTCGTCCACATCAATCCAAGCGCCATTCACGAAATGCAATTTTACTTTGCTCCGGCCTGCCAGTATATTTACCGCATCGGTGAGGGTGTAGCGGCATTGAGAAATTGCCTCGGAAAGGGCGTCCAAAAGCGCCCCGGTGCCAATGAAAAGACCACAGTCAACGGCGTTAAAATCACGCAGTTCTTTACCCAGTTTCACAGCTAAATCCTGCTCAGCTTTTACCTTTGTACATTCCGCTAGGTCATGTACGTTTTGCAGGTTACGGTCAGCAGCCAGCAAAAGTTCGTCTTCCTTGAGGTTCGGCGCCTCGGCAATAAAAGCTTTAAGGACCTCGGGTTCAAAGACGTGGTCCGACATCAGTAAAATAAATTTTTCTCCCTGGCGGTAATCTTTACCGAACGTGTAGGCGGACACGCCGTTTCCCAGTTTCCAGTCCGGGTTATGTAAATAGGTAATGTTTACACCGAATTTGTTTCCGTTTCCCAAGTGGTCTTGAATTTCACTGGAATAGCAACCAGTTATAATTACAAAGTTATTGATACCGCACTCCCGCAAAGAAAGGATGTTTCGCTCAATTAATGAAAGGCCCAGTAAGGGTACAAGAGGCTTGGGCCCGCTAAAATGCAGGCGCAGCCTCTTCCCTTCGCCGGCAGCAAGGATAACGGCCCGCATTAACGTTCCCTCCTGCCGTTAATGAATTCCTCTACCATCTTTTTAGCTTCGGTATCGGTGTATTGAACCGGTGGCGATTTCATGGTATAAGCCGATATGGAAGTTAAAATACCGCCAATTTTGCGATCTAAAGCCAGTTTCATGCACCTGATGGCGTCAATCATAACACCGCCGCTGTTGGGCGAGTCTTCCACGGAGAGTTTTACATCCAACGTTAGCGGGACATTGCCAAAGCCCCTTCCTTCCATGCGGATATGACAAATTTTATTATCATTTAACCAGGGAATGTAATCGCTGGGACCGATGTGAATGTTTTCTGCAGCCAGAGGAACCTCCAGCTCTGCTTGTACCGACTGGGTTTTTGATTTTTTCTTGGACTTGAGCCGGCTGCGGTTCAGCATATTCAGAAAGTCGGTATTTCCCCCGAAGTTTAACTGGTAAGTACGGTCAAGTATTACACCGCGGTTTTCAAATAACTTGGTTAAGGTTCGGTGGACAATGGTGGCTCCCACTTGGCTTTTCACATCATCCCCTATAATGGGAATATTTTTATCGCGAAATCTCCCAGCCCATTCCTCATCGGAAGCGATAAAAACCGGCATAGCGTTAATAAACCCTACATTGGCTTCCAGGCATGCTTCAGCATAGAACCTGGCTGCCTTTTCAGAGCCCACCGGCAGGTAGTTTACAAGGATTTCCGCACCGCTTTCCTTTAGAACTCTAACCACATCGCAGGGTTCTTGGTCGGCAACAATAAAGGTCTTATCCTCTTCATAATCAGCCATATGTTCAGATACGCCATCCAGAACGGGACCCATTTTTACCTCAACGGGATAATCCGGCAGTTCCTTGTAAAAGATGGTGGTGCAGTTGGGTTTCGCGAAAATTGCTTCCTTTAGTCCCTTACCCACCTTGCGCTTGTCCACGTCAAACGCAGCAACTACGTTAATATCTCCTGGTTTGTATCCGCCAAGGTCATAATTCATAAGCCCAATTGTGTTTTCCGGTGAGTTTTTATACATTTCAATACCCTGGAGCAAAGAACAGGCACAGTTACCTACACCCACAATAGCTATGTTTATTTTACCCATTTTACTCCCCTCCTTATTGAATTTTATTGGTCGATTTAAAATGAGCGTCCCTTCTGGATAAGAGCATCCCCCCTTTCCCAGTTGCAACTAAAAAACTCCCGATACATGATCGGGAGTACTGTCTTCAGCTGCTGCACTAACAACTGGTACAACAATCGCTGAAACCGTTTACTGTTTTTAACCAGGAAAGACGCACTCCCTAAAAGTGTGCCCTCTCCCCTGCTTCAAATAACGGGCTCCTTCCTATTATTTGTTAGGTAAATAAAACTGGTGAAAGAATTTTAGATAACTTTAGCTTATCTTTGCCTAAATAATATTATATAATTTACCAGTTAAAAGTCAATAATATATTAGCATTTGTAATAGATGAGGGCAGAATATAAGAAGGTTGCGATAGACGTTACCATCATCAAAAAGACGTAAAGGTTGTTGGGGTAATATGCTTAAACAGTATTAACCGATTAACAGAGCAAAAAAGCCATAAAAAACTCGGCACAGCACTGGCTGGTGGCTCGGTAGTCACAACAAATGCACACCAATTTTCTTATTTTGCCTTTTTGCTATAATTATAATTGAAAGCCCCACAAATCTTTGCGGGACTTAACTTTGAGCTGGCCTCCCGGGAGGGATTCGAACCCCCGACCGACGGATTAAAAGTCCGTTGCTCTATCCAGCTGAGCTACCGGGAGATATAAAAATGGAGCGGGTGATGGGAATCGAACCCACGCGACTGGCTTGGAAGGCCAGGGCT
>ENA-OSAF01000244-OSAF01000244.1-marine-sediment-metagenome-genome-assembly--contig:-NODE-244-length-19921-cov-25.726266_pt1 | contig 19921 bp, 19 predicted proteins | sample MGYA00237872_ERZ529318 | MGnify/ENA primary metagenome ERZ529318 (study PRJEB26369, sample SAMN03142813) | marine sediment metagenome | biome: marine; feature: borehole; material: sediment... | reverse complement strand
CCCCATCAGGGCCCTCCGAGACCAGGAGGTCGATAGGCCGCAGGTGGAAGCCCGGTGACGGGTGGAGCCGAGCGGTACTAATAGCCCGATCGACTTGCGTAGCAGACGCCCTATTCACTTCTCAAGGCCGGAGATTCCAGGCGGCAGATGGCGGGAGGGAAACACCCGGTTCCATCCCGAACCCGGCAGTTAAGCCTCCCAGCGCCGATGGTACTGGGCCCACGTGGCCCGGGAGAGTAGGTCGCCGCCTGGATTTTTTATTTCGCCTCCTCAGCCAGTCGCGCGTCGAACGTGAGCAGGGGCACGCCCAAGGAACGGGCGAGATACAGGTAGCTTGCATCGTAGGTGGTGAGCCCCGTCTCCAAAGCGAGCCTCAGCACCTCCAGATGATCCACTTCCGTCCAGTTGATGTCCAAAGATAGGCCGATCTCCAAAGCCTGGAAGATCCTCTCCCTCAGCTGGGGGTACCTTAGGGCCTTCTCGCGGGCCACACTGGTGAGCTCGTAGGCAAGAAGAGGGGGCGCACAAAGCTCCGCTCCTTCAAGCAAGGACAAGGCCTCTTTCGCCCGCGGCTCCCCAAAGATCAGCGCCCCAAGTACAGAAACGTCTAGCACCTTAGCGGGCATCACGATCTTCCCGCACCAGCGCAGCCGTTTCGTCCGGGGTCTTGACGCCCAGCCTGCGTATCTTGCGGTAAGCTTCCTCCACGGTAAGCCGCTTGGGAGAGAGGGCCTCCTCCAAGATAGACATCAGCTCCCCTTGTAGGGAGCGGTGATGGCGCTTGGCTCGCTCCCTGAGCCTTTCCACGAGCTCTTCCGGGACGTTCTTGATGGACAGGTTCACCGGCATGAGTTCCACCACCGCGTTGGATCTTTTCCGGAACCATTTTAGATCTAAAGGTGGAGGCTGGCAACCAAACGCCGATGGCGCTTGGGAAAATCCCCCCAGGAGAGTAAGTCACCGCCCGGATTTTTTATTTTCCCCGGCCGGCGGCCCGTGATGCCTCAAAAGAGGCTGTTACCGAAGGGGCAATGGATGCCTCAGAATTTGGGTTACCCATTGAGCCCCCACAACTTGCGCAATTTCTCCTCCAGCTGCCGCCAGTCAGCGTAGATCTCCTCCAGCAACTGGAATGCCTCTTCGCCCTCGTAGAGGCCATAACCGATCAGCTGGCGCACCGCCACCCAGCCTCTCTCCGATGTGCGCCCGGTCGCTCTTCCGATACGGCCGGCAGTGGGTGAACTCAATGTGGGCCTTCTCACACCACCCCACCCACCAGATGCCCGTTCAGAAAAGCCGAGTCGTTGTCCGAGTCAATGCCCCAAAGCAGAAACGAAAGTCGCCCCCGGATCCCCTCTAGCCCCGCTTGTACCGCCTCTCGGCTTCGATTCTTGAGCGCCACCGGCTCGCACCAGGAGGTGGCGATGTCCACCACGTTCAGAAGGCGGAGCATTAAGCCTTGCCTTCAAGCCGCTTGTCCGAGCCGTTTCTCTGCCTCACCTGGTTCACGGAACCAGGTTTAATTGCGAAGCATGGGCGCCCAAAGGCGCCAGGAACTCCCCCTTGGTACTCTCCCCACAGTGGAGCGTCGGGTTCAGCTCCAAGTACCCAGGCACCTTCTCCTCTTCCCGGTCGGTCCCGGAAGCGGTGCCCCTTTCGGTAGCGATTTCGATGAGGCACGTCGCGGGGTTGACTTGCCAAGGGCGGTGTGCTACTTTCGCACTTGCAAAACAAAACTTCGGCGGGGGTGATCGTGATGGAGAAGCTGTGGTTCTGCCAAGCTACCCTTCCCCTAGGGGGCCCCGCCAACAATAACGCCCCGTAAGGGGCGTGATCCTCGCGTCCGCTTTCTTTCCCGGTGTTCCTTGCGAAAGTCGGTGTGCCCATTGCGGGCAGGTTTGTACGTTCCCTCTAGGGGGCAACCATGAGGAAAAGCTTGCTGAAGATAACCAGTGTAGTTCTGGGCGCGGCGCGGGAGTTCCTGGCCCGACAGGGGTTTGTGGAACTCCTCCCGGTCATCCTGGCTCCGGTCACCGATCCTCTCAGGCACACCACCGACCGGGCCTTGGTCAAAGCCTACGGGAGAGAATGGCACCTCACCCGGAGCATGATCTTCCACAAGCAAGCTGCGGTGAGGTTGTGGCCCCGCATCTTCAGCTTCTCACCCAACATCCGGCTGGAGCCGGCCGAGCGGGGCCGAACCGGGCGGCATCTGTTTGAATTCGTCCAGTTGGACCTGGAGATGCGAGAGGCCAGTCGGGAACAGGTGATGGAACTGGGGGAGCAACTCCTTTTGTTCATATTCAAGCAGGTGGAAGAGGAGTGCTCTCAAGAACTCGCCGAGCTGGGAAGAAGTCTTCCCCCCTTGAACCCGCCTTTCCCCAGGATCACCTACCAGCAGGCGCAACAGGAGTATGGGCCGGAGTTCGAAGGGCCCCTGTCCAGGGCTGCTTCCACCCCGATCTGGGTAGTGGACTTCCCGCTCCAGGCACGGGAGTTTTACGATCGAGAGGACCCCACTAGGCCGGGGATTTTGTTGGATATGGACCTGATTTACCCCCAAGGGTTCGGGGAAGCCCTGTCCGGAGGGGAGCGGGAACACCAACCGGAAAGGATCCGGAAGCGAATCCTGGCCCAGGGGCTGTCTTTGAGGGCCTATCGACCGTTGCTCTCGCTGGCCGAGGAGGGGCTGCCTCCCTCCGCCGGATTTGGGATCGGGATCGAACGGTTGGTGCGGTTCATCGCCGGGGTGGACCATGTGCGCGAGGTGAGGTTGTTCCCCCGGGTGCCCGGGGAGGTCTCCCTTTTGTGAATCGGAGGGGCTGGGCCTGCCCAGCCCCTCGCCCCTTTTTGCCGAAACTGGGTAGAATGCCCACCGCCTCTTGGTACTTGTTGAGGGGCGCACACGCTTTCCAAGGGGGGTAACCTTGTCGACGCCGGAGGAGTTCGCGGCAGTGGACATCCGGGTGGGGACGGTAGTCAAGGCCGAACCGCTGCTGGGGGCGAGGAAGCCGGCTTACAAGCTAATCATTGACTTCGGGCCGGAGCTGGGCATCAAGACTTCCTCCGCCCAGATCACTGCTCTCTACCGGCCTGAGGAACTCGTGGGCCGGCAAGTGCTGGCGGTGGTTAACCTGCCCCCAAAACGCGTCGCCGGCTTCACTTCCCAAGTGCTGGTATTGGGGGTGGACGACGAGCAGGGGCGGGTGGTGTTGGTGGCCCCGGAGCGGCCGGTCCCAAACGGCCGGCGTCTCTATTGAGATCTTGCTTTCCACGCCGAGCAGGCTAGGTTGCGGCCCGCGGCCCCTCCCGGGCTCAGCTACTCCACTTGGGGATGGAAGTTGCGTCCACTGCCGAATGCTTCCTTCCCACTTGCCAAGGGAGGGGGTGGGGTGATAGGGTAACAGGGCTATGGCCAGACAGACGAGTCGGCAGCGGCTGCTAGAGGCTGCCCTGAAGCTGTTTTCTCGCGACGGTTATGAGGCTACTTCCGTGGCCGCCATCGCCCAGGAAGCAGGGGTGTCCCGGGCCACCTTCTACCGCCACTTTCGAGGGAAACGGGAAGTCCTGCTGGCACTCCTCTCCACCTGGCACGACCTGATGGAGTGGATTCGCCGCTCGGGGGAGCCCGAGGGGAAGTCGGCCTGGGAATTGCTAGAGGCCGGCGGCCTGGGGGTGCTGGACGCCCTGATCTCCACCCCGGTGTTGCTCCGGGCAGAGCTCCTGTTCTTGTATCGAGCTCTGCACGATGAGGAAGCCCGCCGGGGGATGGCCGCCACCTTTCAGGCCGCCCGGGACGCCGCCCGAGACTTGGTTGCGCTCAGCCCCCAGGTGGAAGACCCTGAGGGGATGGCAATGTTGGCCGTGGCCCTCCTGGAAGGGTTGCTGGTCCAGTACGCCGCGGATCCCGAAGGGGTGGACCCCACTGCCTGGTGGCCGCGGCTGATACGCCTCTGCTCCGGAGAAGCGCAGGGGAAGGAGGAGTGAGGTGAAGCGAGATCTGATCGAGGTGTTGCGGGAGGCGATTTTGTTCGAGCGGCGGGGCAAGGAGTTCTACTCCCAGGTAGCCCGCCAAACCCCGAGCCCGGCCGCCCGGGAGGTTTTCTCCCTGATGGCCGGGGAGGAGGAACGCCACATCCAGGCCTTGGTGAAGTTGGGGCAGGGATTGGAGGGAGAGGGGGGATTCCCAGAACGAGAGGGGGAACCTGCCAAACTGGACTCACTGCTCACCGAGCAGCTGCGGCGGGAGATCCAGGCCGCCAGCTACGAGGCCGCCGCCATCTACGCCGCCATGGGGCTGGAGGAGAAGGCCATCGCCTTTTATTCCCAGCAGGCCCAGGAGAGCGAGGGCGAGGTCAAGGAGCTGTTCCAGTGGTTGGCGGATTGGGAGCGGGGTCACTTGGAGCTGTTGATGGCCCTGGACGAGGACCTGCGCCGGCAAGCCTGGGCGGATAGCCACTTCTGGCCCTTTTAGCCCGCTTTCCGATCCGCGTCGGCCGAGGGCCACTCCGGCTGAGAGCTCACAGCTCAAACCCCTGGCCCAAGTACGCTGCTCGGGCTTGGGGATGGGCGGCTATCTCCTGGGGCGTGCCCTGGAGCAGCAGCCGGCCGGAGTGGATCAGGTAGGCGTGGTGTGTGATCCTGAGGGTATCGCGCACGTTGTGGTCGCAGATGGCGATGCCGATTCCAGCTTGGGCCAACTTTTGCACCAACTGGGAGAGTTCGGCCACCGTCAGGGGGTCCACCCCGGAAAACGGCTCGTCCAGCAGGAGGAAGGAAGGGTTGGCTACCAAAGCCCGGGCCAGTTCCACCTTGCGCCGCTCCCCGGCCGATAGTTCCGCCACCGGCCTCCTCTTGAGTTCTCGCAATCCCAGCTCCGCCAACAGCTCCTCCACCCCTTCTCCCCACCTGGCCCCCAGGCCCTCCAGGGCCAAGCGTAGGTTGCCCTCCACCGTGGCCCGCAGGAACACCGAGGGCTCCTGGGGCAGATAATGGATGCCCATCCTGGCGCGGCGGAAGAAGGGAAGCTGGGTGATCTCGTGGCCATCCAAGAACACCCGCCCCCCCGTGGGGGCCAGAAACCCCACCAACAGGTAAAAGGTGGTGGTCTTGCCGGCTCCATTGGGACCCAGCAGCCCGGTCACCTCCCCGGCCCGGAAGGAGAGGGACAGCCCGTCCACCGCCCGGTGGCGGCCGAACTGCTTCACCAAACCCCTGCCCTCAAGCACGTGGGACAACCCGTGCTCCTCGGAGTTCCAGTCGCTCCTCCCGGGGCAGCAGGGTGAACCCCTGGGCCTCGATCTCATAGCCGTGTCCGGAAAGGCGCACCTGTCCTCCGGCCAGGAGCCCGCTGCTCAGTGAATACGTGCCCTGGGAGAACTCAAGCTCCCATCCCCGGGAGCGGATCACCCCCCCGGTGATCACTATCTCCTCCCCCTGGTCCCAGCGGGCTTCTTCGGCCACCAGCGAGAACTCTTCCCCCACCGCTTCCACTTCTTCCAGCCTCAGTCCCTGCTCCCAGATTGCCCGCCCACAGGTGAAGGTGAGCCCCTCGGCTTCCCCCCGCACCTCCCCGGTCAGGATCCAGCTTTGCCCCAGCCGGTCGGCGCTGATCTCCAGCGCGGTGAGGGAGAACTGGAGTTCCCCATCCCGGAACAGGCGGACCAGCACTTCCTCCCCCTGCCAGCCCTCGTCCGTCTTCACCAGGCGGCGCAGGGAGATCTCCCACCGGGGCTGGCCCTCTGGGTCATACACGGTGAGCCAGGGGGCGGTGAGTTCCACCTCCTGAGCCGCTGTCAACCAGGCTGCCAATATCAGGATGACAAGCATGCTTTAAGAAAGCCGAGGAACAGGGGGTGGGGGCGCAAGGGGCGGGAGGTGAACTCGGGGTGGAACTGTACCCCCACATACCAAGGGTGAGTTGGGATTTCCATGATCTCCACCAGTCTCCCGTCCGGGGACCGGCCGCTGGCCACCATCCCGGCCCGCTCGAAGCGCTCCAAGTACCGGGGGTTGAACTCATACCGGTGGCGGTGGCGTTCCTGGATGTTCCCGGTTCCGTAGAGGCTATGGGCGAGGCTTCCCGGGGAGAGTACGGCGGGCCAAGCCCCCAGCCGCATGGTCCCCCCCTTGGCCGTGACCTCCCCTTGCTCGGGCAGGAGGTCGATCACCGGGTGGGGGGTGGCGGGGTCGAACTCCGAGGAGTGGGCCCCTTTTAGGCCCAGGACGTAGCGGGCAAAGGCGATGGCCGCCACCTGCATGCCCAGGCAAATCCCAAAATAGGGGATCTCCTCCCGGCGGGCGTAGTCGGCGGCCAAGATCTTCCCCTCAATCCCCCTCTCGCCGAATCCACCGGGAACCAGAATGCCTGCCAGCCCGGCCAACACCCCCGGGTCTTCCTCCACCCGGTCAGAGGGGATCCAGACGATCTCCACTTCGCTCTCCAAGGCCGCCCCGGCGTGCCTCAAGGCCTCGATTATCGAAAGATAAGCATCGTGGAGCCGCACGTATTTCCCCACGATCCCCACCCGCACCTTCTTCCGGGGATTTAACAGCCGACCCAGGAACTCGTGCCAGCGGCGCATGTCCCCTTGCCGGGGAGAGAGGGAGAGCTTATCCAAGACCTTCACGTCCAACCCTTCTTCCTGGAGGGCCAGCGGAACCTGGTAGATGGAGGGTAGATCCCGATCCTCGATCACGTGCTGGGCGGGGACGTCGCAGAACAGGGCCACCTTTTCCCGCAGGGAACTGGGCAGGGGAGCGGGGCAGCGGGCCACGATGAAGTCCGGCTGGATTCCGGCCTCCCGCAGCTGCCTCACCGAGTGCTGGGTGGGCTTGGTCTTGAGCTCGCCGGTGGTGGACAGCACCGGCACGTAGGTGAGGTGCACGAAGCAGGTGTCGGCCCGGGGCAGCTCGTCCCGCAATTGGCGGATGGCCTCCAAATACGGCAGCCCCTCGATATCGCCCACCGTGCCCCCCACTTCCACGATCACCACCTGGGCCCCAGTGGCCCGTTGGGCCTCCCGGATCAGTCGCTTTATCTCATCGGTGATGTGGGGCACCACCTGCACGGTGTGCCCCAGATAATCCCCCCGCCGCTCGCGTTGGATCACGTTCCAATACACCTGGCCGGTGGTGAGGTAGTTGGCCCGGGTGAGATCCTGCCCCAAAAAGCGCTCGTAGTGGCCGATGTCCAGGTCGGTCTCCAGCCCATCGTGGGTGACGAACACCTCCCCGTGCTCGTAGGGGTTCATGGTGCCGGCGTCCACGTTCAGGTAGGGGTCGATCTTCTGCAAGGTGACTGCCACCCCGCGCGATTGGAGAAGGGCGCCTAGGGAAGCGGCCATCACACCCTTCCCCAGGCCTGACAGAACTCCGCCGGTCACAAACACGAACTTGCCCAAGCGAGCCCATTTTACCGGGTGGGGGGAGAAAGGGCTGCCCTGCCTCGAGCTAGAGGCGCCACGCCCCCGGGGAGGGACACCGAGCCAGGAAGAGGCTACCATGTGCCCGCAGGAACACCCCCCTATTTGAGGAGGTGGAAATGGCACAAAAGGTGTGGTTGACCCTCACGCTGGCCACCTTGGGCGGACTTGCACTCGCTCAACCCACAGTGGACCAATACTCCCTGGCCCAGCACTGGGCCCCGGTCATCCACCAAGGGGCAGCCAGCGAGCAGGACTTCCTGACCCGGGTGGATTACGACGGCGACTGGGTGGGAAACAACAACTGGGAGAACCTCCCCATCGGGGACCTCTCCGCCTGGGTGTACTACTCGGTCATCGAGACGGAGACCCACTGGTTCATCTTCTACAGCCTCTTTCATCCCCGGGATTACGAACCCTACTGCTTCCCGATCCTGTGTCATGAAAACGACCTGGAGTCCATCCAGCTGGTGGTTTTCAAAGATGGAACCCAATTCGGGCGCCTACAAGTGCTGGAGACCTTGGCCCACTCCCACATCTACCTCTACCGGGCTGCCCCGGAAGTGGAAGGTGGGTTCCTACGGGTCCTGAGGGAGGTGCTCTGGGAAGAGGGCCACCCGGTGGTATACGTGGAGACCTACGGCCATGGGATCCGGGGGCACGAGATAGAGCTCGCGGGCGGCGAGGTGATCTACCGAGTTGGGGAGGAAGCCGAAATCCCGGAGGACACAGACGACCCCCAGGTGAGCTACCGATTGGTGCCCATCTGGGAGACCCTTTGGCCCCGGCGGCACCTGATGGGGGACGGGAAGCTGTTCGACCAGCCGTTCGACTACCGGGGCCGGGAGCTGCCGGCGTGTTTCGACGGGGACGACTTCGGGGCCGACAGGGCCAACGCCCCCTGGGGCTATGCCCAAGAGACCGGGGACAGACTCTCCCGGGGAGATTGGTTCCTGGACCCAGCCCGGGCCCTGGCTTACCACGCCACCTTCCCCCAGCCCTATAGCCTGCACTACCTCTACAACCCCTATCTGGCCGAGCTGGGGCTGCTTGAGGGGAATTGATCCTCAGCCCAGGATCTCCAGCTCGTCGGGGGAGATGGCGGTCAGCTTTTCGTAGCCGATGGAGTAGAGGTGCCTCCCCGGGGTGGGGTCGCCGTGGATGGCCACCACCCGGGCGATGAACAGCTCGTGATCCCCGGCCGGCAGGCGTTTCTCCACTCGACATTCGTAGCACACCTTGGCGCCGGCGAGGAGGGGCGGCTTTACCTGCTTGGCCGGCAGGAGCTGGAAGCCCGCCTCGGCCAGCTTGTCCCGCCCCCGACCGGACGTGGTGCCACAGTGCCAAGCCCCCCGCCACTGGTCCTGGGCGGGGAAGCAGAGGGTGAACTCACCACAGTGGTCCAAACACTCGTAAGAATAGCGCTGCGGCCCCACCGCAATGGCGATCATGGGGGGGTCCCAAGAGACGTAAGTCCACCACCCAAGCCCGATGGCGTTGGGTTTCCCCTGTTTGTCCACCGTGAGTGCCAGCACATAGGGGTAAGGTGAGGCCAGCTTTATCGCTTGCTCCCAGGATATCTCTTGCAACATCGGTCCCCTCCTTTTGAGGAAAATTACCCCCCAGGCGCCCCGCACCGGCGGGGCACCCCATTCCCATCATACGAGCAACACCGCGGCACCGCGCAACCGCCTCTCCTTGAGCTTGGCCAGGGCCTGGTCCGCCGCCTGGAGGGGGAACGTCTCCGTCTCCACCCAGATGGGTATCTCGGCCGCCAGGGTCAGAAACTCGCGGCCGTCCTCCCTGGTGGCATTAGCGACCGACTTCAGCTCCCGCTCGAAATAGACGAGCTCATAGGGAAGCTGGGGAATGGGCGACATGTAAATCCCGGCCAGGGCCACCCGCCCACCCTTGTCCAGGGCCTTGAGGGCCTGGGGCACGATCCAGCCTGCCGGCGCGAAGATCACCGCTGCGTCCAAAGGCGCCGGCGGACGATCCGTGGCCTCTCCCACCCACACGGCCCCCAGCTGGTCGGCCAAAGCCTTGTTCTGAGGGCTCCGGGTGAACACAAACACTTCCCACCCCAGGTGGCGGGCCACCTGGATGACGAGGTGGGCAGAGGCCCCGAAGCCATACAGGCCCAGCCTGCCCGGTGGGAACCCCGCCGTGGCGAGCTTGAAGGCGCGGTAGCCCACGATCCCGGCGCAGAGCAAGGGGGCGGCTTGGACATCGGAAAACCTCGCGGGGATGGGGTAGGTGAACGCGGCCGGTGCCACCATGTACTCGGCGAACCCCCCGTCCACATCCCAGCCGGTGAACTTCCCTACCTGGCACAGGTTCTCCCTGCCCCGGGAGCAGAAGCCGCACTCCCCACAGGTCCAGTGGAGCCAGGCCACCCCCAGTCGCTCCCCGGGTGAGACGCCCTCCACCCCGGGCCCCAACTCCTCCACCCGGCCCACCACCTCGTGCCCGGGGATCAGCGGCCTCTTCCTCAGGGCCAGCTCCCCTTCCACCAGGTGCAGGTCGGTGTGGCACACCCCGCAGGCTTGCACCCGCAACAGGACCTCTCCCGGGCCGGGCCGGGGGCGCGGGACCTCGGTGAACCGGAAGTCCGCCTCGCCCACCGGCCCAGGCTTTTCCAAGACCCAAGCTCTCATGCGAGGGGCTTCGGGGGTTCCAGACCGCACCATCCCCTCCTCGGCCGCTTGGCCCGGGTCAGGAAAGGGGGTCGAACTCGATCGCCCACAACTCGTCGTCTTCGATCAAGTAGAACTCCGCTTTGTAGATCTGGACCTGGATGAGCACGTAATCCGGATCGTCGGGGCCTTCCCAGTACTCCCCCCATTCCTCCTGCCACAGCTCCCCCTTGAGCGCCTGATCGTCCACCAGGCGGGCGGTGCCGAATACCTGAGCGTAGGCCCCTCCCTCCAAGGCCAGGAAACACACGGTCACTTTCGGATCCCGGGCTATCTCTTCCACCTTGCGGGAGGAGCGGCTAGTGGCAAACCACAACAGCCCTTCCTCCTCGTACCCCAGCAAGGTCAGTGGCCGGAAGCGGGGATATCCCGCTTCGGTGTTGGTGATGAACAGGGCGATTTCGGCCTGGTCCACGATCTCCCACAACCTCTCCTCAGCTTCCCGTTCCACGTCCCCCTCCTCTGCCGAGTTTGAGCTCAGCATAGCGCAGCCCACCCGAGCCGGCCACCCGGGAGAGTTCCCACAGTAGCTCCCAGGTGAACTCCACTGCCCGGGCCAGTGCTCCTTTGGAGACCAGCGACAGGTCGTCCTGGGGGGTATGCCACCCGGGGAGGGAAGCGGTGGTGGGGTCCAGCCCGGCGATGGTGAGGGCCGGCAGGCCGGCTCGCCTCAGGGTTTGGGTCTCGTCTACCACCAGGAGTTCCGCCGGCTGCACTCTCAGCTCCGGCCGGGCCTCGGCCACCCTTTCGGCCAGCCGGGCCAACTCTGGATGGGGGCGATAGGGGATCACCCCCTGGCGGGAAAGCCAGACGAGCTCTCCTGCCCCCACACCCTCCAGCACCAGGAACCAAGCTTCCCGGAGCCGGCGATGCCGGCGCAGAAGCTCTTTCACCCCCCGGTGGTCGGTCTCCTCCGCCCCGGTGAAGCAGAACCAAAGTTCCACCCCGGGCAAGGAGGACTCCAGGGCTCGGCGGGCCAGCTCGCAGGCCACCCCCACCGAGGAGGCGTTGTCCACCGCCCCTGGGGAGTAGGGCTGTCGGAGTTCCGCGGCCAGCAATGCCAGGGTGAGCCAAGCGTATCCGGCCCCGGGCAAGCCCGCAAGGTAAAAGACGAGGTCCCCGCTGGCCAAGGAGGCCCACAGCCCGGCCGCTGCAGCTCCGTAAACGGCCAGAGTGAACCAGGTTCCCCAGCGCACAGCCCGCCCCTTTCCCGCCCGCCAATGCCACCGGCACCGGTTGCTGTCCAGGTGGGCTACTACCGCCAGCCGGACTGCCGGGGTGCCCGAGGGGGATAGCCGGGCGATGGTGGACTGGCTCTCCACCCGGGGGAGCAAAGCCCGGAGGGGGCTGTCGGCCCGGGTCAGGGCCCTCCACAAGAGGAGCGGCGGGCAGAGGGCCAAAACCCCGCCCAGCCAACGGGTCCACCCGCGCCAGGGGAAAAGGAGGTAGGCGAGCACGCACACCCCGGCCGCCACCAGCGGCAGCCAGTTCATGTCCGCCAGTGCCCGAAAGCTCTCCTGCGCCACTTCCAGGCCCCAGGAACTCAGGAGCTCCGCCAGCCAACCGGCTGCCCAGGCCTCCTCCCGAGTTCCGGTGCCCCTCCCCTGGGGCAGGGTGAGCTTTTGGGTGATGAAATAGGCTAACTCTCCCGGCTTTTCGGCTGGCGGGTGCAACATGGGCTTATTCTGGTGTGGGAAGGGCCGGGAATCCAGGCCCCTGCCTCTCGGGGGCAAAACCTGGGGTCACTTATCCTTGCCGCAGCAATGCTTGTACTTCTTGCCGGAACCACAGGGGCAAGGGTCGTTGCGCCCCACTTTGGTCTTGGTCTCGGCCTTCTCCGGGGCGCGTTTTCTGGGCCGGGGAGCGGTGGCCGGGGGGCGGGAAGCCCCCACCGCCACTGCCTCGGAGGTGGGAGCCGGCCGCACCGTGAGGCGGGGGGAGAGCAGGAATTGCAGGGCTTCCTCTTCCGCCCGCAGGAGCATCTCCTGAAACAGCCGGTGGGCCTCCCGCTTGAACTCGGTCAGAGGGTCCCGGCCGCCGTAGGCCCGCCAGCCGATCACCTCCCGCAGGTCGTCCAGCTCCAGCAGGTGCTGCCGCCAACTGGCATCTACCACCCGCAGGAGCACCATCCGGGCCAGGTTCGGGAAATGGGGGGCCAGCCGCTCCCGCTGCCGGTGGAGCTGCTGCACCAGCGCCTCCCGCACCAACTCCACCAGCTCCTCCCACCGCCGGGCTTGGCCCAAGGTCTGGGAGCTGGGGGCGGGCTGGCACAGGCGACCCAGCTCCCGCCCCAGTCCTTCCAGGTCCCACTCCCCCGGCCCACTCTCCCGCCCCGCGTAGCGCTCGACCAATACCTCGGCGTACTCGCCGACCATCTCCTCCAGGTATCCCAGCAGCTCCTCCGAGTCCTGGGCTTCTCCTGCCGGCAACAAGAACCTCTCCCGCAGGGCATAGATGGCCTCCCGCTGTTTGGCCATCACCTCGTCATACTCCAGGAGCCGCTTCCTGATCTCGAAGTTGCGTTCCTCCACCCGTTTTTGCGCCCGGCGGATGGCCCGGGTGAGGAGTTCGTGGGTGATGGGCTCCCCTTCCTCCACCCCCAGCCGGTCCATGAGGGCGGCGATGCGCTCTCCACCGAAAACCCGCAACAGCTCATCTTCCAAAGACAGGAAAAACTGGGAGGAACCGGGGTCGCCTTGCCGGCCGGCGCGCCCGGCCAGCTGGTCGTCGATCCGGCGCGCCTCGTGGCGCTGGCAGCCGATCACGTGCAGCCCACCTTCGTACAGCTGGTCCCGCCATTCCTCGGGGCGGAACGGCCGCCCGGTCTCCTGGCACCACTTCTTGATCTGGGCCAGGCACCTGCGGGCATAAGGCGAGTTGGGGTCCACCTTCCGGACGATCTTCCTTCGCTCCTCCTCCGCCTCCCGCCTGTACTTCTCAAGGAGCTCTCGGTACCGCTCCGGCTCCTCCTCGGGGTCGGCTTCCTGGCGGGCCCGGAACTCGGGGTTCCCCCCGAGCAGGATGTCGGTGCCCCGCCCGGCCATGTTGGTGGCGATGGTGATCGCCCCGTAGCGGCCGGCTTGGGCCACGATTTGGGCTTCCTTTTCGTGGTACTTGGCGTTCAGTACCTGATGGGGGAGCCTCTTGCGCTTCAACAGCCGGGACAGGTACTCGGAGTCCTCGATGGAGGTGGTGCCGATCAACACCGGACGCCCCTCCCGGTGCAGCCGCTCCACCTCCTGGGCCACCGCCTCGAACTTCGCTTTCCTGGTCCGGTAAATCACGTCCGGGGCCGCGTGACGGATCAGGGGACGGTTGGTGGGGATCTGAACCACGTCCAGGCCGTAGATCTCCTTGAACTCCGCTTCCTCCGTCTTGGCGGTGCCGGTCATCCCCGCCAGGCCCTTGTAGAGCCGGAAGTAGTGCTGGAGGGTGATGGTGGCCAGGGTCTGGGATTCTCGCTGGATGGTAAGCCCCTCTTTCGCCTCCAGGGCCTGGTGCAGGCCGCCTGAGTAGCGGCGGTCGGGCATCAGCCTGCCGGTGAACTCGTCCACGATGATCACCCGGCCGTCCTTGACGATGTAGTCCCGGTCCCGCTTGAAAAACACCCGCGCCCGCAAGGCAGTCTGCAGGTGGTGCAGGGCCAGCGTGGCCCGGGGGTCGAACATGTTGTCGAACTTCAGGAGCTTCTCCGCCTTGGCGATCCCCTGGTCGGTGAGGGTGAGGCGGCGGTGCTCCTCGTCCACCTCGAAGTCCTCCCCTTCCTTGAACAGCTTGGCGATGCGGGCGAACTCCCGGAACATGCGGGCCGTCTCCCGGGTGGGGCCGGAGATGATGAGCGGGGTCCTGGCCTCGTCGATGAGGATGTTGTCTATTTCGTCCACGATGGCGTAGTCCAAGGGGCCTTGCACCTTCTGGGCCTCCGAGACCACCATGTGGTCCCGCAGGTAATCGAAGCCGAACTGGGCATTGGTGCCGTAGGTGATGTCCGCGGCGTAGGCGGCCTTGCGGGCCTCCTGGTCCATCCCCTCCTGGATCAAGCCCACCCTGAGGCCCAAGAACTCGTACACCGGCCCCATCCAGTGGCGGTCTCGCTTGGCCAGGTAATCGTTCACCGTGACCACGTGCACCTTGCCCACCAGGGCGTTCAGGTAGGCGGGCATGGTGGCCACCAGGGTCTTCCCCTCACCGGTCTTCATCTCGGCGATGCGGCGCTGGTGCAGCACGATCGCCCCCATCACCTGCACGTCGTAGGGGTAAAGGCCGATGGTCCTCCCGGCTGCCTCCCGCACCACCGCAAACGCCTCGGGCAGGAGGTCGTCTACGCTCTCCCCATCGGCCAATCGCTCCCGGAACTCCTGGGTCTTGGCCTGGAGATCGCCGTCGGAAAGGGCCCTCATCCGCTCGGCGTAGGAGTTGACCTCCTCCACCAGCGGTCGCAGCCGCTTCAATTTCTGCTCGTTGGTCTGGCCGAATACGAAGTCAACGGCCCGCTTGAAGGACACCATGACGGGCTCACTATACGGACGGGCCAGGGGGCGCGCAACGGATCAGGGGAGGCTGTCCAGGGACTCCTGGACCTTCTGGTGGGTGCGGCGCAGGCGCTCCAGCTCGTCCAACACTGCCCCCCGTTCTTTGAGGGTGAGGGGGCGCTGGAGCTTCCTCTCCAGGCGGCGGATCTTCCCCTCCAGCACCTGCAGGGCCCGTTGGTAATAATCGCGGGCATCCTCGAACCTGAGCTCCCCCCGGGCGATGTCCCCCAGCAAGACCAAGGCCTCTGGATAATCGGGGGCCAACTCCAGCAACTCCTCCAGGCGAGCCATCGCCGCCGGGACGTCCCCTTCCCGCAGCTCCACCACCGCCAGCAAGTAACGGGCCGACAGCTCCAGGTCCCGGGCCGGTCGGGAGGCCAAAAGTTCCGTCAGCAACTCCCGGGCCCGCGATAGGTTGCCGAGTTCGATGTCCAGGGAAGCGAGGTACATGTAGATCGGCTCGGCCCGGTAGCGGGTGAAGGCTCGGGCCAAGGTCTCCTGGGCCCCGGCCAGGTCCCCGGCCCGCAATTGCGCCAGGCCCAGCCAGTACAGGGAGTGCCGGGGACAGAAGTCGAGCTGGACTGCTCGCTCCAGGTGGGTTCGGGCCAGGTGAGCGTTCCCCAAAAAGAGCGCGTTCTGGCCGGCGAGGAGGAGGCCGTTGCTCACCAGATCCCGCACCGCGATCACCGATACCACCAAGCCCAGCCCCACCACCAACCCCACCGCTGTCGGGAGAAGCCGGCCGGAGATCTCCAGCACTCGCTCCTTGGCCGGGGCATAGCGGGAGGAAAAGAGGCACCCCAGGGTGACCACGAATGCCAGGCTAGAAGCCGGCAGGTGCCAGGGGAAGGAAACCCCAGCGTGCAGGAAGGTGGTGGCCACCCCGGCCAGGAGGAGGAGCAGCTCCAGCCGGCGTGGGGGTTCCCCCTGGGCAGAAAGCCGCCGCCAAACTCCGATCCCAAGCAGCACCATCCCCGCCACCAGCGCCACTACCCCCATCAGGCCCAGTTCGGCTGCCACCTGCACGTACTCATTGTGGGCCTGGGCCGCCCGGGCGATGGGGAAGGCGTAGGCCTGTCCCTGAGGGGAGGCCAGAAACTCTGGTTTGTAGGGCACGAAGAAGATCTTATATCCGCCCAACCCCACCCCGGTGAGGGGGTAGTCCTGCCACATCTCGTAGCCCACCCACCAGTCCCAGGCCCGCACCCGCCCCGCGTTCCTCTCCCAAGCTTCCCTCACCATGGCCAAGGGGGTGGTGGGGGGGAGGATCAGGATCAGCCCTAAGAGGGAAGCGGCCAGGGTGGGCAGCCAGGCCCAGCGCCAGCGGCGCAGGGCATAGCCCAAGGCCCAGGCGGCCCCGCCCAGGAGCACCAGCCCCAGCCAGGAGAGGAGCCCCGGCCACCCCAAGGTCGCCCCCAAGGCTGCCGCCGCTATTCCCGCTGCCCCCAGCCACCAGGGCCAATCTCGGCGCAGACTGAAGCCCACCTGCCAAAAACCGGCCCCCACTGCCAAAAGCCCCCATCCCCCGAGCAAAGCCAGCCGCACCCCGGTCTGGTTGACGAACAGGGCCATGGCCAGCACGAACCCCACCCCCACCAGGGCCAAGGCCCGGGCCCACGTGGCCCGCAAGCTGGGAAGCAGCGCCAACCCCGGGAAGAAGATGTACGCGAGGAACCCCCCCAGGTAGTTCCGGTTGCCCAAGGTGGAGATGAGGGCGTTGAGCCCCTTCCCGGGGCCACCCAAGACCAGCCCCAGGTACTGCAGGAGCCCATGGAGCCCCAGCACCACCCCGGCCCCCACCAGGGCGGCCAGAAGCAGCGCCAGCTCCCGCCCCTGGCCCACGGAATTGGCCACCAAAAAGTAAAGGAAGCCAAAGTAGAGGATCAAAACGGTAGACTGGAGGACCACGCACCAGGGGGTGTCCCCAGCCAGGGAGGCCAGTGAGGCCACAACCAAGGCCGCAAGGAGCGGCCACAGGGGGGTAGGACGCAAGGGAAGGCGGCCACGCACAAGGCCCTCCGCCCCCCACAGGGCGAGCAACCCCGAGATCCACACCAGGGCGTAGATCACCTTGCTGTAGCCGTATTCGGTCACCGTGGGCAGGAAGAAGATGGGCATGGAGAAGATGAAGAAGGCCAGGGCGTAGGGGCGCAGCCGGGCGAGGAAATCGCAAGCTGGCCTCCTACCCCGCTTGGCGGGTTTCCTCCGCTTCTTGGCCATGGCGGGAGTTTAGGGGGTGGGGGGCAGTAGAGACAAGGCCGGGCGTCCGGCTGGCGGGAACCGGAGGGTAAGGCTATATTGTTTCGCCATGGCGAACAGAATTTGCGAGCTTTTGGGCATCCGCTATCCCGTCTTCCTGGGGGGGATGGCCCACGTGGCCCGGGCCCCGCTGGTGATCGCGGTGAGCCAGGCCGGGGGCCTGGGGATCATCGGGGCCGGGGGGATGCCCCCCGAGGAGCTGGAGAGCCAGATCCAGGCAGTGCGAGCCGCCACCGACCGGCCGTTCGGGGTGAACCTGATGCTCATGGACCCCAACGTGCCCCAGCAAGTGGAAGTGGTGGTGCAGGCCCGAGTGCCCGTGGTGACCACCGGGGCCGGCAGCCCGGCCAAGTACATGGACTCCCTCAAGGGAGCGGGGATCAAGGTGTTCCCGGTGGTGCCGGCCACCTCCTTGGCGGTGCGGATGGAACGCTTGGGGGCGGACGGGGTAGTGGCCGAGGGCATGGAATCGGGTGGACACATCGGCACCGTCACCACCATGGCCCTGGTGCCCCAAGTGGTGGATGCGGTGAACATCCCGGTTGTTGCCGCCGGGGGGATCGCCGACGGCCGCGGGTTGGCCGCCGCCCTGGCGCTGGGGGCGGAGGGGGTGCAATTGGGCACCCGGTTCTTAGCCTCCCAGGAGGCGCCGGTGCACCCCAATTACAAACAGGCGATCCTCAAGGCCAACGACCGCGATACCATCGTCACCGGCCGTAGCCTGGGGCGGCCGGTGAGGTGCCTGGTGAACAAACTCACCAAGAAGCTGGCCCGCTACGAGGCCGAGGGACGCGACCCGGAGGAGTTCGAGGCCTTGGCAGTGGGTGGCCTTAGACGGGCGGTATACGAGGGGGACTTGGATACCGGCTCTTTGATGGCAGGCCAGATCGCCGGGTTGATCAAGGACATCAAGCCCGTGCGCCAGATCATCGAGGACATGGTCCGCCAGGCCGCCCACCTCCTCTCCCAGGGGGTGAACTTCCCCACCCCATGAGCGTGCTCAACCCCCGCACCAGGCGAGATCTGGAACTCGACGCCGTGCTCTCCATCGTGGCCGGGTACGCCGCCTCCCAGCTGGGGAAGGAGAGGATCTTATCTAGCCAGCCCTCTTCGGACCGAAGTTGGTTGGAGCGGGAGTTCTGTTTGGTGGAGGAGATGCTGGCCGCGGTGCGGGGGGGCTTTACCCCCGGGCCCATCTCCGACCTCCGGCCCCTCCTCGACCGGGCAAAGGGCCACGGGGACCTGGGAGGAGAAGAACTCCTCACGATAGCCCAGACCTTGGAGGCGGCCGGGGAACTCCAGCTCGCCCTCAGCAGCGAGCAGACCCCGCGCCTGGCCGCCCTGGTGGCCCGCCTGTCTGACCAGGGGAAGCTGGCGGCGGCCATCCGCCGGGCGATCGACGAGCGGGGAGAGATCCGGGAAGACGCCACCCCCAAGCTGCGGGAGCTGACGAGGAAGCGGCGGGCCCTGGCCGAGGACATCACCGCCGCCCTCCGCCGGTTCATCGACCGCCATCGGTCGCTGGTCCAGGAGCCGGTGATCACCAAACGGGGTGGGAGGCTGGTGGTGCCCCTGAAGACCGGGGCCCAGGGCTCGGTGCGGGTGGTGGTGCACGATTCCTCCGCCTCTGGCCAGACGCTGTTCTGTGAGCCGGCCCCATTGGTCCACGCCAACAACCGCCTGCGGGAATTGGAAGACGCGATTTGGCGGGAGAAGCTCCGCCTCCTGCTGGAGCTCGTGGAACAGCTCCTTCAGGAGGAAGCCCGCATCCGGGCCGACATGGAAGTGCTGGCTCGGATAGATTCCCTTTATGCCCGGGCCCGTTATGCCCTGGCCCACGAGGCCACCCTGCCCCGCCTGGCCTCAGATGGCCGGGTGGAGCTGGTGGAGGCCCGCCACCCCCTCCTGGGGGCCCGGGCGGTGCCCATCACCATCTCCCTGGGGACTCCCAAGCGGGTGGTGGTCATCACCGGGCCCAACACCGGCGGCAAGACCGTGACCCTGAAGACCATCGGCCTGTTCTGTGCCCTGGCCCAGTGCGGCATCCCCCTCCCAGCCTCCTCCCGCACCACGGTGGGGGTGTTCGAAAAGATCAGGTCGGACATCGGGGAGGAACAGTCCATCGAGCAAAACCTGTCCACCTTCTCCTCCCACATGACCAACATCGTGGACATCCTCGCCGAGCTGGACGAGCGGACCTTGGTGTTGCTGGACGAACTGGGGGCGGGGACCGACCCCCAGGAGGGGGCGGCCCTGGGCCTGGCAATCCTGGAGTTCTTGCTGGAAAGCGGGGCAGTGGCCGCGGTGGCCACCCACCTCACCCCGCTCAAGCACTTCGCCATCAAGCACCCGGAAGTGCTGTCTTGTTCCATGGAATTCGACCTGGAGACCCTGTCCCCCACCTTCCGGGTCCTGGAGGGGGTGCCGGGGAGGTCCTGTGCTTTGGAGATAGCGGAGCGGCTGGGGCTCTCTCGGGAGCTGCTAGAGCGAGCCCAGGGGTTTTTCAGCTCTGGGGAGATCCGGGCGGAGGAGATCATCGAGGAACTTTCCCGGGAGCGGGCTGCGGCCCGCAAGTTGCGGGCCTCCTTGGAGGCGGAGCGGGAAGTGGTGAGGCGGCTCAAGGCCGACTACCAGCGTCGGCTGGCGGCCCTGCGGGAGAAGAAGGCCCAGGCCATCTCCCGGGAGCTGGCGCGGCTGGAGGAGGAGCTGAGGGCAGCGAGGAAAGAGCTTTCGGAGCTGATCGCCCAGGCCCGGGCGGTGGAGTCGACCCAGGCCCGTCGGGCAGCCCTAAAACGGCTACAGGAGCTGGGCCAGCGCTTCCCCCAATCGTTGGGGGACCAGGGGCGGCCGCCCCGGCTGCGCGAGGGCGACACCGCCCGCCTGCGGGCCACCGGTGCCGTGGGAAAGGTGGTTCACATCCAGGGAGAGCGGGTGGAGCTAGAGGTGAAGGGGCGGCGGGTGGAGGTGCCCCTTCGGGCCCTGGAGCCGGCCCCCCCTGTCCCGCCTGCCG
>ENA-OSAF01000243-OSAF01000243.1-marine-sediment-metagenome-genome-assembly--contig:-NODE-243-length-19970-cov-22.443937_pt1 | contig 19970 bp, 11 predicted proteins | sample MGYA00237872_ERZ529318 | MGnify/ENA primary metagenome ERZ529318 (study PRJEB26369, sample SAMN03142813) | marine sediment metagenome | biome: marine; feature: borehole; material: sediment... | reverse complement strand
GGGACGACAGGCGGCGCCCCACTGGCCGGCCCCAAGGCCCGCCGGGGAGCCCGAGGCCCGCTTCGCCGCCTTCTGCAAGGGGGCCCCCGACACCGTCCTCGAGCTGTGCACCCACTTCCAGGGGCCGCGGGGCCCCGCGCCCCTCGATAACGCGCACCGCGAGAGAATCCTCGCCGCCAACAGCCGCCTGACCTCCTCCGGCCTTCGCGTCTTGGCCCTCGGCTACCGCCTCCTGCCGTCCCTTCCGCCCGAACCCGACGAACGCCTGGAGCAGGGACTCGTCTTCACCGGCCTGGCGGCGATGTCCGACCCGCCCCGCCCCGAGGTGCCCGCGGCCGTCCGGAAGTGCCGCCTGGCCGGGGTCAGGGTGAGCATGGTCACCGGCGACCACCCCGGCACCGCCGTCGCCGTCGCCCGGGAGATCGGCCTCCTCCACCCCGACCTGCCCCTGGAGCGGCAGGTCGTCACCGGGAGGGAGCTCGACGCCCTCTCGGACCGCGCCCTGACCCGCCTCTGCCGCGACATCCGGGTCTACGCCCGGGTCTCCCCCGGGCACAAGCTGAGGATCGTCAGGGCCCTCAAGAGGGCCGGCGAGGTCGTGGCCGTCACCGGCGACGGGGTGAACGACGCCCCCGCGGTGAGGGAGGCCGACATAGGGGTGGCCATGGGCCGGACGGGGACGGCCGTCACCCGGGAGGCCTCCGACATGGTGCTCGTGGACGACAACTTCGCCTCCATCATCGCCGCCCTCGAGGAGGGGCGGGTCATCTACGACAACATCCGGCGCTTCATCAGATACCTTCTCTCCTGCAACACCGGCGAGGTCCTCACCATGTTCCTCGGAGCCCTCCTAGGCCTCCCCCTCCCCCTTCTTCCCATCCAGATCCTCTGGGTCAACCTCGTCACCGACGGCCTGCCGGCCATGGCCCTCGGCCTCCAGGCGCCGGAGCGCGACGTGGCCCTGCGCCCCCCGCGCGACCCCGAGGAGGGCGTCTTCGCGCACCGGCTGGGCCTCAAGATCATCGCCCGGGGCGTCATCATCGGCCTCTCCACCCTCGCCGCCTTCGCCCTGGCCCTGGAGGCCTCGGGGCGGGACCTCGCCCTCGCCCGGACGGTGGCTTTCGCCACCCTCGTCATCTCCCAGCTGGTCCATGCCTTCGACTGCCGGTCGGAGCGGCGGGGCCTCACAGAGGTCCCTCTCTCCTCCAACTGGTACCTGGTCGGGGCCACGGCCGTCTCGCTGGCCATGTTCCTGGCGGTCGTCTACGTCCCGGCCCTCGCCCCGCTCTTCAAGACGGCTCCCCTCGGCCTCCGGGAATGGGCCTGGGTCGTTGCCGCCTCCGTCTGGGGGCAGGTCGCGCTCGGCGTGCGGCGGGCCGCCCTCGCCCGTCTGGCCCGGCGGCGGCGGAGGGAGCGGCCCTAGCCCCCGCCGCCCTGGACCGCTCCTCCGGTGAGGAGGCCCTGGCCGATCCAGAGGCTCGGGACAGGCCCGACGATGACCGCCTCGGCGACGGGGAAGTCGTTCTCAACCGTGACCTCGGAGTAGAGGAAGGGGATGGCCGTCCTGGCCCGGAGGGTGACCCTGAGATGGATGCGGTGCCTGGTCTGGTTGATGCCGGCCGACTCGAAGACGTCCCAGATGCGCACATCCTGGACGACGAGGGGATACACCTTCACGTGGATCTTCGGGCCGTAGCCGCCGAGGAGCCGGCTGCCGAGGGCCCGGCCGAGGGGGATGGAGATGGTCACACCCTCGAGCTCGGCGACCGCCTCCTGGACGGCGGCCGTGGCCCGGGCCGCGAGGTCGTTGATGGCCGGGGTGTCCGGCTGGATGACGGTGACCCGGCCGTGCTCGTCCGTCTCGACCCGGAAGAGCTTCCGGTACTCGGACCCGAGGTCGGAGACCTCCCCGCTGACCGCCTCGTACATGAGACCGACGGTCAGGTTCTGGAGCTCGGCCTCGGTCAGGGTCCGGAGGGTCGGCCAGAGGAGGACGTCGAGGAGCAGGAGGGCCAGGCTCCCCAGGACGAGGACGGCGATGAGGGCCGAGGCCACCTTCGCCTTGGGCCCCGCGGCCCGGACGGGCCGGAAGGCCGGCCGTCCCCCTCCTCCCGCACCCCGCCGGGCGCCCGCCCGCGCGCCGGCGAGGCGCACTCCTCTCGACAGCCCGGGGCGCCTGGGCCAGAACCCCAGGATGAGCCTCCCCCTGGGCGGCCCCGTGCCGCTCGGGCGGCCGAGCCAGAAACGCCGGCGCAACGCCATCACCCGGGGAATTGTATTCGGGCCCCGGCGGCAAGTGTCCGGCTCCGCGCCGGCCGGCCCGGCCCGCCTTCAGTCCTTGAGGCGCACCTTGGCCACGCGGCGCTTCCCGACCCTCACGACCATCTCGTCCTTCACGGCCACGTCGGCGGCGGGGTCGGTGACCCGGTTCTCGTCGACCCTGACCCCGCCCTGGAGCACAAGGCGGCGCGCCTCACTGGTCGACGACGCCAGCCCGAGCTGGACCAGGAGGCGGGCGATCCACATCGTCCCCTCCGGGGACAGCTCCGACGTGGACAGGGTGATGGGCAGGATGTCGGCGGGGAGCTCCCCGCGCCGGAAGACGGCCACGAACTCGTCCTGCGCCCGGTCGGCCTCCTCCGGGCCGTGGTACATGCGGACAAGGGTGTGGGCGAGGCGCATCTTCGCGTCCCGGGGGTGGAGCTCCCCGCTCTCGAGCCCCGTCACGATTTCGCGCACCTCGGCCAGCGGGAGGTCGGTGACGAGCTCGAAGTATCTCGGCATGAGCTCGTCGGGGATGGACATGGCCTTGCCGTAGATGTCGCGGGGGCTCTCACTTATGCCGATGTAGTTGCCGAGGCTCTTGGACATCTTCTCGACCCCGTCGGTGCCCTCCAGCAGGGGCATGGTCAGGGCCACCTGCGGGGTGAGGCCGTAGCGGCTCATGATGTCCCTCGTGGCCAGGAAGTTGAAGGTCTGGTCGGTGCCCCCCAGCTCCACGTCGGCGCGGAGGGCCACGGAGTCGTAGGCCTGCGCGAGGGGATAGAGGAACTCGTGGACGGCGATGGGCCGCCCGTCCTTCCACCGGCGGGCGAAGTCGTCCCGTTCCATCATGCGGGCCACGGTGTATTTGGCGGCAAGCTCGATGACCTCGATGAAAGTCAGTTCGGAGAGCCAGTCGTTGTTGAAAACGACGCGGGTCCGGGCCGGGTCGAGAATCTTGAATATTTGCTGTTCGTACGTCCTCGCGTTCCGCCTGACCTCTTCCTCATCTAGCTGAGGCCTTGTCTCGGACTTGCCTGAGGGGTCGCCGATGCGGCCGGTGAAGTCGCCGATGACGAAGAACACCTCGTGCCCGAAGTCCTGGAACTGCCGCAGCTTGCGGAGGCAGACGGTGTGGCCGAGGTGGATGTCCGGGGCGCTCGGGTCGGCCCCGTACTTGACCCTCAAGGGGCGGTTCTCCCGCCTGGCCCTGACCAGCTTCTCCTCGAGCTCCTCTCTTGTGATGACCTCGGCCGCTCCGCGGAGGAGCTCCTCGAGCTCCTCCTCCACGGTGGCCTGGGTCCTTGTGCCCTCCGGCATCGCGGTCTCCTCCTCGGTTCGCGGTTCGTGCTTTCGCTGCGCAGAGATGCCCACGCACGTACAAGAACGCCCCCACGGCCGTGGGGCCGAAGGGGCGCCTGGTGTGACGCGGTACCACCCTTCTTCCCGCAGGCATCGGGTTGGGACCGGACCCTGCCCGCGGGCTCTCGACCGGCTCGAGGCCGGAAAGCCGCTAACGGGGCCGCCGGGCCCGTCTACTCGGAAGTCCACCGGCTCCGCGGCGTGCCGCGGTGCGGTACCCTTTCGACGGACCGGTTCAGGGGGGTATCTCCCCGTCATCACCGTTGGTTGGTGTTGATTATAGCATCCCGTGCGGGCTCCCGGAAGGGGCGCCAGGAAGCTCCAAGGTCGGCCCGGTGACGCCGAGAGGGAGAGGCCGGTCCCGGAGCGAAGTAGCGCCCCAGGCTCCGTGCCCGCCCCGTGCCTGGCCCGTGCCCGGCCGCACACAAGGCCCTATGCGCCGCACTCTACCGTCGGCGCACGGTGAGGTGCGCCGTGCGCCGGGACGGATGATACAGTAATATGAACGCATGAACAAGCGTGCGAAGAGGTGGTCCCCCCAGATGCCGAGAAGGCGCAGCCGCAACGCCAAGAACGACCGGCGGCGCCGCTTCCTCAGGTACATAGCCCTCGGGGCCGCTGCCGTGGCCGTCGTCGTCCTCGGCCTCATGGTCGGCTTCGTGGCCGCCGCCGTCAGAGGGCTCCCGGCCCTTTCCGGCCTGGAGCCGGACCCGGCCCTCACCTCCTTCATCTACGACTGCAACGGGGAGCTCGTCACCGAGGTCGCGGGCTGGGAGAACAGGATACCTGTCGACCTCTCCGAGGTGCCGGAGCACCTCGTTGACGCCTTCATCGCCATGGAGGACGTCCGCTTCTGGCATCACCCGGGTATCGACATCGGAGGCATCCTCCGTGCGGCGTACCGCAACATCATGAAGGCCTCCATCCGGGAGGGCGCCAGCACCATCACCCAGCAGTTCGTGCGGAACGCCTTCGGCCTGGGCTTCGAGCGCACCTGGACCCGGAAGCTCCAGGAAATCATCCTGGCCCTCCAGATAGAGCGGAAGTACACCAAGGAAGAGATTCTGGAGATGTACCTGAACCAGATATACTTCGGGCACAGCGCCTACGGCGTCCAGGCCGCGGCCCACCTCTACTTCGGGAAGGACGTCTCAGAGCTCACCCTCGAGGAGTCGGCCCTCATCTGCGGCATCGCCGCCAACGCCAACATCTACTCGCCGTACGTCAACGCCGACCGGGCGCTGGCCCGCCGCAACCTCTGCCTCGACCAGATGACCCGCTACGGGATGATAACCCCGGAGGAGGCCGAGCGGGCCAAGGCCGTGCCGCTCCAGCTGGCCGGCATCCCGGACGAGACGTACCCCGCACCACACTTCGTGGACTACGTCCTCGAGTATCTCCTCGACCGGTACGACGCGGAGACGGTCTACCGGGGCGGGCTCAAGGTCTACACGACCATAGACATGACCCTCCAGAAGCATCTCGAGGACGCGATGCACGAGATACTGGACCCCGCCCTCCCCCTGTACGACGAGAACGGCGAGAGGCTGGAGCAGCCGGAATTCGCCGCCGTCTTCATGGACCCCGAGACCGGGGCCATCCGGGCCATGGTCGGCGGCCGGGAACACAAGAAGAAACTCGAACTCAACCGCGCCGTCCCGCCCAGGGGGACCTGGGAGGGAACCCTGAGGCAGCCGGGGTCGGCCTTCAAGCCCATCATCGACTACGTCCCGGCGCTGGAGGTGGGCTGGTCACCGTCGTCCGTGCTGGATGACTCGGTCAAGACCTACCACCTCCCGGGCCAGGAGCCCTGGAGTCCGGAGAACTACAACCTCCTCTACCGGGGTCTCGTCCCGCTCCGCACGGGACTCGAGTGGTCCATCAACACCGTGGCCGTGAAGCTCCTCGACCACATCGGCGTGGAGACGGGCATCCGCTACGCCCGGCGCCTCGGCATCTCCTCGCTGGTCACGGAAGGGACCCACAACGACACCAGTCTCGCCGTCGCCATCGGCGGGCTCACCCAGGGCGTGTCCGTCCTGGAGATGGCCCAGGCCTACTGCGCCCTCAGCAACGGGGGCATCCGCGTCGAGCCCCTGGCCGTCCTGCGGGTCGAGGACAAGTACGGGAACGTCCTGGAGGAGAACGAGCCCCAGCGCGAGGTGGCCATCTCCGAGCAGACGGCCTACCTCGTCACCGACATGCTCCGCGGGGTCGTCACCCAGGGGACGGGTCAAGGGGCCAACTTCGGGCGCCCCGCGGCCGGCAAGACGGGGACCACGGACGACGTCCGGGACGCCTGGTTCATCGGCTACACGCCGGAGATAGTCGGCGCCCTCTGGATGGGGTACGACCAGCCGAAGTCGATGGACAAGATCTTCGGCGGGACCTACTGCGCCCCGATATGGCGCGAGACCGTCTCCCGCTGGCTGGAGGGCAAGCCCGTGCGGGACTGGGAGGAGCCGCCGGGCATCGTGCGTGTCGTCGTCTGCTCCAAGTCGGGTCTCCTCCCGGGGCCGTCGTGTCCGAGGGAGCACCTGCGCGAGGAGGTCTTCGTGGAGGGCCGCCAGCCAATCCGCACCTGCGACGTCCACACCACGGCCGTCGTATGCGCGCACCGCCCGTGGCAGTTGGCCCGGCCGGAGTGCCCCGAGAAGGTCGTCCGGACCTTCATCAAGAGGCCTGAGCCCTACGAGGTCTTCCAGAAGGTCGACGAGAAGACCGAGCGCCTCATGACCTACATCCCCCGCGACGCGGCCGAGGAGTACCCGACCGAGTACTGCGAACTCCACGACCCGACCCCCGAGCCGCCCTACGCGGGTCCGGTGGCCGAGGTCGTCGTCGCCGCCTATCTCGGGCAGTTCAGCCCTGACACCATCACCGTCCCCCTGGGCACGAAGCTGACGGTCAAGGTCCAGGCCCTGGACGCCAACCACGGCTTCGCCCTGCCGGCCTACGGCATCGACGAGATATGCCTCATGGGCCGGCAGAAGACCATAACCTTCATCTGCGACAAGGCCGGCGAGTTCGAGTTCTACTCCAGCGTCTACGCCGGCAAGGCGAGCCGGAACATGACCGGCCGGCTCATCGTCACCGGCCCGGGCGGGGAACCCGGGACGGATGACTCCGGCGCCGGCGATGCCGGGACGGACGGCTCAGATGACTCCGGGCAGGCGGGCTCCGACGAGACAGGTGCAGACGGGGACGGCTCCGGCAACAGCGGCGAGGAGGGCACAGGCGGCTAGCTAGCCCTCGGGCCTTCCCAGGCCCGGCCCCCCGGAACGGCCGCTGTTGCCGCTGTCGCCGCCGTCGCCGCCGTCGCCTTCCGTCTGGCGCAGGCGGACCAAGGTGACCCCCGTGCCGCCCTCCGACGGTGCGGCCGCGCGGTGGGACAGGACGTGGGGACATCCGTCGAGGTGGTCCCTCACCGCCTGACGGAGGGCCCCTGTGCCCCGTCCGTGCACGACCCTCACCGTCTCCAGACCGGCGAGGGCGGCGTCGTCGAGGTACTTGTCGAGTCTGGCGAGAGCCTCCTCCACGGTCAGACCCCGGAGGTGGAGCTCAGGGGAGACCTCCAGGGCCTTCTCCAGGGTGACACCGGCGCCCGCGGCCGGCTCCGGCGCACCTGACCCCCGGCCGCCCTTCACCCTCTCTGCTCCCTCCGCTTCCCCCCGACGCGTCGGCCGGGCCGGAGGCACCCCGGCCTGACCCGGAAGGCGGAGGTCGCTGATGTGGACCGTGAGGCGCATCGACCCGACCATGAGGCTCACCATGCCCCCCTCGTCGGGAGGAGCCAGCACCTCGCCGAAGTGCCTGAGGCCGGCCACGTAGAAGGTCCGACCAGGTCTGACCACCTCGGGCTCGGGCGTCACGCCCGCCCCCCGGCCGGGGGTCGGCCAGGGGCGCCGGTCGGCGTCGGCCTCATGGTCCCCCTCGGGCTGCGGTCCCGCACCCGGCAGGGCCAAGGACCCGGCCCTTCTCTCGGCCAGTCTCAGGATGTCGCGGGCCGCCTGCTCGAGGCGGTCGAGACGCCGCCTCGATTCCAAGGGGACGTCCGGCAGGACCTCCGGAGTCGCCGCCGCAGGCCCGGGCGCTTCCGGCGCCTGGTCCGCGCCGGGGCCCCCGACCCCGTCCGCACCGTCCGCCCCGTCCGCCGCCTCCGCCACGCCCTCCGCTCCGGCCTGTCTCCGCAGGGCCTCCAGGGCGGCCAGGCGCCTCTCCGTCTCGCGGATACGCTCCAGGAGAGCGGCCGTCTCCAGACGGGCGGTCCGGACGATGCGTCTGGCCTCCTCCCTGGCCTTCGCCAGCACCCTCTCCTCGTCGGCCCGGATGTGGGCCCACTTCCGCGCCTGCTCCTCCTGCATCTCGCGGGCGCGGCGCGAAGACTCCCTGGCCTCCCGGAGTTCCGCCTCGACCCTGGCCCGGTCCTCCTCGAGCTTCTGGATGAGCGCGGGCACGTCGCGGCCGGTCGACTCCAGGAAGCCCCTCGCCTTCCCGATGATGTCCTGCGGCAGGCCGAGGCGGTTCGATATCTCCAGGGCGTTGCTCCGTCCGGGCAGGCCTATGGTCAGGCGGTAGGTCGGAGCGAGGGTCTCGACGTCGAACTCGACCGAGGCGTTGACCATGCGCTCCCGCTCGTAGACGAAGGCCTTGATCTGGCTGTAGTGGGTGGTGGCGATGGTCCTGGCCCCCCGGCGGTGGAAGTAGTCGAGGAGGGCCATGGCGAGGGCGGCCCCCTCGGCCGGGTCGGTGCCGGCCCCGATCTCGTCGAGGAGGACGAGCTGTCCCTCTCCCCCGCTTTTCTCGACGTGGTCGATGATGGAGATGATGTTCCGGAGGTGGGCGGAGAACGTCGAGAGGTTCTGCTCGATGCTCTGCTCGTCCCCGATGTCGGCCCAGACGCCCCGGAAGACCGAGACCCGGGTGCCCTCCGCGGCGGGCACGTGGAGGCCGGCGAGGGCCATGAGGGTCAGCAGACCGACGGTCTTCAAGGTGACCGTCTTGCCGCCGGTGTTGGGGCCGGTGATGACCATCGTGTCGAAGTCCTGACCTATCCGCACGTTCACCGGGACGACCCGCCCCGGGGGCTCGACCTTGAGGAGCGGATGCCTGGCCTCCCTGAGGTCAAGCGTCCCCTCCTCACCCAGGACGGGGGAGACGGCGTCCTGCCGGCCGCTGAGACGCCCCTTGGCCACGCAGAGGTCGATGTGCCCGAGGACCTTCACGGTCTCGGCCAGCTCGTCGGCAAATCTCAGGACGGTGTCCGTGAGCTCGCGGAGGATGCGGGCGACCTCGTCGCGCTCCTCGAGAGCGAGCTGCCTCAGCTCGTTGTTGAGGGGCACCACGGCCAGGGGCTCGACGAAGAGGGTCATCCCGCTCGCCGAGCGGTCGTGGACGACCCCGGGAAGAGCCTCCCGGTACTCCGCGCGGACCGGGACCACGTACCGGTCGTCGCGGAGGGTGATGATGGGCTCCTGGAGAGCCTTCCGGTGCTCCGGGGAGCGGACGATGGACTCCAGCTTCTCCTTGACCCGGGCGAGGGCGGCCCGTGAGGCCGACCGGATCTGCTGGAGCCTGCGGCTGGCGGAGTCGGCGATCTCGGCGCGGTCCGTCACGCACCGGCGGATCGCGGCCACAAGTTCCGGGAAGTGGCCGATGCCGTCGGCCGCGGCGGCGAGAGTGGGACAGTCGCCGGCCCGGCCGCGCAAAAAGCCCCGGAGCCTCCAGGCCCCCTCGCACGTCTGCACGATGTCCAGGAGCTGGGAAGGCTCCAGGAGAGCCCCCGCGCGGGCGTCCGCGAGGAAGGGCCTGATGTCGCGCAGTCCACCCAGGGGCACGCCCTCCCCGCGGTCAAGGAGCGACCTGGCCTCCGACGTCTCCCGCTGGGCCCGCTCGACCGCGGCGGGGTCGGTGACGGGCTCCAGGGCCAGGGCGGCATCGCGCCCCGGGCCGAAGGACGTCTCCTCCGCCAGAAGGCGGCGAATCTTGTCGAACTCCAGGACCTCGAGGGTCCGCTCATCCATGCTCTGCCTCACCACCCTCCCGGACTCCCGGGATGCCCGCCGCGCGCGCAAGCCTCGCCGCCACCTGGGAGATGTCCTCGAGACCCTCGACCGTCTCGCGGGCCCGGCGCCCGAAGGCGAGGACCGGGACACGGTTGGCCGTGTGGGTCCCGCACGTCAGGTCCTCCACGTTCCCGTGGTCCGAGGCCACCACCAGCGTCTCCCGCTCATCGTCCAGGCCGCCCACGACCGCGGCCAGGAAGTCGTCCAGGTTCTTCAGGACCCCTGTCGCTAGGTCGCGGTCCTGCCCGTGTCCGGCGATGTCGGTCAGGAAGTACTCGTAAAGACAGAAGTCGTGCGCCCGGGCCACCTTCAGGGCGCGGGCGGCCGCCTCCTCCGCGGTGACCAACGGCACCCCGTAGTGTTGCCCGTGGATGGTCCAGCAGGTCACGTCGTGGTAGACGGCCTGTCCGGCCAGGAGGTCCTCCACGGTCCGGAGTCTGAGCCCGGCGGCGAGGGCGGCCGCCGTCGTCGCCGAGGGGCGTCGCCTGCCCTCCAGGAGGAGCCTGAGACCGTCCGGCCGGAACATGTTGAGGAAGGTCACCCTCCGTCCGGCCCTCGCCCCCAGGGTCAGGAGGTTCTGTTCCTCGAGGAGGGCTCTCAGCCGCCCGCTCGGGAAGGCGTTGATGTGCCGTCCCATGTAGGCGGCGGCGTTGACCCCGGTGAGAAGGGTCGTCTGCCCGGTCGCGCTCTGGGGGAGGCCCGGCACCCCGAGGCACGCGTCGGCGGCGGCCAGCCAGCCCCGCCGCCCGGCGAACCGTACCTTCCGCACGGCCCCCGGGCCGGGCGGACCGGAATCCGAAGCGACGATGGGCCCCAGGAAGCCGAGCCCCGGGCTCCGGAGCGGGTTGGCCGCGGGGTCGGTGTCCCCGAAACCCAGCCCGTCGACGAAGACGAAGAGCACGCCCAACGGTCGTCAGCACTCCTTCTCAGCGCAGGAGCCGGCGGAGGTCGGCGAGGGACCGGGTGTTGGCGATGTCGCCCGGCTCCAGCCAGGCGCGGCGCGCGGTGGCCACCCCGTAGACCATGTCCCCGAGGGCCCGGGCGTGGTGGGCGTCGGTGCTCACCGTGAACCGGCACCCCATCTCTTTGGCCAGCCGCGCGTCGGTGTCCTTCAGGTCGAGGCGCTCAGGTGAGGCGTTTATCTCGAGCAGGGTCCCCGTGCGGGCGCACACCTCGAAGAGGCCTTCGAGGTCGAGGGCGGAGGGCTCGCGCCGGCCTATGAGACGGCCGGTCGGGTGCCCGATGACGTCCACGTGCTCGTTCTCGGCCGCCCCGACGAGCCGCTCGGTCATCCTCTCACCGGGCTGGCGCAGGGCCGTGTGGACGGAGGCGGTCACGACGTCCATCTCCGCCAGGACCCCGTCGGGGAGGTCGAGCCTCCCGTCGGGGAGGATGTCGACCTCCACCCCGGCGAGGAGACGGAAGGGCCCCGCCCCGTCCTTCTCCGCCTGACCCTCTTCCGCCAGGCGCCGGTTGACCTCCTCTATCGCGTCCTTCTGGGCGAGGAGCCGCTCCTCGTCGAGTCCGCCGGTCACGGCCAGCGACCGGGAGTGGTCCGAAACGACGACGTACTCGTAGCCGCGGGCCCGCGCGGCCTCGACGAGGCCCTCCAGGGAGAGGTGTCCGTCGGACCAGTCCGTGTGGACGTGGAGGTCACCGCGGATGTCCGAGAGCTCGACAAGGCGCGGCAGGCGCCCCTCGGCCGCCGCCTCCACCTCGCCGCGCCCCTCGCGGAGCTCGGGGGGGATGTAGGCCAGGCCGAGCTCGGAGTAGAACTCCTCCTCGCTCCGGGCCGGACGGCTCCGCCCGCCCTTCTCGAGGACGCCCTCCGGGCCGAGCTCGAGCCCCATCGAGGCGGCCCTCTTCTGCAGGCTCTCGTTGTGCTCGCGCGAGCCGGTGAAGTGGCGGAGGGCGCCGGCGTACAGGCGGGCGGGGACGAGCCTGACGTCGACCCCGGCCCCGGAGCGCAGGTTCGCCCGGACGCGGTCGCGGGCCACCTCCAGGACCTCGGCCACGTCGGGGAGGTCCCGCAGGGCCCCGGCCACATGCGCCGCCACAAACCGGTCCGGGCCGCCCGCGCGTCCCGCTGCGTCCGGGCCCCGTGCGTCCCCCGGCCCGCTCCCGGCCGCCGGCCCCCGCGGGCCCTCCGGCTCCTCGACTCCGGCCACGATTTCGATGCTCTCCACCGTCTCGCACCAGCGCCGGACCCCGCCGGCAGGCGAGACGGCCGTCACCCCGGGCACCGCCGACACGAGGTCGGCCAAAGCCAGCGCCACCGGCCGCGCCTCGCCGAGGAGGATGCGTCCGGACCGCCGCCTGAGAGCGGCCAGCCCTTCGAGGACGGCGGCCTCTTTCTTGGGGCCGAACCCGGGGAGCTTCTTGAGGGAGCCGGAGCGGGCGGCCTCCTCCAAGGCCTCCAGGTCCTCCACCCCGAGCCGTCTCCAGAGGAGGCCGGCCGTCCGGGGGCCGACTCCGGGCAGGCGGAGGAGGTCCAGGACCCCCGGGGGGACCTCGGCCGCCAGCCGTTCGTGGTAGGCCAGCCGCCCGGTCTCGACGAGCTCGCCGATCTTCCGGGCCAGAGCTCCGCCGACGCCGGGGATCTCCGTCAGCCGCCCGGCCTCGTGGAGGTCGGCCACATCCTCGTCCAGGGCCCGCACCGAGCGGGCCGCCCGCCGGTAGGCCGCGGCCTTGCGCGCGTCGTCGCCGCCCAGGACCTCGAGGAGGTCGGCGATGGTCTCGAGGACCCGGCAGACCTCCTCGTTACCGGTCCTCATCTTCGGGTGGCTCTCCGGCCGTACCGGAGGCGGCGCCGGAGCCGGCCGGGGGCCGGGTCAGGGCGTCGCCGGTGAAGAGTCGCCCCGAGGAGACACCGACTCCCTCACCGCCCGGGACCTCGCCTTCGTCCCGCCGGTCACCGGCCGCGGCCGTCTCCCGGGCCGCCCCCGCCCCGTGCCGCTGGCTCCACTCCTCCTCCAGGAGCTGGGTGAGCTGCTCGTACTGCTCCCTGAGCTTGAAGAGCTCGTCGGCCATGTTGATGGCGGCCAGGACGGCCACGCGCGAGGTCCCCAGCTTGGGGTAGGCCTCGGCTATCTCCAGCATCCGCTCGTCCACGTACTTGGCCACCCGTTCGATGTGCTCCCGGGGGGCGCGCCCGCGGATGGTGTACTCCTCACCCATGATCCGGGCGGTGACCCTCACCGTCTTCTCCTCCACGGAAACCCCTCCATGTCCGGGCCCCGGGCGCCGGGCCAGCCGTCCCGGCCGGCGGGGCGTGTCAGCCACCGGCCCTACCGACCACCGGCCGTCCCTGCCACCGGACGGACGTGCCGGCCGGCGGCCTAACGGAGCGAGGCCCCCAGCTCCTCGCGGAGAGCCTCCCTCACCCGGCCGTGGACCTCGTCCACCTCGGCGTCGGTGAGACTCCGGTCGGGAGCCCGGTAGACCACCCGCCAGGCCGTGGAGCGGTGCCCGGGGGGCACCGGGTCGCCGCGGTAGACGTCGAAGAGCCTGACCCCGGCGCAGAGGGCCCCTGCCGACCGGCGGATGACCTCCTCGATACGCCCGGCCTCGACCTCCTCCGGCAGGACCACCGCCACGTCCCGGGAGACGGCGGGGTGCCTCGGAAGACTCCGGAACCTGACGGCGGCCCGCGAAGCCTCGAGGAGTCTGACGACGTCGAGCTCGAGGGCTGTCACACGCTCCTCGACGTCGTAGGCCTTCAGGACGCGCGGGTCGAGCTCACCAATCACTCCCAGTTCGACGGCCTCGCCGTCCTGACCTTCCACGACGACGGCCGCGCTCCGGCCGGGATGGAGCCTCCGGTCCTCCGTCCGCTCAAGGTCCCAGCCGGCGACGCCGAGCTCCCAGAGGACGGCCGAGAGGACGCCCTTCATGTAGAAGAAGTCCGGCTCCCAGCCTGCCAGCGGACCGACCCCCTCCGGGGTCCGGCCGACGGCCACGGCGGCCAGGAAGGGCCTCTCCTCAGGGAGGTCCTCTTCGCCCCCGTCCGGCCCGCCGCGGGGCCAGTAGACGGCGCCCAGCTCGAAGAGCCTCAGGACCCGCTCGGCCCGGCTCAGGTTCCTCTCGACCGCCTCCACGAGGCCGCCGAGCAGGCCCGTACGCATGACCGACTGGTTGGCCGAGAGGGGGTTGGCCAGTGTCAGGGGCTTGACGTCGACCGGGCTCAAAAGGCCGACCGTCTCCGGGTCGACGAGGGAGAAGGACACCGTCTCCGTGAAGCCGAGGTGGACCATGGCCGCCTTGGCCCGGTCGGCCAGCCGCCTCGTGGGGGACCGCCGGCCGACCGTCGTCACCCCGCGGGGCAGGGTCGGCGGGATACGGCCGTAGCCGTAGAGCCTGGCCACCTCCTCGATGAGGTCGGCCTCCGCGGAGACGTCGGCGCGCCAGGACGGGACCGTGACCGAGAGGACGTCCTTCCCCCTCGCGGGGAGGGGCCGGCACCTGAAGCCGAGGAGGTGAAGGAGTGACGCGGTCTCGTCCGGGGTGATGTCGACCCCGAGGAGGGCCGACACCCGGTGAGGCCTGAGTTCGACCTCCACCGGCTCCAGCGGCCGCGGGTAGACGTCGACCGAGCCCGGGGCGACCGTCCCCCCGGCCAGCTCGGCGATGAGGGCCGCCGCCCTCGCCGAGGCCGGGTCGACCGCCTCGGGGTCGGCCCCCTTCTCGAAGCGGCTCGACGCCTCGGAGGTGAGGCCGAGCCTCGTCGAGGTCCGCCTGACCGACTTCGGGTCGAAGTGGGCCGACTCGAGGAGGATGTCCGTCGTGCCCGGTCCGACCTCGCTGTCCTCCCCTCCCATCACCCCGGCCACGGCCACAGGCCGCTCCTCGTCGGCGATGACGAGCATGTCGGCCTCGAGGGTCCGCCTGACCCCGTCGAGGGTGACGATGACCTCGCCTTCAGAGGCCCGCCGGACGACGACGTGCCGGCCCCTCAGCCGGGCCATGTCGAAGGCGTGGAGCGGCTGGCCGTACTCGAGCATGACGTAGTTGGTGGCGTCCACGATGTTGTTGATGGGACGCATCCCCGCGGCCAGGACCCTGAGCTGGAGCCACCACGGGGAGGGGCCCAGCCTCACCCCTGATATGACCCTGGCCACGTAGCGCCGGCAGAGGTCGGGGTCCCGGATGGTGACCCGGGCCAGCTCAGCCGCCTCCGGCCCTGACGGGCTCAGGGCCCCGTAGGGGTCGGGCCGCTTCACGCCGGCCGGTCCGGCTCTGGTCAGGGCGGCCACCTCCCGGGCCACGCCGATGAGGCTCTGGCAGAAGGTCGCGTAGTTCGGGGTGAGGTCGAGCTCCAGGACCCTCTCCGGGAGCCCCAGGAGCTCCGCCGCGTCCGACCCCGGCACGGCCTCGCGGCCGAGGACCAGGATTCCCTCACCCTCCCGCGGCTTCTCGCCGAGGACGAGCTCGGAGAGGGCGAGGAGCATCCCCTCCGACTCCACCCCGCGTACCCGCCGGACGCCGATCTCCCATCCGCCGGGGAGGGTGCTCCCCGGCGGCGCGTAGGGGACGGTGTCACCGGGCCGCATGTTGGCCACGCCCGCCACGACCCGTCGCGTGCGGCCGCTGCCGGCGTCGACCTCGACCACCCACAGGCCCCCGCCCCGCGGGTGGGGCTCGACCTTCTCGACCCGGGCGACCACGATCCCGCGGACCCCGGCCCCGAGCTCCTCGACGGCCTCGACGTTCACCCCGGCCATGGTCAGCCGCTCGGCGAGTTCCCCGGGCTCCCACGGCCAGTCGACATAGTCCCGAAGCCACGAAAGAGGGACCCTCACGACAGAACCCTCCTCTCCCCCTCCGGCCTGAACTGACGGAGGAAGCGGATGTCGCCACTGTAGAACAGGCGGATGTCGTCGACGCCGTACCTTATCATCGCCACCCGCTCGATACCCACGCCGAAGGCGAAGCCTGAGACGACCTCGGGGTCGTAGCCGCCGTTCTCGAGGACCTGCGGGTGGACCATACCGGCCCCGAGGATTTCCACCCAGCCGGTGCCGCCGCAGGTCCGGCAGCCGCCTCCGCCGCAGACACTGCACGTCACGTCGACCTCGGCGCTCGGCTCGGTGAAGGGGAAATAGCTCGGCCGGAAGCGCGTGCGCGTCGACGGCCCGAACATCTCCCGGGCGAAGACGTCGAGGACCCCCTTGAGGTCGCCCAGGGTGACCCCCTCGTCCACGAGGAGGCCCTCTAGCTGGTGGAAGACGGGCGAGTGCGTGGCGTCGTCGTCACGGCGGTAAACCCGGCCGGGAGCGACGATCTTCACCGGGAGGGCCGGTGTGTGGGCCCTCATGTAGCGGATCTGCACCGGCGAGGTCTGGGTGCGGAGAAGGAGGTCCTCGGTGAAGTAGAAGGAGGCCTGCATGTCGCGGGCGGGATGGTCGCGCGGGATGTTGAGGGCCTGGAAGTTGTACCAGTCGGTCTCGACCTCCGGCCCCTCGGCGACCTCGAAGCCCATCGCGGTGAAGATGCGCTCCATCTCCGCCTGCACCAGGGTCAGAGGATGGTAGGTCCCCGGAAGGGGGACGGTCCCCGGCAGGGTTATGTCCACCCGTTCGGCCTGGAGGCGCCGCTCGGTCTCGGCCTCCTCGAACGCCTCGGCCCGCTCTCGGATGAGGGCCTCGACCGCCTCCCGGACCTCGTTCGCCCGCCTCCCGAGCTCCGGCCGCCGCTGGGGCTCCACCCGCCCCAGGCTGCGCAGGACCTGCGTGATCTCCCCGCCGCGGCCGAGGAAGCGGACGCGCACCTCCTCCAGTTCGGGCCTGCTCCGGGCCCGGGCCACCGCCTCACGGGCGCGGGCGTCGGCCTCCTCGAGCCGCCTCAGGAGTCCTTCGTAGCTCAATTCGGCCATACTCTCTTTCCCTCCCCCGAACCTTCGAACATCGAGGACCGCCCGCCTCCGGCGGCGGGCCTTCGGCGGCGGCCCCCTGAACGGTCTTCTGAACGCGTTCGACCCCTGTAAACGCGAAGGCTTCCGCCCCTAGGGACGGAAGCCCGGTCACTTCCGCGGTACCACCCTGGTTAGGCCCGGCCTCGTGCCGGAGCCTCACTCTGGACCGGACACCGCAAGACGATGTCCGTCTCCCGCCAACGGTGGAGAGCCGGCCCGGCCTACTCGCCCGGCAGCGGGCGCCTCCGGGCCGCCGACGCCGGCGGCGGGCCCTTCGGGCTTTCAGCCTGCGGCTCGGGAGTGAACTTCGGCCGGGCCCGGCCGGGGCCGCTTCCAGTCGCGGCGAGGCCCCTCCCTGGGGCCGGGGGGGTCGGCCTACTCGTCTCCGTCATCGCCTTTGCGGTCTGCTCATCGTTTTTTGTGCCAGTATAGCACGGTTCGAGGCGGCCGGTAAACGGGCCGCATCCCCCACGTGCACGCACGGAGCGGCGGGCGCGTTGTCCATCCCTCCTCCACCTCATCATGGCGAACTCTCTCCCTGGATGAGATGCCAGCCGTCTGACGGCTTACTGAGATGGAACCTCATGCCCCTTATCCAGGCCCCGTCGGCCGCCTTGACCCAGATTCTCAGTAGCAGGTAACGGACCGAGTCACCGGTATCGACGAAGACCCAGTAGCCCGGTCGGTCCTCCGCCGCCGACTCGAGGTCGAACTCGCGTCGGAGGAATTCCTTCTGGCGGCCGGACCGGTCCAGTTGAACCACGAGATATAGACTTACAGTCGCGCCTCCCTCGCGGTCAACGTGCGCCTCAGTGAGCTTGAGGAACATGCCTCTCTCGTTGCGCACGACTTCGGGAGGAGGCTCGACCTCGGCGAGAGCCCGCTCGAAGGCGGGAATACCCTCACCCTCGATGGTGGGTGCAGGCACCAGGATGGTGACGCCCTCGGAAGGCACTGCGTAGTCGAACTTGATGATGGCGCTGTAGCCCAGCCTGACCGGACCGAACGAGGCGAGGGATGACTTGAGGTCTCTGATGAGGGTGCCATGGAAAATGTGGAAGTAATAGTCCATAAACGCCAGGCAACTGACGAACGTCAACGGTACCGCGGCGAGGACCGTCAGCACCTTCAGGACCGACCGATGTCTATGCGTCATCGCCGTCACCTCCGTGCAACGGCCCCCAGCGCGACCTCGTCACGGACGCAACCCGGCTATGCTGACCTCGCATTCGCCCAGGACCAGGCCCCCTGCCTCAACCCGAAGGACCAGGGACATCCCGGGTGTCACCCAAGGGAGGTTCCTCAGAGGAAGATTGAGCATATATCGCTCCGCGGCGACGTTAATGCTGAGGTCCTCGGTGCCATCCCCCACGCGGTAAACGGCCACCCGTTCTCCGCTCGCGTCGCTCGGGTCGAACACCCGGACCGTCACCCCGGGATCCGCCCCAAAGACACCGTCGCCGTCCCGCAACGTGAATCTCACCGGAAGCGTCTGTTTGGCGTGAACGGCGGTCTTCGGCCGGGTGCTCAGCGGGGGCAGCCACTGATGGTGGAGGGCGACGGCGAACCGCCAGCTCACACTCTTTGCCTGCCCCATCCGGTCGGCTATCGAGACCGCGAGGGTATGGTAGCCCTGGTAGACGGGCGTCTCGAGCCGTTCCGAGAAGGAACCGGCCCCCTCCGGCATGGTCACGGCGACCGGTTCGCCGTCAATAGACACTTTCAGGCTGGCCCGGTCGAGACCCGAAGACGGCCAGACGTCTTCGAACGACATGGAGATGACCGGGTAGAGGTAGTGCACGGTTTCGTCTGGTGCGGGAGAGTCCGGGATGACGTAGGGCGCCAGCATGTCGCAGACGGCCTCCAAATCGCCGACACCCTTGTTCAAGGCCCGGTCCAGCGTCCTGGCGGCGACCAGGGCAGCCGCGCTCGCGGCGCCAGGGCTCTCCGCCTGGGCCGGCTGCCCGGCGAGTTCGGCGATCTTCTCGAGGAAGAAGTGTCTCAGGGCCACATCATCGTGAACCACCACACCGTACACCGTCGAACCGTCAGGGCCGACCTCCTCGGTGAGGGTCAGCAGCCCGGCGACGACGGCCTCGTCAACGAGATGCCACAGGAGGTCCGTCAACGGGTCTCCACTAGTTGCGGACGAAGCCGTGTGGAGAGCCAGAGAGTGTGCTTCAGGGGGAGCGGCTCAAACGCGCCCGGCGGGGTCGTCTCCGCCCCCGGATCATAGACAGGAGAGAAGTCGAAGCTCGGAATCGGCCCGCTGGGGCAACCGCTCTCCAACCAGCCGATACACTGGTCTATGGAATCACGCAGCCGAGACTCGAAGTCAAGGATTTGGGCGCAGGCAGCCACGAGGGCTGGCTGACGCCGTAGAACCGACTCCGCAGCTACCCGGCAGAGCAAGACCACGGCTGGCTGCTTCGCCATGCCGGCCTCGATCGCCGCCAAGTCGAGGGATTCTTCCTTCTCCCATTCCGCCCGCAGTTGCTTTATTATCTTCATATTCGCCTCGCGGTTCCGGAAATAGTCTGCGAAGGCGTGGCTGATGACGCTCCCCCTCACCATCCGTGCGTCAAGGAACACCCGGAAGGCTGGCGGCTTGTATCCCTTAGCCCCAAGGACATAGGCGTCCATGAGTATCTCGACCCACAGATGTAGGGAGGCAAGAGAAGGGTGGACCTTGATGTCCACGATCGGCAGGAGAGTGTGGGCGACCCAATCGGCGGCGATGTGACAGCCGAGGCCCTCGCCCGCCCAGCGGTCGCTGTCCGCGTATCCACGGCCGAGCTGGACCGTCTTCAGCCAGACCGTCGCGAAATTGACTGACTGCCGCCAACGCACGCGGGTCATTACTGATTCACGATCAAGGGGCGACGGCGAATGCGCGTGGTCGCCCACCTCCTTGAAGGCCCAGCAATCGGGGTACGTGCCGGCACACACGAAGCGGCAGTGGGCTTCCCGCCGTTCCTCCTCAGGCAGCGCCCCGCTCGGAAACGAGGGTGCGTGAGGCCAGACGCAATCGTTGATGTACATGTGGGTAATCTGGTTCCAAGCGCGAACCGGCGTACTGCTGTAGTCGCTCACATTCTTTGGCCGGCAGGTGATGCCTTCTTCTCGAATTCGCTGACCGAGTAGGTTAGAGGGGCTTTCGGAGAGAACCGGCGTGAGGAGCGCGGGGTCTTTGTTTCCCGGCAGAAAGGCGAACCCCCGGGCCAAGCCTTTGGCGAAGGACGCCCGGGGGTTGCGACGAGGAGTCTCGTCAGTGTCAAGGGTACAGCAACTTGCCGGGTTGGTCAAAGGTTTTGTGCGGCGATGGCAGAGCGGCGGCGACCGTGAGGCCGTGGAGGGTGCCCGCAGGTGTC
>ENA-OSAF01000239-OSAF01000239.1-marine-sediment-metagenome-genome-assembly--contig:-NODE-239-length-20259-cov-29.427440_pt1 | contig 20259 bp, 17 predicted proteins | sample MGYA00237872_ERZ529318 | MGnify/ENA primary metagenome ERZ529318 (study PRJEB26369, sample SAMN03142813) | marine sediment metagenome | biome: marine; feature: borehole; material: sediment... | reverse complement strand
GGAGATCGCATGATGATGTCCATGCGCGGTTTGCCTACCAAACGTTGACGCGGACAGGCCGCGGGTAGCCTTTGACGAAGCAACACAGCTGTTGTATAATGCACTCGGGATGGGGCGAATAGCTCAGCGGGAGAGCACCCGCCTTACACGCGGGGGGTCACAGGTTCAAATCCTGTTTCGCCCACCAAGGAGTGCGTTGGGCCGCGGTAGCTCAGTTGGTAGAGCAGCGGACTGAAAATCCGCGTGTCGGCGGTTCGATTCCGCCCTGCGGCACCAGGAAAAAAGCCCGTCATGACGGGAAAAATTGACGGGGCCGCCAGATGGGATCACCGGAGAGAACGCGCCAATGGGGGAATGGTGGGGGAATGAGATGAGATCCCCCGGCAAGCGGAGCAAATTCTGTAGTGAAGAGGCGGTTTTGGAGTGACTGAAGAGCCCGTCAGGCGGCAGTGTTAGAAACGTATAGGGCCCCGGGTTGGCCCGGGACCCAGCTGCGGTGAGGGTTGGTCTACCGACCGGCCCTTTACTCTTTGCGATGTCCTCAAAGATGCTTTCCATCTTAGCGGCCGCCTCAGCCTGCACGGAGGGCAGCACGCGGCTGTACGTGTCCAGGGTCAGCGTGACGCTGGCGTGAGCCAGCATGTCCTGCACGACCTTCGGGTGTGGATCCGTCGCAGGTCGTGGGACCTTATGTGGGGGACGCCGGCCCTACCCAGGGTCCGGTAAAGAGACCGGCGCAGTAGGTTGCCGCGGTTCACGTGGGCACCCACCTGCGTACAGAGGACCAGCTTCCAGCTGTTGTCCCACGCTTCGCCGACGAGTAGTCTTTCCTCGAGCTGTACCCTCCGATGAGCCCGAAGGGCTTCCACGGGCTGTTTGGTGAGGCGTGCCGCGTTCGAGGTCTACGTCGTCCGACGTGGGTCCCAGGATCTCCCCCTGTCGCATCTCCGTGGTGAACGTACAGCGCGTAGTAGCGGTCTTCGCGAGCAGCCTCCAGGAAGCGGGCCCCGGAAGAGGCCGTGGCACAGCAGCTGCTGAAGGAGCAGCCGCAGGGGTCCTCAGCACCCTCAAGCCCGGGGAGGCGACAGCGTAACGCATGCGTTTTGGCCTGGAGGACGAACCCGCCCGTACCCTGCGCGAGGGGGGAGATGCTGGGGGTCAGCGGGGAAAGGGCGCGCCAGATCGAAAAGCAGGCCCTCAGTAGGCTGAGGGAGCCTTCAAGGAGCGATAAACTCCGGCAGGCTTAGGCGCTCGTAGTAGTACTTTACAACCTCCCATTGGATGCACCGGCTGTCATCGTCGTATCTGACTGTCAATGTACCAGGGGCATGGCTCATTGTCAAGTCTGAACGCTTGCGCGATACTGCTGCAGTATAACACATGCCTGCTGCTGCGTCGATGTGACTGGGCTAAATTTCGCGCAACGAAGTTTGCTGCGCCACGTTCGCAGTTAGGGCATTGTATGTTGCTGGTTTTGCCCTCATGGTCTTGTCGCACTGTCTTCGAGAGGTCTCCGGCGGTGACTTGGCGAACCCTTGCCAATAGGGAGGCGAATGCCGGTGCTGATCCTGCACACTTCCGACCTGCATCTCGACAGCCAGGTCCCCGCCAGGCAAAGGGGGCTGGAGCGGGTCCTGGCCTGCGCCCGGGAGCACGAGGTGGATCTGTTGGTGGTGGCGGGCGACCTCTTCCACAGCCCTCTGGAAGCAGAAAGATTGCGTCCGAGGCTGCGTGGGTTATTCTCCGGGAATCCTTTCCAGGTGATCATCATAGCGGGAAACCACGATCGAGCCGCGTTCCAGTCGGGCGAATACCTGGGATCGGACGTCACGGTGCTGGGACTGGATGCTGTGGGCTGGGTGGACTTTCCCTCCTGTCGCGTGGTGTGCCTTCCCCCGAGTGATCGTTCGTTCCTGGAAATGGTGCCCGAGCTTCAACAAGCCCGCCGGCCCGGCGTCCGCAACCTCTTGGTTCTGCACTGTACCCTCCTGGCTCCCTTCCTGCGCCTGGAAGATTTCGGTCCTGAGGAGCACGCTCGCTACCTTCCCGTGACCCTCTCCATGCTGGATGCCACGGGCTACGACTACGTACTGGCGGGGCATTTTCACTCCCGGTTCGACGTTCGTCGCGGAAATCGGTGCGTTTTCGTCTACCCTGGCTCTCCCGTGGCCATTACCCGGCGCGAGCAGGGTAAGAGGATGGTCAATTTGCTGGACCTCGAGCGCGGGCCCACCGGGCTTTATCTGGATACGTTTTACTATCACACCATCAACGTGGAGCTGACCCCGGGGAGGGAGGCCGAGGTGCTGGAGGTCCAGCTGCCGTCGGCGCTGGATGCCTTGAGGGATGAGGACGTGGAAGTCGAGTTGGTAGTATCGGGGCTCATCTCCTGGCCCGAGGACCGGTTCAGCAGGACGCTTCGGCGGCTGCTGGATGGGCGGCGTAACGTGAGGCTTAGGGAACAGTACCAAAGCGTGTCGGTAGCCATTGAAGACCCCCTGTACGCACGCATATGTCGCCGCCTGGCCTCGGAGGACTGTTCGCCCGACGAACGGGCGGCTTTGGAAGCGGAGATCCTGAGGGCCCTGGCCGGCTACCGCCTAAGGAGGTTCTGAGTGCCTTGTGGATCAAGGAAATCTTCATCAGGAGATACGGGCCGCTGGCGGATCTGCTTCTGCGCCCGAGGAAGGGCCTGCAGGTCATCTTCGGGGGTAACGAGAGCGGCAAGACCATGCTGGTGGATGCCCTGGTGAAGATGCTGCTGGCCAGCCGCGGCAAGGAGTTCGCGCGGCTGCAGAGGGTCAGCGCCCTGCCGGAAGGGTATCTGCTGATAGAGGACGCAGAACGCGAGATCAAGATCCCCGAGGAAGTGACCCTGGAGGAGTATCTGGGGATCGACGGGCACGACCTGAGGAACCTGTTCGTCATCCGGGACAGTGATCTCTACATCGACCCGGAAGGCGGATACTACCGACGGTTGGCTGATCATATCACCGGACTGGAGACTGACAAGCTGAAGTTTCTGAAGGAGCATCTGCGTCAGTACGGACAGCTGACCAGCCCCAGATCCACCGCACCCCTGGCCAGCCGGAAGGACAACCGTTACTTTGGCGAGCGGGTGTCTGTGGCCAAGAAACTGGTTTTCGAGCTGCGAGAGTTCCTGGCGGAGGCGCGAAGGCAGGGGTGGGATCGAGAAGAGTTGAGGCGAGTGGAGCTGGAGCGTGAGGTAAAGCGATTGCAGGAGCAGCTGGTGCGGATGGAGCGAGCCTGGCGTGCCCAGCGCTATGAGCGGATGTCCCGACTGTTGGGGCAGCTGAAAGAGCTCGCTGAGCAAGAGCGGTCCCTGGCACCATTCACGGAGGAGCGCCGGGACCTGCTGAGGGATCTTGAGCGCGGCGTGGAAGAGGTGAACCGGAGACTGCTCCGTCTTGAGCAACGCCGGAGAGAGCTCAAGGAGGAACGAACAAGAATCGAGACCTCACTCCGAGAGGCGCGCTCGCAGCTGGAACCTCAGTCAGCGAAGCTGTCTGCCACCAGGGAGATCCGGCGGGCTGCCGATGCCTTGCGGGAGCGAATGGATGCAGCCAATCCCGTGGGGGCCATCCTGCACCGCCGCGTTGGGTGGCTGTTCTCCATGGCGGCGGTGAGCATCGGAGGAGTGCTGGGCAGCGTATGGCTCCTGGCAGCGGATGGGCCGCGACTGGCGGTGGTTGCTCTGGGCCTGGCCGCAGTGGCGTCAGGCCTGGCCATGTGGTTGCTCGTCACTGCTCGGCACCACGCGAAGCTGGTGCGACGGGAGGGTCAGCTGTGCCGGCAGGCAGCCTCCCATGGGATCGAAGCGCGAGATCTCGGCGGGCTCCTGGCCGCGCTGGAGGCCTTCGAACGGACCTACGAGGAGCGACGCCGGCGCCATGATGAGCTGCAACAGCGTCTGCGGCGTCTGGATGAAGAGCTGGATCAATTGGACCGCGACCTGGTACAGGAGAGCGCCCGGCTGCAACAGCTCCAACAGGAACTGCAAGCACTGCTGCAGGAGTGCGGTGTACAGGATGTAGCGGAGTTCGAAGAACAACTCCGCCGACGGCAGCAGCTGCTGCGGGAGATGGAGACCAAACGGGGGGAGTTGCGCGGGCAGCTGGGGGAACCTCCCCCGGACGCGGATGAAGTTGGCTGGTGGGGACAGCAAGTGGAAAAGCTGCGCCCGCGCGGGGAGTGGCCCCGGGAGCTGCAATGCGACGAGGCGGACGTGGAGGGGCTACGGGATCGTCTGCGCCGCAGCCAGGAGGAGATCAGCCGGCTGCAAGACCGGCTGGAGAAGCACCGGAATCATGTCCGCGAGCTGTTCGCCAAAGGACGAAAGGTCTTGATCGAGGAGTCGCTTCCGGACGGAGAGGCCCTGGTGGAACTGGAGGAGCTGTGCGATCTGCTGGAAGATTTCGTGGCCCGGGCGGAGCAGAAACAGCGTCTTGCCCAGCGGGGAATATCGATACTCGAGGCGCTGGAGGCAGAGGAGGAGGGAAAGGTGGCCGACCTCCTGGCCAGGACCGGGGAAGCAGAGCGCATCTTTCGGTGGGTGACCGGAGGACGCTACCGGTCCATTAGCCTCCTGCCCGAGGAAAAGGACCTGGAGGTCGTCGCCGCTGACGGCCGGAAGTTCCGCACCTTTCAGCTGAGCAGGGGAACGGTCGATCAGCTGTATCTGGCGGTACGGGTAGCCCTGGGCCGCCAGCGGCTGGGGGATCGACCCGGCTTCTTCATTCTGGACGAAGCCTTCCTCACCTCTGATTCCGCCCGCCTCGCGCGCCAGTTCGAATTGCTGGCGCAGCTGGCCGAGGAGGGCTGGGACATCCTGTATCTCACCGTGAAGGCCGAGGTTCGTGAGTTGGCGAGGGTCTGGAGCCCACACCCCGTACTGGAGCTACCTCCTCTCACCTGAATACCGGGCGCTGCGGAGCCGAAGCTCACACGAACAGCGAGCCAAATACCAAGGAAACGATGGCCATCAGCTTTATGAGGATGTTCAGGGATGGGCCGGCAGTGTCCTTGAAGGGATCGCCCACGGTGTCGCCCACCACCGCGGCGGCGTGAACGTCGGTACCCTTGCCGCCCAAGTTGCCCGCTTCGATGTACTTCTTGGCGTTATCCCACACCGCCCCGCCGTTGGCCATGAGGATGGCCAGGGACGCCCCGCTCACCAGAGAACCCGCCAGCAACCCTCCCAGCGCCTCCGGCCCCAGCAGCACTCCGGTTGCCAGGGGAGCCACCACCGCCAGGAGACCGGGCACCACCATTTCTTTCAGGGCGGCGACCGTGCTGATGTCCACGCATCTGGCGTAGTCCGGCTTTGCCTTATTTTCCATCAGCCCCTCGATCTCGCGGAACTGGCGGCGAACCTCCTCGACCATGCGGAAGGCGGCTCGACCCACCGCCCGCAGGGCCATGGAAGAAAACAGGAACGGAAGCATGGCGCCGAGCAAGAGCCCGATGATGGTCTGGGGTCGTGTCAAGTCTATTGCCCGCAGGCCCACCACCTGGCTGTACGCGGAGAAAAGCGCCAGGGCGGTCAGGGCGGCGGAACCGATGGCGAAGCCCTTACCTATGGCGGCGGTGGTATTCCCGAGGGCGTCCAGGGTGTCCGTCACCCGCCGCACCTTGTTCGGGAGATGAGCCATCTCCGCAATCCCGCCAGCATTGTCCGCCACCGGACCATAGGCGTCCACCGATAGCGTGATGCCAATGGTGGACAGCATTCCTACCGCCGCCAGAGCAATGCCGTAAAGTCCCGCCAGCCGGTGGGCCACGTAGATGCTCGCCATGATGGCCAGAATGGGCAGCGCGGTGCTCTGCATGCCCACCGACAGGCCGGTGATGATGTTGGTGGCGGCACCGGTCTGGCACGACTTGGCCACATCTACCACCGGCGGGCCGGAGGTGTAGTACTCAGTGATCGCTCCGATCACCACTCCGGCCAGCAACCCTGCCAGGGTGGCGTAAAATGCCTCCAGTCCACCGAAGTAGGCACGGGTGATGAAGTAAAAGGAGAGCGCGGCCAACGCGCCCCCCACGTAGGTGCCGTTACGAAGCGCTCCTTGCGGGTTGGTCCCGCCCTGCCACCTGACGAAGGTGACCCCAATCATGGATGCTACCAGTCCGGCGGTTACCAGCAGGAGGGGGACGAAAACGCCCCGATCCCCTAGCGCCGCCAGGCCGATGGCCATGGCGGCTACCACTGAACCCACGTAGGACTCGAAAAGGTCCGCGCCCATGCCCGCGGTGTCCCCCACGCAGTCACCCACGTTGTCGGCAATCACCGCGGGGTTCCGGGGATCGTCCTCGGGTATACGCGCCTCCACCTTTCCTACCAGGTCAGCTCCCACGTCGGCCGCCTTGGTGTAAATGCCGCCTCCCACGCGGGCGAACAGGGCGATGGAGCTGGCCCCGAGGGCAAACCCGTTGATGATGTCAGGACGGCCGAATACCACGTAGAGCACACCCAGGCCGACCAGCCCCAGCGCGGCCACCGACAGGCCCATGACTGCTCCCCCCGAGAAGGCCATCTTGAGCGCGTCGCCCTGTGATTTCTGGGCGGCATTGGTGGTGCGGACGTTGGCCCGGGTGGCTATGTTCATGCCCAAGTATCCGGCCAGGGCCGAGAACAACGCTCCCAGCACGAAGGCCAACGCCGTGTGCGGGCTGATTTTCCATGCCAGCACTGCTGCCAGGACGACCACGAAGGGGACCAATGCTTTGTATTCCCGTTGCAAAAACGCCATGGCACCCCGATGTATGGCATCAGAGATCTCTATCATGCGCGGGGTCCCGGCAGGAGATTTACTGATGGCTCTGGCCAGGAATCCTGCGTAAAGCATACCCGTCGCTCCTATGGCGATCGGCACCCACGGTGAAATGCCCATTGCCGCTTCGACCTCCTCTTGTTGCCACCAACCACCTGTAAGTATCCCGGGCGCCCGGTCAGGCGGTCAATCGGCTCCCACTCGGGGCGCAACCGAGTAGGAGCCGCGTGCATACCAGTCGTTAACAGTATAACCAACCCCAAAAGCCAGTGTCAACGCGCTCTCCCGTGAGGTGAGCCTGAGCCGGAAGCTGCCAAGTTTCATCGGGGGTCAGATCCCGTGGGGGAGAGGACCTGGTCCGTCGAGATATGATGCCCTCCTGGGGAGGTCATGCACCGGTCGCGTGCGAAGGGCGGGGTATTCGCACATTGGTCTTCAAAACGATGGGAGGCGGTTGGCTACCGCCCCCCACTGGGACCGACCGCCCTGCGGACCTCGGCGGTCAAGAGGTGGTTTGAAGCCAGCGGGCCACCTCGTTGACGTCTTCTGGTTTGGCCTGCGAGGTCCGGTACCAGCCCTTTTGCTCCATGAATTTGTACAGCTCATATGCCATACCCAGGTGGTCCGACGACTGGCTCAACAGGTCATTGCGGAGATTTGGGTTGGTGGCTTCCCCTGCCGCGATGGTAGCTCTGGTGGCGAAGTACTTGCAGTCCTTCAGGCAGTCGCTGGCAATCTCTCGATCGCTAAGCATCCGCTGGCCTGGCTCCCGACCTACCTGACCCCCGATTCCTCCGATCTCCATGGGACGCGCTGCCACACCGCGGCCTCCGGGTACTCCCAGGTGTCCTTGCAGCTTGTCGATGGCATTGCGGAACCTCTGCTGGTGACTTTCGATCATCGAGCGCAGCTGCGGATCCTGGCACTGGTTGGCCATCACGCTGAACTTTCGCACCGTGTCCTGCTGTTCCCGAATCATCTCGCTCAGCTCGGTGAGTTCTCTTTGAGTCGGCATCGGTTCTCAGCCTCCTTTTGGGTTTGGGGCGTGGGTTGTCTACGCTTATGCTTTGCCCGCGCCTGCTGCTTTATGCGGTCCCGGAGGATCTGCGTGCATGAGGGCAGGAGGGTGACCCCGCACGGAGAAGTTGACCAAACGAGCTGCACCGTCAGTCGGGGAAAAGGGCCTGGTCAGCCCCCAGTGGGAGCGACTGGATGCATCGAGCTGGGGTTGTGCAGCGAAAGTTGCATTGAAGTTGGTTCTGCCTGCGCGGGCCATGCCCACAACGGTCAGGAGCAGACGTGGTGCCGCCCTGGTACCACGAGGAGAGGAGAGATGTCGGTGCGGCCTTGGTACCGCGAAGACTGGGCGTTCATCATCACTGTCCTGCAGGTCGGACAGGAGAATGATCCCACCAAATGCCGTCTTGGGTTGGAGGTGGGTGACTCTTTCCACTGCACCTACGGTACGCCCGCGCATTTTTGTCCAACGACCTTCCTGAAGATCTTTCCGGCCATGGAAGCCATCAGAAGTGGGGGAGACCTCCGCAACTTGGGAGGAACCGGTCCACACGAGACGGTGGTCAAATGTCCGGCAGGAGTGGTCAAGTTCAGGTTGCGGGGACAACGAGTGGCGGAGTGAGGCAACCGGCGGTTAAGCGGGGCAGGCAAAAGGTCGGAACGGGAGAACGTTGACGAAAGGAGTTGGCGAGATGCGTCCAGAGGAAGCGCAGCAGTGTAAGGATCGGTACCTGTTTCCCAACGTGCGAACGTATTATTCCCAGCCCATCACCCTGCTGGAAGGCGAAGGAGTGAGAGTTCGCGATTCTCGCGGCCAGGAGTATCTGGACTTTTTCGGGGGAATTCTGACGGTGAGCGTGGGCCATGGTCATCCGAGGGTGCGCGCTGCCATGATCGAGCAGCTGGAGCGCATCGTCCACACTTCCACCTGCTATCTCAACGAGCCCATGCTTCAGTTGGCCCGAAAGCTGGCCGACTTGACCCCTGGTAGGTTGCAGAAGAGCTTCTTCACCAACAGCGGGACGGAAGCCATCGAGACCGCCATCATGGCCGCCCGGGCCTACACCGGCTGCCAGGAGATCATCGCGCTCCGGTACAGTTACCACGGCCGTTCCAGTCTAGCCACTTCCATCACTGGCAACGCGCCCTGGCGCCCGGCAGGTGCCGGCCTGCCCGGGATCATATTCGCCCACAACGCGTATTGCTACCGCTGCTCCTTCGGACTGACCTATCCCGGCTGCGATGTGGCCTGTGCGCACGACCTGGAGGAAGTGATCCGCACTGCCACCAGCGGTCGCGTGGCGGCGCTGGTGGCCGAGCCCATTCAGGGAGTGGGAGGCTTCATCACCCCTCCGCCGGAATACTTCCGCATCGTGGTGGATATTGTCAGGCGCTACGGGGGGATCTTCATCTGCGACGAGGTGCAGACGGGATTCGGTAGGACCGGCCGGTACTGGTTCGGCATTCAGCACTGGGGCGTGGAGCCCGAGATCATGGTGTTCGCCAAGGGCCTGGCAAACGGCTGCCCCATAGGCGCCACCATCGCCATTCCCGAGGTGGCCGACGCCTGCCAGAATTACAGCATCTCCACCTTTGGAGGGAACCCAGTGAGCACGCGTGCCGCCGTCGCCACCCTGGAAGTAATGGAGGAAGAACGGCTGCCCGAGCGCGTCGAGTCGCTGGGCAAACTACTGTTCGACGGGTTGCTGGACCTGAAAGAACGCTACCGATTCGTGGGGGATGTGCGTGGGAAGGGCCTCATGGTGGGGGTTGAGCTGGTGGAGGACGACGGATCCCCGGCGCCCGATCTGGCGGGGCGATTCATGGAGGAAGCCAGAAAGGAAGGCCTGCTGGTGGGGCGGGGCGGCCTGTACAACAACGTCGTCCGCATGGCCCCGCCCATGACCATAGGAGAGGCGGAGATCGCCGAAGGACTCGACAAGATACGCAGGGTCTGTAGGCGTCTGCTCTGAAGTCCATGGGTGGCCCTGCTGCACTGCGATCTTTGACGAGGGCATTCAGGGGCTGGCGCAGGAAGTGGCATCTTGCAACAGATGGTGAAGTCGGGCCAGTGCCTCGGTGAAATCACTGCCACATCTGGCCCCCCGCAGCTCTAGCGTCCACAGCCCGCGGTAACCCGCGGCTGCCAGCTGTCGAATGCTCTCCATGAGGTCCAGGTGACCGTGATACGGACGCAGGAGGAATCCTGGAGATGGCTGCCGGGGGCGAACTATTTTCGCGTGGATGTGCACGTTATTGACCCGGGGCGTCAGCTCCAGCAGGTCGGGGAGGTTGTCGCATAGTGATGCCCAGGTGAGATCCACAGTAACCCCTACCCGTTCTGCCGGCAACATCTCCAACAGTGCGCGCAGAGTCTGCGCCGGAGTGCGACAGCGCTCGCTAGTGGGGATATTCTCCAGGGAGAGCACCGGTACGGGAGGAAGCTCGGCCATGATCTGTCTGAGGGCAGCGGCGATGTCTTCCAGCGGGAGGATGGGAGCGTAAGTGTCCCATGCATGTACTACCACCACTGTCGCTCCCAGCTCAGTCGCCAGGAGACAGGCGCGCATCAGTTCCTGCAGTGCTTCCCGGCGGTTGGATAAATCCCGGCTGCAGAGCAGCTTACCGATGTCCCGGTTGGCGTGCACTGATGGAAAGGTGAGCCCCTCGCGGGCGGCTTCCAGGACCAGCGCACGCACCTGGTGGGCATCCAGCTTGGGGACACTTGCCCAGTCGGCGGTGGAAGGGGTGCGCGGCGGGTGCTCGGGTCGCCACTCGGGATGGAGGAGGAGCTCCAGGTCGCTAAGACCCAGCTCTCGGGCGCACTCGAGGGCAGTCCTCAAGTCGTAGTACTGTGCCCCGGGGCGCGCCAGGGCCAGGGTACCGGTGGAACATGAAAGAGTGTACCGGCCATGGCAACTCATCAGCACAGCCTCCTGCCCTGTGGAATTCGGCACGCCTCCGTCCGACTCCTGGTATCGGCTCGAACTGCGGTGCAGGTCACGGATGGGTTGCTGTCCTGGCTGGTTAGGGTCTTCACCTCCTGGTGTCATCGGGATTTGGGACCAGACCCCCCGTTCCTGGCTGGGGGGTATCAGTCGTCCCCACCAGGGCGCACGACAGTATGTGTCGCCGGGGGTCTTGACCGGCCCCTGCTGGCCTGACGAATGGGCGCCGAGAGGTGGGCGCTGCCAGGTCCCGCCCGGCAGATGAAGGAGGCCTCGGGCCAGAACTTCTTCCTGGCGGCCCGGACACGTCTGCCCAGGGGGGATGCGCTGAGGGTGTGGAGCTGGATCCCGGTGGGCGCACGAGCTGTGTCGGGTGACAAGCCTCACTGAGACTGGCCGTCGCAATGGCCCCAGGATCGGTGCGCATGCGGCGAACTCCCTCGCTTCGAGGGGAAGGCGGGGATCAGGAAGCCCGAGGGTTTGTAGGGTGGCCTGATGCTGCCGAAACGGGCAAGTGAGCTTGACCCGCCCTTGGTGCCCATCCTGGGATGCTCCGGGCTATGGGCGTCGCGGCTCGTCCGTGCGGTGGCGCTGGTGGGGGATCACGCAGATGAAGCGCAGCGTGCCCCGTCCCGTGTTTCGAATCTGATGCTCTTCATGCGGCTTCACCCATAGGACGGTTCCCGTCTCAATGGGCTGGCATTCTCCGTCAGGGCCTATCGCCTGCCCTCGTCCCGCTATGACGAACATCTCCTGCTCGTACCAGTGACAGTGGCGGGGAGTCCTCGCCCCTGGACTGAGCTCGAAGAGCCGCATGGCGTAATTGAGCGCTCCGCGCCGATGGTCGATGAGCCAGCGGACCGTCACCCCGGGAACCCCCTCGACCTGCTCCGCGGGGATCTGGCTGAAGTGGAATGCTTCCATGTTCATACTCCTTTCGGTGAGCAATGTTCGGGGCTGGGCCATTGGAGCCCCTCATCCATACTCCATTATGCCATGTCTTTCGGTCTCGCGGCCATCCCATGCAACCAGCAGGACGGAAGCAGCGCGGCGGCGAACACAGGGTTGGAACAGACCTTTCGGGGAGCGAACTTATGTCGAGGAGATTGAACCCAGGTGCTGCTGAAGAGAGGTGAACAGGAGCAGCTCGCCGAGGCGGTGCTGGATCACCGGCAGATCAGGCGCCAGGTGATATCCTTGGCGTGGCCGGTGGCGGCGCAGATGGCGGTCCAGACCATGGCCCAGGTGGTGGACATGGCTATGGTGGGGCGGCTGGGGGCGGCGTCAATAGCTGCTGTGGGGCTGAGCTTTCGGCCCCTCTTCGTGGTGCACGCGGTGCTGCTCGGACTGGGCAGCGGCGCTACCGCCCTGGTGGCCAGGCAGGTCGGGGCCCGGGACCAGGCAGGCGCCGACCGGGTGCTGGCTCAATGCTTTCAAATGTCGTTGGTGCTGGCGCTGGTGGTGGCCGGTGGGATATATCTGTTGGCCAGAGGCATCCTCAGGTTCATGGGGGCGGAAGATCCGGTGAGCGATCTGGGCACTGGATATATCCGCGCATTATCTTCCGGATTCGGCGCCCTGGCCATCATAACCCTGCTCACCGCCTGCCTCCGGGGAGCGGGGGACACCCGAACGCCCATGCGGGCGAGCATCATCGGTAATGTGCTCAACGTGTTCGGCAACTGGGTGCTGATCTTCGGGCATCTGGGGTTCCCGGCGCTGGGAGTGTTTGGGGCAGGACTGGCCACCAGCATTTCTCGGGTGTTCACCGTGGTCCTCCTCGTGGTGCCCCTGGTGCGGGGCAGAACCGTGCTGCGGTTGGGCGACTGGCGCCCGGGCAGGGTACATGGGGAGATACTGGGACGTCTGCTGAGGATCAGCTGGCCTGCGGCCATCGAGCGGTTGAACGTGAGCCTGGCCCAGGCGTTTCACATGCGAGTAGTGGCCAGCCTGGGAACCGTGCCGGTGGCTGCCGCTACGGTGGCCACCAACGTGGAGAGTCTCTCCTTCCTGCCCGCCATCGGATTTTCGGTGGCGGCGGCGGCTCTGGTGGGGCAGAGCCTGGGAGCCGGGCGACCGGAGCGCGCCGCGCAAAGCGCCTGGACGGCGGCACGGACGGGAGCCACCTTCATGGGATGTATGGGCATCCTGTTTGCGGTGTTTCCCCGGTGGCTGGTGCGGGCGTTCACCAGCGATTCCTCCGTCCTGGCGCCCGCTTCACTGCTACTGAGACTCATGGCCTTGATCCAGATTCCCACCGCCCTGGCGCACACGCTCTGCGGGGGCTTGCGGGGAGCAGGCGACACCCGCTCGGTGTTGTTCATCGTAGGAGTGTCGGCCTGGGTGGTGCGGGTGGGGATGGCGCTGGTAATGGTGAGATACCTGGGGTGGGGGCTGGTGGGAGCCTGGGTGGCGGTGGTGTTTGACTGGCTGTTCCAGTCGGGCCTTTCCATCTGGTGGTTTTCCCGGGGGCGATGGAAGTCCATCCGCGTTTGATCGGGGGATGAAGTGACCAGCGGTAGATTGGTCTACTGTGGGTGGCGCGCAGCCCGCAAGGAGGACACCATGGCAGGAAGGAGATCACCTGACAAGGCAGGTGGGCGATATGGCAGACGGTGGGGAGGGAGTCAGGCTAACGGTGCTGTGCGATGACCTGGTGCTCTCGAGGCGCCTTCTGGGGGAGCACGGCTTAGCGCTACTGGTGCAGACTCCGTCCCGCAGGGTGCTCTGGGACACCGGGTCCGGGCTCACCCTGCTCCACAACGCGCGCGAACTGGGGGTGGATCTCGCCGAGCTGGATGCTGTTTGTCTCAGTCACGGACATTATGACCATACTGGCGGTCTGGGGGCCGCGTTGGCCATGACCGGGTCGGTCCCGGTGTACGGTCATCCAGCAATCTTCGGGGCCAAGTATCGGATGAGGGAGGGAAGGGATCCCGTCCATATCGGCATCCCGTGGAAGAGACAGGAATTGGAACAGAAGGGGGCCCGAATGGTGTTGCGGCGCGAGATGACCAGGCTGGGGCCAGACCTGTGGCTCACCGGGGAGATACCGCGCGAGCACGAGGAGGAGGGATGCGATTCCCCATTCAGGGTGCTCCACAAGGGACAGTTCCGGCCCGATCCGCTGGAGGACGACCAGGCTCTGGTGGTTCGCACGCGGCGCGGCCTGCTGGTCATATTGGGGTGTGCTCACGCGGGGCTTGGCAACACCTTGCGGCAGGTGCGTCGGCAGGCCGGTTCCACACCCATTCTGGCCGTGGTGGGCGGTATGCACCTGCTGCATACCCGGCCTGATGGCGTGCGACGGGCGGTGGCCTTGCTCGAGGAAGCAGGCGTCCAGGAGGTGTACCCGGGCCACTGCACCGGCCTGCGGGCGGAGGCTGCTTTGCTGGATGCCTTCGGTTCAGACCGTTTTCGGCAGCTACACGTGGGGGCGGTCCTGGAGTTTGACTGATTCCTCCCTTTCAGTAGTGACCGAGCAGACCCCGGTCCCGGGCCACCGTCTCCATGCGGCCGAACAGAGCCAGCCCCAGCCCGCAGTACGCCGCTGCTACCAGTACGAGAGTGCCGATATCAGATGGATCGAGTTCCCACAGGCGTCTGCCCTGGACCATAACCTGGTTCAGCAGGCGATTACCCATGTTCAGCGGCAGGTACGCGGAGATGGGCCAGGAGGCGGGGGCCACCATGAATCCCACGAACACGAACTGCAGGATCTGAAAAGCCGACTGGATGCGCTTGTAGATGAGAGCCAGCCCAGCGGACATGAAACCGAAGCCATAGGCGGGTAACACGCCCAGCAACAGGAGGGGAAGCACGCTGACCAGGTCCAGCCGGAGGTACACTCCGGTGGTGAGCATGATGATTCCCACCAGCACCGTCACCATTACCAGCGTGATGATGAGACCCGTCAGCTGTCTGAACCCGCATATCCAGCGGAATCCCAGGGGACTCAGGTACAGCTTTTCCAAAGTCCCCATCTGCGCTTCTTGAATCAGTCCCCAGGCGAGGTCGGAGTACCCCATGATGGACAGCATCCAGAGGGCATACCCCACCACCATGCCCTCCAGGGTGGCGGTGGTCACCGCCGCTCCCCCCACCGCCCGGACGCCGAAGAACAGCAGCATGAACACGATGTACAGCGTGACCATGGAGGACATGGTGTTGAACATATACCGCCGCATCATGATGATCTGCTGCCTGAACACCGCCCGCATTACGCAGAACAGTTCCTTCAGCATGCCACTTCACCTCTCACCAGGCGCAGGAACGCCTCTTCCAGGTCTGGCTCCTGCTGGGTAATGCTCTCGATCAGCAGACCGGCTTCCCGGAAGAGGTCGATGAGCAGGTAGATCTCCTCCGGCCGGGAGACCACCACCTCCACCACCGTCTGCAGATCCCTGCGCACCACCACTTCGGGAAACCGGGCCCGGAGCTGTCGTTCCAGATCCTCTCGCAGCCCGTCGCTCAGTACGAACCGGTAGGCTCGGGTGCGGAACAGAGAGAGCAGGTTGTCTACCGTGTCGTCGACCACTATGCGGCCCTGGTTCATGATGATCACGCGCTGGCAGACATCCTGCACCACGTGCATGTCATGGCTGCTGAGGATGATGGTGCGGTTTTCTTCCTCCGCCAGCTGCTTGAGGCTCCGGCGGAGCTCGTAGGAGGTCTCCACGTCGAGGCCCAACGTCGGCTCGTCGAGAAACACCACCGGGGTGCGGGTGGCCAGGGCGCAGGCCACCGCCACCTTCTGCCGCATGCCCGCCGATAGCTCCTGGACGGGGACGTGCTTGCGGTCCCTCAGCCGGAACAGCTCCAGTAATTTTTCGGAGTACGGACGGGACTCAGACAGGGACATGCCGTACAGCCCGGTGAAGAAGTCCAGATTCTCCAGTGCTGACATCCGCCAGTAGATATTGCGGCTGCCCTCCAGCACCGCGCTGGTACGTCTGACCACCTCCCGGCGGTGGGTGCGGGTGTCAAAGCCGTAGACCCGCGTGGTGCCGCCGGTAGGGCTTATCAGGCCCAGGATGCACTTTATGGTGGTGGTCTTACCCGCCCCGTTGGGACCCAGCAGCCCCACCACCTCCCCGGGCCACACCGAGAAGCTGATGCCCTGCAGCGCATGCACCGCATTCTTTCGGCCGCGGTTGAAGGTCTTGACCAGTGCCTCTACCTCGATTGCCGGAACCAAAAGCAATCCCCCTTTCAATTCCGCCCACCAGTATAATGCATGGAGTGAACGATGTCAAGCATCAAGCTGAATGATTTTAAGGTGCAGCTTAAGATTGGCCCATTTGGGGCCATGGTTGGTCGGGAAGGATCGGAAGTGCAGGTCGGGAAAGGTATACCGGGAGGTGGTCAGAGCATGATAGCCTGGGTGGTTCGGGATCCTGGCGATCTGGCGCGGCGGCCCCTCAGGCTGGAGGAAGTGCCGGAACCGGACCCGGGACCGGGCGAGGTGAGGCTGAAAGTGCGGGCCTGCGGCGTGTGTCGGACCGACCTTCATATCGCTGAAGGCGAACTCATGCCACCCCGGTTGCCGGTGATACCGGGACATCAGGTGGTGGGCGCGGTGGACCGGGTGGGTCCGGGAGTAGCTGGAATTGGGCTGCGAGAGCGGCGCGGAGCCTACTGGCTTCACTCCAGCTGCGGCAGGTGCCCGGCCTGCAGCCGCGGCGAGGAGAATCTCTGCCCGGATGCGCGGTTTCTGGGATTTCATGCCGACGGGGGCTTTGCGGAGTACGTGGTGATACCGGCAGAGTACACCGTACCCATCCCTGATGCCTTCTGCGACTCCCAGGCAGCTCCATTGCTCTGTGCGGGTATCATCGGGTATCGGGCGCTGCGGCTGGCCGAGCTGCGTCCCGGAGAGACCCTGGCGCTGTTCGGGTTCGGTGCATCCGCCCACCTGGTGCTGCAGGTGGCGCACCACTGGGGCTGCCGGGTGGTGGTATACACCCGCAGCCGATCCCGCCAGGAAATGGCGCGGGCGCTGGGGGCGGTCTGGTCGGGGCCCCCCGGGGAGTCCCCCCTTCTGGCCGACCGGGCCATCACCTTCGCTCCCGCCGGCTGGGTGGTGCTGGAGGCTCTGAAGGCGGTGCGCCCGGGAGGGACGGTAGCGGTCAACGCGGTGTACATGAGCGACGTGCCCTCATTTCCCTACCGGGTGATATACGGGGAGCGCACGCTCAGGACGGTGGCGAACGTCACCCGGAAGGACGCTGCCGAGTTCATGCAGGTGGCGGCGGAAGTCCCCGTCACTGCTCGCGTGGTTCAGTATCCCTTCCATCAGGCCGACCAGGCGCTGTTGGACCTCAAGGAGGGTAAGGTGGACGGGGCCGCGGTGCTGTTGCTGGGGCGGTGAGAACCCCGTGTGAAGCACCTGAGTCCCCACTGGTTGCCCTCACCGGAGACGGCAGCCTCGCCATGAGCCGGGGGGGCTGGAGACGCTGCACCGACACGGCGGACAAATAGTGGCGTTGCACATTGCTACGGGTGGATAAGGGCCTTGCAGGGGCTGTATTGCGCCGAATGGTACTTTGCCGTGGATTTCGCCCGCGATGTGGACTGCGTGGGCGCCGCGCGGGCCATGGGTGCGGTGGCACGCCAGGTCACCGCTCCCGATGAGCTGGAAAAGCCCGCGGGGTGCCCCGGGGGGAGGGCTGACGTTCATCGAGGTGTCCGTCCTTGCCGAGCCAGAGGCCACGCCGCCGGGCACCCTGGCAGGAAGACGGGCAACTGCCTCCCGACCAACGCAGCCGCTGCAGTTACTGATGATACATGAGGACTGCTCATACAGTGGTAGGAGTAGGCGGGCTCGGGAGGAGAGTTAAGGGTGGAGGCCGACAGCTCGCACAGCCGCCCCGGCGAATGTCCCCGCCTGCCAGCCCGCCGCTTATCTCGGTTGAGCTCCCTGGCCGCGGGCCCGGGCGAAAATCGGCGCTGCCGAATGTCCCGATGGGCTATCCGCACCTTCATCGGGGTAGGGCCTTCCCGGGCAGCGCGGTGAATGCTTGAGCTACGGCTAGTTTTTCGCAACCCGCTAGCCATTGAGCACAGAACTGGCGATTGTCCCCCAGAGGCCACTGGGGCCGCCGTGCTGTATGTCCTGCTCCATGGAGGGATGTTGCCGTTGCCAGTCCAAGGACTATAGGGGATGCTGTACCCTCAGGGCGCGGGTATCGCCAACGGCGAGGCCGAAGCGGCGACTTCAGCCAAATGTTGACGCCGCGGGATTGCGCGCCCTATGATGAGCAGGGGAGAGACAACCCAGAAGCCGTCGCTACCGTCGGCAACCCACGAGTCGAAGGGAGGACAGCTACGGTGAGCCAGAAAGAACGGGCAGTAGCATGTGCCAGGTGTACGGTGAGAGGGCCCAGGGCGTGTACCAGCAAGGGGGGAGCGGGACCGGCATTCTGCCCAACGCTGCATTTGACCGAAGCCGTCCAGCGTGGGCGCAATGAGTACCAGGATGGTTGGGTGCGGGAATTCGCGCGGCAGGCTTCCATTCAGGAGGCCGAATGTTACGCCAGTCGGGATGTCGAGCCGTACGTGCGGCGGCCCACCAAGCCGAGGCTGCAGGAGATCTGTGAGTTCGCCCGTCGCATGGGATACCACCGTCTCGGACTGGCTTTCTGCTCCGGTCTCGCCGCGGAGGCCAGGGCACTGGTGGAAGTGCTGGAAGGGGCTGGGTTCGAAGTGGTCTCCGTGGCCTGCAAAGTAGGGTGTGTTCCCAAAGAGGAATTGGGACTGGGCGAGAACGAGAAGGTGCGGCCGGGCCGCTTCGAGGCCATGTGCAACCCCATCACCCAGGCGGAAATACTCAACCGGGCGGGGACCGATCTCAACGTGATGCTTGGCCTGTGTGTGGGACACGACGCGTTGTTCCTCAAGTACGCTCAGGCGCCTACCACCGTGTTCGCGGTCAAGGATCGGGTTCTGGCCCACAATCCACTGGGGGCGCTTTACACCCTCCGCTCTTACTACTCGCGCTTCCTGCCGCCGACCGGAGAACGGGGCGGTGGGCAACGAAGAGAATAGCACGGGGCATACCCGGGCTGTGTATCAGTCAGGTCCGGCTTGCGGCAGGGGAGGATGGTGTCTTGGGAGCTGGGGAGGGTGGGTGCCCGACGCGGACTGTGGTGACCCCGGCCAGTACCAGCCCGGCCCCGACCAGCCGGAGGGCGTTCCACCCTTCTCCCAAAAGCAGCCAGCTGAACAGGCCCGCCCACAGAGGAGTCAGATTGCCGTAGATGGCGGTGCGGGTGGTGCCAATGTTCCTCAGCCCCCGATACCACGCCACGTAGCTGAACACCAGGGCCAGGGATCCTGATCCTACCACGCACGTCCAGTGTATCAGCTGCGGATGACTCCAGTCCTGGCGCATCAGCTCGGGGATGGACAACAGCACCAGCGGTACCGTCCCGAAGGCCATGGTCCACGCCGTCAGCTCGGTGGGAGTGTAGCGGTCGAGCAGGGGCCTGCTGAGTATGGTGTACAGGCACCAACCCAGGGTGCCCGACAGTATCGTGAGGTCGCCGCGAACGCTGGCGCCGCCGAAGGACAGCTGCCCGGTCCCCCCAGCGATTATGGCGGCAACGCCTGCCAGGGCCACGGCGATGCCACACCAGGCGCGCCCGGACAAGCGTTCCAATCCCAGTAGGTGGGCAAGCAGCGCGATGGTGGCAGGCATGGTGGCCAGCACGAAGGCGGCATTCCCGGCACTGGTCAGGTTGATTCCCTTTATGAAGGCCAGCTGGTAGAGGGTATTCCCCAGGATCCCGATCAGTACCAGTCTGGGAAGGTCTTGGTGGCGGATCTGCAATGGTCGCCTTTGGCCCAGGAGCAGGCCGAAAATCAGGGTGGTGGCCAGCACGAAACGTACGCTGTTGAAGGCCAAGGGACTGAAGGCTCGCAGGGCGTACTTGACCGCGACATTGTTGATGCCCCATATCACGGTTACGGTCAGCAATGCGACATCACTGACGCCGAACTTCTGCTTCCCCGGCTGCCTCAATGCCTTGGCCTCCTCCGCGAGATGGACGGTTGACGCGACTGAGTGGTTGCCCCATCCAGACTACGCCACGGGAGCCTGAATCCCTGCGTGCTGCGCCACGGCATCATCGATTGTTCTCTTCTCTAATTTGGCGTGGGGATCCGGGCGGGGGGCTGGCGGTCACGTTACCGCACACCCCGTGACCCGTTCTGCTCCGCCTCCCCCGGGAATGGCTGGGTGGGGCAACTTGCCGAAACGGCAAGCTCTCTGTCCTTCCGAGCGCTGGGGGCTGCTCTGGCAGGCAGACGCAGCTGGCGCAGCCCGGTCAGATCGAAGGGATGGAGTGTGGGCCGGGACGAGGCGTTCGCGGAGGAGTATGAAAACCCGGGCGAGAAGAGGGAAGCTGCCAAGGATAGCCACAGGGGTGGGAGAAAGTCGGTCTGCGTTAGGGCGCAGGTCCTTGGCTATGATCAGTCTTGCGTAGGCAAAGCCTGCCGGG
>ENA-OSAF01000237-OSAF01000237.1-marine-sediment-metagenome-genome-assembly--contig:-NODE-237-length-20336-cov-21.588137_pt1 | contig 20336 bp, 11 predicted proteins | sample MGYA00237872_ERZ529318 | MGnify/ENA primary metagenome ERZ529318 (study PRJEB26369, sample SAMN03142813) | marine sediment metagenome | biome: marine; feature: borehole; material: sediment... | reverse complement strand
GTCGCTGAGGTCATCTAGGCGTTCGAGGCACAGCCGCCTCACCTCGGCCAGTCGCTCCAGGATAGGCAGTCTCGGCTGCGCGTACTGTTCCCAGAGAGCCTTCGTCACCGTCTCCGGCGGCTCGAGGCGCACGATATAGAAGGCTTCACCGCTGGCGATGTGCCCGAGAATCTCCCCGATGCTCCGCTTGCCTTTCCCCGGCCGCCAGCCGAGGGCCTCGTCAGGCAGCCGCTTGACGAGGTCCAGGAGGGTCTTCCGGGAGGCCTCGAGGTGTCTCCGGATGAACGACAGATACCCGTCGTCCAGCGGGACCATCTCCGGACCGCTGATGGCCTCGGTCTCACCCGCGGCCACCGGGACGTCCACGGTGACCGCACCGACCACCTCCACCGGGGGGTTGCCGGCCGGCTCGACCTCTAGTCCCGCCTTCCGGGCCCACTCGAGTTCCGCCTCCAGACGGAGCGGGGACAGGGAGACGGCTATCTCGCGCGACGGCGCCTTGAACCCGAGCCCCGGCAGCTCAGGACAGTGGACCATGCACCAGCCGTCTTTAGAACCAATCTCAAGGTACAGGCGGTAAACCTTGCTCACGTCGTCCACTCCCCCAGGGTCGTCTTGTTCAGACTCTGTCCGTCCCGGCGCTCCGTGTCGCGGGCCGGGATGGAGGAGTTCAACAAGAAAGCGGCCCTACCTCTTTTTGGGCAGGGCCGCCTGCTGGAGCCCCCACGACCGCAGGCCGGCGGGGCGGTCAGGTCGCGACTCCCCTCAACACGGCCTCCACCGACGCCCTCATCTGGTCGTCCCGGTAACACGGCAGGGTTATGGCGTGACCGGGACACTCGGCCGCACAGGTCCCGCACCCGCGGCACTGCACCGGGTCGATCTCGGCCACGCCCCGCTCGTTCATGGCCGGCACGCCGAACGGGCAGACCCGGACGCACGTGAGGCAGGCGGCACACTTCGTCTCGTCGACCGTGGCCACGATGCCCCCGGCCATGAGGGACTCCCTGGCCAGGATGGTCGCCGCCCTGGCCGCCGCCCCTTGGGCCTGCAGGAGGGTCTCGCCGATGGTCTTGGGAGCGTGCGCCCCGCCGCAGAGGAAGACCCCCTGCGTCGTGAGGTCCATCGGGGCCAGCTTGGCATGGGTCTCGACGAAGAAGCCGTCTTCGCCCAGACCCACCTTCAAGAGATTGGCCAGCGCCGCCGCCCCCTGGGACGGGACCACCCCCACGGAGAGAACGACCAGGTCGACCGGAAGGTGGATGTCGGACGCGAGGTCGCTGTCGGCCACGGTGACGAGCGGCCGGCCGTCGGAGGCCTCGGAGATGACGGGAGGCCGCCCGTCGCGGCGTCTTATGAAGACGACCCCCGCCTCACGCGCCCGCCGGTAGGCCTCCTCGCGGAACCCGTAGGTCCTGATGTCGCGGTGGATGATGAAGACCTCGGCCTCGGGGTTCCGCTTCTTGATGAGCAGGGCGTTCTTGACCGCCTGCGAGCAGCACGTCCTTGAGCAGTAGTTCGCCGACCGGTCCTCGCCCCGCGAGCCCACGCACTGGACGAAGACCACCCGGCCGAGGCTTTCGAGCCACCCCTCGCCTTCCTGGCAGAGCCTTCTCTCGAAATCGAGGCGCGTGATGACGGCCGGGTTCTTCCCGTAGAGAGGGTAGGGGCCGGGGGTGGGGCGGTAGGCCTCGTGGCCCGTCGCCACGATGAGGACACCGTGCTCCACCGTGAGGCCGTCCTGTCCGGCGCCGCCCGGACCCGGACGTCGGACCTGGCCGCCGGCACCGTCCCCCTCCGCGTCCTCGACCTTCCCGACCGGCTTCAGCCTCGAGGTGAAATGGCCGGCATGCCCCGAGAACTCCGCGAGCTCGTGTCCGGTCAGCACGGTTATGAGCGGGTCGGCCTCGACACGCCCGACCAGGTCGTCGCACAGCGCCCGGACGTCGGCCACCTCCAGGGTCGAGTGAAGGTGCCTGAGATTGCCCCCGAGGCGGCCTTCCCGCTCGACGAGGGTCACCGGGAAGCCGGCCCCGGCCAGGGAGAGGGCCGCGGCGAGGCCCGCCGGCCCGCCTCCGAGCACGAGGGCCCGGTTGACCACGGGGACGGGGAACATCGTCAGGGGCTCCAGGAGACGGGCCTTGGCCACGGCGGCTGCGACGAGCTCCTTGGCCTTGGCCGTGGCGGCCGCCCTCGAGGCCTTGTGGACCCAGGAGCACTCCTCCCTGATGTTCACCATGTGGAAGAGGAACTGGTTGAGCCCGGCCTCACGCATCATCTCCCGGAAGAGAGGGCCGTGGGTCCTGACCGTGCACGAGGCGACCACCACGCGGTTGAGGCGGTGCTCCGCGATGAGGTCCTTGATGGCCCCGATGGAGTCCTGCGAGCACGTGTAGAGGAACTCCTCGGCGCATACCACCCCGGGCAGGGACCTCGAGGCCTCCACCACCGCCGGGACGTCGACGACCGAGGCGATGTTTATCCCGCAGCGGCAGACGATGACCCCGACGCGGGGTTCCTCCCCGCTGACGTCCCGCTCGGGCGGGAAGGTCTTCGTCCGGGCCAGGGTCCCCCGGGCCAGGGCCAGGAGCCCGCCCGCCGCCCCGGCGGCGGCGCTGCCGCTCATCACCGTCTCGGGGATGTCCTTCGGACCCTGGAAGGCCCCGGCCACGAAGACCCCGGGCCGTGTCGTCCGGCACGGGTCGAGCCCGGTGAGCCCCTTCCCGCGGCCGAAGGCCCCGGCCTCTACGGACGACGGGTGGTCCTCAGGGAGGTCCCCCGCGTAGCCGCGCGGCCCGAGGTCGATCCCGGCCGCCTCGGCCAGGCCGTCCGCCTCCTCCGGCGGCCGGAGGCCTGTGGCCAGGACCACGAGGTCGAACTCTTCCTCCGAGACCCGCCCGTCAGGACCTGTCCAGGTGAGGAGGAGATTGCCTGTGGCGGGGTCCTCCCGCACCGACGAGACGGCCGACCGGCGGAACACGACACCGTACTGCCGACGGGCCGACTCCACGTACCGGTCGAACCCCTTCCCGTGGGACCGCAGGTCGATGTAGAAGACGGTCGCCCGGACGTCGGGGTCGTGCTCCCTGGCAACGATGGCCTGCTTGGTCGAGAACATGCAGCAGACCGCGGAGCAGTACGGCTCGTGGGCCAGGTCGCGCGACCCCACGCACTGGATGAAGGCGATCCTCCTCGGGTGCCTTCCGTCACCGGGACGCTCGAGGACCCCGGCCGTGGGGCCGGTCGAGCTGAGCATCCGCTCGAACTCGAGAGCGGTGACCACGTTGCGGTAGACGCCGTAGCCGTAGGCGGCCGCCGTCGGGTCGAAGGTGGAGTAGCCGGGAGCCAGGATGACCGCCCCCACCTTGAGCTCCACCGTCTCACCCTGGTCGTCGTGGCGGACAGCCCGCTTCTCGCAGACCTTCTCGCAGAGGAGGCACTCCGCGCACACCCCGCAGGCCAGGCACCGCCGGGCCTCGGCGACGGCCTCCTCCCGGCTGAGCCCGAGGCAGACCTCGTCGAAGCTCCGGCGCCGCGTGGCGGCCTCGAGCTTCCTCAAGCGCACCCGCGGCCTGGGGCTGACGCCCCCCGTGTCGACGTCGAGCTTCTGGACGGGTCCCGTCTCCCCGAAGGCGACCCGGAACTTCCGGCCCTCACGGAGGTCCATCCCGCGGAGGTAGCGGTGGATGGACTCCGCGGCCTCCTTGCCGGCGGCCACGGCCGCGACCACCGTGGCCGGCCCGGTGACGGCGTCCCCGCCGGCGAAGACGCCCTCGCGGTTCGTGGCCAGGGTGTAGGGGTCGACGACAAGGGTGTTCCCGCTGCCGCGCCGGAGCCCGCTGTCGGCCAGGAAGAGGAGGTCGGGCGCCTGGCTGACGGCGAAGATGACCGAGTCGCACGGCGTCTCGAACTCCGAACCCTCGACGGGGACGGGCCGCCGGCGGCCGCTCGCGTCCGGGTCGCCCAACCTGTTCCGGACGGCGCGGACACCCGTCACCTTCCCCTTCCCGGTCCCCGCGGCCTCGCCGTCCGGCCCGTCCGCCGGGGACGCGGCTCCGCCGAGGACCTCCACCGGCGCGGTGAGGTACTCGATGCGGACGCCTTCCTCCATGGCGTCCTCGACCTCCTCGGGCAGGGCGGTCATCTCGACCTTCGAGCGCCGGTAGAGGATCGTGACCTCCTCCGCGCCGAGCCTGAGGGCCGTGCGGGCGCAGTCCACGGCCGTGTTGCCGCCGCCGACGACGACGACCCGACGCCCGACGGGGACCCGCTCACCGAGGTTCACCCGGCGGAGGAAGGAGACCCCGTGATAGACGCCCTCCAGGTCCTCGCCGGGGATGCCCACCCGCTGGGGCTCGTGCGCGCCCACACCCAGGAAGACGGCCTTGTAGCCGTCCTCGAAGAGGGAGTCGAGGGACCTGTCCGTGCCTATGGCGACCCCCGTCTTGATCTCGACCCCTTCTCTGCGGATGAGCTCTATCTCACCTTCGAGGAGGCGCCGCGGCAACCTGTACTCGGGGATGCCCACCCTGAGCATGCCGCCCACGACCGGCAGGGCCTCGAAGACCGTGACGGGGTAGCCCCGGCGCGCGAGATGGTAGGCGCAGGAGAGACCCGCCGGGCCGGAGCCGACGACGGCCACCTTCTCCTCCCTGGGAACTTTCTCGTCTCGCAGGGTGTAGGCGGCCGTCCACTCCTTGCGGCCGGCCGGGCCCCCGGGCGCCTCGGGGAGGGAGTCCGCCAGCACGTGCTCGCCGACGAAGCGCTTCAGGCGCTGGATGGCCAGGGGCTCGTCGACGTCGCCGCGCTGACAGACGTCCTCGCACGGGTGGTGGCAGACCGTCCCGCAGATGAGCGGGAAGGGGTTGTCCCGGCGGATGACCTCCCAGGCCTCATGGAAGCGCTCCCGGGCGATGAGGGAGACGTAGGCCTGCACGTTCACCCCGGCCGGGCAGGCGGTGCGGCAGGGCGAGACCCCTCGTTTCTCGATGAGGTACTTGTTCGGGACGGCCTGAGGGAACTGCTTGTAGACGGCCTTCCGGTCGCCGAGGCCGGCGTTGAAGGCGTCGGGCACCGTGACCGGGCAGACCTCGGCACACTCCCCGCAGGCCGTGCACTCCTCGAGGTCCACGTAGCGGGGGGCCTTCCGCACCACGGCGGTGAAGTCGCCCGGCCGCCCCTTGAGTTCGACCAGGGTGGCAAGCGTGTGGACGGTGACGTTGGGGTGGCCGAAGACGTCCGTCATCTTCGGGCCCAGAAGACACATCGAACACTCGTTGGTCGGAAAGGTCTTGTCGAGCTGGGCCATCCGGCCGCCCAGCGAAGGGTCCTTGGTGAGAAGGTGCACCCGGAAGCCGGCCTCCGCAAGGTCGAGCGCGGACTGGACTCCCCCGATGCCTCCTCCGACGACCAGGACGGCGCCGACCGCGTCCGGGCGCCCTTCCCGGCCGGGACCCAAGGACTCTACAGCCATGCCTCACACCTCCGCGTGACGAAACCCTTCCCACCGGGCAGGTGCGGGACGGCTTGGGCGACCGGCGGCGGCCGGCCCGAAGCGTCAGGACGGTCCCGAGACCCACCGGTGCGGGTTCCGACGGCTAAAGTGTCTCGGGCCAGGTGGCTGCGTTCCTGAGTGCGGGGTTACGACGAACAAGATGGGAACGGTCGAGAAACGGTATACCTCAAGACCCGGCTCTGGTTCTTCTGACCTGAAAGGTTCTGGACTCTCGCCCCCCTTCACAGGTCCTAACCGGACACCTGAGCCATTCTAGTCACACCCCGAGATACCCTTCCTAACCGTCAGTCACCCCTGAACATTCGCACGGCCGGTGACGGTGCACGCACCCGCACGGGCGGTGCCCGGCACCCCCCTCCCTCCAGGCAGGGAGCTGGTGTGTATCTCTGCGGGGCGCGGTGGTGTTGACGGCCGGCCGCCCTCAACCATATGTTGGACACGAGATTCACTTCGAGCTCACCCTCGCCTGGAGCGGCGGGGCTTGGACGCCGCATAGACCGGGGTGGCTCCCGGAGAGGAGACGTGCGGGTCTTGAGGTTCAAGAACCCGGTCGGCGTGGGCATCGTGATCATGCTGCTCGTGGGTGTCGGTGTCTCGGGCTGTTCACCCGAGGCCGGCCAGGAGTCGACGACAGACCTGGACCCGATATGGTTCCGGGGGCCGTACCACGGCGAAGTCGGGGAGGCCGAGGCCGGATACCGGTGGGCTGTGTATCACTTCGGCGTCGTGGTCGACGAGCGCAGCGGCAGGACTCTCATACCCGACTACTTCTTGGGAAACACGGACTTCCCGTTCAAGACCCCGCTGTCTCTGGTGGAGCCGGACGGGACGCGCCTGGCGCTCCCGTTCGTCGCCGGCGGCCTCCCGGTGGGCTTCTCGGCCGGCGGGGACAGCCATGCCCTGATGACGTTCGCCCTCACCCTCTCCCCGAAGTGGGGGCAGTTCGGGATCTACAACATGCCCCTCCTCACCCTCTCGTGGCATGACGCCGACGGCGGACTCATCTACGAAACCCAGAGGCGTTACCCCGAGACCGCCGAGGATATCCTGCGCATCCTGCTCCCCGGAGTCTGCCGTCTCGTGGACGGAGGACAGAGACTGCTCGTCGCCTGGCCGCCCGACGGCTGGGAGCCCCAGGCCGGAGAACAGTGGGAGACCCTGCTCGTCGACAGGTCGGGCGCCGCGCTGGTGCTTCACCGCTCGACCAGCCCGCCGGTCGTCTCTGACGACGGGACCCTCCTCTTCTACGTCGGGACCGGCGACGACGGCAAGGGCTCTCTCATGGCGCTCGGCACCGACGGCCGAACGAGATGGGAGGCCGGCTTTGAATCGGAGGTGACAGGCGGGCCGTTCGTCTCCTCCTCCGCCGACCTCGTCGTCGTCCTCACCGGGAGCGGGGCCATGGCCCTCGACCACACGGGCTCCGTCACGTGGACGTCGCAAGGCGCCTACCGCACCGCCGTCGTCGCCGACTCCGGCGATACGGCCCTCGTCGGCAAGGGCTTCGTCGAGTACCGCGGCCCGGACGGAACCCTCCGCTGGAGGAGGGTCGCGGCCCGGGAGAGCAGTGTGGCCGTCTCACCGGACGGGCACTACGTCCTCCTCGCCGAGAACGACCCCTTGACCGACTCGGCGAGGTTCACTCTTCTGGACCGTTCGGGAAAGGACCTCGCCGCGTATCGAGCCGAGAGTCCACCGGAGAACCCCTGCGTCCCGCTCGTCTGGTTCTGGGAGGACCGTCCCTGCTTCTGCCACGGCTGGGAGGCGGGCTTCTTCCAGGGGGCCGACGGCGGGTGGACTCCGATGACGACTCTCCTGCTGGTCGACTTCCGCGTGCCTGACCGGTACGGGATGAGCGCCCGCGCCCTGGCTGACGGGCGGTACCTTCTCGTGCGCGTCGACGACCGGAACCTCGTCCTCTACGATGTGGAGGACATCGTGCCGTAGGCCGCCTCCGGCCCGCTCCGGCCGACGACCTCCGAGGCCCAGGCGGCCCGGAGGGTGGTGCGGGCCTGCCGGTCGTCGGGCAGTCGGAGCGGCCGCCCCCGGCCGTCCAGAAGGAGGCCCAGTCCCCCGGCGAGGAACTCCCCTCTCCATTCGACGCCCCGGCCCCGGCCGACGCTGTAGGGCGGCGCGGGCCGGACGATGAGCTCGATGCGCCTGCCGGCCGGGAGGGGGACCCACCGGAGCTCCCCCCGGCAGAGGTCCCAGGTGCGTTCACCGTCCCGCCAGGCGCCCTTCACCGAGACCGTGAGCACCAGCTTGCGCCCGGGCCGGCCCCACTTGACGGCCTGCACGAGAGGAGCCACGCAGAGGCAGCTCCCCGCCAGGAGAGCGGCCGTGCCGTCGGTCCACGACGAGTCCCCCGGTCGGAGCCGCCCGCCGCGGGCCCCGTCCCCCAGGGCGGCGGTGATGCCGTAGGGGTCGAGCAGGACCCGGGTGATCCCCACCGGCTGGCATCCGTCCACCGCCGCGAGGAGGGCGTGTTCGGCGCTCGGGAGACGTGAGACCAGACTGCCGCCGACAAGCAAGTGGCTCGACCTGATGCCGGTGAATGTTTCGGCCGAAACGGCCTGGCGCAGGCCCAACACGGCCCGCTGGAGCACCCCTGACACCACCCCGGCGGCCACCAGGGCCTCCGCGTCCCCCAGCACGTCTCCGGCGGCCCCCTCACCGAGAAGCCTGCCCACGAGTAGCGCGGTGTCGCCCGGAGGCAGGACACGCGGGACCTCGTCCAAGAGCTCGTCCAAGAGCCGCCCCCGCAGGCTGCCTTCCGGCCCGAAGGTGAAGCCCTGCACCTCACCGTCCCTCACCGCGAGGGCCTCGACGGCGTCGGGCTCAGCCGCGACAGTCACGAGGTCGTACGGGGGACGACGGCCGATGTGCCGCCTCTCGCCGCTGTCGAGCCACTTCAGCACAGGAGCGAGGCCGACGGCCCCGCGGGCGAGGGCCCCGCGGACGGCCAGGGTCCCGTCGCGCCGCTCCTTCACCCGCTCCTCGATGAAGGCCGCCGTGGCCTCCAGGCCATCCGGCACAGAGCAGGGCTCGGGCTGTTCCTCCTCCGCATCCGCCTCGCCTTCGGCCTCCCGGGAGGGCGGGCGGATGTCGGGCACGCTCGCGAAGCTGAGGCCGTCGAAGATGACCCTGAGGTCCGGCAGCATCTCCTCGGGTCCGTTGTACAGGAACTGGACCGGCCCGGCCCGCGACCTCAGCCGCCCCGCCCGCGCCCGCTCCGCCAGTGAGGCGCAGAACTCGGCCGTGACCCCGGAGGCCAAGACGACGATGTCGGGCTCCTCGTCCTCGACCCCGGCGGACTGTCCGGCCACCCCGACAAGACGACCCCCACCGAGGTAGACGGCCATCCGGCTCCGGACGACCCCCTCGCTGACGGGGTCGTCCGCGGCCACGAGGACCCTCAACTCCCTCTCCCGCCCGCCGGACAGGCCCAGGATCCCCACGGTGGCGCCCGTCCGAGGCTCCGTGCCGTGGACCCTGCTCGCGGGCCGGACCTCGCCGTCCTCCCCCTGCCGGACGTCCTTCTCCGCATCCTCCCGCGCGCCGCCCCGGGTACCGTCCGCCACCCTCCGACCACCGCCGGGCCACGCCGGCACCCACGAGGGTCCCCAACGCGGCAGGCGCTCGAAGCCCGGAGCCGGCCGCACCGCACCCTTCGTCCCCAACCGCTGACGGAGACGGGCGATGTGCCGTCTGGCCTCGCCAGCCAGAGGGTCGTCCCGCGGGAGGGCCTTTCTCACCGCCAGCCAGTGGGCCAGGGCCTCGCGCAGCCGCCCGACGGCTTCCAGCTCACCCGCGACCGAGACGTGGGCGGGCACCAGGCCCGGGTCCAGGTCCGTGGCCGCCTCCCAAGCGGCTATGGCCTCTTCGCGGTCCCCGCTCGCCGCCAGGGCCTCGGCCCGCAGCATCTGCACCCAGGGGTCACCGCTCCCCCCCGACAGGTCCCCCTCCTCGAGGATGGCCAGGGCCTCGAACGGGTTCCCGCCGAGGTGCTGGTCGAGGGCCCGGCCGAAGAACCAGACCGGGTCGGAGACCTCGGGGCCGGCCACGTCCTGCTCCATCTCGCAGAAGTCGATGAGCTCCCAGAGACAGCCGAGGAAGGACCAGACCGCCTCGTAGTGCCGGTGAAGAGGAGACGGCCGGCCCCTCTCGGCCGGCGGGAGGGCCAGGGCCATGTCGCGGATGTCGCGGGCGGCGGCCACGGCGGCCCTGGCCAGGGTGAAGGCGGCGCGGATGGACCGGTTCAGGCGGGCCGGGTCCTCCGGGTTCTCGCTCAGGTCCTCGTCTCTCTCGAGGTAGTGACGCACGGCTCTCCGCACGTGGTCGCGCGCGTCCAACGGTGACCTCCTCCCCGTCCCTCGGTACTCGGCGGCCGACTGGTTCTCCCGGCCGCCGGACGTGTCCTGTCTCGGAGGCCGTCCGGCGTTCGACACCGTCCGGCGGCAAACCCGGCCCGCCGAGGCTCTGGAGGCAGAGAGCGTGTCGAGCGGACGGGACCCGACGGAGAAGACGTCAGATACCGAAAGAATTCGCTTCAGCCGGGCGACACCGAGCGCCACACGGCCGCCGCCGGCAGGTCTGGAAGGGTTGACCTTTACGTAAACGTAAGGTAGCATAGGCGGTAGGGTCAACCAAACGGATGGTAGACAGCGCCCGGGACCTTCCGGGGCCTCCGGGGTGATGGAACTGGCCGAAGGCGATGACCGGACCTGGACCATCTCCGATATATCGTCCGAGTTCGGGGTCACCCCGCGCACCCTGCGCTACTACGAAGAACTCGGCCTGCTCTCCCCTGAACGTTCTCAGGACAACGGACAGCGCCTCTACAGCCGGCGGGACCGGGCCCGCCTGAAGCTCGTCCTGCGCGGGCGGCGTTTCGGTTTCTCCCTCAAGGACCTGAAAGAGCTCCTCGACCTTTACGACACGGACCCGACCCGCAAGGAGCAGATACGCCGCACCCTGGAGATAGGAGCCAAGCGCATAGAGGAGATAGACGAGATGATCCGGGAACTCCAGGTCCATCGCCAGGAACTCCTGGACTACCGCGACCGGCTCATGAGGTTCCTCGAAGGCAAGGCGACCGCCGAGGAGCTCGACCTCCCCCTCGACGATACGGAATGAGCCGGAAGGGAGAGCGAGGGAAGGGACGTGCACGACCATCTCCTCACACCCGAACAGAGGGTCGTCCGGGACGAGGCCCGCGCCTTCGTCCGCGATGTGCCGCGCCGGCTCCTCCTGGACATGGACGCGGAGAGGGTCCGCTACCCCAGGGAGTACGTCGAGGAGGCGGCGGCTAGGAACCTTCTCGGCCTCCGCTTTCCCAAGGAACACGGTGGTCGGGGGCTGGGCTGGACCTCCGAGGTCCTGGCCATCGAGGAGGTCGGGGTCCTCGGAACCTCCCTCGGCTGCCTCTACTCCCTCCCCTCCATCGTCGGTGAGGCCATCCACCGCTTCGGGACCGACGACCAGAAGAGGAGGTACCTCCGCCCCACCCTCGAGGGCAAGCTGATGACGGCGGAGGCCCTGACCGAGCCCCGCGGCGGCTCAGACTTCTTCGGCACGACGACCACGGCCCGCCGTGAGGGCGACACCTTCGTCCTGAGCGGCCAGAAGAGGTTCGTCGTCGGGGCGGAAGGGGCCGACTACTTCCTGGTCTACGCCAGGACCGACCCGGACGCCGCGCCCCACGAGGGCATAAGCGCCTTCCTCGTCGACAGGGGGCCGGGGGTCGAGGTGGCCCACGTCTACGGTCTCATGGGCACGCGGGGCGGGGGCACCGGACGCCTCGTCTTCCGGGACGTGCGGGTCCCGGCCGAGAACCTCCTCGGCCGGCTCAACGGGGGGGCCGAGGTCTTCTACCGGATGATGGTCCCCGAACGGCTGACGAGCGCGGCGGGTGCGCTCGGCATGGCCAGGGCGGCCCTCGATATCGCCACCCGCTACGCGGCCCGTCGGAAGGCGTTCGGGCGCCCCATAAGGGAGTTCCAGGCCGTCAGCTTCAAGCTGGCCGACAGCCTCACCCTCATCGACGCCGCCCGCAGTCTTCTCTGGAGCGCGGCCGCCGCCGACGACGCGGGCCTGGACCCGGGCTACGTCCGGCGACTGGTGTCAGAGGCCAAGAAGTTCTGCACCGAGACGGCCTGGACCGTGGTGAACCACGCCATGCAGGTCCTGGGCGGCATCGGCTACACCAACGTCTATCCCATCGAGCGCCTGCTCCGTGACACGCGGCTCATCATGATCTGGACGGGCACGAACGAGGTCATGGACCTCATCATCCAGCACGAGTGGTTCAAGGAGAAGGAGGGCGACTGGTCCCCGCGCGTACGGTCCGAGGGGACGCGGCCCAGGGACGTCGAGGCCGACGCGGAGAACGCCGGCCTCGAGGAGGAGAAGGTCTACGGTAGCGGCTGACCGGTCTTCCCGGGCGACCGGGTCAAGGACGCCGGCCGCCCGGGTTTGACAGGCCTCGAGCGGGAGGGCCTGCGCGGGACACCGCTCGAGGCCCCTTTTTTCTTCCCAGGCGGCACGCGGTTCCTGCCCGCGGCCTCCTCACGTACGGAGGACGCCGGCGGGGTCGGACACCCGCTCGGCCCCGTTCAGGCGGGCCCACTCGTCGAGGGCGTCCAGGAACCGCCGGCGCGGCACGGGCGGGACGCACGTCCTCTCCCTTCCTTCGTCGCCCCGCTCCCACCAGAGCCCGTTGACGACCAGAGTCCCGGTCTCCCGGTCCACGCGGGCGTCCATCCGCCCCGCGAACGTATCTCCACAGAGAATCGGGCAGGTGTATGGTCCGTACTTCCGCTTCACGGCCGGGACATAGGCCTCCCACCGGTACTCGAACCCGAAGAGGTCCATGAGGCGGCTCCTCAGCCAGATGAGGTTGTCCAGCGGCGGCAGGAAGCGCACCTCGGGCTCGAACTCGATGGCGCCGGACGCCAGAAGGTCGTCCACCTCGGCGACAGGGACGTAGTAGGTCCTGCGGACGCCCTCGACAGAAACCGCGACGATTTCCCCCGCGGCGGCGAACCTCTCGACCAGGGCGCGCTTCTCGGGAGCCCTGTAGCGCGACCAGGCGAACGACCAGTCCGTGGGGTCGGCCAGCCCCATGGCCCGGAAGTACTTCCTGGCCAGGTCGTCCCGGGCGGCCGCCTCGGCGTCCGGACCCTCGGGGCCGACCGCGCCCCCGGCCCGGGCCGGCTCGTACGGTGCTGGCTTGGCGGAGGGTCCGAGCAGCCGCTCCGGGAGGTCGAAATAGCGCCGACCGTTCTCGCGCCGACTGACGGCCAGGCGCCCGAAGTGCCAGAGCCATTCGAGGGCCTGCCTCACCACCCGTGTCCGGGCCTGGCCGTCAAGGTCCCACCAGCCGGAAAGGGTCTCCTCATCCTCGAAGTCCAGCGAGGACAGGGGCCCCTCCCTTTCGATGCGCCGGAGCACCCTCTCCATGACCGGCTCGAGGTGAGCCAGCTTCGGCCTCTCCGACCTCTCTATCTCCGCGAAGCGCACCCTGAAGAGAGGGTAGTCCTCGACCGGGACGATGTAGCGGTTCCGGGCCACGACCTCCACGAGCCGCCTCTCTCGGTAGAGGAGTGAGTCCAGGATCTCCGGCCGGTAGTCCCGGACGCGGGCCCCCAGGACGAGGTCGTGGTTGCGTGCCAGGACCTGCATCGGGTCGACCTGGACGTACTCGAGAGTCCTCACCGCGTCGACGGTGTGGTCAGGACCCGGCCAGCGGGGCCCCTCCCCCGGGAGACGCCCGAGACCCGTGCGGCGGATGAGGAACCGCCGGGCGGCCGCGCGGCTCACCACAACAGGCTTCTGTTCGGACATGGCGTCCTTCGGCCTCCCCGTCACCCGGCGAGGCTCTGCCAGATGGTGATGAGGAAGACGGCCGCCAGGTACGGACTCGACAGCTTGAAGAGGACCCAGGCCCTCTCGGGCGTCGGAGAACGCATGACGGCCAGGGCTTGGGCGACGACCGGCACCTGGAGAGCCAGGGTCAGGACGACCGCACAGGGGCTGAACCCCCCGACGAAGGCCAGGAGCGCCGCTGTCGCACAAAGGCCGAGGCTGGCCCATCCCACACATCTCGCCGCCTTGGGGACGCCGACCACGACCGGCAGCATCGGGACTCCGGCCCTCCGGTAGTCGGCCACATGGCGGATGGCCAGGCTCCATATGTGCAGCGGCGTCCAGGCCACGACCAACGCCGCGACGATGAAGGGGACCAGGCTGAACGCCGCGCCGGTCACGGCCGCGGCCCCGACCATGACCGGGGTCCCTCCGGCGGGTGACCCGAGGATGACGTTCCACGGGGTCCGCGGCTTGGTCAGCCCGTTGTAGATGACCGCGCTGTCCACCACCCCGAAGAGGAGCCACGCCACCGCCCACCGGTTCGTGTGGACGGCGGCCACCAGGCACGCCGCCGCCACGAGGACGAGCCCGAAGATGAGGGACTCGGCCGGACGGAGGCGGCCGGTCGGCACGGGGCGGTGCCGGGTCCGCTCCATGACCGCGTCCATGTCGCGGTCGATGTACCCCGTTATGGCGTTGGCCCCCATGCAGCCGAGAGCGACGGCGACCGTCGCCCACGCCAGCCTCAGGCCGACGCCCGGCGGCGCCGTCCCGCCGAGCGAGGCGAACCCGGCCGCCCCGCCGACGACCGCGCCCAGGCTGAGAAGGACCACCAACCGGAACTTCACGGCTTCCGCGTAAGCCACGAGCCGGCTCCACAGGTCCCGCGCCTGAAGGGCCGCTCCCCCCGCCGCCTTCCCGACCGCGACCTCGGCCGCGTCATCGACCCCGGTCGCGCCGTCCCCGAATCCCGTCACCGTCATCAACCCGAACCACCCTCCACGTGCCCCGTGTCCCCCGCTTCCTCAGGCCCGCCCCTGAGCGGGAAACCTGCTCCTCCGTCCCCCCACAGCCCCCATCAGAAGTCCCGGCGCTCGTAGAGGTCTGCGGCCGCCGCCACCGTCGCCCGCCAGGCCGCGACCCAGAGAAGGCCTATCAGGCCGAGCAGGCAGACCAGGGTCGGCCCCTCTGCGAGCCCCAGCCGGGTGTGAAGACCGTAGGCTGTCAGCCCCAGCCCGACGAGAAGAACCAGCTCGACCCCCATCATGATGACCGCATTGAGGTTGCTCTTCACCGCCTGCTGGGGGTTCGTCCAGGTGAGATACGGCCGGACGATATCCACGAGAAGCCCCAGGAGGAGGGCCAGGAGTGACGCGGCCAGTCCGGCCACGGTGGCCCCGACGAGAAGGAGGAGGGGGGGCCTGGCCACGATGATGAAAACGATGACGACCGGCGCCACGCTGAAGACCGCGGTCACGGCCAAGAACAGCATCTTCCCCTTGACCATCTCCTCCGGCAGGACCGGGACGACCTTCGAGATCCAGAACTGGCGGCCCTCGCGGGAGATGCTGGTGCAGGACGTCGTGTTGATGCCGGCCAGGAAGACCATGAGCGCGGCGAAGCCCAAGGCCGTGTAGAACCGGGTGGTCCCGGCCCCCTGGAGAAGACTGAGGAGCCTCGCCAGTTCAGGGTCTGACGAGGCCACGGCCGGGAAGAGAAGCATCGCCGGAACGATGAGGGAAGGCACAAAGCCGTTCATGACGTAGAGCGGGACCCGCATGAAGAGCCGCCACTCCCGCCGGAACACGGCCCCGACCACGCTCCCCTGCCTGACCAGCTCCATCGTCCGGGCCCGCGCCGCCTCGAGCTCAGCGGGCCCCAGGCGCCGCCTCGCAATCTCCTCGCCTCCGATGAGACCCCCGTAGAAGACCCTCCCCCCCAGGAAGAGCATGAGCCACCAGGCGCCCAGCGACACAGCCGCGAGCGCAGCCAGGGAGCCGAGCCTCGTCGCCGGGTCGGGAGAGGCGATGACGTTGGTTCCCCACACGGCCGGCGGGAAGCCGCGCCCGACCGCGTCGACAAGTCTCAGCTGGCCGGAGAGTATCCGCTGGAGGTAGGCCGGCAGCTCGCTCTCCGGCACGCTGAGGAGGGACATCTGGAAGAACAGGACGACCCCGATGACGATGACGCTGGCGACGACCATGAGCAGGTCGCGGTGGCGCCGGTTGATGAACCTCATCAGGGCGAGCGACAGGACCGAGGACAGGGCGAGCGGGACCACCGGGGCCAGGAGCGCGACGGCCGAGACGGACAGCCAGAAGAGGGGGCCGCCCGCGACCAGCCGGGCGTAGGCGACCGCCGTGGGGCCCAAGACCAGCAGGACCCACAGGTACTCGCTCACGAGGACCGTCCCGAACTTGGCCGCGACGATGGTCCCCGGTCGGATGGGGAGCGGCACCAGGATGTCGAGGTCGGTCGAGAAGTAAAGGACGGAGAGGACGAGGAAGAACCCCAGGAAGAACACCAGGGCCTGGGAGACCAGAAGCGCGAAGGTGAAAGCCACCTCGGGCTGGCCGAGCTGGGCCCCTGAGACGATGAAGGCCCTGGCCACGTGGTAGCCGAGCAGGGAGAAGGTGAAGACCAAAGACCCGACCGCGAGCAGGATGAGGAGCGGCTCCCAAAGCCGCTCCCGCCGCACGAGGTAGCGGTAGCGGCCCGCCGAGAGACCGAAGGTGTTGTTCAGGCTCACGCGGAAGACGGGCCAGAAGGCCGAGGTCGGGGCCTGCCGGCCGACGGGCGGGTCTGTGGTGCGCTCGGGAGAGGCCATCAGCGTCCTTCCGCCTCCTCTCCCTCAGCCGCCTCGGTCAGCTCGAGGAAGATGCGCTCGAGAGTGGTCTGGCCGCGGGCCTTGGCCCGGAGCTCCTCCATCGTCCCGTCCGCGACGAGCCGGCCGCGGTTGATGATGGCCACCCGGTCGCAGACCCGTTCGGCCACGTCCAGAACGTGGGTCGAGAAGAAGACGGCCTTCCCCTCGTCGCACCTCCGCCTCATGAGGTCCTTGAAGAGGATGGAGGATTTCGGGTCGAGGCCGGTCATGGGCTCGTCCAGGATGAGCAGGGCCGGGTCGGGAAGCACGGCGCCGATGACGGCGAGCTTCTGCTTCATGCCGTGGGAATAGGTCTGGATGAGGTCACGCAGGACATCCTGGAGACCGAACATCTCCAGGAGTTCTCCCAACCGGCGCCTCCGGAGGTCGGTGGGGATGCCGTAGACGTCGCCGATGAAGTTCAGGTACTCGAGCCCGGTAAGCTTCGGGTAGAGCTCCGGGTAGTCGGGCACGAAGCCGATAAGCCGCTTGGCCTCGAGCGGCTGCTTCAGGACGTCGACCCCGTCCACGGTGATGCTCCCGCTGTCAGGGCGCAGCAGGCCGACGACCATCTTGATGGTCGTCGTCTTGCCCGCCCCGTTGGGGCCGAGAAAGCCGAAGATCTGTCCTGCGGGGACCTCCAGGGTGAGGTCGTCGACAGCCTTGACCTCGCCCTTGCGGTAGCTCTTCGAGAGGTTCCTGATGGAAAGCATATCGTCCTCCCGTCGGGGTGTGCCGTGAAGTCGGGGCGGCCGCTGCGAGTCGGCGGTCGCACTGTCGCTTCTTCTTCGACAACACATCCCGCCCCTGCCAGGGCCCTACCCCGGCTTCTCCCCTCAGCCCCTGCTCCGCGCCGGTGCCGCCCCTGAGGACCGCACCGGCGGCAGGCGACAGGGGCGGGCGCGTCGGCCGACGAAGCCATACTCCACCCGCCTGCGGAGCACCGGCGCCCCTCCGCCGCACCCCCGGGACGCCGGAGGAAGACGCCGCGGGATGCGGGAGAAGGAGGTGCCCACCCCTGTTCGCCGGAGTCGACGGCTGCCCGGGCGGCTGGTGCCTTGTCGAGCTCGGCGAGGACTCGTTCAGGACGCTCGACGTCCTGCCGCACTTCCGGGACGTCGTCGAGAGGTGCCGCCGGGCCCGTCTGGTCTTCGTCGACATGCCCATCGGCCTCCCCGGAGGTGGGGGACCTCCCGAACGCTCCTGCGACCGCCTCGCCCGCCGGCGTCTGGGGCCCCGGGGTTCCACCATCTTCCCGGTCCCCGTCCGCGAGGCCGTGTACGCCCCCACCTACAAGGATGCCTGCGCCATCCAGGCCCGGGCGGCGGGGGGAAGGCGCCTCAGCCGACAGGTCTGGGCCCTCGTCCCGAAGATGCGGGAGGTCGACCGGACCCTGCAGGAGCTCGGCGGGAGAGCCCCCCTCCTCTTCGAGAGCCATCCGGAGCTCTGTTTCGCCGCCCTCAACGGAGGCCGGCCGCTGGACCGCTCCAAACGCCACGTCCTCGGCGTCCTTGACCGCGTCGCCCTCCTCGAGCCGCACCTGGGTGACGTCAGGACTATCCTTCACCGGACCCTTGACGACATCCCCACGACCGCCCTCTCCGGCCACGACGCCCTCGACGCCATGGTCCTGGCCGTCCACGCCCGCCTCGCCTCCCGGCACGGGATGGTCTCCCTGCCCGACCCGCCCGAGAGGGACGCCCTCGGCTTTCCCATGGGCATCGTTTTCGCCGTAGGGACGGACCCGCGGGACCCGGAGGGGCGGCGGGCAGGATTCGAGACGCCGAGCGTTAACAGAATGGTCTGAACAAACCCAGGCCTGCGAAAGCCGGGATTTCCGCAAGGGAGGAACCCCTATGCCCCACCCCTTCTTCACCGAAGAGCACGAGATACTGCGGAGGCACATCCGGAAGTTCGTCGAGTCCGAACTCCTGCCGCACGCCGAGGAGTGGGAGGAGGCCGGCGGGTTCCCCGACGAGGTCTTCCGCCGGATGGGGGAGCTCGGCCTTCTGGGTCTCCGCTACCCGGAGGAATACGGCGGTCAGGGCGGGGACTTCTTCGCGTCCATCGTGCTGGCCGAGGAGTTGTCGCGGTGCGGCTCAGGGGGCCTGCCGACGGCGGTGGCCGTCCACACCGAGATGGCCATGCCCCCCATCCTCCAGTTCGGCACCGACGAGCAGAAGGAGCGGTTCCTGGTCCCCGGCATCCGCGGGGAGAAGATCTACGCCCTGGCCATGACCGAACCTGACGCCGGCTCCGACCTCGCCGCCATCGAGACCCGTGGCGTCCGGGACGGGGACCACTGGGTCATCAACGGGAGCAAGGTCTACATCACCAACGGCTGCCGGGCGGACATGGTCGTCACGGCCGTGAGGACGGGGCCCGACAGGTGGGGCGGCATAACCCTTTTCCTCATCGAGAAGGGCACCCCGGGGTTCACCGTGGCCAAGAAGCTCGACAAGGTCGGGCTCTGGTGCTCCGACACGGCCGAGCTGGTCTTCGAGGACTGCCGTGTCCCCGCCTCGAACGTCCTCGGCGAGGTCGACCAGGGGTTCTACCATCTCATGTGGGAGCTCCAGGGCGAGAGGCTCATCGGTGCGGCCGGCGCGGTGGCCGCCGGTGAGAGGGCCCTCGAGCTCGCCCTGGACTACGTGAAGGAGCGGTCGGCCTTCGGGCGGCCCATCGGCAAGTTCCAGGCCATCCGGCACCGTCTGGCCGACATGGCCACCGAGCTCGAGGCGGCCCGGCAGCTCGTGTACGCCACGGCGTGGCGGCACCAGCGCGGAGAGGCCGTCCTCAAGGAAGTGTCCATGTGCAAGCTCCTGGCCTGCCAGGTAGCCTTCCGCATCGCCGACGAGGCCCTCCAGATGCACGGCGCCGCCGGGTACATGATGGAGTACCCGGTCCAGAGGGTCTGGCGCGACACCCGCGCCCTGCGCATCGCCGCGGGCACCGACGAAATCATGCGGGAAATCATCGCCAAACAGATGGGTCTCTAAATGAGCTTGAAATCGATGAGTCGTGCCGAGTTGACGACCACCAGCACCGAGGCCACGTTGTGGACGACGGCACTGGCAACGGGGGTCAGGTACCCCTGGCCGGCCAGCACCATACCCACTAGGTTGAGCAGTAGGGCGAAGACCAGGATGTTCTGCCAGATGATGCGGTAGGCCGCCCGGCTGAGCCGGAAAACTCCCGGGACCGCGGCCAGGTTATCCGCCATCAGGGCGATGTCCGCGGCCTCGATGGCCACGTCGGTGCCTGCCACCCCCATCGCGATTCCCACGTCGGCGGTGGCCAGGGCTGGAGCGTCGTTGACCCCGTCCCCGACCATGGCCACCCGATGGCCCTCCGCCCTCAACGCGGTGACCACGGCCGCCTTGTCCGCCGGCAAGATCTCGGCCCTGAAGTCGTCGACGCCGAGGCGGGAGGCTACGGTGCCGGCGGTGCGGGCGTTGTCGCCGGTGAGCATCATCACCCGCAGCCCGACCCGCTTCAGCTCGCGGATGAAGCCTGGAGCCTCCGCCCGGATGGTGTCCCCTACCGCCAGGCAGCCCATGGGCTTGCCGTCCAGGAGCACGACCAGGGAGGTGTAGCCCTGCCCCTCCCGGTCCTCCAACCACCGCCGCGCGGCCGCCACCCGACCCGGGTCGGACGCATCGGCCAGGGTCAGGGCACGCCGGTTCCCCACCACGATGGAGCGGCCGCCCTGAGTCGCCCGAACCCCCACTCCCGGCAGTTGCTCGAAAGCGGTGGGGGGAGGCACAGGAAGGCCGCGTCGGCTGGCATGGTCGACCACGGCGCGGGCGACAGGGTGCTCGGACCGGTGCTCGGCGACGGCCGCCGCGGCAAGAACTTCGCTCTCCGTCACCCCGTCGAGGGCGAAGACCTCCTCCACCCTCGGCCGGCCCAGGGTGAGAGTGCCTGTCTTGTCGAGGATGACAGCCGTGACCCTGGCGGCCTCCTCGATGGTCAAACCGCCCTTCACCAGGACTCCCTGACGGGCCGCACTGCCGATAGCCGCCACCACCGCCGTGGGGGTCGCCAGCACCAAGGCGCAGGGACACGCGACCACCAGGATGGAGA
>ENA-OSAF01000234-OSAF01000234.1-marine-sediment-metagenome-genome-assembly--contig:-NODE-234-length-20437-cov-22.402120_pt1 | contig 20437 bp, 10 predicted proteins | sample MGYA00237872_ERZ529318 | MGnify/ENA primary metagenome ERZ529318 (study PRJEB26369, sample SAMN03142813) | marine sediment metagenome | biome: marine; feature: borehole; material: sediment... | reverse complement strand
CGCGGCCCACGCCGCGGGACCCGTCCTGCCCATCGCTCTCGGTGCGGCCTTCCTGGGGATAGCCGCGGGTTACGTGCTCTACGGCACGAGGCTCCTGGACCGGGCGGCCTTCATCCGGGCCTTCCGCCCCGTCTACACGGTTCTGAAGAACAGGTACTACCTTGACGAGGTCTACGGGTTCCTCTTCGTGAGGCCGGCCGTGCGTCTGGCCGAGCTTTGCGGGGTGTTCGACCTGCGGGTCATCGACGGCGCCGTGAACGGCGTGGCCGCGGTCACGGTCGAGACCAGCCGGGCCGCCGGGGAGTTCGACAACGTCGTCATCGACGGCGCGGTGAACGGTGTCGCCCACGGGGCCGTGGCCGGAGGCCGCGGTCTGCGCCGGGTCCACACGGGTCAGGTGCAGGGCTACATGGTGGCCATCTTCGCCGGTGCGGTCGTGTCACTGGCCGCGCTGCTGTGGGTTCTGCTGTAGGAGTCAGCCGGGTGAGCTGTAGAAGTCAGCCGGGTGAACGGGAGGCAAGGATATGTCGGGCTTTCCTTACTTGACGCTGATGACCTTCGTGCCCTTGGCCGGCACCATCCTCATCCTGCTCCTCCCCAGGGACAGGGTCGAGACCATAAAGAGGGTGGCGGCCCTGTTCTCCCTGGTCCCTCTCGTTCTGGCCTTCGCCGTCTGGGCCCAGTGGGACCAGGCCCTTCCGCGGGCTTACGGGATGGTGCTCCTCGAGCACGCGGAGTGGATTCCGAGCCTGGGCATCTCCTACACCATGGGGACGGACGGTCTCAGCTTCCCGCTGGTCTTCCTGACGGCCCTGCTGACCTTCCTCGCCGTGGTGGCGTCCTGGCACATGATCTCCCACCGCCAGAAGGACTTCTTCGCCCTCCTCCTCCTTCTGGAGACGGGGATGATGGGCGTCTTCCTGGCCCTGGACTACGTTGTCTTCTACGTCTTCTGGGAACTGGTCCTCGTCCCCATGTACTTCCTCATCGGCATCTGGGGCGGACCCCGGCGCGAGTACGCCGCCATCAAGTTCTTCATATACACTCTTGTCGGCAGCGTGGTGATGCTGGTCGGCATCCTCGCCCTCTACTTCGGGACCGGGGCGGAGACGTTCAACATGATGGAGATCGCGGCCGCGGCCGAGAGCCGCATCCCCGCGAGGACACAGCTCTGGATCTTCCTCGCCCTCTACCTGGGCTTCGCCGTGAAGGTCCCGGTCTTCCCCTTCCACACCTGGCTCCCGGACGCCCACGTCGAGGCCCCGACGCCCATCAGCGTCGTTCTGGCCGCCATCCTCCTTAAGATGGGGACCTACGGCTTCCTCCGCATCAGCTACCCGACCCTTCCCGACGCCGCCAAGCACTTCGTGGTCATGTTCGCCGCCCTGGGCCTCGTCAACATCATCTACGGAGCCCTCACGGCCATGGCCCAGAAGGACCTCAAGAAGCTCGTGGCCTACTCGTCGATAAGCCACATGGGCTTCGTCCTTCTCGGTCTCGCGGCCGGGACGCCGCTGGCCGTCGCCGGGGCCATGTACATGAACATCTCCCACGGGCTCATCTCGGGGATGCTCTTCCTCATGGTCGGGGCTATCTACGACCGGACGCACACCCGGGAGATACCCGCGCTGAGAGGGCTCTACGTCACCGTCCCCGTCATAGCGACGGTCCTGGCCTTCACGGCCTTCGCCAACCTCGGCCTGCCGGGGCTGGCCGGGTTCATCGCCGAGTTCTTCGTCCTGGCCGGCACCTTCCCGGTCAGCGTCACGTGGGTGGCCATGGCGGTCGTCGGGATGCTCGTCGTGGCCGGCTTCAACCTCTGGATGATGCAGCGCATCCTCATGGGCGAGCCCAAGCAGGAGTACGCCGGGCTCCCCGACGCCAGGCCCATCGAACTCTTCACCTACGTGCCGGTCGTGGCCCTCATCCTCGTCCTCGGGGTGGCCCCGGGTGTCCTGATGCGCTTCCTCAACGGTCCGGCCCTGGAGATCGTCCAGCGGTTGGGAGGTATGTAGCTTGGAGTGGAACCTGGTCCTGCCGGAACTCATCGTCGCGGGCACCGGTCTCGGAGTCCTGCTCCTTGACCTGTTCCTGACCGGCGGGGGGCGGGGTCGGAGGGCCGTGGGCTACACCGGGTTGGCCGGCCTCGCCGCGGCCCTCGCGGCCGCCCTGCGTCTGATGCCGGCGGCGGGGCGGGGTGAGCTGGCCGGTCCGTTCTGGCAGGGCATGGTCGTCGGCGACCAGTTCGCGGTCTTGTTCAAGGTCCTGTTCCTCGCCGTGGGCCTGGTCGTGCTGATGCTGGCCGTCGACTTCGTCGAGCGGCGGAGGATTCCGGCCGGGGAGTTCACGGCCCTCGTCCTTTTCGCGGTCCTCGGCATGATGCTCATGGGCGGCTCACGCGACCTCATCGTCATCTACCTCGGCCTGGAGACAACGGCGGTGGCCTCTTACGTCCTGGCCGGCCTCCTGCGCGACGACGTCAGGTCGGGGGAGGCGGCCATCAAGTACTTCCTCACCGGGGCCCTCGCCTCGGCCGTCATCCTCTTCGGGATGTCGTTGGTGTTCGGCGGCCTCGGGAGCACGAGCCTCCCGAACGCGTCGGCCCTGGCCGAGGGCTTTGCCGGGGCCGGCCCGTCGGCTGCGACGGCGGTGGCGAGTCCGCTCCTCCTTGCCGTGGGGCTGGTGCTCCTGGTGGCCGGGTTCGGCTTCAAGGTGGCCGTGGTGCCCTTCCACTTCTGGGCCCCGGACGCCTACGAGGGCGCGCCGACACCGGTGACGGCCTTCTTCTCCGTCGGTCCCAAGGCGGCGGCCTTCGCGGTCATGCTCCGCGTCTTCGGTCCCTTCCTCACCATGGTCCCGGTGACCGGGGTCGAGGGCAAGGCCTTCGCGCTCCTGCCGTCTCTCTTCGCCGTCCTGGCCGTTCTGACCATGACCGTCGGCAACCTCGTGGCCCTGGTCCAGAGGAACATCAAGAGGATGCTGGCCTACTCGTCCGTCGCCCACGCCGGCTACATCCTCGTCGGCCTGGCCGTGGCGACGCCGCGCGGGCTCGCGGCGGTGGTCTACTATCTCCTGGCCTACGCGGCCATGAACCTCGGGGCCTTCGCCGTGGTCATCTGGCTCAACAACCGCGGCACCGGGGACGAGGTGGATGACTACGTCGGCCTCTCACAGCGGGCCCCGCTGGCGGCCGCCGCGCTCCTGGCGGCCTTCGTCTCCCTCATCGGCATCCCCCCGACGGCGGGCTTCTTCGGCAAGTTCTACCTCTTCATGGCCGCCGTCGAGGCGAACATGGCCTGGCTGGCCGTTCTGATGGTCGTCAACACGGCGATATCTGTCGGCTACTACTACGCCGTCGTGAGAAACATGTATCTTCAGCCGGAGGCCGAGCGCGGGGCCCGGGCGGCGGGGCAGCTGCCGGCCACGCCTCTGGTCGGGACGGCCCTCGGCGCGACCGTTGTCGCCGTGCTGGCGTTGGGTCTACTGTTCGAGCCTCTGGCGCGGCTGGCCGGTCTGGCGTGCGGGGGGCTGTAGCCGGGCCGAGCCCAGGCGCCCGGGCGGGTCTTTCGGGGCGCTGACCCCGGCAGATTGACACCTGGCGTGGTATACTCTGGTGCGGCGCGGTCCTGTCCGCGCCGTAGACTTTCGGGGTTCGGGGTCCCCGGGTAAGACAAGGAGTCTCTAGCGTGTCCGGTCACCTTGTGCAACTGCTCCTGCTCCTGTCCCTCATCGTCGCCTCATCGAAGGTCGGGGCTTCCCTCGCCTCGAGGATAAGGCAGCCGGCCGTCTTCGGGGAACTGATGGTCGGGCTCATCCTCGGCCCGTCGCTGCTCGACATCTTCGGGTGGGAGGTCTTCCACGACCCGACCCTCGAGGTCATCATCCGCGACCTGGCCGAGATCGGCGTCATCATGCTCATGTTCATCGCCGGCCTGGAGACGGACCTCGCCAAGATGCGCAAGGTGGGGCTGGCCGCGGCGGGTGGCGCCGTGGGCGGGGTCATCTTCCCGTTCGCCGCCGGTGCCGGGCTGGGTCTCGCCTTCGGCTACGGCCTCTTCGAGAGCCTGTTCATGGGGACGGTCCTCACGGCCACCAGTGTAAGCATCTCGGCCCAGACCCTCATGGAACTCGGGCACCTGCGTTCCAAGGAAGGGACGACCATCCTCGGCGCGGCCATCATCGACGACGTCCTGGGCATCATCGCCCTCTCCGTCATGGTCGCCATCACTGCCTCCGGTACGCCGGGCGCCCCGCGGAGCATCCCGGTCATCATCGCCAACATGTTCCTGTTCTTCGTTCTCTCCATCACTTTGGGGTCGCTCCTGCTCGAGGGCATCGTCTCGTTCGTCGAGAAGCGGGTGCGGGCCAGCGAGGCCCTCTTCGCCGCCGCGCTCGTGATCATCTTCGTCTACTCCTACGCCGCCCAGGCCCTCGGGCGGGTCGCCACCATCACCGGGGCCTACATCGCCGGCGTCCTCTTCAGCCGGACGAGCGTCCACAGGTCGATAGAGCGGCAGGTCGGAGCCTTGACCTACGGGTTCCTGGCGCCGATCTTCTTCGTCAGCATCGGGCTCGAGGCCGACGTCCACCTTCTGAGCCCCTCGGACGTCCTCTTCGCCGTTGTCATCACCGCGGCCGCCATCCTCACCAAGCAGTTCGGCTCGGCCCTGGGAACCCTCGCGGCGAGGTTCAGCTGGCGGGAGTCGATAAGGGTCGGCACAGGGATGGTCTCCCGGGGCGAGGTGGCGCTCATCGTCGCCTCCATCGGCTTCGGGGCGGGAATCATCGAGGAGGACGTCCTGGCGGTCATGATCATCATGACCCTTGTGACGACCATCGCCACGCCGGTCATGCTCCGCTATGTCTTCCGCGGTGCGGCCAGGGCGGAGGACGCCGACGCGGAGGAGCGGGAGAGGGTGCGCCCGGAGATTGCCGTCCTGGAGGCGTCAGCCGAGGACCTGGACGGCGGGCGGGTGTCGACCGGCCGCCCGGAAGAGCGCCCGGAGGGAGACGGTTCGGACTGACGGGTCCCCCGCCGCACCGCTCCCGGCGGCGGCACCGGGAGGACGGCCTCGCTGCCGGCCGCCTCGCCGCTTGACCGCGCCTCCTTTCTCCGCTACCCGGTCGGCCCGAGGCAGGACGATGTCCTGTTCTGTCAAAACTCTAAGGAGATATTTTGTGAGTCGAAAGGAGTGCGCTGCGTGGCGACCATAGCCATCAAGGGCGGCAAGGTCCTCACCATCACCCAGGGCACCATCGAAGGCGGCACGGTCCTCATCGAGGACGGCAGGATCAAGGCTGTGGGGAAGGACATCGAGGTTCCCGCGGAGGCCGAGGTCATCGATGCGGCCGGCAAGTGGGTCATGCCCGGCCTCATCGACGCCCACAGCCACATGGGCGTCTTCGGTGAGCCGGCGACCGAGATGACCATCGACGGGAACGAGATGACCGACCCCGTCACCCCGCACCTCAGGGCCGTCGACGCCATAAACCCGGCCGACCCGGCCTTCAAGGACACCCTATCGGCCGGAGTGACGGCGGCCTGGACCGGCCCCGGCAGCGGCAACGTCGTGGGCGGGACGGGCGTCGTCGTCAAGCTCCTCCCGGGCAGGGCCGTCGAGGACATGGTCGTACCGGGGTCGGAGTCGATGAAGATGGCCCTCGGCGAGAACCCCAAGAGGGTCTACGGGTCGCAGAAGAAGTTCCCCATGACCCGCATGGGCAACGCGGCGGCGCTCCGCGACGCCCTCGTCAAGGCCCGGACCTACATGGAGAAGTTCCGCCGGGCCGAGGAGGAAGCCGAGAGGGAGTCCAAGGACAAGGGCACCAAGGTCGAGCCGAAGTACCCGGACCGCGACCTCAAGATGGAGATGCTGGCCAAGTGCCTCCGACGCGAGCTCCGGTGCCGCATCCACGCCCACCGGGCCGACGACATCCTGACGGCCCTGCGCATCGCCGAGGAGTTCGACCTCGATATCGCCATCGAGCATGCGACCGAGGGGTGGAAGATCGCCGACATCCTGGCGGAGAAGAAGATACCCTGCACCGTCGGGCCCAACGACCTCTACCGGGCCAAGCTCGAGCTCGAGGACTTCACCCTGGCCAACGCCGGTATCCTGGCCAAGGCCGGGGTGAAGATAGCCATCCAGGTCGACGGGGTCTCCAACACCCGCTGGCTCCCGGTGCACGCCGGAGTCTTGGTCCGCTTCGGTCTGCCGGAGGAGGAGGCCCTGAAGGCCGTCACCATCAACGCGGCCGAGATCATCGGGGTCGCCGACCGCATGGGGAGCCTGGAGCCCGGGAAGGACGCCGACATCGCCATCTTCGACGGCCACCCCTTCTGCACGTTCACCCGCTGCGAAAAGGTCTTCATAAACGGTGAGGAGGTCTTCGACGCCCGGAAGGCCGACATGCCCGAGCCCGGCCGCAGGGGCTGCCAGGCCTGACCAGCGGCAGGACCGCCCGGTGGAGGAGAGCTGGATGTGGCCAAGGACGTGATCAGAGTCAAGGCCCTGGGCCTTCTGGCGGCCCGCCTCCCGGGGGGCTCGCCCACGGTCGTGGACTGCCCTGAGGAGGGCCGTCTCACGGCCGATGAGCTCAGGAAGACCCTGGGCATACCCGACGACGAGGTCTTCATCGTCATCGTCAACGGCAGGCGGGTGGCGGCCGACCACCCGCTCGCTCCGGGGGACGAAGTGACCTTCGTCCCGCCGGTCGCCGGCGGCTGAAAAGGGGTGGGACGGTGCCCGGTTTCACAGGCAAGATACTGCGCGTCGACCTCAGCCGCGGGGAGGTCTCGGCGGAGAGGCCGCCCGAGTCGTTCTACAGGCGGTATTTCGGAGGCCGGGCCCTGGCGGCATACTACCTCCTGCGTGAGGTCCGGCCGGGGACAAGGCCCCTCGACCCCGGGAACCTCCTCATCCTTGCTCCGGGTGTCCTGGCCGGCGCCCGGGTGGCCGGCGGTTCCCGCACCGGGGTGGCCTGCCTGTCACCGCTGACAGGGGGCTTCGGGAGCGTCGAGGGCGGCGGGTTCTGGGGGGCCGAGCTCAAGCGTGCAGGGTGGGACGCGGTCATCGTGACGGGCCGCGCCGACCGCCCGACCTGGGTTCACATCTCCGACGACAGGGTGGAGCTCAAGGACGCCTCGGGCTTCAGGAGCAGGACGACGGCCGAGGTGGAGGCGGCCATAAAGGCCGAGCTGGGCGACGGGCGCGTGCGGGTGGCCCAGTGCGGTCCCGCGGCCGAGCGCGGGGTCGTCTACGCGAACGTGGTGTTCGACCTCACCCACTTCGCCGGCCGGTGCGGGTGTGGTCTCGTGATGGCCTCGAAGAACCTCCGGGCCGTGGCCGTGAGGGGGACGGGGACCCCGGAGGTGGCCGACTCCGGGCGGCTCAGGGAGCTGGCGAGGTGGATGGCGACGACGGGCCTCGAGAAGAACAGGGCCTTCCACGAGAACGGGACGCCGGGGGTCGTGGCGCCTCTCGACGCCCAGGGGGGCCTGCCGACGCGGAACTTCCGCGAGGGCAGTTTCGAGGGGGCCGACAGGATAGGGGCCGAGGCCCTGAACAGCACCCTTCTCATCGGCACCGACACGTGCCACGCCTGTCCCATCGCGTGCAAGAGGGTGGTGAGGGCGGAGAGCCCCTGGCCCGTCGACCCGACCTACGGGGGTCCGGAGTACGAGACCATCGGGGCTCTGGGGTCGCTGTGCGGGGTCTCGGACCTTCACGCCATCTGCAAGGGCAACGAGCTCTGCGCGGCCCACGCGATGGACACCATCTCGACCGGGGTCTCGGTGGCCTTCGCCATGGAGTGCTTCGAGGAGGGGCTCCTCACCCCGGAGCACACGGACGGGCTGGAGCTCAGGTTCGGGAGCGCGGAGGCCATGGTGGCTGCCGTCGAGAGGATCGCCCGCCGCGAGGGCCGGCTCGGTGAGCTCCTGGCGGGCGGGGTGGCCCGGGCGGCCGAGAGGCTCGGCGGCCGGGCGCGCGAGCTGGCCATGCACGTCAAGGGCCAGGAGGTCCCGATGCACGAGCCCAGGCTGAAGGCGGGGCTGGGGCTCGGCTACGAGGTCTCTCCGACCGGGGCCGACCACTGCCACAACATCCACGACACCATCTACACCAAGAGCGTGAAGAGCGTCATGCCCCTCGGCATCCTGGAGCCGCTCCCGGCCGACGACCTCAGCCCGGCCAAGGTCAGGCTTTTCCACTACAAGGTGAGCTGGCAGCACTTCCTGGACAGCGCGGTCATGTGCTACTTCACCCCCTGGGACATGCTGCAGGTGGTGGACATGGTCCGGGCGGTGACCGGCTGGAACGCCAGTCTGTGGGAGCTCGTGAAGGTCGGGGAGAGGGCGGCCGTCCTGGCGCGCCTCTTCAACCTTGCGCGGGGGATTGACGCCTCGCAGGACCGCCTGCCGGAGAGGTTCTTCCAGGCGTTCGGGGGAGGCCCCCTGGAGGGCGTGGCCGTGGACCGTGAGGTTCTGGAGAGGGCCAGGCGGCTCTACTACGCCATGGCCGGCTGGGACGAAGGGGGCGTGCCCACCCCGGCCAAACTCCACGAACTCGACCTCGGCTGGGCGGCGCGGGACTGACGCTCCGGCCGCGCGGCGGAACCCTGCCGGAGAGTCCGGCCGGCAGAGGCGGAGGAGGATTTGGAGTGTTGAAGAGCGTACCCGAGCGGATTCTCATGGGACCGGGGCCTTCCGGGGTCCACCCGCGGGTCAGGCAGGCCATGGCCCTGCCTGTCCTCGGCCACCTGGACCCCGATTTCCTGGCCGTCATGGACGATGTCACCCGGAACCTTCGTCTTGTGTTCGAGACGTCCAACCGCCTGACCCTGCCGATGTCCGGGACGGGGAGCGCGGGGATGGAGACGGCCCTCGTCAACTTCCTGGAGCCGGGCGAGGTGGCGGTTGTCTGCGTCAACGGGCTGTTCGGCGAGCGCATGGCCGACATCGCCGGCCGCCTCGGGGCCGAGGTCGTCCTCGTCGAAGCTCCCTGGGGCGAGGCCGTCGACCCGGCCGACGTCGAGGCCGCCGTGAAGGGCCGGAAGGTCAAGCTCGTGGCCGTGGTGCACGCGGAGACCTCCACCGGGGTCCTTCAACCGCTGGAGGGGATAGTGAGGGTCGCCCACGAGGCCGGCGCCCTCGTCGTGGTCGACGCCGTGACCTCGCTGGGCGGAGTGCCCGTGAGGGTCGACGAGAGGGACATAGACGTCTGCTATTCGGGCACCCAGAAATGCCTGAGCTGCCCTCCGGGTCTGGCCCCGCTGACGGTGGGCCCCCGCGGCGAAGAGGCGCTCGACAAGAGGAAGGCCAGGGTCTCAAGCTGGTATCTCGACCTCACCATGATCAGGCGCTACTGGGGGCGGGAGCGGTTCTACCACCACACCGCCCCGGTCAGCATGATGTACGCCCTCGCCGAGGCCCTCCGCCTGGTGGTCGAAGAGGGCCTCGAGGCCAGGTACCGGAGGCACGAGACGGCCTCGGCGGCCCTGCAGGCGGGCCTCGAGGCCATGGGCCTGCGTCTCTTCGTCAGGAAGGACCTGAGACTCGCCCCGCTCGTGGCGGTCGAGGTCCCGCCGGGGGTCGACGACACGCGCCTGCGCCGCGAGCTCCTCACCGACTACGGCATCGAGGTCGGCGGCGGCCTCGGACGGCTCAAGGGGCGCATCGTCCGCATCGGCGTGATGGGGCATTCGGCCCGGAAGAGGAACGTGATGCTCCTCCTCGCGGCCATGGAGGACTGTCTGGACCGCCAGGGCTTCCCGGTCCCGTTCGGGGAGGCCGAGCAGGCGGCCCTGTCGGTCTACCGGGCTGGCGGAGCGTCAGGGGAGGAGTAGAGGGGAAGCGACCGGACCGGCCGCCCCAGGTCCGGTGGCCGCCCTCAGCGGAGACGGAGAGGGCGGAGGACATGCGGCACCGACTGACCGGTATCTTCGCTCCTATCGCCACGCCCTTCGACGACGAGGAGCGGATAGCCTACGCCGCGCTCAGGCGGAACCTCGAGAAATGGGCCCGGACCAAGCTCACCGGGCTCGTGGTGCTGGGGAGCAACGGCGAGTTCGTCCATCTCGACCCGTCCGAGAAGGAGCGGATGGTCGCCTTCGTCAGGGAGCACTTCCCGGCCGACCGTCCGGTCATCGCCGGCACGGGCGCGGAGTCCACCCGCGAGTGCATCCGGCTCACGAAGAGAGCCGCCGAGTCGGGCGCCGACGCCGCCCTGGTCCTGCACCCGTCGTACTACAAGAGCGCCATGACGAGCCCGGTCCTGGAGAGGTACTTCCTCGACGTCGCGGAAGCCTCGCCGATTCCGGTGATGCTCTACAACATGCCGCGCAACACGGGCCTTGACCTGGCACCCGAGCTGGTCGTACGCCTCGCGGCCCACCCCAACATCGTCGGCATCAAGGACAGCGGAGGGAACATAGCCGCGATTTCCGAGGTGATCGCCGGCACGCCGGATGACTTCGCCGTCTTCGCGGGGTCAGGCGGCTTCCTACTGGTGACGACCCTGATGGGAGGAGTGGGAGGGACCCTGGCCGTGGCCAACATCCTCCCGGACGAATGCGCCGACCTGTTCTCCCTTGCTCGTCAGGGCCGGCTCGAACAGGCGCGTGAACTGCAGGTGAGGCTTCTTCCCGTCAACGCCGCCGTGACCAGCCGCTGGGGGGTGGCCGGGCTCAAGGCGGCCCTGGACATGGTGGGCTTCTACGGCGGTCCCCCTAGGCGTCCCCTGCCGCCGCTCGGCGACGAGGCCAGGGCGGAGCTCAGGTCAGTCCTCGAGACGGCTGGGGTGAGGGTGCTCCGGCCGCCTGCCCGCGCCCCTGGCGGCCGCCCGTATCGGCCCCCACGGCCTCGGAGAACCTAGTCCTCTGCCGGGGTCCTGTCGGGGGCCGTCAGGCCTCCTTGCCGTGTCCGGCCGGGTCCCAGGCCCCGCCGGGTGCCCCGAGACCGAGCCGACGGAGGGTTCGACGGTGTCCAAGAAGGGTCCGCGGAGCGACGCCTTCCTGGCCCTGACCGCTAGCCTGAGCGAAGAGGTCATCGAGCGGTACATCGATATCGCCCGCGAGGTCCGGGACAAGGAACTCGCCCGCCGACGCGAGGCCGAGCGGCGCAAGGCTGCCGAACGGCGGGCCAGGATAGCCCTTCTCAAGTCGCTGGGGCTCCTTCCGCCGGGGTGGGGGAAGAAGAAGAAAGGCAAGAAAGGGAAGAAGGCCAGGGTGTCCGGGACGACGGGGGAGGCCCGGGGCCGTGGGGGAGCCGCCGGCCGCAAGGAGGCCTCCAGCCGCGAAGATGCCCCGGGGTCCGCCCCTCATGAGCTTGAGCCGGGCGCTCTTCCCCCGAAGGCGAACCCCGGTCAAGGCAAGAAACCCAAACCCATCACCCGCGAGGACATCCTGAAGCTCGCCATCGCCGACGAACTCGGCTACCTCGAGACGGTCAGACAGGACGGGTGGGGTGGCCTCACCTCCGCGCAGAGCGGCCGCGTGGGGGGGACGATGACCCGACGCATGAAGCGCCTAAAGAAGGGTCTGCCGCCCGTCTAGTCCCATTCCCCGGCCGGGCGGGAGCCGCGGACTATCTCGCCCTGGCCGCCTGCACGAAGTAGGCGGCGACCGTGGCGAAGATGAGGGCGACGAAGGCGAGGACCTCCGCCTCTCCGAGACCCTCGGCCCTCCCGAGGGCGACCCGAATCATCTGCCACTCGATGTAGGCGAAAACCCCTACCACCTCTGTCCGGAGGGCCGTCACGAGCGTGCGGGCCAGGAGGTACTGGCGCTTCGCGTTGGCCTCGGTGATGGGGAAGGGGTAGTTGTAGAGGTGGGGGATGCGACGCAGGAGGCTGAGGCCCACGTGGACCGCCAGGGCGACGCCGCCCAAGAGCAGTAGCACGCTCTTGCTTCCCCACGCGACGGGCGTTCCGGAGGGGCCGAAATCCACCGGGACCTCCTGCGGAAGAGCCGGCCAGGACACGTAGAGCACCCAGGCCATGACGCCGAGCGCCAGGACCCCCACGGAGTCCAGGACCGCCTCGAGTCTCGTCCGGGGGAGGCGCAGGACCGGCCTCATGTAGAGCCCACCTTCATGTAGAGTCCACCTCTGAGTCCACCCCCGCCCTGCCTTGTTGGCCACACTCCCGGCGTCTCCTGCCACGGCGGGCGAGCGCTTTCGGACGAGGGTACGCCCGCACCGCCGGCAACGCAGGTGCGGGGCTGGCGACGCAGTCGCGGCGGCCGCGAACGTAGCCAGGGCAACCGCCAACGCAGAGAGCAGGCCGGATACCTCCTGAGTATGATGTAGGGCCACGGCGCGTGCAGCGCCGGGCGACACGGCGCACAGACGCCGGGCGGCACGGCGCACAGGCGCTGGACGGGGGGCGCGGAGGTATGAGCACTTCACCAAGAGGCGCGGCTTCGGCGATTGTTCCTCAGCCTTGGCCGGCCGATACCGAGTGGGTCCCGTTGATCGATACGCTCTGGAACCCGCTGCGGGCGATTTCGCGGAACGTCAAGCCGGACTATGTGGACATAACTTCCGGGGGCCGCAGGCGCCGGATAGGACCGTTCGACTCGGGCTTCCTCTTCTACCGACCTTCTACCGGCACTCTCTACTACCGCGTGCTCCTCTCGGACACGCCTCTCCGGCACGACAAGTTCCGCAAGGCCCAGTGGGGCGCCCTCATCGACACCGACGGCGACGGCTTCGCCGACTGGGGCGCCCTGGTCACCGGCATCCCGAAGGATCCGGCTGTAAGGGTGATGTACAGCCGGGTGGGCAGCCTGAACAACATCCTCGACGTGGAGGTCTGGTCGGGGTCCGCCGACCCCGAGGACGGCTTCGCCCGCGTGGTCGAGGGTCCCGAGACGCCGGAAGGGCGCGAGACCTACTACCTCGACTGGCAGACCCAGCTCGCCGTCTACCGGAGCACCGATCCGGACGCCCCTCCTCCTCTCACGGAGAAGAGCTGCGTCCGCTTCTTCTACGCCACCGGGACCTCGGCCGTGTTCTTCAACAAGGATTACATCGTGGGCGACGAGATCGACTTCGCGCGGGTCAACCCGATATGCATCGACGGCCTGCCCGACGGCCGCCTCGGCCGGCTCTACGACACCCGCGACCCCGACCCGCCCAGCGACCAGGGGGAGTGGGCCCCGGGCGAGACGGTTCTCGTGGAGGGCAGCGGCTGGCCCGTGACCGCCGCCTCCCTGCGGGTGCGCATCCTCGACCCGTCCCTGAGCGAGGTCTTCCGGGGCACGGTCCCGCTGGTTTCGGGAGTGGTGCCCCCCTCGCCGACCTGGACCGTCCCGGCCGGGACCGCTCCGGGCCTCTTCACCATCCAGGCGGCCGACCCGACCGACCCGTCGCCCGAGCCCGACTGGCTGACCTACGACCGCTTCACCGTGCCCCGCGTGGCGCCGGAGGTCACCCTGATATCTCCCGACGGGGGCGAGCTCTGGAAGGGCACCCAGACCATCACCTGGTCGGCCTCGAGCCCCCAGGGGTTTCCCCTGACCTACAGCCTGTCGTACTCCGCTGACGGGGGGACGACGTTCCTGCCCCTGGCGAGCGGCCTCACCGCCACCTCCTACACCTGGGACACGACGCTCTTCCCGTCTTCGGACCGGTACCTCATCCGGGTGACGGCGAGCGACGGGGTGAAGATAGCCAGCGCCACCTCCCGGGCGGTGTTCACGGTGGACAACGTGCCCCCGACCGTGACCATCACCCAGCCGGCCGCGGGTGACACCGTGTCGGGTCTGGTCACCATCAAGGCCACCGCAACCGACAACATAGAGGTCGCCAGCGTGCGGCTCTACGCCGGCGTGGTCCTCTTGGCCACACTCACCACACCTCCCTACGAGGTGGTCTGGGACACCACCGTCGAGGCCAACGCCCCGGTGACCCTCAAGGCGGTGGCCACCGATCTGGTGGGCCTCACGGCCGAGTCCACGGTGGGGGTCACGGTGAGGAACACCGGGGTCGTCTCGGGACGGATCACCGACAGCGTGAGCGGCCTGCCCCTCTCCGGGGCGACCGTCACCCTCCTCTCGGGACCGCTCCTCCCGGTGGCCTCGACCACGACCGACGCCGGCGGCCTCTACTCGTTCACCGACGTTCCGACAGGGTCGTACCTCGTCCGCGCCTCGGCCGCCGGCTACGGCACGGAAACGGTGGGCGCCGTGGTGGAGGCGGGCCTGACGGCGACGGTGGATATCGCCCTCGACCCGCGGCCCGGGGCCGTCACCGGGACCGTCACCGCCGCCGACACGGGCCTGCCGCTCGCCGGGGCCACGGTCAGGGCCCTCCACGAGGGTCTGCTGGCGGCCGAGACCGTCACGGACGCCGCCGGGCGCTACCTGCTCGACGGCCTGGCCGCCGGCGGGTACGTGGTCACGGCTTCGCATCCCAGCTACCAGTCGGCATCGGTCGGGGCCACGGTGGACCCCGGCGAGACGGTGACCGTGGACTTCACCCTCGCGCCCAATCCGGCCACCATCCAGGGCACGGTCACGGAGTCCACGGCCGGTCAGCCCCTGGACAGCGCCACGGTCAGCCTGTTCGACAACTCCGGCCTCCTGCTGGACCAGGCGGTGACCGGCGCGGACGGCCGCTACACCTTCACCGGGGTGGAGCCCGGGAGCTACACGCTTGTCGCGGGCGCCCCCGGCCACGGCTCGCAAAGCAAGGGCGCCTCGCCCGGGGCCGGCGAGACTGTGACGGTGGACTTCACCCTCGAGCCTCTCCCCGGACGCCTCCGGGGTCAGGTGACCGACGCCGCCACGGGGCTTCCGATTGTGGATGTCACGGTTACGGCGATGGACGCCGGCGGTGTGACGGCCGGCCAGGCCGTCACCGACCCGGACGGGCGCTACCTCATCGAGGGGCTCAGTCCGGGCTCGTATAACGTTGTGTTCACGCACACCGACTACCAGGAGCGGACTCTGGGGGCCATCATCGGACCCGGCGAGACCGTGACGCTCGACGCGGCTCTCACGCCTCAGCCCGCCGCCGTCTCGGGCACCGTCACCTCGGCGGCCACCGGCCTGCCGCTGGCCGGCGCCGAGGTCGTGGTCGTCAACGAGGCCGGCACCCGCGTGGCCACTGCCGTCACCGATACCGCGGGACACTACCGCGTGGACGGGCTGGCGCCGGGCTTCTACACGCTGACCTTCCAGGCTACGGACTTCCAGTCGGCGCACGCGGGGGTGACGCTCGGCCCCGGCCAGGAGGTCGTCGTGAACCGGGCCCTCCAGCCGAGCCCCGGGGCCCTGCGCGGGACCGTGACCGACGCCCGGACGGGCGAGCCGCTCGCTGGGGCCGCCGCCGTCCTCCGGACCTCCGGCGGCATCTTCGTGGCTTCCGCGCATACCGACGACCAGGGCGTCTTCCTCATCCCCGACCTGGCTCCGAGCCCCGACTACCGGCTCGTCGTCACGAAGACGGACTACTCGAGCCGCAGCCTCACCGTCGAGATCACGGCCGGCCAGACCACGACCGTGGCCGTGGCTCTTGAGCCCCTACCCGCCAGTGTGAGCGGCACGGTGACCTGGGCGGCGACGGGCTCGCCGCTGGAAGGGGTCTCGGTGCGGGTGCTGGACCCCGGCGGCGTGACGGTCGGACTGGCCGTCACGGGGCCCGACGGCCGCTATCTCATCAGCGGCCTGGCTCCCGGCTCCTACACGCTCGTCTTCCGGCTCGACGGGTTCCAGGAGAGGGAGGTCGGCCTCACCCTCGCTCCGGCCGAGGCGGCCGTCGTGAACCTGGCCCTCGTGGCCGATCCCGGGACGATCCGCGGGCAGGTGACCGACGCCGTCACCGGGCAACCCCTCGAAGCGGTCCAGGTGGAGGTCTTCGATGACGCCGGCACGCTCGACGTGACCGTCCTGACCGGACCCGACGGGACCTACGCGGCCGGCGGCCTGCGCCCCGGCTCCTACACACTGACCTTCAGCCTGGCCGGCTACGGAACGGTCCAGGCCGGCGCCCTGGTCGGTCCGGGGGAGACCACGGAGGTCAACGCCCGGCTCACGCCGCTCTCCGGAACCGTCCGGTTCACCGTCACGGACGCCGACACCGGCGCCCCCATCGAGGGGGCCGAGGTGACCGTGAAGAGCGCCGCGGGCCTGACCATCGAGATCCTCGTGACCGCCGCGGACGGCACGGCGGTGACAGAACTCGCGCCCGGACAGTACAGCGCCGTCGTGAGGGCCTCCGGCTACTCCCAGTTCACCATCGGCTTCTCGGTGACCGCCGATGTGACCACGCCGGTCAACGTCGAGCTTCGTCTCCTCTCCGGCGTGGTGACCGGCACCGTCATCGACGCCTCGACCCTCCAGCCCATCGCGGGCGCCCGCGTGAAGTTCGTGGACTCGTACGGCGTCGAGGTGGCCGCGGCGCTCACCGACATCGAGGGCCGCTTCTCCTCCGGGTCCCTGAGCCCCGACAGCTACGTCGTCACAGCCGCGGCCGACCTCTACAGTGATGAGGTCCTGTCGGTCACGCTGGGGCCCGGCGAGGTCCAGGACATCCAGTTCCGGCTCACGCCCCTGCCCGGGAAAGTGTCCGGCGTGGTGCGGGACGCCGTCACCGGGGCCCCCATCGAGGGCGCCACCGTCACGGCCTTGCAGAACTCGGTCATCGACGTCGGCACCCGCCTCACGGACCCCGCCGGGCGGTACGAGTTCTCGACCCTTGTCGCCAGCGGCTATCGCCTCGTCTTCCGGGCCGCCGGCTACCAGAGCCGCATGATCGACTTCACCATCGAGTATCCCGGGCAGGCGGTGGTGGTCGACGCCGACCTCGCGCTCCTGCCCGCGACGATCACCGGTGTCATCACGGCCGCCGAGACCGGGCTTCCCGTACCGGGGGCCACCGTCCTCGTCTCGCTCCCGGGAGGCGACCCCGTCCTCGTCGCGGCTGCCGACCAGGCGGGGCGCTACACCGCGTCAGACCTCGAGCCGCGGACCTACGTCGTCACCGCCTCCGCGGAGGGCTTCGCCCGGAAGGCCGAGGAGGCGTCTCCCGGACCCGGCGAGACCGTGCAGCTCGACTTCTCCCTGGACACCGCCGCCGGGGGGGTCCAGGGCCGGGCCACGGACGAAATCACCGGGGACCCGGTCGCGGGGATACCGGTGATGGTCCTCACGACGGCCGGGGAGACCCTGGCCGTGACGGTGACGGGGTCCGACGGGACCTACCGTGTCACGGGCCTGCCGGTCGGCGACGTCACCATCTTCTTCCCCGCCACGGGGGCCTACCTCAGCGCCGTGGTCGGGGCGACCATCGTCGCCGAAGAGATCACCCGGGCCGACGTCGTGCTCCGGCGGAACCCCGGACCGCACCCGTGGCCGAGTGACGACGAGTGGGTGCCGCTCAGCCTGGCGACCTGTGACCCCATCCGGTCCATCTCCCGGAACGTCACGCCCCTGTATCTTGATATAACATCCGGCGGCCTCGTCGACCAGACCGGGCCGTACGACTCCGCCTTCCTCTTCTACCGGCCGTCGATCCGCACGCTCTACTTCCGGGTCCTCCTCTCGGCCCTCCCGCTTGTCCCCGGGGGATACCAGCCCGCCCGGTGGGGGGCCCTCATCGACACCGACGGCGACGGTTTCGCCGACTGGGGCGCTCTCATCACCGGGCTCCCGCCGGCGGCCCCGGCCGTCAAGGTGATGTACAGCCGGGCCGGCAGCCGGAACAACGTCCTCGACGTGGAGGTCTGGTCGGAGCCCGCCGACCCCGTGGCCGGCTTCGCCCGCGTGGTCCCGGGCCCCGTGACGCCGGACGGTCTGCAGACCTTCTACCTCGACTGGCAGACCCCGCTCACGGTCTACCGGAGCCCTGACCCGGACGCCCCTCCCCCTCTCATAGAGAAGAGCTGCGCCCGCTTCTTCTACGCCACCGGGACCTCGGCCACGATCTTCAACAAGGACTTCATGGTCGGCGGCACCGTGAGCTTCACGCCGGTTCACGGGGTCTGCATCGACGGCCTACCCGAAGGCCGCGTCGGCCGGCTCTACGACACCCGGGACCCCGACCCGCCCAGCGACGAGGGGGAGTGGGCCCCGGGCGAGACGGTCATGGTCCAGGGAGCGTTCTGGTGCAAGGTCGCCGTCTCCCTGCGGGTGCGCATCCTCGACCCGTCCCTGAGCGAGGTCTTCCGGGGGACGGTCCCGCTGGCCGCGGGAGTGGTGCCCCCCTCGCCGACCTGGACCGTCCCGGCCGGGACCGCTCCGGGCCTCTTCACCATCCAGGCGGCCGACCCGACCGACCCGTCGCCCGAGCCCGACTGGCTGACCTACGACCGCTTCACCGTGCCCCGCGTGGCGCCGGAGGTCACCCTGATATCTCCCGACGGGGGCGAGCTCTGGAAGGGCACCCAGACCATCACCTGGTCGGCCTCGAGCCCCCAGGGGTTTCCCCTGACCTACAGCCTGTCGTACTCCGCTGACGGGGGGACGACGTTCCTGCCCCTGGCGAGCGGCCTCACCGCCACCTCCTACACCTGGGACACGACGCTCTTCCCGTCTTCGGACCGGTACCTCATCCGGGTGACGGCGAGCGACGGGGTGAAGATAGCCAGCGCCACCTCCCGGGCGGTGTTCACGGTGGACAACGTGCCCCCGACCGTGACCATCACCCAGCCGGCCGCGGGTGACACCGTGTCGGGTCTGGTCACCATCAAGGCCACCGCAACCGACAACATAGAGGTCGCCAGCGTGCGGCTCTACGCCGGCGTGGTCCTCTTGGCCACACTCACCACACCTCCCTACGAGGTGGTCTGGGACACCACCGTCGAGGCCAACGCCCCGGTGACCCTCAAGGCGGTGGCCACCGATCTGGTGGGCCTCACGGCCGAGTCCACGGTGGGGGTCACGGTGAGGAACACCGGGGTCGTCTCGGGACGGATCACCGACAGCGTGAGCGGCCTGCCCCTCTCCGGGGCGACCGTCACCCTCCTCTCGGGACCGCTCCTCCCGGTGGCCTCGACCACGACCGACGCCGGCGGCCTCTACTCGTTCACCGACGTTCCGACAGGGTCGTACCTCGTCCGCGCCTCGGCCGCCGGCTACGGCACGGAAACGGTGGGCGCCGTGGTGGAGGCGGGCCTGACGGCGACGGTGGATATCGCCCTCGACCCGCGGCCCGGGGCCGTCACCGGGACCGTCACCGCCGCCGACACGGGCCTGCCGCTCGCCGGGGCCACGGTCAGGGCCCTCCACGAGGGTCTGCTGGCGGCCGAGACCGTCACGGACGCCGCCGGGCGCTACCTGCTCGACGGCCTGGCCGCCGGCGGGTACGTGGTCACGGCTTCGCATCCCAGCTACCAGTCGGCCTCCGTCGGGGCCGTGGTGCAGCCCGGCGAGACCGTGACCGTGGACTTCACCCTGGGGTCCGACCCGGCCGTGATCTGCGGAACGGTCACCGAGGCGGCTGTGATGTTCCTCGCCCTCGCCAGGCCTCCCGCGGCGGAGGAGGAGGCGACCGCGCCCGCGCCGAGGCCGGCGACCTTCCGCCCGATGGCGCCGGAGCCGGCCGCCCCGGCGGGCGAGGCGCCCATCGCCGGGGCCCTGATGAGCCTCCATGACGCCGCGGGGCTGCTCGTCGGCCAGACCGTCACCGGGGCCGACGGCACGTACTTCTTCCGGGGGGTCGCACCAGGGAGCTACCTCGTCACGGTGAGAGCCTCCGGCTTCGCCGTCCAGGGGAAGGGCGCCTTCCCGGGTCCAGGGGAGTATGTCATGGTGGACTTCTCCGTGACGGCGCTTCGCGGGCGCCTGCGCGGGCGGGTGACGGACGCCGCCACCGGGCTTCCGGTCGTGGATGTCACGGTTTCGGCCATCGACACCGGTGTGACGGTCGCCCAGGCCGTCACCGACCCGGACGGCCGCTACCTCATCGAGGACCTGGCTCCAGGGTCATACCTGGTCACCTTCACTAGCCCCGACTACCAGGAGCGGACCCTCGGGGCCATCATCGAGCCGGGCCAGACCACCACGCTCGATGCGGTCCTTGCGCCCCAGCCGGCCTCGGTCTCGGGCCAGGTGACGTCGGCGACCACGGGCCTGCCCCTGGCGGGCGCCCGGGTCGTGGCCCTGACCGAGGCCGGCACGCGCGTGGCCACCGCCGTGACCGACAGTGCCGGCCGCTACCGGCTGGACGGGCTGGCCGCGGGGTCCTACACTCTCGTCTTCGAGGCCGCGGACTTCCAGTCGAAGAGGTGCGGAGTGTTTCTCGGCCCCGGTGATGCGGTCGTGGTCGACCAGGCCCTCGAGCCGAACCCGGGCGCCCTGCGGGGCACCGTGAGCGACGCCCGGACGGGTGAGCCGCTCGCCGGGGCCGCCGCCGTCCTCCGGACCGCGGCCGGTGTCCCCGTCGGCTCGGCCCTAACCGACGACCGGGGCGTCTTCCTCCTTCCCGGTCTGGCGC
>ENA-OSAF01000232-OSAF01000232.1-marine-sediment-metagenome-genome-assembly--contig:-NODE-232-length-20503-cov-31.903365_pt1 | contig 20503 bp, 14 predicted proteins | sample MGYA00237872_ERZ529318 | MGnify/ENA primary metagenome ERZ529318 (study PRJEB26369, sample SAMN03142813) | marine sediment metagenome | biome: marine; feature: borehole; material: sediment... | reverse complement strand
GTGGCGTGCTAGGATGCAGGTGAAAGGAGTGCCATGAGGGCAAAGAAGGGTTTTGTAGGGGCTTTGGCAATTGTCTCCCTCTTCTTTTCAGCGCCGGCTGCCCCGCCCGAGGTGGAAGCTTTGTTCCCCTACGCGGCGGTGCTGTGGCAGAGCGCATTGGTGGCCCCCTACGAGGCCCAATACACGGGGGTTGAGTTCATCGAGGCCGCGGATTTCGATGGCGATGGAATCTACGACCTGCTATTCGGGGAGGCTTCCGGTTTTTATCAGTTATACTGCGGAATCGGAGGAGGAAGATTCGAACGACATAGTCTCTGCCACTTTTGGTATCCACTTGAGGGGAGCCCTTTCACTTACCAGTGCGGTGGGTTCTTCAGCGTGGAGGCAGGAGAGACTGTGGATTTCGATGGGGACGGGAGGGTGGATCTCGTTCTGTGTGGCCTGCGGGCGTTGAGCGACCGGAACGCTTACCAGTTGACACTGCGCCGCAATTTGGGGTACCTGGAGTTTGAGGACGTTTTTGAGCTGGAGCTCCCGGAAAGGCTACGGAGCATCTGGGCCTTCTCCTCCCATAATGCAAGCTCTCTTGGGATCTTGGGGGTCGCCGTTACATCCGAGGGAGGACGGTATCACACTCGGGTGTATTCCATCCGCCTAAACTGTTTGGACGCGTGGGAGTTGGAGGGGATGGAGCTGGCGTGGCAGGGTGAAGGCAAACCTTCCTTCTGGCTTGATCTCAACGGGGATAGCATCGCCGATCTGTTTGTGGCCCGCGAGGATGGCGTGTGGGTTCTTCAGGGAGACCCTGATGAAGGATTTGTCGAGAAGATCGTGTTTTCCACTTCGGCCCCTCCCAATGACGTGGCAGCGGGCGATCTCAACAGGGATGGGATCGAAGACCTGGTGCTGGCCGTGCCCCAAGGGGTTTTGGTGGCCCTGAACACAGGGGAAGGGTTCGTGGAGGCGAACCGGTTCTCCTTGTCTCGGGAACCCAGGAAGATAGAAGTGGCCGATTTCACCGGCGATGGGATAGCTGACGTCGCTGTGGTAGGACTTGACGGGGTGTTGCGGATCCTGGCGAATGACGGTGTAGGCCGTCTCACCGGGGTGGTGGGGGAATACGACATCCCAGGTTATCAAGAGATGTGGGCGGTGGAAGTGGATTCCCGGGCTATTTTGGTGGTGGAAACGTCGTATTACGGGCTTGTGTTGGCGGCGGGAGGGATGCCTAAAGGGGAGGGTCGCTACCCGTTCACCGGCAGCTACTTCCTGGGGACTGGAGATCTGGACGGGGATGGAGATCAGGAGATCCTAGTTCAGGCAAAGACCGGCGTTGAGGTCCTGTGGAACCGGGGCGACGGGGTCCTGGTTCGCCGGCTGTTGGTCAATCTCGGGTCCAGCTACCCCTTGGCCACAGCGGTGACGGGGGGAAAGCTGTTTCTACTTGCGGTTACGCCAGCGGGGCGCCCCCAGTGGTGGCTGTTCGTCCACGATGGTGATGGGGATCCGGTCGCTACCATCCCGCTGGGGGGTGAGGTGGTCCCGCTGTTGCGGGTGGGTGACCTGGATCGGGACGGTTTCCCCGAGGTGATCGGGGCCAAGCCCACCGGGCTGTGGGTGCTGTGGTCGGGGGAGGAGTTCAGGGAATATCCCCTTCCTTGGCAAGTGAACTCCCTGGCATTGGGGGATCTGGACGGGGACGGAGGACCGGAGGTGGTGGTGGCCGCCCCCGGGGAGGAGGCGTGCGTATTTGGGGTATGGTTCTCCGGGAGGGAGGTTGTGAACCACGAACCCCTCATGGCTTTCGAGGCGTTGCCCATGGGCTTGGCGGCTGGGGACTTGGATGGGGATGGGAAGGACGACGTGGTGGTTTTAGGGGTGAGTTTCACCGGCGAGATCGTGGAGGAGCCATATGGGACTTGGGCGAGGGCGCGCGTGGAGAAGGTTCACCTCGGGGTTTATACGTCAGCGGCGGGTATGGATTGGAAAACCCTCCGCTGGTTTCCGGAGGGAGAAATTCCTTGGCCCCTCAGCGGTATAGCATTGGGGGACTTCACCGGCGACGGATCGGCGGACTTGGCGGTCTCGACCGCTAAAAGCGGGCGGGTGTTCGTCCTCGCAGGCGATGGGGTCGGGACCTTTGCCGGACCCATCCGCTTCCTCCCCCGAGTGGGCCCTATCTCGGCGGCGGATCTGGACGGCCGTGGAGCCAGTGAGCTCGTGGGGAGCTCCTTGGGGACGAGGGCATACGTTTGGATTTTGTGGAACGGGGGTGGGGGATGAGGAAGGGACTCGTTCTGATGGCGGTGGGGGCAGCGGCGCTGTTGGCCCTGGGAGCGGCCGAGGAGTCCTGCACGCCGGCGGGCACGAGAACTGAATATTGTGAAACTCCAGGCCCGGTTTCCCGATCGGGCGTCAGCGTGGGGCTGGGTTTGACCTTGTTCCGGTTCAGAGACGTGGAGATAGGCGCCTCGTTCAGCTTCACTATCCCCTTCGAGAGGAGCATCTCCTTCAAACACAAATGCATTTCCTGGCCCTGTTGTCTGCCACAGGAGATGGATACCGGCGGGGTAGCTAGAATCCCTGCAGAGGTATGCATCTTCGATCCTACCCATCCCCTAGGGGGAATCAGCAGGGAGGTGTGGGTCACCAGCTTGCTCATCGGCGAACCCGTAGTAGTAGAGGAATCTTGTCCCTCTCCGTGCCCTGCGGGAATCGATAACGCCTGTTACGTGGTACAGCAACTCACCGCCCAGCTAGCTGGGGCCGAGGTGTCCCTCGATTTTGGCCTCAGGCTGGGGCTGGCGAGTATATCTGGGCATGTGAACCTGCTGGAGAGGAATCCGTGGTATGAGTGCTTGGCCATTTGCAGAAACGGGGAGGAGTGTTATTCCCCGGTCATAAAAGCTTACCCCATCGAGGGAGTGCTGGTGCCGGCACATGTTGCCGGAAAGGATATAGAATTCAGCGTGGACATCTTGGATCTCGATCTCCCCCACGATTCGTTGGAGGTAACCGCATACGCACCGGGACTCCAGATAGACGTTGCCGGGCCGGAGGAAATTGAAGGCGAGCCTTGGCTCCGTCGGTTCACCGTGACCGTGAGGGACCGAGGGGCTCCGGCGGATGGACGGATCAGAATCGTTGTGCGGGACGGATGCATCAGAGAAAGTGGCGAAGGACCTGAGGTCCAAGATGTCCCCTACAGAATCGTTTATCCTCCCCAGATCGAACTGATAGAAGGCCCTTCATATTCTCCCGAGCTGTGTGGGGAAAAGTTGCGGGATCCTGGTTATTTTCTCCGGTACAGGGTGTGGGATCCGAACCCTGGGGGTTACGACATGATCGTAACGGTAACCGGGCGGGGTGGGGAAGCTTACCTTGGATTGACCGGAGGACGCTGGGGCACTTATTTTCACGGGGATGAGGTTTTGGTCAGATTTTGTCCCCGTGAGAACGCTGCCACAGGGCGAGTGATCCTGGAGGTACGTCACAAGCTATATAATCTGGCAACCCGAACGGTCACCGACTTCGCCCTCCTTGAACTCCCCAACCGCCCGCCCCGGGTGTCCCCCCAGGCCAAGGTGATCGAGGTGCGGGGCTCGGGGGACGGCGGGCGCGATCCCTGGGACCCGATCATGGTCTGGGAGGCAGATCCCCCCTGCTTCGTGTTCGAGGACCCCGATGGTCACCCCTTGAGTTTCTCCGTCTCCCCGGTCAGCGAGGAAGGGGGCTCCGTTTCCCTCACCATCTCTCACTGGAAAGCTCCCCTGGTCCACGCTCGGCCTGGGTACACTTTCAGGGCCGTGGCCGAGGTTGAACCAGGACCAGCTGGAGGCAGTACCCACCGGGAGGGGCAACTGCTGGGCCAATAGTTAGGATTTCCGGAACCCTCCCCGGTCTCTCATGACGTCCTCTCCCGCACCCCCCTCCCAACCGAGCGGGAATAAGAGGGGTTGAGGTGATCTCCCTCAGCTGGGGGCAGCGTCGGCTCCCTCCCAGGTGTTGATGTCTCCGGTGAAGTAGGGCGATCCAAGCCCAGCCGGTGAGTACGGGTTTGATTGCCGCTGGGGGCCGGCCCCACCCATGCCAGGCTGCCGGCCTTGCCCGGGCAAGCTATACTTCCGGACCGTGACCGGTCAACACCCACGCCCTGAGAGGAAGCGGCCTCCGGAAAAGGCCATCCGGGTGACGATGGTCCCCCACACCCACTGGGACCGGGAGTGGTACCGGCCGTTTCAAGTGTTCCGGGCCCGGCTGGTAAACCTGCTCGATGACCTCCTGGAGATCATGGAGGGGCAGAAGAATTTTCGGCACTTCTGCCTGGATGGCCAGGCGGTGATGTTGGAGGACTACCTGGAGGTCCGGCCCGAGCGGGCCCCCCTCATCCGCAAGCTCGTGGGGGAGGGCCGCTTGTCCGTTGGCCCTTGGTACGTGCTCCCCGATGAGTTCCTGGTCTCAGGCGAGTCACTCATTCGCAACCTGCTGTTTGGCCTCCGGGCCGCCGCCCGGTTCGGGCCACCATCCCGCATTGGGTACCTGCCGGACATGTTCGGCCACATCGCCCAGATGCCCCAGATCCTGCGAGGGTTCGGGCTGGAGGGCGCGGTGCTGTGGCGGGGCCTCGACTACGAGAGAAGCCGACACAACGAGTTCCGCTGGGCCGCCCCGGACGGCTCCTGGGTGCTGGCCGTGCACCTGCCGCCTCGGGGCTATGGGGGCCTGGCCCTGCTCTCCCAGGACCCCGAAGGCGGGCGGGAAAGGGTGAAAAAGCTCCTGGAGTTCCTGGTGCCGCGGAGTGCCAGCAGAGAGATCCTGCTCCTCTCCGGGGACGACCACATGCCGCCGGCTCCAGGGCTCCCGGACTTTTTGGCCCGGCTCGCCGCCGCCTTCCCCGGGGTGGAATTCCAGCTGGGCTCGCTCGAAGAATTTTTCGATCGAATGAGAGCTTCCCTGGACCCCGAGCTCCTGGCCGAGGTGAGGGGGGAGCTCAACTCCCCCAAGGACACTCGGGTGCTCCAGAGCGTCTATTCGACCCGCATGCCCCTAAAACAACTCAACTTCCGCTGCGAGACCCTGCTTGTGAGGTGGGCGGAGCCCACTTTTGTCTACGCCGCCTGGCTAGGTTATCCGCCCCCCCGGGGGCTCCTGGAGCTAGCTTGGAAGTGGTTGCTGAAAAACCACCCCCACGACTCCATCTGCGGCTGCTCGGTGGACCAGGTTGAGCGGGACATGCGGGTCCGGTTCGCCTGGGCCCAGGAGATCGGGGAGGAACTGGTGCAGCGGAACCTGCAGACTATCAGCCTAAAGGTGGACACCTCCGAACTCCTCTCCGAAGGGGAGTGGGGGCTTTTGGCCTTCAACCCTTCCTCCCAAGAGGGCCCCCAATTGGTGGAGGGGGAATGTATCCTGCCGGGGGACCTTGCCGGGGAGGGGCTCTCGGCCGTCTCACAAGAAGGGGAGGAGCTGCCGGTGGAGGTGCTTCCCGCGGAATGTGCGGCCCTCAAGGGACCGGAGCTCCTCGCCGAAGGCATCCCCCCGGAGCCCATCCGGGCCCGGCTCCGATTCACCGTCCCCCGCCTTCCGCCCCACGGCTACGCCGTGTTCCGGCTGCGGCGGGGCAACCCTCCTCCGCCGGAGGAACTAGGGGCCGGGGAGGGTTGGATAGAGAACCGGTACTACCGGCTCCAGGCCAGCCACGACGGCACCCTGGAGGTGGTGGAGAAAGAGACCGGCCAGCTCTACTCCGGCCTCCATCGGTTCGAGGACCTGGGGGACCGGGGGGACACCTACACGTTCGACCCGGTCCCGGGCGACTCGCCGATCCACCAATCCCGGGCCAGGATAGAAACTTCCCTGCACCCGGCCAGGGCGTCCCTCGTCATCAGGACGGAGCTCTTGGTGCCGGAAGGGCTCGCCCCCTCCCGGGCCGCTCGAGCTGAAAAACGCGTGCAGATCCCCATCGAGACCACCGTGACCCTCTACCCCGGGATCAAGCTGATCTACTTCGCCACCCGGCTGGAGAACACCGCCCGGGACCACCGGCTGCGGGTGCTCTTCCCCACCGGAGTCCGTGCCGATGCGGTCTGGGCCGGAGGGGCGTTCGAGGTGTTGCGGCGACCGATCGAGGTCCCAACCGGGGGGGGCTGGGCCGAGGCGCCCTATCCCACCAAGCACTTCCGCCCCTTCGTTTACCTCGGGGAGGGGGCGCGGGGGCTGGGTTTGATCACGCGGGGCCTCCCGGAGTACGAGGTCCTGGGGGACGGAGAGGGAACCCTGGCGCTCACGCTGCTCCGGTGTGTGGGCTGGCTTTCCCGGCACGACCTTGAGCGCCGGCGGGACGCGGCCGGCCCCTCGTTCCCCACCCCCGGGGCCCAGTGCCCCGGGCGCCACCAATTCGAGTACGCCCTCTACACCGCGCGTGGCCACTGGGAAAAGTCCGGAATCCTCCAGGCCGCGGAGCACTACATCGCCCTGGCCAGGCCCTGGACGGTGGGGTGCCACCCCGGATTGCTCCCATCTCGCCTTTCCTTTTTCCGGGTGACCCCGGCCTGGGTCCCGGTCTCGGCGGTGAAGCCCGCCCAAGCGGGAGGACTCTCAGTGGTGCGCCTCTACAACCCCACTGACCGGGCAGTGGAGGCGGAGATCACCTTCCTCTGGGGGATCGAGAGGGCCGTGCGGCTCAACCTGGCCGAGGAGGAGCTGGGGGAGCTTGAGGCCGGTGGGAAAAGCGTGCGGGTATCCCTGCGGCCCAAGGAGATTTTCACCCTGGGGGTGTCCCTCGCCGCCCCGGGGAGGGGCGATGGCTGAGCTGTGCCTGCGCCCCGGGCCAGGAGGCCCGGCGATTACCTACCGAGGCCGGCCTCTCGTGGAGGGGCTCGGGGTCCGGCTCCGGGACGGGTTCCTCCGAGCTGCCGAGACGGAGGACCTGGCGGGGGAAGATCTACTTGGCACCTACTCCGGCGCCGCTTTGGCCTTCGCCGCGGGAGAGGAAAGGGTGGTGCGCCTGGCGCTGAAGCTCTATCCGGAGCGGGGGGCCGTGCTGGTGGAGGCGGAGGTGCTCTCGGATCTGGTCGGCCTGGCAGGGGAGGACAGTTTTCTAGCCAGCCCCTTGGACGCCCCGGTGCTCTTCCTCTCGGAGGGTGAATATCTCCTGTTCACCTGGGGGATGGTGGGGCCGGGCGGCGGGGGGGAGTGGCCCCGCCCGATCTGCGGCTCACAGCTTGGAAAAATCCCGCGGGATCGTCCGTTCGCCCCCTTGGTGGTGACCGACGGCTGCCGGAGCCTGGCCGTCTCCCCGGCCAGCCACTTTCCGGTGAGCCCCCTCAGGGCCCTGGACCCTTCCAGGCGGGCGATCGCCCGAGGGCTTCACGGCGCCATCGGCCGGCTACCCAAGGGCACCGTGCTGAAGACGCTCCTCTCCTTCGGAGACGATCCTTTTGAGACCCTGTACACCCTGGGGGAGGTCCTGCTGGCGCTGGGGGGGAGAGGGCGACACGGGCCGAGCGAGCATCCGGTGCTCTCCCGGCTCGGCTACTGGACCGACTATGGCGCCTACTACTCGGACCTCTTCCACCCTGCCGACGAGAAGACGCTTCGGGAGTTGGCCCGCTACTTCCACCTGAAGGGGATTCCGGTGGGGTACTTCGGGTTGGACCTATGGTACGACTACGAGCGGGCGGGCCTGGCCAGGTCTTATCGGCCCGACGTAGAAAAATTCCCCCGAGGTCTTGGGCAGCTGGTCCGGGAGACCGACATCCCGGTTTTCCTCCACCTATCCGGGTTCGCCCGGGACAACGCCTACCAGGGGAGATACCGGTTCCTGGAGGGGGAGGAGGCGGCCTGTCCGGCCGAGCCAGAATTCTACCGAGACCTGGCCCGGGAGCTCCTCGCGGAGGGAGCCATCGGGGTGTGGCACGACCACCTGCGGAACCAACAGGGCCGGATCCCAGAGCTGAGGAATTCCCTGACCGCGGCCGAGGACTGGTTCCGGGGAATGACCCAGGCGTTCTCCGCCGCCGGGCTCCCTTTGATGCTGTCCGTTCCCACCATGGGTTTTTTGCTCTCTGCCACCGCGGCCCCGGGGGTGATCGCCGCCCGCAGCGGGGAGGATTACCTGGTGAGGCATGAGCAGCAGCTCGCCATGCTCCCCCTAGAAGCGAGGAAGAAGTACGAACCCGTCCCTTACCGGGACTTCATCCGGGGGCGGTTCCTCATGGGCTGGCTCCTCTGGTGCCTGGGCATGTACCCGTTCCACGATGTCTTCATCACCAACGCCCAGCATCCCGAGGGGTTCGCCGAGCCCCGCGCCCAGGACGAGGCCCTGATGCGGGCCCTGTCCTGCGGGCCCATCGGGATCGGGGACAAGCTGGGCTACGTCGACGAGGGGATCGTGGGGAAGCTCTGTTTTCCGGACGGGGAGCTTCTGAAGCCGGACTTCCCGGCCCGGCCTCGGTGGGCCCCCTTGCGAGAGGGCTTGCTCGTGGCCGTGGCCGAGACGGCTCTTTCTGCCGGGACCTGGACGTTCTTGGCTGTCTATAACCTGACCGAAGAGACCGTGGACTACCGCCTCGACCCCGAGGAGCTGGGGGTCGGAAAGGGCGTGCTCTATGACTACTTCCGGGGCCGGGTGGTGGGGAGGCTTGCCGGAAAGCTTCCGCCGGAGGGAGGTGATTACTTCGTCCTCACCCCTGAGGTAAACGGGATGGCCCTCGTCGGGCTCCTCGGCAAGTACATCACCGTGCCCGCCGGGAGGTGCCGGGTGGAGCCGGCGAAAGGGGGGCTGGCGGCCACCTTCCGGGCCCCGCCCGGGGAGGACTACCCGGTGGGGGTCTACGCCCCCGGAGGGCTCGCGGCAGCGGCGGAGGGAGCCGAGATCCTCGACACAGCCCAAGTAGAAAACCTTCACTCGGTGGTGGTCCGTCCGCGGACTGAGGAGTGGACCCTGATCCTGCGGAGGGAGAGATGAAGAGGTTGGCCGTGGTGGTGCCCACTTACTGGGGGCCGGTGCGGGAGTACGAGCTGGGGGTGCCGTCCCCGGCCTATGACCATCCCACCCCGCTCGGGGCCGAGGGGACCCTGCCCCGGTTGCTCGAGAGCCTGGCCCAATGCCGGGGGGCGGAGTTCGAGGTGTACCTGATCGTGGCCCCCACCGAGCCGGGGTTGGGGGAGGCCGCGGAGGGGCGGGTGCAGGGGATCGCTGCCGAGTTCGCGGGGACGATGCGGGTCACGGTGATCGGCCCCAGCGCCCTGGCGGAGCTCAAAGCCGAGTTGGCGGAGGGGCTGGAGGCGGAGCTCCTGTCCCTTCAGGGTTACGGGAACGTGCGCAACCTGGGCTTGGCCGTGGGGCTCCTCTCGGGGGCGGAGGCGATCGTGTTCCTCGATGACGACGAGGTGGTGGAGCCGGGCTACCTGGCGCGGGCCGGGGCTGCCCTGGCTGAGGTGAACCGCTCCGGGGAGGCGGTGGGGGTGGCCGGGCCCTATCTCGATCAGGGCGGGTCGCCCTTCCTCCCCGAGGGCCCGGAGCGGGGGAACATCTTCCTGGACAAGGCGCGTTACATAAACCAGGCCCTGCGCAAGCTACTCCAAGGGGAAGAGAAGAAGCCCACTCCGCTCGCCTTCGGGGGGAACGTGGTCCTCTCCCGCTCTCTGGCTCAGAAGGTCCCGTTCGACCCCCTCATCCCCCGGGGGGAGGACATCGACTACGTGCTCTCCGCCTGGCTCTTGGGGTGCGAATTCTACTTCGATCCAGGGCTTTCTGTGGTTCACCTTCCGCCCGCCGAGCCCAGGCCCACCCCTTATGAGGCCCTGCGGCGGGACGTGGTGCGATTTGTGTATCAACGCGGGAAGCTGGCCGTTGCCTCCGCCCAGTGGCTTCCCCTTCCCCTTGAGCTCGGCCCTTACCCCGGCCGCTTCTTGGAGGAGGATTTGGAGGGCCAGGCGGCCTCAGCTTTCAAGTTGGCCTGCGGCTCGCTGCCGGCCCGGAGTGAAGATTTCCTGGCGCGCCTCCGGAATTGGGTGCCAACCGGGGCTGCGGCTTTCTTTCGGTTCGTGCCCCGCTGGCGACGACTCACAGGGCGGCTGCCGGCACGGCACCTTCCGGCTGCCCTCCGCCGCCGGGCGTAACAGGCGGACATTCGGTGCCCCCTGCCCCCCAAGGCCTAGGACAATCTGGAAGCCGAAACTAGCTCCCTGGGTGGCGATGAACGGCTCGTAACTCGGTTGGCGACCGGGCGGCATTCCCGGGCGCGCTGGTGCGCGCACCAGGTACTCCAGACCCCCCACTCCCCGTTGTCCCGGAGTACCGGGGGCCACGCCTGGGCCCCAAGCTCACTTGCCAGCCAGGAGGCCGCCGATGTTCCAGAGGTAGATTTGAACACGGTCTTGTGATCTCCAAATCATGGTGATAAATAGCTCGCCATCTGGGGCGAAGGCCAACTCGGCAACCCGGAAGTGAGCCCCCTCACCAACCTCTAAAGCGGCCCTGAGGTCGAGTCGGGCCACCTCGCGAGCACCGGCCACCTGCCAAAACCATATCTGCCCTTCGGCAGAGCCGAACGCGATGACCTCGCCCTCCGGGCTCACCGCCAGCAAGTTCGTGTCCTCTGGCCGATATGGAAGCGTTGCCTCTTGGAGCTTCTCCCCCTCCGGCCCATCCCACACCGAGATCACCAACTGCCCCCCGCGCGTTTCCACCTTGAGAAACTGGCCAGAAGGCAGGAACTTGACCGGACCGGAAAAGAAGCCGGCCTGGCGGCCACTGGGCACTTCCCACACCCCATATGTCGGCTCTGGGTGGTCATTCGACCCTGGACGCAATCCCACTAGCCAACGGCCATCTGGGCTGAATTCCAAAGGGGCCATCCCTTCAGACTCCTGGAGAGAAGAGATAAGCGAGCCTACTGCAAGGTCCCACACCGCGATTGCGGCGTCCGGGCCGCTTCCAGCTAGGAGTTCCCCCTCGAAGTCGAAACAGGCCAAGTGCCCCGACTGGGAGGTCGTAAATGCCCACACCTCCCGGCCGCTCGTCAGCTCCCACACTCGGAGCGTGCCGTCGTCAACATAGGCGGCTAGGAAGCGACCATCCCGGCTGAAGGCGGGAAGGCCGGTGAACCGCCGCATGGGGGGTGGGGCGATCTCCCCCCTGCTTTGGCCTGTGAGGGGATCGCGAAGCTCGATCATCCACGGGTAGGCCAGGGCCAAAACTGTCCAGCTGGAGTTTATCACCGGCCACGCGCCCGTCTCCTCGGCAAGCAGGCAGTAGGAGGAGGGAGTGGCCGGGGGGCAGGCAACGCGGCTCCATTCCCCATTGTCCTGACAAAATCCGTTCCAGAAACTCACAACGAGCGCTATCCCCAGTAACGTCCCCAACTTTTTCAACTTTCACCTCCTGAATCGGTGGGGTTTTTCCACACCAATCGGGCCACCGGGACCCTTGGTAGCGCCTTGGGCAGACGCAGACGTTCGGCCCGTCCCCAGTGGTTTCCAGCGGGTACCCCGGGGCTTATTCCCTCAAATCGATCGCTCCTCCTTCTTCCGTGGCCAGAAATTCCAGGCTGGTTGGGCATACTGGAGCTAGTTGGTTCCCAGAAATGGTGTTCCCAGCCCCGGCTACACTCCCCCGGAACCCCTCTTCCCCGCTCCCGGCGTAAGTTGTCAGCGCCGGGTGACCAGGAAAGCAGCCCAACTCAACGAACGCCACGCCATAGCCGAAGTTGTCAACGATGGAGTTCTCGGTGATGACGGCTGAGGAATAGTGTCTGAGCCCTATCCCCACACCGTTCTCGCGAATAGTGCAGCCGAGGACCTGAAGAGAACTCAGGTGTTTAGCAGCGATACCAACGTCGTTTCCCATGATGGTGGTTCGCAAAAGGATGAGGCGGGCCTCACCAAGGAGTAGCACGCCGTCGATGCTGGCATCTTGAACCAGGGTGTCCTCGACGGTGGCTCGGGCTTGGCTGCCCAGTACGATACCATTAATTCCCCCCCTGATTTGGCAACCCCTGACCAGTGCCTGGGCCTGCCCCCCCACGCTGATCCCGTAGTTGCCGGCCTCTGTCACGAGGGAGTTCGTGATCGTCGCCCGGGATCCCCCATGTAGCTCGATGTTGTGGAAGTAGTTTCTGGCTACCCGGACTTCCTCAAGCGTGGCCTGGGCTTCGTCCGAGAGACAAATGCCATACTCGTTCTCCACCACCAACGTCCTCTGGATGGTGGCCTGGGCACTCTCTGAGACCCAGATTCCGAACCCACTGTGACCGACCACCGTGACCTCCCTGATGGTCACTTGGGCCGACCCTTGGATCATCAGACCGTGGGGCAAGCCCCACACGGTTGCCGGGGTTGAGGGGCCCTGGACAGACAGGCCCTCGATGAGCAGGGTGATTTCCTCCCCTTGCCCTTGGATCCAGATCACTGGCTGGGCGGCCGTTTTGCCAACGAGCACGGTTTGATCTGCTCCCTGGCCTTTGAGCACCAAAGATTTGCTGATGCGGATGTTTTCTTCCCAACGGCCAGCTGCCAAGCAAATCACTGCCCCTGGGGGCGCAGTGTCCACGACCTCCTGGAGCGAGGTCCCCGGCTGCACCCACACCCTACAGCTAGCATGGGCATCCCCCAGGGCAAGTGTCCCCAAGCTAATTGCCATCACACCCAGCGCTAAGCCCAGGCTTTTCATCGTCTGCACCTCCTCGACCTCACATGTCAAGCCCACAGGGCACCATGGACAAAGGGACCTGCGGGGGATAACCCCCCACGCCCCAGCCAAGTCAGCCACTAATATGGAATGAGGCCAATAGATACCGGTACAGGATCACCGCACCTCCCTGTTAATTTAACGTAAACAGAGCATGTTGGACAGAGGCAACCGCAATACACCGACCCTGGGATGCAGTGTTCAAACCAGCAATATTGGAGATAGCCATTGCACCAGCAGTAAATGGCTCTCACCCAGCACCCTTCCAAATGCTCGGGTGGGGTCCCCGGCCAAGCTACGCTGCCGTCCGGGGCCGGCCCGGCGCTGAGCCGGGCCTTGCCTTTGGCCCACCCACTGCCCATCCCAATTACCTAACATATCTTAACAGAAAAGAGAACCTTTGTCAAGAGGAGAGAATATGAAAAGCAGAGAGAGAGAGAACATGGCGGAAAATGGCGGAGGACATCTGCCCTCAGCCCAGGAAGGCCACCGACTCGTTTTACGTGGATGGTCAACTCAGGTGGGCGAAGTCCAGCTCGTAGTTGCTGAAAGTGCCAGGTTCAGGGGATCGTCCCCCCTCAAAGACAACCGCCTAACTTGTCAAACTCCGGTCTGAGGCCGCGCTTTTGCCCACAACGTCAACAGGGACCAGATAACGACGACCACGCCGAGGACGACTATTGCGTACCCTATCGGTCCCTTGAAGAAATGATCAGCGGCTGCCGCAAACTCCGGGAAGGCCTTTCTCAACCAACCCATCCCGACGAATACCGCGGCCGTCCACAGCCGTACTCCAAAAACGGTGGCTGCCGCTTGCCACTGTCCCGTAGATCGGAAAGCGGACCAGGCATTTATAAAGGTGCCAACTCCCAACAACAAAAGAAAAGTACGTGCTTGGTAGTTCGGCCATCCGTATGATGCGAACGTGGGGAGATGCGCCGTCATCCCTGCGAGCACGGTCTCGGCAATCGCCCAGACAATGTACCTTGGACTAAGAACTTTTTAGTCGCCTTTCATCTTGCTCTCCCTGGCTTAGCAGCTTCGCTGGCAGCCCCACATTCTGGGGGTAGAAGATAACCTGCCGATCGTAGGAGACAACGCAATGCTTCCCCCACGAAACGCTTACGTAGGCGATAATAACCCCAGCCTGGGGAGCACGCGGACCCTTGAAGAGGCCAGCGCTAGCTGCGTACGCTGCCGACCAGAGAGCTCCCAAGGCTATGGTGCAATCCACGCTTACTTAGTAATACGTGCATTCCCAGCACCGGCAACGCCAACGATGTGGTCCATCCCACTGCCTGGGACAACCGAAGTCGAACCACAAGGGTGCAACATTCTCATCCTGTGGCCGTGGCCGAGCCAGGCCGCCCTCCGGGCCCCAGAACCCCGGGGCCGCCACCGCCTTCTGCGCAGGCCGGGCAGCCGGGTCAAACTTGGCCCGAACCTTTTTCGCTCACCCAGGATTTGTCGAACCCGTCGCGTGTCTATGTAATGGGCTCTATGGGCTCTGGCCTCCCGGGGGAGGGGGTTCGCCGCTGAGGCCCAAGAGCTCGCGGGCCCGGTCGGCATCCCGGGCGGCCACCACCAGCTTCACCCCGCCCAGGGCCGGGGAATAAAAGGGATTCACCGAGATCGCGTTTTCGTTGAGGAGGAAGGCCTTGATCCCCTCCGCCTCCAGCCGGGCTTTGGCCAGCCGGGCGGCCACCGGGTTGCCGTAATCGGCGATCACCACCATCCCCGCTTCCTCAGCCATCGCTCCCACCTTCTCGGCGCTCAAGCCAGTCGAGCACATCTTGCCACACCCTTCCCCTGTCCAGCTCGTTCAGCGTCTCGTGGTAAAGGCCTCCGTAGAGTTTCAGGGTGAGGTCTGGGGAGCCGCAGGCGGCGGCGAAGGCCCGGGTGGCCGCCACCTCGGCCAGCCGGTCCTCTGTGCCCTGAAGGAGGAGCACCGGGACCCGGATGCGGGGCGCGCCCTCAAGGGCTGCGGCTTGGGCAGCCAGCACCTCGGTGAACCAACGCGCGGTAGCCACCCGGTGCACCAGGGGATCTGTCCTGTAGGCTTCCACCACTTCCGGATCGTGGCTGAGGTGCTCCGGTTGGATCCCCGAGGGCAGGGAGGCGGCCGGCCAGAGCCGGGACAGCATTCGAGCCAGGGCCCGCTTCCAGGCCGGGACCGGCAGGCCGAGCCCGAAGAAGGGGGAGCTCAAGATCAGCCCCGAGGCCGCCCCGGGCTCGAGTTCCAAATACCGGGCGGCCACCAGGCCGCCCAGGGAATGGCCGAGGAGGAACACCGGGGGATGCATCCTCGCTTCCCCTAGCAACCCTTCCACTGCAGACAGGTACTCAGAAAAGCTGCGGATGTGGCCCCGCCGCCCCGGGCTCCTCCCGTGGCCAGGGAGGTCACAGGCCACCACCCGCCAACCCTGCTGGGCCAGCCAGCGGGAAAACTCCCGGTAGCGGCCGGTGTGTTCTCCGTAGCCGTGGACGATGGCCAGGGTTCCCCCGGGGTGTTCGGGCTCCCAGGCCCGAGCCCAAAGTCTCCCTCCGCCCAGCCGAAACTCCCGCTCCACGATGCCAGCTTACCGCTTCTGCTCCCCAGGCTGCCACCCTTTCTAGTTGCTGGAGGAACAACTAATGCAAACTATGGGAGTTCAATAGCCAATCCGGATTCCGAGCCATCCACTGATACTTCGGCAATAGTCTCTTTTGAGGCGTCACGCCCCCAGCGTATAGTTGGGGCCATGAAGGGGGAACGGACAAACACGGTGTGGACTGCGGCCGTCCTGCACGGGCTAAACGACGGCTATGGGGGGTTCCTTTCAGCCCTGATGCCGCTTCTGATCGACAGGTTGGGCCTTTCGCTTGCCCTGGCCGGGGGGTTGAGTTCGCTGCGCATGGTGGCCGCTTCCTTCGCCCAACCCCTGGCCGGGCACCTCGCCGATCGGCTGGGTTATAGGACGTTCCTCCTGCTGGGCCCGGGTGTGACCTGCACGGTGATGGCGCTCCTGTTCCACTTCCCCGGCTACCTGCCCCTGGGGGCGGCGCTGGTTTTGGCCGGGTTGGGCACGGCCGCCTTTCACCCCGCGGGGGCGGCCCTGGCTGGCTCCGGCGGGGGTGCCCGGGGCTATGTGATGTCAGTGTTCCTCGCCGGGGGCACGGTGGGGGCGGCTTTGGGACCGCTGTTCATCGCCTGGTTCGTCGACCGGTGGGGCATTGAGCACATGCCCTGGCTTCTCCTTCCGGCCTGGGGGGCGTTGGGGGTGGGGCTGGCGTTGGTGCCCCGGGGCGGGGCTTCCTCCCGTCCCCAACGGCTCCTGGCCCTCCCCAGGGCCCAACTGTGGACCCTGGGGCTCCTGTGGGGGATAGCGGTGTTGCGGGCATTGGTGGGCATCGCCTATCGGAGCTTCCTGGCGGTGCTGCTGGTGCAGCGGGGAGCCCCCCTCACCCTGGGCGGGGCCGCCCTGGCGTTGTTCGCCCTCTGCGGGGCCCTGGGGGGCATCGTGGGGGGAAGGCTCTCGGACCGCTTCGGTCGCAAATACGTGATCGCCCTCTCCCTGCTCGCCGCCGTGCCTGCCTTCTACGGGCTCCTGTTCGCCCAGGGAGCGTGGACAGTTCTGTTCTTGATCCTGGCTGGATTTTTTCTCACGGCCTCAAACCCGGTCTCGGTGGCCTATGGCCAGGAGCTCTTCCCGGAGCATCAGGGCACGGTGTCCGGGGTGCTGTTGGGGCTCTCCTGGGGGCTGAGGGCCCTGCTGGCCCCGTTGATCGGCCATTTGGGGGACCTGTGGGGACTGGAGCGCGCCCTGGCCCTGGTGAGCGGGGCCCTCCTGCCAGCCGCCGGGGCCGCCTTGTTCCTCCCCCGCGAAAACCGCGACCCCTCCTCGGCTTAGGAACCCAATGCACGAATATGCAATGGGTCCATCCCCTAACCCTGACCTCCAATCAGAATGCACGGCCGGGTCCCGGGAAGCGTCCGGCTCACCCCTTCTTGCCCCTGCCCCTCCCCCGGCCCCGACCTTCTTCCTCCTCTTCATCATCGTCCTCATCCTCGCTGGGTTTCCCTGGGTGGTGGGGCGGTCCGGGTTCCTCACCCCGTCCCCGGCCTCTGGCAGGTTCCTGGGGCCCAATTTCCTCCTCTCCCGCCCCCGGACGTTGCTCCACCAACTCCGCGAGGGCTGCTAGGATGTTTTCCTCCTCAGCTCCGGTCTGGATGAGCGTTTTCACGAGTCGCAGCGCCTGACCTGGGGCCACCCCAGCGAGGATGGCCGCTTCCAACTCGGCCAGGAGAGATGGGGTTAGCTCTAGGGTGCTCAAGAGGGCTGTAATTAGCCCGGGCAAAGCATTAGCCGCATGCGCTCCCGAGGCGTGGGGGCCGAGTTCCCCAGATTCAGCCATCTCTACCAATGTGGAGAGGACCTCGTCATAGGCGGCTCCCTCTGCCATGATGGCGATCAGGGCCAACTCCAGGGCGCGCACGGCAAACCCCAGCTCAGTTTCCTCCTCAAGCTCACTCCACCCCACTGCCTCCAGGAGTCCTAGGCCTTGGTCCGGGGTCAGGATCCCCTGTTCGATCGCGGCCGTAAACAGGGCCGTCAAGACCTGAACATGTGTCTCTGCCAGGGAGGAGTTAGCCTCCACTAAAGAAATCACCATCCCCAAGGTGGCAGATGGAGTTTGAGTTTCAGCGGACAAGGTGGGCGCAGTTGGTTCCACTAGTTGAGCCACCCCTCCACCGGCTAATGCCAGCAGCAACCCCCCCACCAAGACCATCAGGCAAACTTTCGTCCTCATCCTACACCCCCTAAGTGCAAACTTATTTTTCCGCAGCGAGGAAGATTTCAGCCATACTAGGTTTGGCGATGTTTGGCTCTGGGGGGAGTGGGGCTTAGAATCACGGTTATGCACGATCAGCGCGAGCTTTCCAGCCTCCTCCGCCGGATCGACGGTGCAGGTTATGGGGCCTACAAGCGCCTGGGGGGGGCCTGGCGGCTGCCGGGCTTCACCCTGCACGTGGAGCACGTGCAGGGGGATCCCTTCGCCGCCCCCAGCCGGCTCAGGGTCCAGGTGTCCGGGGAGGTGGCCGGCTTTCCTAGCGACCTCTTCCGGACCAAGCCCCGGCGGATCGCCCTGGAGGATTTCCTGGTCAGGGCCCTGGCCCGGGAGATCCCCAACGTGACCAAAGGCAAGCGGGGCTCGGGCCGCTCCGGGGAGTTTTCCGTGGTGGACTTCGGCCAGTGCATCCTCCCCCGGACCGCGGTCCGCGTCTCGGAGGAGGGGGTGGAGGCCATCATCTCGGCGGGCCTGCCGGCGGCCGGCCGCAGGGTGCTGGGCCGGGAGGCGGAGGCGATGCTCCTCTCAGAACTCCCGGAGCTGGTGCGCCGGACGCTCCTCTACCAGAGCCTAGACCCGCGGTCAGTGCAGCGGCACGTGGAGTGTGGCGAGGACGCCGAGGCCCTCAGGGAGCAACTTCCCGAACACCGCCTGGTCGCCTTCGTGGCCGAGGGGGCGATCCTCCCCCGGGCCTCGGGCGTCTCGGATCGCCCCTTACGACGGGGGGCCGTGCCGTTCGCCCCCCCGGAGTCCCTGACTGTAACCCTGGAGCGGCCCAACTCCGGGCCCATCCGGGGAATGGGGGTCCCCGAGGGGGTCACCCTCATCGTGGGCGGGGGCTACCACGGAAAGTCCACCCTGCTCTCCGCCCTGGCCCAGGGGGTGTACAACCACATCCCCGGGGACGGCCGGGAGTACGTGGTCACCCGCAAGGAGGCGGTGGTCATCCGGGCCGAGGACGGCCGGTTCGTATGCGGGGTGGACATCTCCCCCTTCATCTCAAACCTCCCCAACGGCACCGATACGAAGTGCTTCTCCAGCCAAAACGCCTCCGGCTCCACCTCCCAGGCGGCGAACATCATGGAGGCCCTGGAGGTGGGGGCGAAGGTTTTGCTCGTGGACGAAGACACTTCCGCCACCAACTTCATGATCCGGGACGAACGCATGCAAGCCCTGGTGGCCAAGGAGAAGGAGCCCATCACCCCGTTCCTGGACAAGGTGCGGCTCCTTTACCGGGATTATGGGGTGTCCACGGTGCTGGTGATGGGGGGCTCCGGGGACTACTTCGAGGTGGCGGACACGGTGATCATGATGGACGCCTACCGCCCCCTGGACGTGACCGAGCGGGCCAAGGAGATCGTGCGGAGGTACCCGCTCAAGCGGCGGCCCGAGGGCGGGGAGGGCTTCGGGGGGTTCCGGGCCCGGCGGCCGGAGCTGGCCAGCATCCAGCCCCGCACCAGAAAGGGGAAGCTCAAGGTGCAGGGGTCGCGCCTTTCCCTGCGGCTTGGCAACTACACGGTCGACCTCACCCGGCTCTCCCAGTTCGCCGAGGTGCCCCAGGTGCGGGCAGTGGGGTACCTGTTGGCCTGGCTGGCCGAGCACGGCCAGGCGCTCCGGACCGACGGCACCTTGGGGGGGCTCCTTGCCGCCCTGGAGCGGGCGGTGGAGGAAGAGGGGCTGGAGAGGTTCTTGCCGGCCCGGTATGGGGATCTCGCTGCCCCGCGCCGATTCGAGCTCGCTGCCGCCCTGAACCGCCTGCGCACCCTCAGGCTGCGTGATGGATAGGTACCGGGAGATCATCCCCGATTGGGAAGCCTTTTGGGAGGCCATCCATAGACCGCTCCCCACCGTGATCAGGTGCAACACCCTCCGGGTCGAGCCGGAGGGGCTGAGGGAGCGCCTGGAGGGAAAGGGGTTTCGGCTCTCGCCCCTGCCCTGGGATGAGGGCCTGTTCCAGGTGGAGGGGGAGATCCCCATTGGCAACACTCTGGAGCACTGGCTAGGCCTGTATTACGTGCAGGAGGCGAGCCAGACCCTGGCGGTCCTCGCCCTCGATCCCCAGCCCGGGGAGCGGGTGCTGGACCTGTGCGCCGCCCCGGGGGGGAAGGCCACCCAGATCGCCCAACACATGCGCGATGAGGGGTTGGTGGTGGCGAACGACCCCTCCCCCAAGCGGTTGCGGGCGCTGCTCGCCAACCTGTACCGGTTGGGGGTCCGGTGTGCGGTGGTCACCGAGTGCCTCGGGGAGAAGTTCCCCGGGCAGGGGGAGTACGACCGGGTGTTGGTGGACGCCCCCTGTTCCGGTGAGGGCACTGCCCGGCGCCACCCCCATCTGCGGCGGGGGGCTCCCCTGGGGCTGATCCGCCGCCTGGCCGCCCTGCAAAAGCGGCTCCTTTGTCGGGCCTTGGAACTGGTGAGGCCCGGGGGGATCGTGGTCTACTCCACCTGCACCTTGGCCCCGGAGGAGAACGAAGGGGTGGTCCGCTACGTCCTGGATCGGGGCCTGGCCGAGCTCCTCCCCTGGGAGCCGCCGGTGCCCCACGCCCGGGGGCTTCCCCGCTTTTGGGGGGAGGAGTACGGGGAGGAACTGGAGAAGGCGGTGCGGATCTACCCGCACCACTTCGACTCCGAAGGGGGATTCGTTGCCCGGCTTCGAAGACCGCACTAGCGAGGCTGCCCGCTACTTTCGCGAACGGTTCGGGGTGGAGGAACTCCCGGGGCGGGTCCTGCAGCGGGGGGACTCCTGGTGGCTCACCACCGCCCCCGAGGTCCCCCCTGGGGTGCGGGTCCACTCCCTGGGGGTGCGGTTGCTCCGGGTGCAGGGGCGGGGCCTCAAGCCCACCAGCTTCGGCTTGGTGCTCTTGGGGCCCAGGATCAAGAAGGGCCGGGTGGAGCTGACCCGGGAGGAGCTCCTCTCCCTGCTCCTGGGGCGTCCCTTGCGGAGGGAAGGCCTGCACCCTGGGTACGTGGCCCTGTGCT
>ENA-OSAF01000231-OSAF01000231.1-marine-sediment-metagenome-genome-assembly--contig:-NODE-231-length-20525-cov-28.876307_pt1 | contig 20525 bp, 15 predicted proteins | sample MGYA00237872_ERZ529318 | MGnify/ENA primary metagenome ERZ529318 (study PRJEB26369, sample SAMN03142813) | marine sediment metagenome | biome: marine; feature: borehole; material: sediment... | reverse complement strand
TTGGGTTTATAAAGTTTTTTGGAGGGATTGAGATGGAAACGGTGATTATTGTAACGGTTGGAATCATAGGTGTTGGTATTGCTGGAAGGCAGCTGTATAAAATAATAAAAGGAAAGGGTGCTTGTGAGTATTGTGGTGGTTCATGCAAAAACTTCTGTGGCGTCGAAAAAACTTGCACGAATGATATAGTTAAATGATATAGTTATAAGCACATTGCATGCCATATCTTGATTTTTCTGATGTTCCAGGAGGCAATTTTAAGAGCCTCCTGGTCAAAGAAAGGAAGATATTATCAGCCATCAATAGTTTCAACGCTTCTAGAGTCGGAAGAAATTAGTTGAACTTTGATTGTAGAATGAATATATATGAACATGTTGAGGTTTTAAACCGGAAAACCTTCACCTCCTTCGGCTTGCTGTTGGTTAAAGGTCCAGTTATTACATAGATGGGACATGAGAAAATAAACAGGAGTGGCCGGTTACCATCTTGATTAATTGCTTGATACCTTGTACCATCTTTGTTATCCGTTTGTGCTGTTTCTGCAAGGGGGATAAAACTTGAGAATGTTTTATGGTTGTGATATGAGGCTTTACGGTTGTTTCGATAGTGTTGACAGCTGTTGCTTGTTCACGCGGCGAAGGCAGGTAGCAATAACAGTATATGTTAACAAAGAGTACCCTTTTAGAAAGGGTTTTTTAAAAAACCTTCATTGATAATCATTATCAATCGAATCAAATGTAGGAGAGTGTGCTGCCACTGCTATGTGCTAGTATCCGGTAGAAATGATTTGAGTTACTCCATTGTTATAACCCAAATTTGGAGCAAAAATTTATCAGCCCTTATCCAGCAAGAGTTTCAGCGATTGTTAACGAAAAGCAGCAGCGAAATCAAATTAGACTCTTAAACTCTTGATTTTATAAGATCTTCAACGAGCAAAAAGATTTTCTCTACTACGTTTTCCAGGGCGAAAACTCGCAATCCTTAGTATAGCTGGTGTTGAAAAAAATGTCGCCAAACTTGGGTTATAAAGTAAATTATTTTAAATAGGAGGAATCCCATGTTTGTTTTAGTCGTTGGGGGAGACCGGCTGGGATGTATTCCTGGCAATTTAAAGAATTTAGGGTTTACTAAAATCAAACATCTATCTGGTCGTAAAAAAAATCACTTAAAATTTGATATACCGAGTCAGGCAAGCATTATCTTGGTTCTTACCGACTATGTAAATCACAGGCTTGCCGCGCAAATAAAAGAAAGAGCTCGGAAAAAGGGGGTGAAGGTCGTCTTTGCCCGCAGAGCATGGTCTCACATTTTAGGTGCACTGGCTCTGGAAGCCAAACTGCAGAAAAGCTGCAAAAAGGAGGAATGAAGACTGCTACCTTGGATAAACACCAGGAAACGATATATGGTATACCACGATATTATCGAATGTTTGGTGGCTGCCCTGGAGGCCAGAGACCCATACACCCGGGGTCATTCTGAGCGGGTGGCGGATATGACCCTAGATTTGGCCCGCAGGATTGGCCTAAAAGGCGCAGAGTTGGAGGCTGTACATATTGCCGCTCATGTGCACGACATAGGCAAGATTGGTGTCCCGGATAAGATATTGAGCAAGCAAGATAAGCTTTTGCCACACGAGCGGGATGCCATCCAGCGCCACCCGAAAATAGGATACAGAATTTTAGCCAAATCAAAAAAACTAAAGCGTATAGCACTGATGACCTTGCACCATCACGAACGCTGGGATGGAAACGGCTATCCATCTGGATTGAAAGGGGAGGCTATTCCTTTAGGCTCAAGAATTATTGCCCTATGCGACGCTGTTGATGCCATGACATCTGACCGGCCTTATCGACAGGCTCTTAGCTGGCAAGAATGTTGGGATGAAGTTGTTTCCTGTAAAGCCTTACAGTTTGATCCGGTTCTGGTGGAAGCTGCAGAGGGGCTATGGCACATGTGGGAGATAAAATGGCCCAAAAGACAAGCGAAAAAACTGAAATTGTTACAGAGCAAAGAGGCTTTCGAAATTTGAGGGACATCTTTTGATAAAGCAAATAGAGCATTTGCCTTCCAAAAAAAATTATCAAAAGCCTATTTTATGGATTTTACAACGTTCCCAGAAAAGGGTCTTGTCCCGCTCCAGCACCCTTAACAGCTCCCTTTCACTTATGTTGTTGGTATCGCCAGATTTTTAAAAGAGGAGCAAGTGTTCTATAAATGGCCAAATGCCCTAAATACAAAAGGTAAAAATTTAGGAGGGTTTATAATTATGAAAAGGAAACTTTTAGCTTGTGTCTTTTTATGCATGTTTCTGGTTGTAATTAGTGGTTGTAGACAGCTAGATAATTCAAAACCAACAAAAGAGGAAATTGAAGCAAAAGAAATAGTCACAATTAATGTAACAGCTTTAAAAGGACCTACCATAGTAGGTATGGTAAAAATGATTGAGGAAGAACCATTTTTAGGAGAAAATGTTGTTGCTGATTATTCAGTGGCGCAATCTCCTGATATATTAGTATCTAAATTGCTTTCCGGGGAAGTGGATATTGCAACTATTCCCACCAATTTAGCAGCCAAGCTTTACAACAAAGGAATTCCATATCAATTAGCGGTGATGAATACGTGGGGGGTTCTGTACGTTCTTAGTAATGGAGTAGAAGTAGAGAACTGGGAGGATTTAAAGGGAAAGAAAATAAATTTAATGGCCAAGGGAGCTACTCCTGACATTGTGTTAAGATATCTGTTAAGCAAAAACGGAATTGATCCAGATAAAGATGTGAGCCTGGAGTATACGTCGGGACATATCGAGTTGGCTCAGAAAATGATAGCGGGGAAAGCAGCGCTGGCAGTTATGCCGGAACCATGGGTCACAAAAATACTACACGAAAATAGCAATGTGAGGATTGTGCTGGACCTTCAAGATGAATGGAAAAAAGTGCACGGGCAGGAAGTGGCTTTTGCGCAGGCCTGCCTGGTTGTGAAAAAAGATCTTGCAGAGAAATATCCCGGTGTAATTAAAACATTTTTAGAAGAATATGAAAAATCAATCGATTGGGTTAACCAGAACCCGGCGGCGGCTGGAGTTTTAGCTGAAAAGCACGGTTTGGGCATGAAAGCAAGGACAGCAGAAGATGCTATACCCAGGTGCAATATCCGCTATATGGATGCCTGGGAAGCTAAACCGGCAATAGAAAAGTTTTTAACTGTATTGATGAATTTTTCTCCAGAAACAATAGGAGGCAGAATTCCAGATGAGGGCTTCTTCTTTAAAAAATAGTCTAATAACAATAGGTTCAGCAATATTTATCCTGGTAATATGGGCAGCAATATCCAATAGAATTGGAATCGAAATCATTTTACCTTCTCCTATTGTTACTGGAAAACATTTAGTATCTATTTTCCAATCAGATTACTTTTGGCCGGTGAATAACTTTCAAGTAAAGAAATAACAGTTTGAACAGCAGCCTGGGGATTTCCAGACCGTTTTAATTTTTGGTATAATGACATTGGGTGGGTCACTCCTTTCGTGTATTGAGGTTTTGTTTCCATATCAATAATACCCCAAGGATACCCACCCTTTTTAAAAGGGGTAATGTGAATAATTTCACTAATATCAGCTTCCTCAACCTCAGAAACCCTTCGGTTTCAGAGTTATTAAAAATATGCCCCTAAGTTAGCCATAGGCCTCCTTATCGGCTTGATTGTAGCTTCATAAATATGATATAATGAAAATGAGCATATGTCAATAATTTTATGGAAATGGGTGATAACTTTGGTGATTTTTGGTCCTGTTCCTTCAAGAAGGCTTGGAAGAAGTTTGGGTATAAACAATATACCACCAAAGATTTGCAGCTATTCATGTATTTATTGTCAAAGCGGAAGAACTACAAAGATGAAAGTGGAACGGCAGGCTTATTATAGCATTAGGGAAATAGTAATAGAAGTTGAAGAAATACTCTACACGAGTCGAAAATAAACTTGGCATATCTAATTGATAAATTAATCAGCGAAAAAAAGCTGAAGGAAGTGGAGGATCAAGGAGAAAACTTTTATATTAGAAAGTTTAGAATATAATTATTGCAAAACATTACCATTAGTTACCAGCTGATGTTGACTCTGTTTTTACTTTTAAGTATAATTATGTGTAACGGAATGGATAACATATTGCAGCCATGAAGGCTGTTTTTCTGCTGAAGCAGAAAAGTTTGTGTGGGATATTTTAAGAAAATCAATAAATTTAGGGAAAACCATAATTTAATATTTTTATTGAATGGATACCACGCAGGTATGTTCTCTAAGGTATGAAACCTGGTGGATTTTTATTTTTTAGGCTTTCTTTTATTTATTAAGAACTTATTTTAAGGAGGGTAATGGAAATGAAACAGAAAACAAGGAAATTAGTTTGGGGAAGCTTTTGGTTGGCTTTAGGAATCATTCTGCCGCAAATATTCCATTTGATAGGGGGACCGGGTTTGGGAAGAGTGTTCTTACCCATGCATTTACCGGTTTTCTTTGCTGGTTTAACCATTGGCCCGGCTTTGGGAACCATGGTAGGTGTGCTTTCCCCTGTTCTGAGTCATCTCTTGACAGGCATGCCTCCCATGTCTCCACCCATAGCTGTATTGATGGTGTTTGAATTATCAGCATATGGTTTGTTTAGCGGTATGCTGTATGTGAAGTTGAAAAAAGGTTTAATCACTACATTAATTATCAGCATGGTTATGGGTAGACTGGTTTTGGGTGCTGCTGTAACGTTCATAGCCCCCTTATTTGGGTTTTCTCCTTCACCATTGGTTTACCTGAAAGGTGCTGTGATGAGTGGAATTCCCGGTATCATTTTACAGCTTTTATTGATTCCTGCAATTCTTAACAGGAGTAAGCTTGTTCAGAAAATCAAAATGTTATAGAATAATTAATACCAAGAGATTCCAGTAGAAAGTTGTAAGGAGGATTGTTGTGAAGATAGCTGTTATAGATGGACTGGGTGGAGGCTTGGGAAGTCAGATCATCGAAAACCTATGCTGTGTCATCGGAAAAACGGTTCTCTCTTTTCCATATCCATTGATATCCTGGATACTTGTGAACATTCACTGTTGTTAAAATATCCGGTCAATTCTTAACAGCTAAAAAGCTTTCTTCTGGGTTCTATCAAGGGTCCGTAAGGGGGCGCATGAAAAACAAAAATGTTGAGTTGAATACCGGGAAATAAAATGATATAATACTTTTACAGGATTTTAAAATTTAATATAGAGCTGCCAGGTGCTTAATCCTAGAGGATTAAGCTAAAAGGGAATCGGGTGAGAATCCCGAACGGTCCGGCCACTGTGAATGGGTAGTGACCTTTCAACATGCCACTGCCTGACACTCAATTTAAATGTTCATCGTTGTGCAAGCTGTGTTTAAATTGTAAAGACAAAAAAGCTGAAAAAACAGTGAACAAGCCCAAACCTGGACAATCCAGCAAGTTGGCAGAATGCTGCCGATGTAGTAGAACCAGTTAAAATACTAACTGAAGATTTTTTGCTTGCTTTGATTGATTTCTATAAACATCAGCGGTTTTTAAGACGATCAATTATTCCGTTTGCTGGAATGATTTGTGAAACACTGCAATGGTTATTCCTAATAATCTCATGTTTTGAAGCTTGTGCTGCGGTTCTGGTGGTTTTCAGGTTGTAGCTGAGTTGTGATACAGAATGACTTGCTGGTTTAATAGGGGCCTCAGCTGGTGAATAGCAGCTAAAATGGCCATCTTCCAGGTTCTTCTTTCTAATAATCAAGTTGTAGCTATGTGGTCAATTCACCATTGTTAATTATTTTGTGTGTTTTTTGACTCTAAATTGAGTGCCGGGTGGGAAGGCGAAAGGTAGCGATGACCCATGAGTCAGGAGACCTACCTGTCAGTTTTATACGAAGCCTTCCGTGGAAAGGCGAATACAAAAAAGCATTATTAGCTGCTTGCAAAAACCATGGTGTTCTGCGGAAGCCATGGTTTTTGTTTTATTTATGAGGCTGATTATTGCTGATAAGCTCATGGCATTTCTGCGGAAGCCATGAGTTTTTTATTAAAAAGAAGGAGAAGGGTTAAAGGGAGAGGATACGGGTGATAAAAGAGATTAAGAAACGAAATGGTAAAATAGTTACCTTTGATGAATCTAAGATAACAGATGCCATATTTAAAGCAGCCTGTTCTGTTGGTGGGAGAGACAGGGGGCTGGCTGAGAAGTTGGCAAAACAAGTTGTATCCGTTCTGGAAAAGGAGTTTAACAGTAAGATACCCTCTGTAGAGGATGTACAGGATGTTGTTGAGAAAGTGCTCATCGAAAATGGACATGCCCGTACGGCAAAGGCATACATTCTCTATCGCAAGCAGCATGCCGAGATACGGGAGTTTAACAAACTCCTGCTGGATGCTGAGAAGATGATCCGCGAGTATGTTGGTGGAAGCAGCTGGAAGATAAATGAGAACAGCAATATCAATTATTCCCTTCAGGGTCTTAACAACCACATCATATCTGCTGTAACTTCAAAGTATTGGCTGGGTAAAATCTATCCAGAAGAAATCAAAAAAGCTCACCAAAATGGTGACATACACATTCATGATTTGAGTCTTCTGGCCCCATATTGCTGTGGCTGGAATATTCAGGATATCCTGTTAAAGGGGTTTGCGGGTGTGGCACAAAAGGTGGAAAGTGCACCACCCAGACATTTTCGAAGTGCTTTGGGACAAATCGTTAACTTCTTTTATACAATGCAGGGAGAAGCAGCCGGAGCCCAGGCATTATCAAACTTTGATACATATCTGGCACCTTTTATACGAAAGGATGGCCTGAGTTACAGAGAAGTAGAACAGGCAATACAGGAGTTTGTTTTTAATCTTAATGTTCCTACCAGAGTTGGTTTTCAGACTCCCTTTGTGAATATTACTATGGATGTTGTGGTTCCTGAATGGCTCAGCAATGAGCCTGTTATCCTGGACGGTGAACCCCAACCGGATTTAAAATATGGTGATTTTCAGGCTGAAATGGATATGTTGAACACTGCTTTCTGCAAAGTGATGATGCAGGGGGATGCTAAAGGACGTGTCTTCACTTTTCCGATACCCACCTATAACATAAGTGAAGATTTTGATTGGAACAGTGATGTGGCCAGGATAATAATGGAAATGACTGCGAAATACGGCATTCCATACTTTGCTAATTTTATCAATTCAGACATCTCTCCAGAAGATGTGCGCAGCATGTGCTGCCGCCTCAGGCTCGATAACAGAGAACTAAAGAAAAAGGGTGGGGGTTTGTTTGGTGCGAACCCATTAACAGGTTCCATTGGGGTTGTTACCATTAATCTTCCCAGAATAGGATACCTGAGCTCTGATGAAGGAGAATTTTTCAGCAGGTTGAGAGGCTTAATGGATTTAGCCAAGGAAAGCCTTCTTATCAAAAGAAGTGTTTTGGAGAGATTGATGAAAATGGGGTTGTATCCTTATTCAAAGTTTTATTTAAGGGATGTAGAAAAAAGGTTTGGCGAATTCTGGCACAATCATTTTAATACTATCGGATTGGTTGGTATGAACGAAGCCCTTCTTAATTTTATGGGTAGAGATATTACATCTCAACCGGGACAGGAATTTGCTGTAAGGGTCCTGGATTTTATGCGAGAGGTGCTTAAGGAATATCAGGAAGAGACGGGGCAGTTGTTTAATCTGGAAGCCACTCCTGCAGAAGGAACGAGTTACAGATTGGCCAAGCTGGATAAAAAACTCTTTCCCGATATAATTACAGCGGGAGAAGAAGAAGTTTATTATACCAACTCAACCCATCTGCCGGTAGGTTATACAGAAGACCTTTTTGAAGCCCTGGATTTGCAGGAAGAATTGCAGATTCGCTACACAGGTGGAACGGTTTTTCATGCTTTTCTTGGGGAGAGAATAGATGATGTAGAGTTGTGTATTAAACTATTGAAACTGATCATGCACAAATACAAAATTCCATATTTAACAATATCTCCCACTTTCAGCATTTGTCAAAACCACGGCTATTTAAGGGGAGAACAGTATCACTGTCCTGAGTGTGGAGAGGAAACGGAAGTGTGGAGTCGTGTGGTTGGATTTTACAGGCCCGTTCAAAACTGGAATAAGGGGAAAAGAAGTGAATTCAAGCAGAGGAAAGTATTCAATGTGAAGAAGATTAAAGGAGCGTAACAATATGATAAAAGGCTGGCACAAGCTGAGCTTGATAGACTATCCGGGGTGTATATGCACAACAATTTTTCTGGGAGGATGCAATTTCAGGTGTTTTTACTGTCACAATCGGGATATAGCTTTTAACCCGGAAAGATTTTCTGATGTAAATGTAGCAAAGGTGTTTAATTATTTAGAAAAAAGGAATGATTGTGTTGAAGGGGTGTGTATCAGTGGTGGAGAGCCAACCATACATGCTGAACTGATTGATTTGATGGAGCGGCTAAAGTCTATGGGATTTAAAATCAAACTGGATACGAATGGATCGCGTCCGAAAGTTTTAAAAGAGGTTATTAACAAAAAGATTGTTGACTACGTTGCAATGGATATAAAGGCACCAAGGGATAAATATGAACAGGTGTCAGGGATTGGCAAACCGGATTTAAATCTGGATGCCCTTCAAGAAAGCATTGATGTTATTAAAAACAGCGGGGTGGAATACGAATTCAGAACAACCGTTGTTCCAAAAGTTTTAAAAATGAAAGATATTATAAACATAGCCAGCTGGATTAAAGGTTCAAAAAAATATGTTTTGCAGGCCTGCAGGGGGGATTACGGTTTTGTTTCTATGAAAGATTTAAGAAGGTATGCTGATGTGGTTGCTCCTTATTTTAACACAGTTGAAGTGAGGGGATAGAAACTACAGCCTTGTTGATTTAAACCCCAGTCTTCCCGTGGGTGAAGGAGGTGGGATTTTGAATTAAGGGGTAAATTTAATCCGCGTAGTGACGGTTTTTAAGTTTTATATGTGTTAAAATAAAGGAAAGGAGATGACAGGTGTGACAAGGAAAAAATTATTCGCTTTATTGATAGTATTTTGCTTACTGCTTAACTTATTGCCCGTATTTGATGAAATCTCTTATGCTGAAAGTGAACAAAAAGTTGTAAAGGTAAGGGTTGAGGGAAAGACCGAAACCCTGTTTGACAGGGAGATAACCGTTACGGATGAAGTGTATGGATTTGATTTGCTGAAAAATGCCGTTGGAGAAAACAACATTGATTACACATACTATGAAGCTTGGAATTCTTACTTTATAAATGGTGTATTGGGAGAAGAAGGAGAGCGGGCACAAGATTATGATACAGGATGGTGTTATTATGTCAAAACTGAAAACAGCATACAGCAGCCAATGGTTGGAATTGATAAATTAAGGGTAGAAGGTATAGAGGAACTGGTTTTTTACATAGGAGCGTACAATACAGCACCACCCTATGAATTCCTAACAAATGTACCGACTATACATGTAACTCAAAACGGCAGCCAGTATGAGTTAACTGTTACAAAATCCGTCTACAATGAGGAAACAGGAAATTATGATGTTGTGCCCATCAAAGATGTAGATGTGAATGTGAGTTACATAGGAAGCTTAAAGACTGATGATAATGGAAAGGTTTCTTTTGAAATAGGAAAAGGAATATACAAAGTAACCATTTCAAAGGGAAAAGCCTATCCTGAAATCGTCAGACAGCATTTCTTCATATATGGTGAAGACAGCGAGAAAATCATAAAGGCTGTAGAGGATTTAAAAAGGTACTACAAAAAAGATGGTGAATACAGCTTCAGGGAAGCTATTGCATTAAACCACACAGGTAAAAACATCAATGAATTTGGAGACATAAACAACAGGTTTGAAACGAGCGCGACACAATCAGCCTCCGCGTATGCAGGCAACATAATAGGCCTTATCGCTGCAGGCAAAGACCCCCAGGAGTATGTCAACCTCCTTGTGGCTTCCCAAACTAATGAGGGCAAATTCATAGTCGGACAATGGGATGACTGGCCCACTACCATCGCTTACTCCATAATTGCTCTGGATATGGCAGGTGCCGAATACGATGTTCAAAAAGCAGTAGAAGCCCTGATGAGTAAAGCTACAGAAGAAGGCCATTTTGGAGATGTGGATACCACAGCCATGTGCATTATGGCTCTGGCAAATCACAAAGATATACAGGGAGTAACGGATTTAATAAATTCATCTTTAGCATACTTGAAATCGCAACAACTGGATACCGGCGGATTTCAGGCCTGGGGTGCGGAAAACCCATATTCCATATCGGCTGTTATTCAGGCCTTGATTGCCAATGATATAAACCCATTATCGCAGGAGTGGATTAAAAACGGTAACACCATGCTGGATGCGTTGTTGAGCTTTAAAGTAAATGACCATTTTGAGTATACATCCCAATGGGGAACAGACATCAGCATGGCTACAGAGCAGGCCTTTGCTGCACTGGCAGATCTGTATAGGGGAAAATCAATGTACCATGATGTCAGGTTAGTAGAAATAGCAAATTATGAAACACTTGCTGTAGAAAGAATAGGAAGTGGAATATTCCAAAAAGGCGAGGAAGCCCATTTGAGTGTTAAAGTCAAGAATAACACACAAGAAGGTCAGCAAATCACCCTCATAGTAGCTCTTTTTGATACAAATGAAAACAAGATGATAAATTATACATATGTGACCAAAACATTGGGAACCGATGAGGAAATTATAACCGGAGGGTTTTTGATACCGGAATCTGGCGAATACGAAGTAAGAGCATTTTTGTGGGATAATTTAGAAGATATGAATGTCCTGGCTGATCCACTAGTAGTAGATGTCGAATAGAGGGGGTGAAATTGTGAAGAAAATACTCATAACTTTATTGTTGTTAGTAGTTTTTGCAACTCCCGTATTTGCAGCAATTGATTTAGGTATAGAAGTTGACACAACGGGGAATGTTACAATAAATGGCAGCTCTGACTATAGAAAAACACCTGTATCAATAAAAGTGTTTGATGCAAAAAGGCATTACTATATAGATCAAACAACTACTGATGATAATGGAGATTTCGAATTCAGCTTTGGGCTGGATGTAAACAACGAATACAGCGGAAAAATAAACATAAGCGGTGAGTACAAAGAATTTAGCATATCAACGACAGCGGATGAGCCTGCTGCTGAGCCTCAAGAAACAGTTTCCCTTTACATCAGGGGTTATAAGGGGGTTGTGCTGCCAAGAACAGCAGTTGAAATACAGGAAGGTGATACGGTTTTGGATGTGCTTATAAAAGTATTGGATGAAAACGGTATAGCGTATGAAATAAGGGATGGATATGTGGCAAGCATAGCTGACCAGCGCGAATTTGATAGAGGTTCGGGAAGCGGATGGATGTATCGCATCAACGGCGTTTTCCCTGATGTTGGAGCAGGTATGGTTAAAGTGAAAGATGGAGATCGCATTGAATTCCTGTATACAGAGGATCTGGGAGAAGATTTGGGCAGAAGGTATGACCCCGATTTGGATTTGGGTGATATCGCTGATATTGGTGATCAGGCAAGGAAAGTGGTAGAAGATGAAGATGCCAGTGAAGAGGAAGTTGCAGAAGCAGTAGATCATGTAACCGACAGTATTAGCGATGCCGCTAAAAATATTAAGACTGAGGATGATGCAGATGATTTGGTGGATATAGTTGGCAGAACTGTAGAAGTGATCGAAAAGGCGGCTAACAGGGTTAAACTAGAGGATGCGAGCCAGAAAGTGGCGATCGGCGGTGCGAAGTTGGTAGAAGCTTTGGCTGAAGTCGCTGATAGGATAACAGATGAAAAAGCAGGGCAAAACATCAGAGACATTGCCAGTAGAGTTATGGATTCAGTCTTAAAAGTTATGGGTAGAATAACTGATGAAACCGAACTGGGTGATGTAACGGACGTTTTAATTAAATCAGCAGGCCGGATTTGCAAAAAGCTGAGTCGGAAAGATGTGGCTGCAGTTCATTCAAAAGTTGCAAAAATCGCCCAAAAATTCATAGAAGCAGTGGGAACAGATAGAATCTCCAAAAATGAAGTGGAAGCTGAAGCAGGCAGAATTAAAGCCAGGCTAAATCCACAACGATTGGCTGAAAAAGCCGCCAGAGTAGAAGAAAAAATCAAAGAAATAAACTCCAAATTAGAGGATAATGAGATACAATCAAATAAAACCCTGGAAAAGAAGTTGTCAGTAGAGATGCCACCAGTTAAGGAGCTCAATGAAGTTGAAATAAATTTACCCGGGGAAGTGATGGATATAGCAAAAATGAATAAAATCAGCAAAATAGAAATCAAAACAGATATAGCGGATTTCAGTATTTCAGCCAATACTTTTGGTGAGTCAGTGAAAGGCAAGGATGTTTCTTTAAACGCAAGAAAAGTGGCAAAAGAACAATTATCGGGTTCAGCTCAAAAAGAACTACCGGATAATACAACAATAGTTGATCTTAATGTTACAATTGAAGGCAAAAATGTTGATAAATTCAATGAACCGATGGAAGTCTCACTTGTGTATAACTTAAAAGAAGATGATGATCCCGAGTCTATAACGGTGTTCCGTTTAAAAGATGATGGAACGGTTGAACCTGTTGGTGGCAAGTATGATATTAATACAGGTAAAGTAAGATTTTGGACAAACCACTTCAGCATGTATTTTGCCAGACCGGCAATTAAAGAGTTTGTGGACCTTTCAAACTTCCGATGGGCAGAAAAACCCATCCAATTGCTTGCAGGAAAAGGAATCATCAATGGAAGGACACAAACCCAATTCGATCCTGATGCAGACATAACAAGGGCAGAATTTACTGCACTTCTTGCCCGCATGTTGAAACTCGATGGAAAGCAAATAAAACTGACCTTTACTGATGTAATGGAAAATGCATGGTATGCCGAAGAAATTGCAGCTGCTTATTCTCACGGAGTAGTTAAAGGTAAAGATGAAAAACGATTTGAGCCGAAGGGTAAGATAACAAGGCAGGAAATGGCTGTAATGATAGCAAGGGTTTTGGAGAAACACGGTTACAAACCAGCAAATGATGAAGAATTAGAAATATTTAATGATAAAGACAGAATCGCCGTCTGGGCAAAAAAAGGAGTAGCAATAGCAGCACGAGAAAAAATAATCAGAGGAATGGAAAACGGCAGTTTTGTTCCCGCAGCCAATGCTACAAGGGCACAGGCGGCAGTTATGCTGTACAGGCTGTATCAGCTGTTGTTGTAACAATGTAAAATAAGTAAAAGCCCCTTATGTGAAAACGGGTTTCACAAAGGGGCTTTGTTTGCCCTTATAGTTGTTGCGGTGGTATTGAAAGGAAATAAGAGGCTTCCAATATGTCCTCTGGAGGTGTGCGTATGAGAAGGTTGTTTAAGAAAAAAGCATACAAAATCATTGCTTTGAGCTTGATTATGATATTTATGTCGCTACTTTTTTTAGGCACTGCTTTTGCCGACGGATTTGCTGTTAAAGCACATTCCATTCATGCAGCACTGAATTACTTAAAAACGGTTCAAAACACTGATGGTGGATTTCCAGCAGTCCCGGGGGGTAAAAGCAGTGATTTAATAACAGCCTGGGTTGTTATGGCTCTAAGGTCAGCAGGTGAGAACCCCACGGGACCCAGGTGGACCAGGGCAGGTAAAAACCCGGTGGATTTTATGATTAACCAAGCAAAACAGCTTAACTCGACTACCGACTATGCTAGATGTGTTTTAGCAGCAGTAGCTGCCGGTCAAAACCCTGGGAGGTTTTCTAAAATCGATTTAATTGATAGATTAACTGATATTCAAAAACCTTCGGGGCAATTTGCGTCAAAAGGAGAAGAGGGGCTTATAAATACCCACGTATGGACAATTCTTGCATTGAAAGCGGTTCTGGGGCATGTGCCCAATGCCCAAAAAGCTGTTCAATGGCTCAAGGCTCAGCAGAATGATGATGGGGGATTCGGGTATGCAGTAGGGTTCCCCAGTGATCCGGACAGCACAGCTGCAGCTCTGCAGGCTTTAATAACACTGGGGGAAAGGGGACGAACCGTTGAAAAAGCTTTAAATTACATATTTAGCTTGCAGGAGGAAGATGGTGGCATAGCGTGGATGGGTAATTCAACCAATCTGGCCACAGCTGCATGGGCTCTTCAGGCCCTTGCTGCAGTAGATGAAAGCTCCAATAGTACCAAATGGAAAAGGAATGGAAAAAACCTTGTTGATTATGTTTTAAGCCTTCAGAAGGAAGATGGTTCCTTTCAGTATAAAAAGGGATCTGATTCCCAAAGGATATGGATGACTGCCTATGGAATTCTGGGCCTTTCTGGAATGCCCTTTCCGCAGGCGGTAGGGTTTAGAGATGTTTCACCAGATTCCAAATACGAAAAACCGGTGAACTTGCTGGTTCGTAAAGGGATTCTGAAGGGGTATCCCAATCATACTTTTCGACCGGACAATCCGGTTACACGGGCGGAATTTGCTAAAATAATCGTTAAAGCCCTTGGGTTAAAAGCAGATATGGATGACCGTATAAACAAATTTTATGATTTACCCGCTGACCACTGGGCGAATCCCTATGTAAAAGGGGCAGTAAGAAATGGGCTATTGAAAGGAACGGGTGAAACGAGCTTTTCTCCTGATCAGTCAATAACCGGGGCACAGTTAGCTGCTGTGCTTGTAAGGGCATCAAACATAGAGCCTTATGAGGCTATAGAAGGGGAAAAATGGTATGAGGGGTATGTAAGAAGGGCTTTGGAGAACAATCTGCTTTTTGAAGGGTTTGCTCCGGGTAGAAAGGTTACTCGAGGCCAGCTTGCTGTAAGCATAAAAAAGCTGCTGGAAATGATGAACAAGATTTAAGAATGAAAGAAATAAGGAGGATAGCATGAAAAGGAACAAAACAATCTGCCTGATTTTAATACTGTTGATGACTGTATTGGTTGTCAGTTGTGGCATTAAAAATGATGGCGCTTCTAAACCTTCTAAAATACAGCCTAAAACGGATGGTGACACCAGTATAACACTATGGGTGACCAGAGATTTTGGCAGGAGCACCTTACTTAAAAAAGAGGTGGAGTACAAAGAGAATGCTTCGGTTTTTGATGTTTTAAATGAAAACACAAAGATCACCACTGCATATGGTGGAGGATTTATAGAAAGCATCAACGGGTTAAAGTCTAAAAGCAACACTCTTACAGGTGAAAGATATGACTGGTTCTACTATGTGAACGGAATATTTGCTGATGTGGGTGCCCTTGATTATGCCCTGCATGGTGGTGAGGTTATCTGGTGGGATTACCGACCATGGAGGGCGGGTGTTTCCACTCCGGCAGTAATAGGCTGTTATCCCGAACCTTTTTTACATGGTTACAATGGCAAGGCAAAACCAACAATCATTCTGAGCAGTGAGGCCGACACAATTCTGGCAGGTAATCTCAAAAAAGCATTAGAAGTTCAGGGTGTTGCTTCTGTCAGTATCAAACCATTAGATGAAAACCTGCTTAAAAACAGGCAGGGGCCTACCATTGTCATTGGTGAGTGGGGCGAGCTTGAGAAAATACCCTGGTTAGAAAATTTAAATAAAGCATACACCAAAAATGGCACTTTCATTCATTTTACCGATGTAGGCATTGAATTGACAGATTATGATGGCACAGTTGTGAAAGAGATCGATCAAAATGCGGGCGCAATCCTGGCTACGGGGGAAGGGAGTGGAGATGATACCCCGTTGTGGATGATCACAGGAACTGATCAAGAAAGCCTGCAACAGGCCCTGGATTTGTTGATCAAAACCCCGGATAAAATCTCCGGTGTGTATAGTGCAGCAATCATATCCGGAGAAATCATTAGATTACCACTGCAGTAGATGGTGGGTGGTCAACATGCTCATCTACAAAAAAAAGGATAGCTTAATTTACGAGCTTCATCCGGTAACAACCGTTTCGTTTATTGCAGCAATTACCCTGTTGGCCCTGATTTTTTCCCATCCTGTCTACCTTTTGGGGTTGCTTTTAGCTGTAGGGATGGCGGTTGCTGCTGCCGAGATTACCCGGGAATGGTTCTATTACCTCCGGTTCAGCCTGGGTATGATGGCTGTAATCATTATCGTAAACACAATATTCGTGCAGGCTGGAACTACTGTAGTATTTTCCGGCCCTAGGATTCCTGGATTGGGCAGGGTGAAGGTTACCATGGAAGCCCTTTTATTCAGTATAGCTATGGGGATAAGACTGGTGGTTGCGATGAGTGCATTCTGCCTTTATACTTATGCAGTTAACCCTGACAAAGTTTTAAAGCTTTTCGGTAGGTTTGGTAACAGGTCCATACTGACAGCTATTATGGCTGCCCGTTTATTCCCCCTTATGATAAAGGATTTCAAAAGAATTGTGGAAGTTTATCGCTGCCGTGGAGTGAAGTTAAACACAGGCAGCTGGCTGCAGCGTTCGAAAAACATACTCCCCGTAATGAATGTGCTTTTGTTATCCTGCCTTGAACGCTCGTTTCAGCTGGCTGAATCTTTGTGGATTAAAGGATATGGAAGTGGGAAGAGGACTTTTTACAACCGGGATTTATGGCGGCCCAGAGATTTTATAGTTGTTTTCAGTGTATTAATCAGTTTAATAATAGGAATCTGGGCAGCCATTAAGGGTTGGGCAAGTTACACGTATTATCCCCGGGTGGAAAGCTTTAATTTAGGAGAAATCAAGCTGGCAGTTTTTTTAACATTTATTCTTATTGTTCCTGCGGTCTTGAATTGGGGGTGGAAAAGATGGCCTTTATTAAAATCAAAGATTTAAGCTACTATTACCCGGAAACGAAAACACCTGCCCTTGATAAAATCAACCTGGAAATTTTTGAGGGACAATTTGTTTTAGTAGTTGGAGGTTCGGGGAGTGGAAAATCTTCCCTGGTTCGTGTTCTTTCGGGTCTGATTCCCGAATTTTATGGTGGAACTTATAAGGGTAAAGTTTATATTGATGATAGAGAAATCAAGAACATGAATTGGTTTGAAATTGTGCAGAAAGTCGGGATGGTTGGGCAGCACCCTGAAAGCCAGCTCGTGATGAATGATGTTGAACAGGAAGTGGCTTTTGGTATGGAGAACATCGGCCTGTCCAATAGCCTGATGAAGCGGCGTGTAATGGAAATCGCAAGAGGTCTGGGTATTTCAAACCTTTTACACAGCTACATACCTGAATTGTCAAGTGGGCAAAAACAAAAAGTGGCCCTGGCTTCAGTTCTAGCCATGCAGCCCGAAATCTTGCTGCTGGATGAACCCACTTCCCAGTTAGACCCTGTTGCAAGTGAGGAGATACTTTCTATAGTTAAACACTTAAATGAGGAAAACGGCATAACGATTATAATGGTCGAACAGCGATTGGAAAGGTGTTTTCACCTGGCTGACAGGGTAATAGTTATGGATAAAGGTAAAATTGTGTATGACCATGATGATCCTGCTGAAATAGCTCGCTGGGGTGTGAAAAACAATTTCCCCTTTATTCCTCCATTGCCCAAGTTGTTTGCAGGGGTGGGATATCCTGAAGTCCCATTAACAGTAAAACAGGGAAGACAGTTATTGAAATCCATTTCATCTTCTGGTTTTTACTCTGATACTCGGGCTTTAAGTCTGCAGAGACAAAGAGCTTATAAAAAAGAACACAATGCTTTAATATATGGTGATGAGAATTTAGTTGATATTGAAAACCTCTGGTTTGTTTATGATAATGGTAATGAGGCCTTAAAAAACATAAATATAAAAGTCAAATCAGGCGATTTTGCTGTAATATTGGGAGAAAATGCAGCAGGCAAAACAACTTTATTAAAAATAATTGCTGGTTTATTAAAACCGGGACGAGGGAAAGTAAAAGTGTTTAACAAAGATATCCGCAACACATCAGTGGAAGAACTGGCCGGTAGTGTCGGATACTTGTCCCAGAACCCCAATGACTACTTATCTTTACCTTCTGTGAGAGAGGAACTCAGTTTTACCCTTAAAAATTTGGGTTTATCTGATAATGGAAGGGTTGAGGAAACCCTTAAAAAATTACAATTGACCCGGTATGCTGATGTTGACCCCCGGGATTTGAGCACTGGAGAGCGGCAGCGGGTAGCCCTAGCATCGGTATTGGTAGCCAAACCAAAACTGCTTCTTCTTGATGAACCAACCAGGGGATTGGATTACCACTTGAAAAGGGAATTGGGTAATATTCTCCTACAACTCCAGGCAGAAGGAACTGCTGTTTTGCTTGTTACCCATGATGTAGAATTTGCTGCAGAATTTGCCCGGGATGTAATTTTGATGGCTGAAGGGACTATCATTGATACAGGAAGCAAATATGATGTGCTTACGCGTTCTACTTTTTATTCGCCTCAGGTTAATAAACTGTTTTACAACATAAAAGATGATGTAGTAATCCTGGATGAAGCAGAAGCGGTGCTAAACCAATTGGTAAAGCAAAAAGCAAGAAAATGGGTGATGAAAGTATGAGCTGGGCTGTCCTTTCAATGATTATTCTGGGTTTTGCTTTGTTGAGTTTTTTTTGGCGATTCGAGAAGAGAGATGTCTCCCCCAAAGAAATTGCTTTAATATCCACAATGGCTTCCATGGCAGCCATATCCAGAGTGCTTTTTGCAGCCATTATGAACGTGCAGCCCACCACTTTTGTAGTTATGATTACAGGATATGTTTTTGGGCCTCATACAGGATTTGTAGTGGGGGCTATCGCTGCTTTGGTATCCAACTTTTTTTTGGGTCAAGGACCATGGACACCATGGCAAATGTTCAGCTGGGGAATGTGTGGAGTATCTGCCGGGTTGTTAGCCGGTATTCAAAAGGGTTTCAAACCGGGACGCTTTACGGTTTTAGCAGGGTTGTGGGGCTATCTGTTTGGATGGATCATGAACATCTGGCATTGGATCGCCTTTGTGTATCCATTGACCTGGAAAACCTTTATAGCCACTTATGCTGCCAGTTTTCCCTTTGACACCTTACATGCAGCAGGAAATGTAGTTTTCGCACTAATTTTTGGCCAATCCTTTTACTACACTCTCAGCCGTTTTAGAAAAAAGATTTCAGTGAAATACATAGATGACCTGAGTTGATTTGAACCTTACAAATATGATACAATTAAAATGGTCATATGCTAATAGTTTTGGTTCCTTTTTACCATGAACTGTTTTCAGGATAAGGCAGTAAAGGGTGCATACTCTCACGAGCTCTTGACAGAACTCATCCAAAAGCTTTTTGGTTGCTGACCTTTGGCTGGATATACAGAAGTTCCTCTGCCCGGTTAATTTGTGCCTATGCCGGGCAAGACTATCTAACCAACTCACGTATCTCTCTAGATAAAGTTTGTTAGATAATATTAGTTCAACTTTTAACTAACTGTTTTGGAGAAGAACCATGAAATTAATGTTAGCAAAATTGATGCCAGTAATACCTCCAGGCAAGGTGTGTTTTTAAGAGTTTTTCGTTTAACACTATTGACATTTTAATATATATATGATAAAATATGCTATTCTTGACATGTACTTTTAAGTGTGTTATCCTAATATAGTAGGTATTTTTTTCTAACAGGAGGTTGATGTATGTTTAATATCGGTGACAAAATAGTCTACCCCATGCATGGGGCAGGCGTTATTGAAGCCATTGAAGAGAAAGAAATATTGGGGGAAACTCATAAATATTATATATTAAAGATGCCCATAGGTGATATGAAAGTAATGATCCCCCTTGAAAATGTTGAAAAAATAGGTCTTAGAGAAGTGATTAAAAAAAATGAAATAATTGATGTTTTAACGGTTTTAAAGGGTAAGAAGAGCAAGATGTCCAGTAACTGGAACAAAAGATACAGAGCCAATATGGAAAAAATCAAGAGCGGAGATATATATGAAGTAGCTGAAGTCGTAAGGAATTTGATGTTAAGAGACAAGGAGAAGGGATTGTCAACAGGAGAAAGGAAGATGCTTCAGAATGCTAAGCAGATTCTCATAAGCGAGCTGATTTTGGTGCAGAACATCGATGAAGCAGAGGCTGAAAACATGATAAATAGCATTTTTAATTAAGCGTCTTAGGACGCAGTTTTTTTTGTTAGCAATAAATACCAGATATGCATGTTGATCTGTTGGAATTTATAATAAAAATGTTGTATAATGAAGAAAATAAAGTATGAGCTAAGAAACGGGAGGTGAAGAAGATGGTGCAGAAAATAGTAAGAGGAATTTTAGTAATTATTGGAATAGCTATATTTTATCAGTTAACCTCTATCGGCTTGAGCCAGGAGGTGTTCAAAAGTTATATAACGATAGAATCAAATTCTCTTATGCCTCTCATCATCTCAGCAATTGGAGGGCTTATTGGTGGTGCTTTGGTGTTTATTATCAGTCCCTGGATTATTAAGTGGGGAAAACAGACGACTTCTTGGATTGAATGCAGACTGCAGAAGACTCCCCTTAATGATATTATATACGGTTTTTTAGGCCTTATAATGGGTCTGATCATAGCTAACATGCTGGTTAGGGCT
>ENA-OSAF01000229-OSAF01000229.1-marine-sediment-metagenome-genome-assembly--contig:-NODE-229-length-20565-cov-84.949976_pt1 | contig 20565 bp, 21 predicted proteins | sample MGYA00237872_ERZ529318 | MGnify/ENA primary metagenome ERZ529318 (study PRJEB26369, sample SAMN03142813) | marine sediment metagenome | biome: marine; feature: borehole; material: sediment... | reverse complement strand
CCTGATCTCCGGCTCCCCATCTACTTCCAGGGGAGCATGGTGCCATACGCCCCATTGATCTGCCTTAAATACCGTTCCTAACCGAATTCTTCAAAAAACGGTTGTCAAAGTCGGGTCTAATACACGATCCAGTGCCAGTTGCCCACTGTCTCCACTGCCACTGGGGAGCTCCCGCGACAGCGGGAAAGGAACTCCCGTAAGGCCCCGCGTCCATGGAGTATCCTTCCCTCCCGTACTACGCGGCCTCGCTTGTCCTCCACCACCGCATATATTTGTGACAATCGAACGTGATATACTCCATACGCGCGCCTCCCTTCTTTCCTTTGTGGCAGGTTAACCCCCGCCAAGGGCGCGCTTCCATAATATCACTGAATGAAACACTGTCATTCCCCTTCCCGAAGGCCCACTAGCAGCCAGGCGGCCCTGCCGATATCCTTCCCCACGTCCTGGCCGGGGGAGGTGCGGTATGGAAGATGGTCAGGGTACGGCCCGGAAGAGGAGACAGGCGTTCTGGCCGCCGAAGCCGAAGGAGTTGGAGAGCGAGATCCGGACCCGGGCGGGACGGGGCTTGCCCGGGACGTAATCGAGATCACATTCGGGGTCCCGCTCCCGCCAGGTAACGGTGGCGGGGACCAATCCCTCGAGAAGCGGGAATATCGCCGCCGCCGCCTCCACCGCCCCTGCGGCACCCAAGAGGTGCCCAATCTGGGACTTGGTGGAGCTCACCGGGATCTCGTAGGCCCGCGCCCCGAAGAGGGCCTTGATGGCCTTGGTCTCAGCGCGGTCATTGAGAGGCGTGGAGGTCCCATGGGCGTTGATGTAATCCACCTCTTCGGGGGGTACCCCGGCGCTCTTCAGGGCCGCCTCCATGGCCCGCTGGGCCCCCTCTCCGTCCTCCGGGGGCGCGGTGATGTGGTATGCGTCGCAGCTCGCCCCAAACCCCGCCAGTTCCGCCAACGCCTCCCCGCCCCGCCTCAGGAGGTGCTCCTCCGATTCCAATACCAACACACACGCCCCCTCCCCCATCACGAAGCCATCCCTTTTCGCGTCGAAGGGGCGCGAAGCCACCTCGGGATCGGGACAGCGGGTGAGGGCTCCCATGCGGTCGAACCCGGCGTACACCAGGCGCAACATCACCGCCTCCGTCCCTCCCGCCAGGGCCCACTCCACCAGGCCGCTTTTTATCCACAGCCACGCGAGCCCGATGGCGTGTCCCCCGGCGGCGCAGGCGGTGACCACTCCGGTGTTGGGCCCTTTGAGGCCGAACTCGATTCCCACCTCGGCAGCGGTGGCGTTGGGCATCATGATGGGGACGAAGAATGGCGATACCCGCTCCGGGCCTCGGCGCTCCAGGGCGTGGAGGTTGTCGATCATGGCCTCCACGGGACCGATCCCGGTCCCCATCACCACACCACCCATGCAGTCGGCCGCGGGATTGAGCTTGGCGTCCTCCAGGGCCAGTTTGGCCGCGGCCAGGGCGAACTGGGTGGCCCGTCCCAGGCGTTTGGCCCGCTTGGGGGAGATAAAGTCCCGGGGCTCAAAGTCAATAACGGGAGCACCTACCTTGGATTTGATTCCCGAAAGGTCCAAAAGATCGTCCACCCGGCGAACGGCAACCCGGGCTTCCCGGAGTCCGGAAAAGAACGCCGCACGCCCAATTCCCAGGGGGCTTACTACCCCGATGCCGCTGATCAATACCCTACCGGGCATGTTCCTCCTGGAGTTCGTCGACAAAGATCGCGATCCCTTCGGGGGAGACACGGACGAACCCGTGTTTTACGCGGAAGGTGCGCTCTCCACCCTCCGTTCCGGTGCGGAGAGGGGCGTCTTCCAGGGCGAAGGCCGCTGGGGCATGCCCAGAGAGAATTCCCAGCCATCCAATGGGAGTGCGGGTATATACGTAGCTTACCCCGGAGGAAAAGACCACCCGATCGCAGGCGATGATCTCACATTTCATGGCCAAAATATTTAACCGAAAAAGGGGCACTCCGCACCACAAAATGGTACGGCCCGCTCACAATGGGCGGGCCGTACCGAATTTACCCTCTTTGAATTTGAATCAGAAGTTCAATTCCACTTCTTGGGACATGAACAGGTACTCTGGAGAAGTTCCCACAGGGCCGAACAAAACCAATGCGAAGTGGAACTGATATGTGCCCGAAGGTAAATCTTCGGGAGCGTACCAGACCTCCTGATGCATGTAAGAGTTTCCGGGAAGCAAGGTATGGGTAGAAGCAGGGAACTCGTCTACGATGTAGCCGTCGGCGTCGGTGATGTAAATGTAGCCGCGGATTTGATCCGAGCTTATGTGGAGGTTGCCAGTATTGGTGACGACCGCTTCGATGATCACCTTGCGCGGGTTAGCCTTGAATTGGTAGACGCGCATGTCCCCCATCTGGAGATGGGGAGAAGCTTCCCCTCCGGGGCTCACCAAGAAGATGGAGGCCACCTGGGTGGCCACCACTACCTGGGCTTCTTCCGAGGCGGTGGGACGTACCTTAAATACGGCGGCGACATAGCGTCCCCCATAGGGATTCAGATCATCTGGCATGTGGAGCTCGTAGGTAAACACCGCCGTGGCCCCCGGCTCGATGATTTGCACCGCCGGCTCCACGGTGAGGATGTCCTTCCCACTGAAGGGATAGTTGTCGAATTGAGGCTCGAGAAAACGCGGCACCCCTTCGGGAGCCACGAATCCGAGGACCCTTGCTTCCACCGTTACCGCCTCATCGCCAGTGTTGGTGATGTAAATCATGTCGCTGTAGCTCGTGCCCGGAGGAAGGATTATTTCCGTGACGGTGGGAAAGAGGGAGATACCCCCCGCGAAGGCCGCTACGCTCCAAAGCCCTACAATGATCCCGATCAACCAATTCTTCATCCTGCCTCACCTCCCTTGGATCAGAAGGCGGGAACAGCGGTGTACACGATCTCCAACCTGCCTTCCCCTGGGGGGACGGTGAAGTCTACCTTGAGGAGGTACTCCACGATGGTGGTCTCGCCGGGGGTGCGGCCGTCCTCGTCCTTGAGGATCACCACCTCGCCTTTGGGCACGATCCAATCGTCGATGGCCTTGCCGCTTCCGGGGGCTTTGGAGCGGATGAAGAACTTCTCGTGTTCGATCAGGTCATAGTCGCCGATGAGGAACTCCCCGAATTTACCGATGATGGAATACTTGGCGGCGTTGGTGCGAACCACGATCTCGGTCACGGCTGTGTCTTCAGGGTTCATGACCGGATCCACTTCAAAGCTGATCTCGTCGCCGCTTGCGATCTCGATGAGGATTTGACCACCTACCCGAGCCTTCACTTTGACTCCGGCCCCGCCCTTCTTCGCGAAGCCAACCACGGGGAGGAAACAGCTCGTCGCAAACAGCAACAAAAGCAGCCATATAACCCCTTTTCTCATATTACATCACCTCCTGCGTTAATATAATTGTCCCTTTTATTTTCATTTTAACATTGTCCGCTTCTGAAGGCAACTCAGACCTCAAGATATAGCTCCCAATATAGCTCCTTTATCCCATCTTCTTCCACTTCGGTCCCCAAGGTCCACCCCGACCAATCGCTGAGGGCGCCGTCCAACCAGATACTGGCCTCCCATTCTCCCTCCTCAAGGTAAAGGTAAACCTCCGCGTGTAACAGCAGGTCCTCCCCCACTACCTGTTCTCCCTGGAAGGAGATCTCCTGAGCTACAAGCTTCAGGCACAATTCCCACGCGGGCCCAAATAGACAGAAATGCAGCCGCTTCAACTCGAGCACGGTAGACTGTTTGATTTTGAACGAGAATCCGTAACCACTTTCTGGGGTTTGGTAAAAGGCCACGTCTTGTGTGAACCCCACCGCAGGTTCCTCGGCATCCACGTACAGGTCGAACTCGTACTCCCACCTTCCTTCCGCCCACTTCCTCGTGAGCTCTCCCGAGTAAAAGGCGAAATCATGGAACTCCAACGTGAGATCTCCCCAAGGAATCCATCCCTTCCATTTGAGGGTAAGTGAAGGGGTTTGGTCTTTTTTCGCCTTCATGGCGAGGGAGAAGGTGCTCGTTTCGCTCAGGGGAAGGTTCAGGGTCAGCTTGGTTTCAGAGGGCGTATCGTTGAACGCACAGTACCACTCGACTTCCACCGCATTTTCATAGGTCCCCAAGAATTCAAGGAGGAACGGTTCCTCGGTGGAGAGGGTTGCCTTTAGTTCAGCCTGCCATGGGTCCTCCCAATAGCGCGCCCTCAAGTGCCCCTGGATTTGGGAGTCGCTTTCGAAGACCGTTTCCCCCACCAGCCGCAGCGGCCTCTCGTACCACGTGAAATCTAACTTCATTTTCGAAAATTCGTTTTCCCTTACCTTGAGCAAGACCCCGAGATCCACGCCTTCAAAGTCCAGATCAGCATCGACATCCGTCGATACATAAAAGCCCTCGTCCGGGACCCAGGAGAGCCGCGAATAAAGACTTGCCCCAAATTCCTGGGCGCCACCTAAACACGCAAAACACAAAAACAAGGCCATTGCCGCAAGATGAGCCATCTTTTTTAAATAAATTAGCACCGTCCCCACTGAAGGAGGAGCGAACATGCTCCTTTACACAAGGAAAAAGGTCTGTAGGGGATGAAACCCCCTCTTTGCGAACGCGTTCAAAAAGGCAGTTTTACCTCTGTAATCCCCAGCTCGTCCCGCAGGAACTTCAGGTCCCGCTGGACCGAGTCGTTGAGGGGAATCCCCCGCTCGTACGCCCGTACCGTCGCCAGGTGTGCCTTCTCCCCCGCGGTGTAGATCCGCTCGGCACCGGGCGCTTTCTCGGCTGCTCTGAGTGCCCGCAGTATGGAGCCGGCGGTGCGCTTGAAATCTTCCAGGGGCACGAAGTGCTCGATATCTATCGCCATGAAGAAGTGGCCGAGCTGGTGGGGCCGGGGATTCCCGCGTTCATCGAACCCCGAGAGGTCCTTGAGGAAGGCGCCGCCCTGAAGCGCTGCGCACAATAGTTCCACCATCACCGAGAGGCCGTAGCCCTTGTGGCCTCCCATCTCCTCCCCCGGGCCGCCCAAAGGAAGGAGGGCATATTCGCCCTTGGGTATACCCTTTAGGATGGCGTGGGTGTCAGTGGCCAAGCTTCCGTCGCGGCCGATGACCCAGCCGGCGGGAGTGGGCTTTCCCAGCCGGGCCAAGACCTCGATCTTTCCCCGCTGGGTGATGGAGGTGGCGGCATCGAAGCAGAACGGGAACTCCTCGTCAGTGGGGCAGGCGAAGGCGATGGGGTTGGTGCCCAACATGGGTTCCACGGAAAAGGTGGGGGCCACGGAAGGCCGGGCGTTGGTGAAGGCCAGCCCGATCATCCCCGCTTCCGCGGCCATGAGGGCATAGTAGCCGGCGATGCCGAAGTGGGAAGAGTTGCGCACCGCCACCGCCCCCATCCCATACCGCCGGGCCTTCTCCATCGCGAGCTGCATGGACTTGTAGCCGATGACGTGGCCCATGCCGTGGTGGCCGTCCACCACGGCGGTGGTCTCGGTCTCCTTCACGATCTCGAACTGGGTGATGGGCGAAAGGATCCCCTGCTTTATGCGGTCGTAGTACATCTTCAGCCGGTTCACGCCATGGGAAGGGATACCGCGGATATCCGAAGCGATGAGGACATCGGCGCAGATCCGTGCGTCCTCCTCGGGTACACCGCACTTGTGGAACACTTGATACATGAAGGCCCGCAGGGTCTCCACGGGCACGTAGATCACTTTCTCCTCCAACGCTACCTCCTTTCGTTCAGCTCCCGGTCCAGCGCGGGGAGCTCAGCGATGCTTTCGATCACGTGATCTGGTTTCCAGGCCGATGTCCCAATGTCTTCCTGCGAGCTCACCCCGGTGAGGGTGAGGACGGCGATGAGCCCGTTCTCTTTCGCCATGCGGATATCGGTCTCCAGGCGGTCCCCCACCATGACGCATTCTCTTGCTGATAGGCCCAGGACCTCTAGGGCGGCCCGCACCATGTGCTCCGAGGGCTTTCCCAGGACGAGCTCCACCTTCCTCCCCGTGGTGGCTTCAAGCGCCGCGATCACCCCCGCAGCGTCGGGGATCTCCCCTCCTTCCACCGGGCAGGTGCGGTCGGGGTTGGTGGCGATGAACCGCGCCCCCCTCTTCAGAGCCTGAAACGCGATATTGAGCTTTCTGTAATCGAAGGTGCGGTCGAAGGCGGCGACTACGTATTGAATCCTCTCCGGATCCTCACATAGCTCCAATCCGGCACGACATAGCTCCAGCAGGAGGGGGAGCTCCCCGATGGCGAACACTCGCGCCCCGGGGGCTTCCCGGGCGAGGAACCTCGCCAGGACCAGGGAAGAGTTGATTACCTCGTCCTGGGGGGTGGGAATTCCCAACCGGGTGAGTTTCTCCGCGTAGTCCCGACGGGAGTAGAGGGGTTTGTTTGAGAGGAAGACGATCCTGCGCCCCCGGCGCCTGAGTTCAGCCACCGCCTCCGCCGCCCCCGGGATCAACCGTTCTCCCCGGTAAACGGTCCCGTCCAAGTCCAGGAGGTATCCGCGGATCTTCGCCATCGGTTAAGGGACGACCTCCGCGCTTTCCAGTAGCCGCACGGCCACATCGGGGAAGTCGGTGAAGACCCCGTCCACGTCGTAGACAAAGAAAAAGGTCTCGAGCTCTTCCTCCAGGGAACTGTATTTCCGGGGTAGGGAGTCGGCGCGGAAGGTATAGGGGTGAACGAGGAGACCGAGTTCGTGGGCCCACACGACGTATTCGGGGTTCTTCTCGATGATGGACTTGTTGGGACCAATCCCGTCGGCATAGCGCGCGATCTCGGCTAAGCCCTCCCGGGTCCACATGCGCCTATAGGTGGGGCTCGCGCTCACCAGCTGAATCAGGGGGAGCTCGGTGTAAAACTTGTCTCTGAGGCGCACGAGGGTCTCGGCTTCGAAGCACTGGACGAAGATCCGGGCGTCCGGCCCCCGGTAGCCGTACCGATCGAGGATCTCCACCAGGGCCGCGGCGATATCGTAGCCCTGTCGCAGGTGCCAGCCCGGTTTCTTCAGTTCGGGATAGATCCCCACGTCTCGACCGGTGCTTTTGTTGAGCCCCTGGACGAGCTCTATCATCTCGGCGAAGGTGGGGACCTCGAACCGGGACACTCCCACCGGGAACCGGTTCGGAAAGTAGGGCCGGCCGTCACGGCGGCAACGCTCGTGCACCGTGAGACGCTTTATCTCCTCCAGGGTGAAATCGATGGCGTACCAGTGGCCATCGGGGCGGCGCCGCTCGGGGTATAGTTCCTCCACGTTCGTGGTGTACTCGAGGTAAATATCGTGGAGGCAGATGAGGACGCCGTCCTTGGTCATCACGAGATCCGGCTCGATGTAATTGGCCCCCAGGGCGTAGGCGAAGGCGTAGGATTCCAGGGTGTGTTCGGGCAGATACCCCGCCGCGCCCCGGTGGCCGATGACGATCTTTTCCACCGCTGAAGTTCCGAGCCCAACCGCAAGCATGCTCAAACATAACAAGCTGATGTATCTCTTCATTTCGCTTCTCCTTTCTTAGGTGTGGGGAACCACGAGGGCAAAACCATCAGGGGATATCGGTCCAGCCCGACTTCGGGGATACGCACCGGCGTGTCGCCGATACCATCGGATCCGGGTTCGTCTTGGCCCGGTCCGGAATAACGGTCCTCAAGCCCGACCCCTGCCCAAAAGTTCCCTCCTCGGGGGTAAGGAGCGAACCATTGGTTCTCACCGGAACTATCATCGAACGCGGGGAGGGGACAATCCAGGAAGGCATTGTGGTAGAGGAGATTTCCGGACGAGGTATGGTATAATCCCAGGCCTCGCTTGCATCCGGCCACGACGTTCCGCGTGAGCACACAGGAGTGTGAGTCCCATAGGTAAATTCCCCATCCGCAATTCTCGACCATGTTCCCCGTGACAGTGAGCCCATTGCAACTATCCAAGTAGATCCCGGTGCCGCAGGCGAGGGCACTGTTGTGCTCGAGGACGCTGCCCCGGGCGCGCCAGAGGAAAAGCCCGTGCTTCCGCGCGGCCCGGAAGACGTTCTCCCGGATCAGCAGGGACGGAGATGAGTTACCCTGAATCCCGGTCCAACAACCGAAAAAATCGTTGCCCACCAGTTTCGCCCCCGGGGATTCGTAGAGGAAGATGCCCGTGCCCAATCCTTCGAATCGGCATTCGCGTACGGTCACGTACGGGGACCCCGAGATGGAAATCCCCGTCCCCCGGGGTCCTCCACGGATGAGGCATCCCTCGATGACCACGTGGGCCTTGATATCCTTGAGAAGAATACCCACGCCTCTTTCCGCGTCGATCTCCCAACCGGCGATGATGTAGGGGTCCCCCGGCGTCCCGCTTCCCCCAACCGCCCCGTTTTCGGGGGTGAAATCGGCGTCGGAGGCGATGACGATGGGTGGGTGGGGCGAGAGCTCCGCGCCCACGACCACCTGGGCGCAAGCCAACACGACCACGAGGGACGCCAATGCCCTCCAGGACATCAGGAGACCCTCCCCTCCACGAGCTCGTCCATGGCGGCCACCAGCTCCTCCTCCCTTCCCCGGGGGATGAGGGAGGCGGCGGCGTAGTCATGACAGGCGTCGATGGAACCACCCACGCGCTTTGCCGCCTCGGGGAGGAGCCAGGCGAGCCCCGGCATCTCCTTGCGCACGATCCGCTCCTCCAGGGGGCCTGGGACCCGCATGGAGATCTTCACCAGATCCCACTCAAACCGGCCCAGGCCCGGGATCTCGGTGGGCATGTCCTGGAAGCCGGCGATGTACTTGTCCGGATCCACGAAGTCCATGTCCCGGATCTCCATGCAGAACTCGCCCACCATCTTCACCCCCATGGGGGCGAATCCATCGCCCACGGAAAACCACTGGATATACGTGGTCTTCCTCAAACCGCCTGACCGCAGCCGCTCCACCATGAGTTCGAACCGCTCCCGCTTCAGGGCCTCGAGCTCCCGGAGCTTGCCCTCGAACTCTCCAGAGGGGCCTTCGAGCAGTGTCCGCACGGCGATATCCGGGCCACCCATGGCGTAGCCCGCCGCCCCCAGGGTGGTGAGGGCCTTCGCGAACGGCTTCAGATCTATGGGCTCACCGAACTTGACGAGGCGGTAAGACTCGCGGCCGTCGCGCTCCTCGACCTCCACGTGTCCCCGGGCCGCGGCCTCCTCCAGGGCTCCCCGGTTCTCCCCCACGAGCTTTCCCCCGCGCTCGTGGGAGTCGCCGATAGCCCCCACTACACCGAGGTAAGCGAGGTCTCGGTTGACTTCGTCCAGCACTCGGGCCACCAGCCACGCGGCCGTCGCCGCCGAGATCTCCCGCTCGCCCGAGAGGCCGAAGAGCTCGGTGGAAAGGTTAAATACCGCGGGGTCGTCGGTTTCCTCCGCGAGATGGTGGTCCACGATCAGGGTAAGCGACCGCCTCCCGTTCACCTCGGCGATCATGGGCGCGGCCCGGGCCCCGAGGTCCACGTAGATGATAGGAGTACCGGCGTGGAGGTCGTGGATCCTTCGGTTTATCGGGGGATGGACCCGCTCGAGGGGGATCCGCAAGACCTCGAATCCTGCCCGGGAGAGGGCCACCTGGAGTACCGCCGCCGAGGAGAGGCCATCGGCATCGTTGTGGTGCACGAGCACCACCTCTTTCTCTCCCCTTTTCCTCAACTCCTCCAGGGCTTCTCGCACTGCTTCAAGGTATTCGGCCTTTCCCATCCCTCAGTCCTCCACCGCCAGCATCTCGATGACGGAATCGAACACGAAATCCGGCTCGATCCCCAGGGACCTGAGCTTTTCTTCGGTCATCGCCCCGGAACGGACGAAAACTGTGGTCATCCCCATCTTCCTTCCGGCGAGCATGTCGGTATCCATATCCCCCACGAAGGCACATTCCCCTGGGGGGAGTCCCAGCCGCGCGAGCGCTATCTTCACGATGTGGGTAGAGGGCTTCCCGATGATGGCGTCAGGTTCCCGGTCCAGCATGTAGGAGAGGGCGCCGATAATCGCCCCGGTCCCCGGGATCACCCCATCTTTGGCGGGGAAGATCCGGTCGGGGTTGGTGGCGAGGAACTTGGCCCCAGCGTGGTACAGGGCCCGGAGGGCCCCAGTGATCCGGTGGGCGTTGTCCTCGCGGATCCTCCCCGTCCCGTCGAAAGCCGATCCCACTACCACGTACTCGGCGGAGAAGGGATCTTCCACGAGCTCTAGGCCCGCGAGTTCCAGCTCCCTCCTCAGGCCCGGTGCGCCCACCATATATACCCTGGCCCCCGGCTTCTCCTCCGCCACGTATCGTGCCGTGGCGTAGGTGGCGAGGACGAGGTCGTCCTCAGTAACGGGGATCCCGAGCCTCGCGAACTTGGCGAGGTAGTCTTCCCGGGACTTGGTGGAGTTGTTTGAGAGGAAGACCACTTTCTTGCCTCCGCGCCGCAGGCGCTCGATGGCTTCCGCCGCGCGAGGTATGGGGTCCTCCCCGCGGCAGAGCACCCCATCCACGTCGAAAATGAACCCCCGGCACTTGACCAAGGGATGGGCGGGCCTGGTCTCTTTCAGCCGCGTCAACGCTCCGTCATCGGGGTAATAGAGAACCACGATCCACCTCCGTCCGCTTCCTCTTGAGGAACTCGAGGAGTTCCTCGGGTTTGTCGGTCACGATCCCATCGACGCCTATCTCAAGGAAGGTCTCCCAGAGGTCTTTTACGTTCACGATCCAAGGGAAAACGGCGAGCCCCCGGCGATGGGCTTCCGCCACCAACCGTGGGGTGGTCTGGGCCCAATGGGGCATGAGGATATGGGGTTTGAGGCGTTCCACCTCGTCCCAGAGGTTCAGCCACTCCCCCGCGCATATCATTCCCACCCGCACCTCCGGACAGAGCTCCTTGAACCGCAAAAGCGAGAGGTGGTCGAAGGAGATCAAGGTTATCCAGGAAAGGGCCCCAACGTCCTTGAGGGTCCGAACCAATTCGTCCTCTATCCAATCGTAGCTCGCCTCCGCGTGTCGGGTGCGCTTGAGCTCCAACAGTACCCCCACCCGTCCGTGGATCAGGTCCAGGGCCTCTTCCAGGTAAAGGAGGCCCGGGTGTTGCCGTCGTAGCTCCTCGATCTCCTCCTGAGTCAGGTACATGGTCCAGTTGTTGGGACGTCCCAGTTTCTCCAGGAAAATGTCGTGGAAGACCAAAAACCGATGGCCGCGGGTAGCCCAGATATCGATCTCGATTAGGTCCGCCCCGAGTGCCAAGGCCCTTTTGATTTCCTCCTTGCCGTTTGCCTTGTGAGCGATAACCCTCATTTCTCCTCGGCTAGGGCGAACCCCCGCATGAATTGCTCCTGCAAAAGCAGGAAGACGATCAAAGGGGGTAGCATTGTGATGATGGTGCCCGCCATGGCCACGCCCCAGTTGAGCATTCCCTCGGGGCCGGCTCCGGTGAGCATCTTGAGCCCGATCTGGATCATCTGCTTCTCGTTGGACGCGATGATGATGAGGGGCCAGAGGTACTGATTCCAGATATAGACGAACTGGATCACCGCCAGCGCCCCCACGGTGTTCATGGACATCGGGACCAGGATCTGCCACAGGAACCGCATAGGGCCGACTCCATCGACCCGCGCCGCGTCCACCAGCGAAGCGGGGATGGACATGAAGTGTTGGCGGAAGAGGAAGACGCCAGTGGCCGAGGCGAGGAACGGGATGACAAGCGCCCAGTGGGTATTGCCCCAACCGAAGCTTCTCACGAGGTCGAACAGGGGCACGATCCGCACGGGGATTGGCATCATCAGCGTGATGAGGACGAAGATGAAGAGGAGGTTCTTTAACGGGAAATCAAAGTACACCAACGCCAGGGCGGCGAAGAGGGACATCAATGTCTTTCCCACGGTCACCGCCCCGGCGATGATGAAGGTGTTTAACATGAGCCTTCCTAGATGGTAATCCCGCCACGCGATGGCGTAGTTCTCCGGGGCCGCGGGGCCGATGGCGAACGTGGGGGGATAGGAGAAGATCTGGGCTGTGGTCTGGGTACTCTTGATGAGGGCGAATAGCACGGGAGATGAAATGAGGAAGGCCGAAATGATGAGCCCGAGATGGAGGAGGACGAACATCGCTTTCTTCCTGTACCAATAAGGCGAGCGCTTACTGGCCGCCATAGTGGACCCTCCTTCCCGTGGTGCGGAATTGGATCAGCGTCAACGCTACCACCATGATGAACAGGATTACCGACTGGGCAGCGGCCAAACCCCATTTGTGGAACCGGAACGCATCCTGATAGAGGTTAAAGATGAGGATATTGGTGGCTTTATTGGGCCCCCCCTCAGTCATTACCATGATCAATCCGAACCCCCCGAAGAAAGCATAGATCAGGTTCATGATCAGGAGGAAGAAGGTGGTGGGGGAAAGGAGGGGAAAGGTCACCCGCCAGAAGGTAGTCCAAGGGCCAGCCCCGTCCACCTTTGCTGCCTCCAGGATCTCCCCGGGGAGGTTCTGCAGGCCCGCCAGGAAGAAGACGATGTTGTACCCCAGGTTCTTCCACATGGCGGCAATGGTGACAGCCAACAGGGCTAGCCTCCCGTCGGTGAGCCAGTCGGGGCTTATCCCGAAGAGGCTTTTCATGAAGTAGTTGACCACCCCCGCGGTGGGGTTGAGGAGGAAGAGCCAGATGGAGCCCGCTACCGCGGGCGACAGGGCGTAAGGCCAGATCAAGAGCAGCCGATAGAACCGCGCTCCCTTGATCTTGTGGTTGGCGAGGAGGGCGATGGCCAAGGAGATGGAAAGGCCCAGTACCACCACCCCCACCGCGAAGATGAAGGTTATGGTCAGGCTGTGAATGTAATCCGAAGAGGTGAAGAGACGGACGTAGTTCTCGAACCCGACGTACTTCCGGTGGAGGCCCATGAGGATGGCCCGATAGGTACTGAGGCGGAAGGTTTGAATCACGGGATAATAGAGGAAGATGGCGCACAGGGCCAATGTGGGCAGGAGAAGTAGGTACGGGAGCCACTTGTTAGGAAATCGGCTTCTCATCTCTCCCTCGCAGTGCCCTCAATTGTAAAGGGGGAGCCCCCTCGCGGGAGGCTCCCCCGGATCAGGTGATCGCTCAACCGCCCACCAGCTCCTTGTAGTCCTGGAGGGACTGGTCGATGAGGGTCTTGGCCTCCTGGAGGGCCTCCTCGATCCCCTTCTCGCCGGCGAGGACGGCCTCCACCGCGTCGAGGATGGTGGACCGGGCCTCGACGAAGGTCCCCATCAACGCGCCCTGGGTGGCGGTGATAAGCTGGGTCTCGATGAGTTGATCGAAGGCGGTGCGGTAGTTGGGGAACCGCACGAACCACCCCTCCATGTCCAGCGCCTTCAGGGCGGTCTTGCGGATGGGGAAGTAGCCGGTGCCCTGGTGCCAGCGGATGGTCTGGGCCACCTGGGTCATCCACACCACGAACTCCGCCGCGGCCTGGAGCTCCTCATCGGGGTGGTCCTTGGTCACCCACAGGGCGCCGCCGCCGATGATGACCCCGTGGCGCTCGATCCCGTCCGGGACCGGGAGGAACGCGGTGCCGAGCTCGAAGCCCTGCTCCACGGCTGCGTTCTCCATTGCGGTCACGTCGGAGGTAGAGGAGATGAGCATGGCGGACTGTCCGGAGACGAAGATCTGGCGCGCCTGGGACCAGGAGCGGCCCGGGCTCACCCACAGGCCCTCATCGTAGAGCTTCTTCCACCACTCCACGATCCTGATGGCCGCGGGGTCCAGGAGGTTGATCTCGGTGGCGTACCCGGTGCGGCCGTTGTTGTTGTTCACAAGATCAACGCCCTGCTCCGCCATCCACTGCTCGAAGAACCAGGAGTGGACGGGCCAGGTGATACCGTACTCGGCGAGGCCGGACTCCACCACCTTCTTGCTGATCTCGTAGATGTCGTTGTAGGTGGGCTTGCGCGGGACCTCGATCCCCAGCTTGTCCATGATCGTTTTGTTGTAGTAGACGATGGGGTTGGAGGAGTTCCACGGCATGCAGTAAAGGCGTCCGCCGATCCGGTAATAGTTGAGCACGGGGTCGATGTAATCCTCCCACGGGACGATGAGGTTGAATTTGTCGATCAGGTCCTCTAGGGGCACGATGATGCCGGAATCGACGAGGAGTTGGGTCCCGACCTCGAAGGAGTGGAACACGTGGGGACCGGCTCCGGCCCGGGCCGCGGCCAGCGCGGCGTTCAACGTGTCGGTGTACGACCCTTTGTACTCCACGGTTACCTCGATCCAGGGGTGGGTGAGGTTGAAATCTTCCACCATCCGTTCGATGAACGGCACCCGCCAGCCACCCATGGCGTGCCAGAAGGTAATTTTGATCTTGTCCTGGCCAAGGGCCAGCCCGAAAGCGAAAACCATCACAAGCGCAAATACCAAGAAACGTTTCACTGTTCATGCACCTCCTTGAAGTAATCTTTTTCGCATAAAAACAGTCTTTTCCAGCTATCACCCCCCTACGCAAGGTAAAGCTCAAAATCCAGTTCAGAAAAGGCAGTAACCAATTCCGAATCCAGGCTAGAGTCAGTGATGATAGCGTCCACCTCGGAGAGATCGGCGATCTTGCCGTGGGTGACCACCCCGAACTTGGTGTGGTCCGCCAGGATCACCCGTCGGCGCGAATGTCTCAGGATCTCCGCGGCGGTGTCCGCCTCCTCCAGCGAGGGGATCGTCACCCCGTGCTCCAGGGAGATCCCGTTGGCCCCCAGGAAGGCGATGTCGAAGTAGACGTCCTCCAACGCCCTCTTCGCCAGCCGGCCCACCATGGCGAAGGAGACCCCTCGCAGGTAACCCCCCACCACGTACACGTCCACCCCCGGGACCTGGGTGAGCTCCATGGCGTGGTTAAGGGCGTTGGTGAAGACCCGCAGCCCCAGATTCGGGGGCAGGGCCTTTACCAGCTGCATGGTGGTGGAGCCGTTGCCGATGAAGATGGCCATCCCTCGTTCGATGAGCTCCGCGGCTTTTGCCGCGATGCGGCGCTTCTCCTCGAGGTTGCGGGAAGCCTTCTCCTGATAGGACGGCTCGGTAGTCACCCACTCCCTGACCATCGCCCCGCCGTGGATACGCACCACCTTCCCTTCCCGGGCCAGGGCGTTCAGGTCGTTACGGATGGTCATCTGGGATACGGAAAACAGGCGCGAGAGCTCGGAAGTGCGAACAACTCCCCGCTTGCGGAGCTCCTCCAGGATGAGCCGGCGCCTCTGCTCGGTAAGCATCTTTCGATTAGTTTCCTTTTGTTGCGATAATATTGTAAAAATTTGCTTGTCCTGGGTCAAGGGGAAGCTCCCTCCTGTTCCGCCAGGATCACCCCGATCAGCTCATCCACCAATTCCTCCTCCCGCACCTTGGGCTTCACCACCTTCCCGTGGGCGTATATCGTGCCGAAGCCCCGCCCTCCCAAGATCCCATAGTCGGCCCGCTCCACCTCCACGAGGCCGTTCACGGGGCAACCCATAATGGCTATCCTGAGGGAATTCCTTACGGTGGACAGCCTCTTTTTCGCCTCAGCGGCGATCCCGGGGATATCGATTCCGGTGCGGCCACAGGTGGGACACACCACAAAGCTCGGCCCCCGTTCCCTCAAACCCAAGGCTTTCAAGATCTCCCAGGCGACCTCCACCTCTCTCACTGGGTCCCCGGGTAGGGAGACCCGGATGGTGTCCCCGATCCCCGCGGAAAGGAGTATTCCGATCCCCACCGCGGACTTCACGATCCCCTCTAGGTCCGGGCCGGGCTCGGTGATCCCAAGATGCAGGGGCCAGTCTCCTTCCCGGGCGAGCAGGCGGTTCGCCTCCACCGTGAGCTCTACCTCCGCCGCCTTGAGGGAGACCACGATGTCCCGGAAACCGACTCCCTCCAGGAGTGAGATCTCCCACAGCGCCGCCTCGACCATCCCCTCGGGAGTGGCCTTTCCTCCCTTGAGGAACCGTGCATCCAGGGAGCCGGCGTTGACCCCCACCCGGATGGGGACCCCCCGTTCCGCGGCGCGGGCGGCGATCTCCCGGATCGCCCCGGGATTGCGGATATTACCCGGGTTCAAGCGGAGCTTGTCCGCCCCGGTTTCTAGGGCGGCCAGGGCGAGTTTGGGGTCGTAGTGGATATCGGCGGCGATGGGCACCGCTACCTCTTTCTTGATCTCGGCGATGGCCTGGGCAGAGGCCATATCCGGCACCGCCACCCGCACGAGTTCACACCCCGCCGCCTGCAAGTCCCGGATCTGCCTTATAGTGGCGGCGATATCCGAGGTGGCGGTGTTGGTCATGGACTGGACCACCACCGGGTTCTCTCCCCCGATGGCGAGGGCTCCCACCCGCACAAGCCGGCTCCTCCTGCGATTCACGGCCGTTTATATCCTATCCTTTGTGCTCAAGCAGCGAAAGTCGTCGCGAGCGCTCGAAAGGAGGGAGAGATGAAGTCTTACCGAAAGGAACTTTGGTTCAACACGAGAAAAAAAGTTGAGTTCATCAACATCACCCCGCAAGTGGAGGCGGCGGTAAGAGAGAGTGGGATAAAGGAAGGGCTCTGCTTGGTCAACGCCATGCACATCACGGCCTCGGTGTTCATCAACGACGACGAGGAAGGGTTACACGAGGACTTCCTCGAGTGGCTCGAGCAGTTGGCGCCGTACGACCCCGGGCGCTACAAACACAACCTTACCGGCGAGGACAACGCCCATGCCCACCTAAAGCGCCAGGTGATGGGGCGCGAGGTGGTGGTGGCGATCACTGACGGCAAGCTCGATTTCGGTCCCTGGGAGCAGATCTTTTATGGGGAGTTCGATGGCCAGCGTCCTAAGCGGGTACTGATAAAGATAATCGGGGAATAACCCGCGCCGTTTCTGGAAAGGACCTTTCCGTACCCAGGGGGCCCTTGGCGGATTGCATGTGGTGCGATATAATTGTTTGTGGTGGTATCCATTAGAACAAAGGGGTTCTGTAATCCTATACGAAAGGAGGTGAGGCGTAGCCAGGCCACCGAGAAACGGTAACTCGTTTATCTCGATGGCATCCCGATAAAGGCAAACCCGGGGAAACCCGGGGGCGCAAAGCCCACGGACCCTCGCGACTTGAACTTGGTCGCAGGGTGGCCGGGCTGCCGAAGGATGCTGAAGAAATTGGAGGCGGTCGCGGCAGTAGGTTTCGTGCTTGGCCTTCTTCTGGTCCTGGGAGCCTCAATTGAACGGATAAGTCCGCAAATGCCCCAACCCGAGGTCGTGGGAGGGGCCGGCACCGCCAGCGCTCCCGCGTTGGTGTCCGCAGCCTCGAGGCTTCGTTGGGGCCTCAAGGCCATCCGTGCCCCCGAAGCTTGGCGGATAACCCAGGGCTCCGAGGAAGTGATAGTGGCGATCATCGATAGCGGCATCGACTACACTGTGCCCCTTTTGCGAGATCGCATGTGGCAAAATCCCGGCGAGATCCCCGGAAACGGGATAGACGATGATAAAAACGGCTATGTGGACGACGTATACGGCTGGGACTTTCGCGATAACGACCCTGATTCTTTGGTCGGCACACCCATAAGCTACCATGGAACCTTCGTGGCTGGGTTGGTAGCCGCCAGCGTGGATGCTGCCACCGGTGTCGGCGGGGTGGCACCTCGGGTGCGCATAATGGATATCCGGTTCCTGGATTCCCGGGGGTTCTTTTACAAGAGCGATTGGTGGAAGCTAGCCCAGGCCATCGAATACGCCGTTGAAAACGGGGCCCGCATCATAAACCTCTCCCTGTACGCCAAGGTGGATCCCCCTAGCTTCGTGCGTCACGCGATCCAAAACGCCGTGAAACACGGCGTTTTGGTGATCACCATCGCCGGCAACGAGGGCTCCCGGGTGAAAGCCTTCGGGCGTTTGCCGGATGTAATCACTGTAGGAGCGGTGGACAGAAACAGGACTCCCGCGCCATTCTCCAGCCGGGGGCCCGAGGTGGATCTGGCCGCTCCCGGGGTGAATGTGATCTCCGTGGTTCCAGGGGGAACCCCGGTGAGCTCTTCGGGAACTTCCTTCGCCGCACCCCACGTGGCTGGTACCGCGGCACTCCTCTGGGCCTTGGACAAACGCCTTTCCCCCGAGGGCGTGCTCGAGATCCTGCGGGCCACGGCTGAGGATGTGGGCCCACCGGGTAAAGACGAAGCTACCGGCTTCGGTTTGGTAAACGCCGCAGCCGCCGTCAAGCTCCTCACCCAGGAGAACTGATTCAGCGGTGCCTGCTCTGGCTATAATTCCACGTGCCGATCGAACTGCTCCAGGAAGCTTTCATTACATTAGACGCCGGCAGGCTCTGGCCTGGGTTCGATCCTCAGAAATTCCCTGTCGCGGTGTGGGATGGGGAAATGACCTGGTTGATCTCCCATCCCGCGCCCCCTGAAGGGTTTGTAGCTGTTCGCCATTGTCCGGGGCTTTTCCGCTTCCCCGGCTTGCACCCCAGCGTGCGGGCAAATACCGTGATGGAATTAAACGGTGTCCTCACCGCCACCCTTCTCCTCGATCGTTCCCGCACCCTCCGGGAAAACTTGGGCACCCTCGTTCACGAGCTGTTCCACGCCTTTCAGCGGGAGCACCATCCGGAGTGGCAGGCTAAGGAGGTGGAGCTCTTGACGTACTCAGAAGATGACGCGGAGATTCTTGCGCTACGTTGGCTGGAGCTTTTGGCGCTGAAGAAGGCAATTTCACAACGCCACAGAGACAGGGCACTCGCGTGGGGCCGGCTTTTTTTGCGAACGCGCGAAACGCGCTTTTCCTTGCTGAACCCCGACCAGGTCACTTATGAACGTGGGATAGAGCTGGTGGAGGGGACGGCGAATTACGTGGAAGACCTGGTGGCAGCCCGTAACCCTAAGCCCGCGGAAGCCCTGGAAGCGCTCCGTCCCGGCGGCGTGCGGGCGACATTTTGCGAGAGCGGTTGTGGCATCGCCTCCCTTTTGGACCGTGTGTGCCAGGGCTGGAAGGAGATCCTGGAACGTGGGGGGCTTACGTATTTAGACGAGCTTCTTGCCGCCGAAGCTGACGGGATATCCTCTGCCCGGTTCGGGCCCTCCACCCTTCGGAAGGCACGGACATGGGCGGAACGCAAACGGGCCGAGCTCGTCGAGACACGGAAGCGCCTCTTGCGCGAGTACGTGGGGCGACCTGGCTGGTCCCTGGAAATCCAGGTATTGGATCCTCTGTGGCCGACGGGGTTTGATCCCATGAACTTGGTGAGGTTGGACGAGCGGAAGGTGCTGCACCGTCGTTGGCTCAGGCTCACGGGGAAAGTGGGCGACGTGGAGTGTCTTGCGCGGCCATGTCTCACCGAGGCTTTCGGGGACCATCCTCTCTTTCAAGGTGTGCGAAGGCTTTTGTTCACCGGACTCGGAAGAGAGCCCTCGCTGAAGCGCAAGGGAAGCCGGGTGGAAATAGTGGCTGAAGGCGTACGCCTCCGTTTGGAAGGGATGGAGATCACAAGTAGCTACAGGTGGATTTGTATCCACCAGTCGGAGTGCCGCGGTGAGGAACCTGGCGAAAAAGGGGCCTAAGGATTAGAGTGAGGGCGTTATGCATGTGGGGATACTGACCTCAGGTGGAGATGCGCCGGGGATGAACGCCGCGGTGCGGGCCGCGGTGCGGCGGGGTTGGGAGCTCGGGCTCGAGCTCTTCGGGATCCGCCGGGGTTACGCTGGGCTCATCGAGGGGGATCTCTCCCCTCTCACCCCCCGGGATGTCGGCGGGATCATTGAATACGGCGGGACCTTCCTCCACACCGCCCGCTGCCCCGCCTTCCTCACCGAGGAAGGACGTCGCCGGGCCCTGGAAACCATCGAACGCGAAAGGCTCGATGCCCTGATCGTCATCGGGGGGGAAGGCTCGCTTCAGGGGGCGCGGTGGCTCTCCGACCAGGGAGTTAATGTGGTCGGGATCCCGGCCTCCATCGACAACGACATCGAGGGGACGGAACTCGCCATCGGGGTGGACACCGCGGTGAACACCGTGGTCTGGGCCCTGAACCGCATCCGCGACACCGCCCTCGCCCACGAGCGGGTCTTCCTGGTGGAGGTGATGGGCCGGGAATCGGGCTATATCGCCCTGATGGGCGGGCTCGCCGGTGGGGCAGAGCTTGTCCTCGTGCCCGAGGTGGAAGTTCCTTTAGAGAAAGTGGCTCAGCGCGTCTCGGCCCTCTACCGCAAGGGGAAACGCCACTCCATCGTGGTGGTGGCCGAAGGGGTTACGGCCAAGCTCGGCTCGGTGGAGGTCATCGCCAACTTCCTCCGCGAGCGCACCCATTTGGAGGTCCGGGTGACCGTGCTGGGCCATCTCCAACGGGGAGGTTCTCCCACCGCCACCGATCGGATCCTTGCTTCCCGCTTCGGCGCTTTGGCCGCTGAGGACGTGAATGCGGGGCTCTTCGGCCACATGGTGGCCTGGAAAAAAGGAGAAGTGGCTAGAGTCCCTCTGGAGGTCGTGCGACGAAAGCGAATGGCCATCGACCTCCGCTTGTACGAACTCGTCCACCAACTCGCCATCTGACCCGACTTTGACAAGTAGATCGGAAGAGCACACGTCTGAACTCCAGTCACCCTTCAATCTCGTAT
>ENA-OSAF01000226-OSAF01000226.1-marine-sediment-metagenome-genome-assembly--contig:-NODE-226-length-20640-cov-22.797717_pt1 | contig 20640 bp, 21 predicted proteins | sample MGYA00237872_ERZ529318 | MGnify/ENA primary metagenome ERZ529318 (study PRJEB26369, sample SAMN03142813) | marine sediment metagenome | biome: marine; feature: borehole; material: sediment... | reverse complement strand
GCCCGGCTTGGCCCTGGCCGGACGCCGAGAGGACCGGCGCACGGCCGGTCCGGCCGGGTTGCGCATCACGGAAAGGGGAGGGTTTCGGATGACGGTGGGCACGGCAAAGGCCCAGGACGAGGACAGGACCGAGGCCGGGAGGGCCGACAAGGCCGAGAAGGGGACCTGGCGCGTGAAGAAGGGCCTGGCCGAGATGCTCAAGGGCGGTGTGATCATGGACGTCACGACCCCTGAGCAGGCCCGGATCGCCGAGGAGGCCGGCGCCGTCGCCGTCATGGCCCTCGAGCGGGTACCCGCCGACATACGGGCCGCGGGGGGCGTGGCCCGCATGGCCGACCCGGCGGTCATCCTGGAGATCATGGAGGCCGTCACGATTCCGGTCATGGCCAAGGCCCGCATCGGGCACTTCGTCGAGGCGCAGATCCTCGAGGCCCTCGGTGTCGATTATGTAGACGAGAGCGAGGTCCTCACCCCCGCCGACGAGGAGCACCACATCGACAAACACAGGTTCAAGGTGCCATTCGTCTGCGGAGCGAGGAACCTGGGGGAGGCCCTGAGGCGCATCGCCGAGGGGGCGGCCATGGTCCGCACCAAAGGGGAGCCGGGGACCGGGAACGTGGTCGAGGCCGTCCGCCACATGCGGGCCATGATGAGCGAGATCCGCAAGCTCGCCGGCATGGCCGAGGACGAAGTGGCCGCCGAGGCCAAGAGACTCGAGGCCCCTCTCGAGCTGGTCCGTGAGGTGAAGAGGCTCGGCCGCCTCCCGGTCGTGAACTTCTCGGCCGGCGGCATCGCCACACCGGCCGACGCGGCCCTGATGATGCAGCTCGGCGCTGACGGCATCTTCGTCGGGTCGGGCATCTTCAAGTCCAAGGACCCTGAGGCCCGGGCCCGGGCCATAGTCCGGGCGACGACCCATTACAACGAGCCCGAGGTCCTGGCCGAGGTCTCCAAGGGCCTGGGCGAGGCCATGCGCGGCATCGAGATAGCCACCATAAGGCCGGAGGAGCGGATGCAGGACCGCGGGTGGTAGCCCCCGAGGCGCGGCGGACCCGGAAGAGGAGGACGGACGTGGGGACGACAGGCACCGTTCGCATCGGTGTTCTCGACCTGCAGGGAGCGGTGTCGGAACACCTCGAGGCGGTCGAGGCGGCGGGGGGCGCCGCCGTCCCGGTGAAGCGGCCGGAGCAACTGGCCGGCCTTGACGGCCTCATCATCCCGGGCGGAGAGAGCACGACCATCGGGAGGCTCATGGAGGAGTACGGTTTCACGGAGGCCGTCCCCGAGGCGGCCGGGGAAGGACTCGCCGTCTACGGGACATGCGCCGGCCTCATCGTCATGGCCCGGGAAATAGAGGACGGCGTGCCCGGTCAGCCCTGCCTCGGGCTCATGGACATCGGTGTGGTGCGCAACGGGTTCGGCCGTCAGGTCGACAGCTTCGAGGCCGACCTCGTCCTCAGGGGCCTGCCGGGGGGCCCGTTCCGGGGGGTGTTCATCCGGGCCCCGTACGTGAAGAGGCTCGGGGCCGGCGTCGAGGCCCTGGCCGACTTCGACGGCAAGGTGGTCATGGTCAGACAGGGGCGCCACCTCGCGACCGCCTTCCATCCCGAGCTGACCGGTGACCCTCGTGTCCACCGGTACTTCGTCGAGATGGCGGCGCGGGCGGGTGAAGGCCGGTGAGCTCCCGTCCCCTGGGCGGGCGGGGTTCGGACGCCGGGAACCCGGGAGGCGCCGGGGAGACCCAAGAAGGCGAGCACGACTACGCCGTCACCGCCCTCACGACGGACGGCCGGGTGCGCGTCCTCGCCGCCCGCACGACCCGTCTGGTGGAGGAAGCGCGCCGCCGGCACGGCGCCTCGCCGACGGCTGTCGCCGCCCTGGGGCGCGTCCTCACGGCTGCGGCCCTCCTGGGACTCACCTTGAAGGACCGCGGGACGGTGACCCTGCGCCTCGTCGGTGACGGCCCCATCGGTGGTCTCATCGCCGAAGCCGACGCGGAGGGCAACGTCCGCGGCTACGCCAGGAACCCCCGGGCGGACCTCCCTCCCACGTCCGACGGTAAGCTCGATGTCGGCGGGCTGGTCGGCCGGAACGGTTTCTGCAGCGTCATCCGTGACATGGTCCTGAGGGAGCCCTACGTGAGCACGTCCCCCCTCGTCTCGGGCGAGGTGGGTGAAGACCTCACCCGGTACCTGGTCGACTCCGAGCAGACCCCGGCCGCGGTGGCCCTGGGCGTTCTCGTCGGGAGGTCGGGCGTCACCGCCGCCGGCGGACTCTTCGTCCAGCTCATGCCCCCGCCCGCGTCGGAGCACCCGGCCGCGCGGCGGGAGGATGCGGCGACCACGGCCCGTCTTGAGGCGTCCCTGGGCCGGATGGCGTCCGTCAGCCGCCTCATCGAGCAGGGGCTCGGACCCGAGGACCTGGCCGAGAGGGTCCTGGCCGGCCTACCCCACCGGATTCTCGCGAGAAGGCCGCTCCGCTTCCGCTGCCGCTGTAGCCGTGACAGGGCTCAGGGTCTCCTGGCCGGCATCGCTCCCGATGAACTCGAGGAGCTCAGGGCGTCCGGAGAGGGGGCCGAGCTCACCTGCCGGTTCTGCGGCGAGGTCTACCGGTTCTCGGCCGCGGACGTGGAGGAAGCGGCCGCCGAGCCGCGCAGGGGGGATGAGAGCTGAACCGCGACGGGACGGCCGGTGGAGAAGGGCCGGCCGGGCCGGGGGCGACCGGCCTCTCGTACGCGAAGGCGACGGCCCTCGCCTACGACCCGTTCATGTGGGTCATCACCCTCGGCCGGTACCGCCGCCTCGTGGCCGCCGAACTCGACCGGCTCGGTCTGGCCGGGGACGAGAAGGCCCTCGACCTCTGCTGTGGGACGGGGATCGTGGCCGCCGAGGTGGCGCGGCGGCTGGGGCCCCGGGGGGAGGTCGTGGCCGTCGACCTCTCGCCGGCCATGCTCGAGGCCGCTCGCCGGAAGCTTGCCCGGCTTGTCCGCCTTGGTGGCCCCGGAGAGAGGGACGTCGGAGCGTACAGAGACACGGAGGACCGCGGGGCGGCCCGTCTCCCCCGGGGGGAGTTCATCGCCTCCGACGCCTCGGACCTACCCCTGCGGGACGGCCGGTTCGACCTCGTGACCCTGTTCCTGGGCCTTCACGAGGTGGAGCCGGGCCGCCGTCTTCCGGTCCTGCAGGAGGTCAGGCGCGTGCTCCGGCCCGGAGGGGTCGGCCTCGTCCTCGACATCGGGGGCCGGGGACCCGCGTGGAAGATGCGTGTCGCCCGCTGGGCCATCACCGCCCTGGAAGGGCCTGACGCCTGGACGGTGACCGAACCGGGGGTGCCCTCCCTCCTCCGCTCGGCCGGTCTCGAAGTCGAGGGGGTCCGGCCCGTCTTCTCCGGTGCCTTCGAGTTCGTGCGCTTCCGCCGGCCCGGTTGAGAACGGACCTTCCTCCACACTTCACTCCGGACGGGGCGCCTTCGGCAGGCCTATTGGCCCCGGTGGTGCAGCTTCGGCGCGGCCACGAACGAGAGCCCGTGTTCGGTGAGGGCGCGGGCCGTCCTGTTCAGGGCGTCGTGCTTGTCGAGGTAGTTCCTCAGGAGCAGGTCCATCTCCCCCGCCTCGAGGATCTCGGCCTTGTCGCGGAAGTAGTCGAGGATGTCCGACGGATGCTCCCGGGTCTCTTCGACCTCCGGGTCGCCCCCCTCGTGCTTGGCCGAGATGTTCTTCACGCGGCCGGCGAGCTCGACCAGTTCGTCCCGGCGGTTGTAGGGCTGGATGACGATGCTCTTCCAGGTCTCGACGATGTGGTGCTCGAACCTGACCACGTCCTCGAAGCCCAGGGGCCGCCTGAACTCGGCCGTGATCTCGATGGTCTCGTTGTTGACCGAGTTGGACCAGTTGAACCCGATGAGCGGGGTCGTGCCGTCGTCCCGCGAGAAGAGCTTGGCCCCGATGAGCGTCCAGAAGGCGGCGTAGGGGTTGTCGTTGCCCATGAACACCGAGATCTTGAACTCGATGTCGACCCCGAGCTTGTGGAGGAGGTAGCCCACCAGGACGGTGCCGGGGTTGATGTTGAGGACCTGACGGACTCCGTAGTTGGTGTAGTAATAGAGGAACTCGTCGAGCCACATCAGCGGGTGGTCGTTGGGTTGGCCGACCCCGCCGAAGTACCCGGTTATGGTCTCCGGGCCGCCGAGGTGGATGTTCGAGCCGTCGGTCCCCTTGGTGTCGAGCGTCTCGACATAGCTCGCCCCCATCACCTGCATGGCCGCGGCGAAGGCCACCAGGTCCCCGTCGTCGGCCTCGGCCTCCTTCATCTTGCGCACCCTGATGAAGCGGCCGGGCATGAGCTCCTTGTTCGCGATGGCCTGCTCGGCCTCGGCGATGACCCACGGGAAATACTGGGCCGCGCTTATCTCGAGGGTGACGGCGAAGTCGTCCTTGAAGGTCATCGAGTCGGCCTTCGGCCCGAGAACGCGGCGCCGGTACTCGGCGACGGTGACGAAGGCGCCCTTGTCCCTCTGCTCGATGAGCCATCTGATGTCGGAGAGGTAAGGCGACCCCTGTTCTTCGAGCCGGGCCAGCAGGCTCGAGAGCTTCCGGGCCTCGGCCGCCTTGGCGTTGATCTCCTCAGGGGTCCCGTACCTGGCCACCACTTCGAGGAAGTCCTTTACCACGCGGCTCTCGGGGTCGAGCAGGATGCCGTTGATGGCCGAGAGCCTCTCCTCGGGAATCCGCAGCCGTGCCTGAAGCTCCCTCAGCCTCTCGGCCGTCTCGCTGGAAGCCCCTCGCACGGGGCCCGGGCCGGCCCCGCGGGGGGAGGCGGGTGTCCGCTCACTCATCGTTCGTCCTCCTCCTTGAGTAGACGGACGAGTTCCTCGTACTCCTCGTCCTTCATGCCGAAGTAGCGCTCGGGTTCGGGGAAGACCCCCTCCCTGACCTCCTGCACGTACCGCTCCAGGCCGTCCTGGATGACCTTGCCGGCGTCACCGTACTTCTTGGCCATCTTCGGGGTGAACTTGGGGTAAAGGCCGAACATGTCGTGGAAGATGAGGAGCTGGCCGTGGGCGTCAGGTCCGCTCCCGAGGCTTATGATGGGTATCCCGGCGCGTTCCGTGACGAGCCTGCAGACCCTGTCGGGCACGAGTTCGAGGAGGATGGCCACGCACCCGGCCTCCTCGAGCGCCCGGGCGTCGTCGACTATCTTCTTGGCCTGGGCCGCCGTCTTGCCCTGGAGGCGGAAGCCTCCGAGGCTGGCCGCGCTCTGTGGGGTCAGGCCGAGGTGCCCCATGACGGGTATGCCGGCCGCGGTGATGGCCCGGACCCGTGAGAGGACCTCGGACCCCCCTTCGAGCTTGATCGCGTCGCACCCCGCCTCGGCCATGAACCGCCCGGCGTTCCGGACGGCCGTCTCATCCGAGGGCTGGTAGGACATGAAGGGCATGTCCCCGACAAGCCAGGCGTTGGGCGTTCCGCGCCGGACGGCCTGGGCGTGCCGGACCATGTCGTCCATGGTCACCGGCAGGGTCGAATCGTAGCCCAGGATGGTCATCCCGAGGCTGTCGCCCACCAGGACGATGTCAATGCCCGCCTGCTCCACAAGGTAGGCCATCGGGTAATCGTAGCAGGTGACCATTGTCAGAGGGGTGCCTTGGGCCATCTTCTCGTAGAGGACGGGCAGGGTCACCTTCTTGCGCTCGCTGTCGCTCATGTCCGGACTCCCTTCACAGTCTTCGGTAGCCGGCGGCCCCCCGCCGCCGCGCGGGTGGGGTCGACCGCCGACATGCCCCGTCAGCACCGCTCCCGGCCGGTGGGCACATCCGGTGCGCGGTGTGTGCGGGAAAACCACGGATGTTTTCTATGACCAGGGAGGGACTTCCTAGTCTCCGTTCGACTTTGCCGGCGGTCACCGGGTCGCCGGGTCCCCTGCAGGTCGGGTCGGCGTCCGTGGGGCGGGAGGGGCCGAGTCCGCCTCCGGTGACCAGGCGGTCGTGCCGGGGGAACAGGCCCGGGCGAGACGGAGGTCACACCGCACATGGCGTGGTATAGTGGTTGTGGAAGGTGGTCATACCCATGCTCGACCCGGCACAGATGCTCGGCCAGGTCACCTGGGCCGGCGGGGCTGTGGCGGCGGTCATGGCCCTCGCGGAATATGGGCTCCTCCTGCTCCTGGTCAGACAGGGTCTGAGGCGGCGCGGCCCGGCGGCAGCCGGGCGGCCTGCGCCCACCACCGACGCAACAGCCCCTGACCCTCGGCGGCCGGCGCTCGGGGTGGGTCTGGCCCTTCTTGCCGGGAGCCTGGCCTTCCCCTTCGCCATAGCCTCGGTCCAGGTTCCCCTGCAGGCGGCCCTCGCGCGCTGGGCGGCGGCCACCCTGGCCACGGCCGACCAGTACATCCTCTCGATTCCCGCGGTGTTCGCGTCAGGCCTGGTCCAGGAGCCGGCGAAACTCCTCGCCGCGATGGTGGGCATGGCCTTGGCCGGGTCGCTGCGGCCGGGGGTCGCCGGAGGCGAAGCTGTGCAGCGGGCCGTGCTCTTCGGGGCGACGGCCGGCGTCGCCTTCGGGGGGATTGAGGCGGCCTGGGTTCTCTCGCCCGCCGTCGGGGCCCTCGGTTCGGTTCCGGACGGGATCACGGTCGGGACGCTCTCGCTGGCCGTGGTCGAGCGGGTTTTCGCCGTTCTCTTCCACCTGGCGACAGCGGGACTGGTCGTCTACGCCTGGAGCCGCGGCGTGCGGCAGGGTCTCCTGGCCCTGGGGGCGATGACGGTCGTCCACGGCATGGTGAACTACTCGATCGTCCTCCTGAGGTTCGGCGCCATCGGGATTGCGGCCCTGGAGGCCTGGGCCGCGTTTGTGGCTCTCTCTTTGTTCGGCATCCTCGTGTTTTTGGCCCGAAGGGCTCGCGGTCGTCATGACGAAACGGGGGCGTTGACCAACCGGGGATGCGGCCCGCGAGCGAGCGGGTTCGTGACCCGCGGAGAGGAGACTGCTGATGCGAAGTCATGCCCTTAGGGGCCGCTCTTGTGCCGGTAGGACGTTGACCTGCATCTTGGTGACGGTCCTCGCTCTGGCCGTCTTGGCCGCCGCTGCGGGCTGCCGGCCGCCGGAAGAGCAGCCGCTGGTGCTCACCGTCCCCTGGCGTGACGGTGAGACCTCGCGTCTCGAGGTCGTCAACAGCGAGACCGGGACCCTGGTGGCCGAATGGAGAATCGAGATGGCGGCGGCTCCGGACGGGGGGTGGGTCATCACCTCGGAGACCTGGAGCCCCCAGGGGAGCGAGCTCTCGGCTGTCCGTGTCGCCTCCGGGACCCTGCTTCCGCAGACGATAGACTACACCCTCGAGAGCCCCCAGATGAAGGCGACGCTGACGGGCCGTTACGGGGAGAAGGAGCTGGTCATCTCCGCCACGGTGAACGGAGAAGCGCAGGAGGCAACGGTGAGGCTCCCGGCTCCCCCCTACTTCGACAACGAGCAGTTCGTAGCCACCCTCCGCGCGTTCCCCCTTGCTGAAGGATGGGAGCGGGCGGTGAACCTCATCGTCTCCAAGTCGGCGACCAAGGCCCGGCTCACGGTGAGGGTTGTCGGTCGGGAAGAGGTGACCGTCCCCCTTGGGAGGTTCGACTGCTGGAAGGTCGAGTTGGTCGGAGTGGGCCAGACGGCCTGGGTGAACGCCGAGGCGCCGCACCAGTTGGTCCAGTACGAGAATTCGGGCGCCAAGACCCTCTCACGACTGGTGGAGTTCGAGCCGGGTTCCTGAGCGGCGGGAGCACCGGCGAGCCCGTCGGGCGGTTGAGGATTCCATCCCCACCCTGAGAGCGACGGGAGGCGTGCATGTGCCGTCCGAGTGGGTCTACCACGCGTCTCCGGTTCAGGGCCTGAAGGTCCTGCGGCCCCGGCCGAGCACGCATGGCCGCTCCTGGGTCTACGCGACCATCGACCCGGTGATGGCCGCGCTCTTCGTCAGCCCCATCGGCGGGGACCTCACCTGCCAGGTGGGGCGTGACCCCGAGACCGGTGCACCCTACGTCTGCGAGCGGTTCCGAGGCGCCTTCGAGCACCGCTACGCGGGGCGGAGCGGGTCCATCTACACCCTTCCGGCGGGACGGTTCCTCTCCGGACAGACCTCCTGGGAGGAAGAGGTCGTCTCCGAAGAGGCGGTTGTGCCCGTCGGCGAAGTCCGTATCGCGGACGCGCGGGCTTACCTCCTCGAGCTGGCGGCCGCCGGCGAGCTTCTCATCGTTCGCTATCCGCGCAGGATCGACGGCATCCCCGAGGACGACGAAGACCTTGTGGACAAAGTCGCACAGTGGGCTCGTCAGCTGGGGCCCGGTGTCCTTGAGCAGCTGAAGGCGTACCATCCGCACCTTCTGGGACGGGTGGTCAGCAGGCTCCAGGCACCGGGTGAAGAGGAATAGGCATCTCCGTCAAGCGGACGTATTCTTCTTACCGGATTTCCAGCGCTGGCGCAGGCACGAGAAGAAGCGTGTCAGGGAAGCGCGGACGAGCACGGAATTGGTCGGCCATTCGGACTTTCTACGTGTTCATGAAAGAAACGTCTGTCCACGCCGTCGGCAGGTCCTGGTAGCGAGGCCACCTGTTGTCTGAAGCCCCGCGAACGTCAAGTATCCGTCGTACGTTTGTCTTCAGGGCTTCTACCCGCGGGGAAAAAACAGGCCGACCCTGCCACGTTGCCGGAGAATGCCAGCTAGACGGAGTGGGCCGTGTATACAACGTGCAGGGGGGACGCATCCGTCCCCCGCACTTCGTTCGTTCCACCGCGTTTGACCCTTCCGCCCGCGGACTGTATAATACCGCTAACCCAAGAGGTGGCCGCGACTGCCAGTGTTGACAGCGGCCCACGGCGATGACGGGAAGAGTAGGTCCTTTGCCGGAAACGCCCAGAGAGGCGGCGGACGGTGCGAGCCGCCCCGGCGGGGGCTGAAATCCACCCCGGAGCTCCAGGCGATGAGCCGGCGGGTCGAGCCCGATACCGCTCGAACGAGAGGCCCTGCGCGGCGGCCGCGCCCGGGCGCAGGGCCTGAAACAGGGTGGCACCGCGTGCCTTCACGCCCCTGGCCGTTACGGTCAGGGGCTTTCAGCTTCCCGGGGAAGACGGGGGAGAAGACGATTGGAAGAACAAGTGACGAGGAAGCGGAGGTCGAGCCGATGGCCGAGCACACCGAAGGGAAGTTGAGGGCCGACATAGGCGTCTTCGGGGGCTCGGGGTTCTACGAGCTCCTCGGCGAGGATGCGGTCGAGGTCTGGGTGGACACCCCCTACGGTCCTCCGAGTGACGTCATCACCGTGGGGGAGTTCGAGGGCAAGCGGGTGGCGTTCCTCCCGCGGCACGGGCGGGGGCACCAGTATCCGCCGCACAGGATACCCTACCGGGCCAATCTCTGGGCGATGCGCGAGCTCGGGGTGAAGACCGTGTTCGCGCCCTGCGCGGCCGGGAGCCTCCAGCCGCATGTGAAGCCCGCGGATTTCGTGGTGTGCGACCAGTTCGTCGACCGCACCCGGAGCCGCCCCGCCACGTTCTACGACGGGCCGGTGACCGTGCACGTCAGCCTGGCCGACCCGTACTGCCCGCGTCTCAGGCGCCTCCTGGTCGCCGAAGCCCGCAGGCTGGGGATAACCGTGCACGACGGCGGCACGGTGGTCGTCATCGAGGGCCCGCGCTTCTCGACGCGGGCCGAGAGCAAGTGGTTCAGCCAGGCGGGTTGGGAGTTCATCTCCATGACCCAGTACCCCGAGGTCGTCCTGGCCCGCGAGCTGAACATGTGCTACGCCAACGTGGCCCTCATCACCGACTACGACGTGGGCCTGGCCGACGACCCGAGCGTCCCGCCCGTGACCCATGAGGCGGTCCTCGAGGTCTTCAAGGCCAACAACGAGCGGGTCGTCTCACTGCTCGCCGCGGCCATCCGGAAGGTCGACGACGACCCCGATTGCGGGTGCCGCAAGGCCGTGTCCATTCCGGGAGCCAAGTGGGCGGGCGGACTGAGGAGTCTGGAGGGCTGAAGTGACGCGGAAAGAGACGGGCGAGCGCACCGGCGGCGGCCGGGGCTCCGGCCAGGGCCCCAACGAGGACTCCGGCCGCGACAAGGTCAAGCCTCTGGAGCTTCGCGAGGCCGAGGTCGTGCTTCTCGACCAGACCAAACTGCCGACCCGGGTCGAGTACGTTCGGGCCCTCTGCGTCGAGGATGTGGCCCGGGCCATCGAGACCATGGTCGTGCGGGGAGCCCCGGCCATCGGCATCGCCGCCGCCTACGGGCTGGCCCTCCATGCGGCGGTCTCTAGGGCGCAAGGCCCGGAGGAGTTCCTCAAGGACTTCGACGCCGCCGCGAAGCGTCTGGCGCGAACGCGCCCGACAGCGGTGAACCTCTTCTGGGCCATCGAACGCATGAAGAGGACGGCGCGCGAGGCCGTCAGGGAAGCGGTCGGGGCCCGTGCCGCGACCCCAGGCGGGCGGCCCTGGCTGGAGGTCGTCCGTGACCGCCTGCGGGCCGAGGCCCTCGAGATCGCCGGGGCGGACGAGCGCGGCAACCGCCGCCTCGGCCGGTACGGCCAGGCGCTCCTGCCCCGGAGATGCCGGGTCCTCACCCACTGCAACGCGGGGGCCCTGGCGACCGGGGGCTACGGGACGGCCCTCGGCATCATCCGGGCCGCCGTCGAGGCCGGGAAGGAGGTCAGCGTCCTCGTGGACGAGACGCGCCCTTTGTGGCAGGGTGCCCGCCTCACGGCCTGGGAGCTGATGGAGGAGGGCATCCCGGCCACCCTCATCACCGACAGCATGGCCGGATGGTTCATGGCCCGCGGTGAGGTCGACGCGGTCATCTTCGGCGCCGACCGCATCGCCGCCAACGGCGACGTGGCCAACAAGATAGGCAGCTACTCGCTCGCCGTCCTGGCCGACGCGCACGGCATCCCGTGCTACTCGGCCGCGCCTCTGTCAACGGTCGACCTTGAGACCAAGAGCGGCGAGGACATCGTCATCGAGGAGCGCCCGGCCGAGGAGGTCGCGCGCCCCTACGGGCTCGAGATAGCCCCGCCGGGGATGGCCGTGGCCAACCCGGCCTTCGACGTGACCCCGGCCCGCCTCATCACGGCCATCGTCACGGACGCCGGCGTGGCCAGGCCGCCGTACGAGAAGAGCCTAGCCGCCCTTTTCGGGCGGTCCTAGCGGGGCGGCCCGGCGGGGCGGCATGCGGTGGCGCGGCGCGCGGTGGGGCCCCGTGGGTCCTGCGAGCACTCCGCCCCCGCGCGCGCAGAGGGCTGAGGCGGTTCTTCCAAGGGGGGAAGGCGAGATGCTGGATTTGAAGTTCATCAGGTCGAACCCTGACCTTGTCCGGGAGGGGATGGAGAAGAAGAACATCTCCGCCGACCTGGACGGCCTGCTCGAGGCCGACCGGCGCTGGCGCGAGCTTCTGGGCGAGGTGGAAGAGCTCCGGTCTGTGCGCAACCGGGTGAGCGAGGAGATCGCCGCCAGGAAGAGGGCCGGCGAGCCCGCCGACGAGCAGATAGCCGAGATGCGGAAGGTCGCCGAGCGGATCCGGACCCTGGAGAAGGACCTCCGGGAGGCGGAGGAGACGGTGAGAGGTCTCCTCCTCGTCATACCGAACCTCCCCCACCCCGACGTGCCGGTCGGCCCGGACGAGAGCGCCAACGTCGAGCGGCGCCGGGTCGGCGAGCCGCGCGCCTTCTCGTTCAGCCCGAAGCCGCACTGGGAGATAGGGGTCGCGCTCGGCATCCTCGACTTCGAGCGGGCGGCCAAGATAACCGGGGCGAGGTTCACCGTGTTCACAGGCGCCGGGGCCCGGCTCGTCCGCGCGCTCATAGACTTCATGCTCGACCTGCACACGTCTGAGCACGGCTACCGCGAGGTCCTGCCGCCGTTCATGGTCAACGCCGACGCCATGGTCGGGACGGGGAACTTCCCCAAGTACCGGGAGGACGTCTTCGGCCTCAAGGAGTTCGACTACTATCTGGTTCCCACGGCGGAGGTGCCGGTGACCAACCTCCACCGGGAGGAGATCCTCTCAGTGGAGGACCTGCCCCTTTACTACGCCGCCTACACTCCGTGCTTCCGTTCCGAGGCGGGCGCGGCGGGGCGCGACACCCGAGGCCTCATCCGCCAGCACCAGTTCGACAAGGTCGAGCTGGTCAAGTTCGTCACCCCCGAGACGTCCTACGACGAACTCGAGAGCCTGGTGGAGAACGCGGCGGAGGTGCTTCGCCGGCTCGGACTCCCCTACCGGGTCGTGGAGATGTGCACCGGCGACCTCGGCTTCGCTCAGGCCAAGAAGTACGATATCGACGTCTGGATGCCGAGCTACAACGATTACGTTGAAATATCGTCGTGCAGCAACTTCGAGGACTTCCAGGCCAGGAGGGCCAACATCCGGTTCCGCCGCACGCCGCGGGGCAGACCCGAGTTCGTGCACACCCTGAACGGCTCCGGGCTCGCCGTCGGGCGGTGCCTCGCGGCCATCCTCGAGAACTACCAGGAAGAAGACGGGAGCGTCACCGTGCCGGAGGTCCTGCGCCCGTACGCCGGGGGACTGAAGAGCATCGAGCCGCCTGAGACGCAGAAGATAGTCTCACCGTGAGGTTCTTTCAGGCAGGGACCCGACGGCGCCGGCGGCTCGATTGACCCCTGCGAGAGGTGCGTGCTATAGTTTTTCTGCGCCGGCGGGCGAGAGGCCGGTCAGGAGAGGCCGCTTGACGAGTGTTCGACGGGGCTGCGGAGGGGTACCGTAACGGTAACGGACCGGTCTTGAAAACCGGCGCCCTTTCGGGCTTGCGGGTTCGAATCCCGCCCCCTCCGCCAGGAGCCGCGACCTTGAGTTGAGAGTCGGCCTGTGCTATCCTTAATAAGCCAGGGAGCCTGAAGCCGGGCCGCCGGCACGGTCGGCGCGCCGGGTGTGATTGACAACCGAATAGCGGAGAGGTGGGTGAGTGGCTGAAACCAAGCGCCTGCTAAGCGTTTGAGGGGGCTGAAACCCCCTCCGAGGGTTCGAATCCCTCCCTCTCCGCCAGACCAAGATGTGCGTGCGCCCGTAGCTCAGCTGGATTAGAGCGACTGACTACGGATCAGTAGGTCAGGGGTTCAAGTCCTCTCGGGCGCACCATTTTCCTTTGCATATTCTGTTGTTGAGCTTGACGCGCCCGTAGCTCAGGTGGACAGAGCAAGGGATTCCTAATCCCTGTGCCGGGGGTTCGAGTCCCTCCGGGCGCACCATTTTGGCAGAGCAGCGGTGAGGCGTGAAAACCAGAGACGAGCACTTCATGGAGGAGGCCCTCGCCGAGGCCAGGAAGGCGGCCGCCGAAGGGGAGGTTCCCGTCGGGGCCGTTCTTGTTGACGGCTCGGCCGTCATCGCACGGGGCCACAACCTCCGTGAGACCTTGTCCGACCCGACGGCCCACGCCGAGGTGGTGGTGCTGCGGGCGGCGGCCGCGGACAGGGGAACATGGCACCTTGACGGGACCACCCTTTACGTGACGGTCGAGCCCTGCCCGATGTGTGCCGGGGCCCTGGTCCTGGCCAGGGTCCGGACGCTGGTCTTCGGCGTCGCCGACCCGAAGGCCGGGGCGGCCGGGTCCCTGATGAACATCGTCCAGGACGAGCGCCTCAACCACCGGCTGGAGGTGCGCCGGGGTGTCCTGGCCTCAGAGTGCGCGAAGGTGATGCAGGATTTCTTCCGGGCCAGGCGGGCGCGGGCGCCTGGGTCGGGCAGCCAGGCCGGATAGACGGACGCGGAGGGGTGTCGGAGTCTGGTCGATCGAGCTCGACTCGAAATCGAGTAGGCGGGTGACCGCCTCGTGGGTTCGAATCCCACCCCCTCCGCCAGCCATAGGGCACATTGAAAACGGTCACGGTCTTCTTCTCTTCTCTCTTCGGGTCGGAAGGGTGTCCGAGAGGTCTAAGGAGCACGCCTGGAGAGCGTGTAGGTGGGTGACCGCCTCGCGGGTTCGAATCCCGCCCCTTCCGCCATTCATTCTTTATGAGCGTTCCGCCCTTTCTTCACACCATCCTTGGGATACTACGGTCTTGGCCGCGCTAGACGGGGAGGTAGCGGTGCCCTGAACCCGCAACCCGCTATAGCGGGGTCGAATTCCCACCCCCGGCCTTTTCCTGTCGGGCCGGCCGGCGACGGCGGTGTTGACGACCTGGCCCTGCGCAACGGGAACCTGTGAACCCCGTCAGGCCCGGAAGGGAGCAGCGGTAAGCAGGCTCTCCCGTGTGCCGCGGGTACCCCTGGTCCGAGCTTGCCCCGCCGGTACCGCCGGGAGGGACAGGGTCAAAGGTGGGTGCGCGGCCATGACCCTTCTGCCCAAACCAAAAACCCAGCCCGAGTCTCCCACGGGCTGGGTTCTTTCTCTTGGTGGCCCAAACGGGATTCGAACCCGTGTTACCGCCTTGAGAGGGCGGCGTCCTAGGCCTCTAGACCATTGGGCCACTGTGTCTCTCGGTCTGGCCGCCGCGACGTTCGACTCCTGAGGCGGCCGCCGCCGGGGCGCTCCCGACTCGACGGCACCCCGTATTATAGCAGCGTCGCGAGACGGCTGTAAACCTCAGGGCCTATTCCGCAGCGGGGTGGTATGTCAGGCGGGCCCCAACGCCCGCTCTACCTGTCGTCTGGCTGGGGGAGGAGGGCTCGAACCTCCGACAAGTGATCCAGAGTCACCCGTGTTACCACTACACCATCCCCCAGCGTTCTCACTTTTCAAAGGAGCCGCTCGGGCGGCCCCGCGCGCCGCACATTATATCACGCCCGGCGGCCCTGCGGCAAACCTTCGACTTCCCTTTCCCTTCCTTTCCCTCAGCCGACACCCTCGGCCGGCGCCGTGAGGTGCTCGAGAGCTTCGAGCCGCCTCCAGTTCTCGTCCACCTCACGCTGCATCTCTTCTATCATTTTCAGGTTCTGACCTTCAAAGAGATGCCTGAACCGACCCTGCGGCTTGAGGAAGTCGAGGAGCGGTTTCTTCTTCTTGGGCCTGAAGGTGATGGACCACCTCCCCTCCTCCACCTCCACCAAGGGCCAGAAGCATGTCTCGACGGCCAGCCTCGTCAGTTCGATGGTCTGGGCCGTGTCGTACCGCCAGCCCCGCGGGCAGGGAGCCAGGATGTTGAGGAAGGCCGGACCTTCGGCCCGAAAGGCCTTCTCGGCCTTTCTCACCAGGTCCCGCCAGTGGCTCGGCGCGGCCTGGGCGGCGTAGGGGATGCCGTGGGCGCTGGCGACGGCGAGAAGGTCCTTGCGCGGCTGCCGCTTCCCGGGCGAGGCCTCCCCGGCCGGACAGGTGGTCGTGTCGGCGCCTTTCGGTGTGGCGCTCGAGCGCTGGACACCCGTGTTCATGTAGGCCCCGTTGTCGTAGCACACGTAGACGACCCGGTGGCCTCGCTCCAGCATCCCTGAGAGCGACTGGAGCCCGATGTCGTACGTCCCGCCGTCGCCGCCGACGGCGACGAAGACGAAATCGGCCTCCACTCTGCCCTGCCGCCTGAGAGACCGGTAGGCCGCCTCGACCCCGCTCATGGTGGCGGCGGTGTTCTCGAAGGCGCTGTGGATGAAGGAGCACCGCCAGGCCGTGTAGGGGTATATCGTCGTCGCCACCTCGAGACAGCCGGTGGCGCATCCGACGACCACCCTTCCGGGCGCCGCGGCCAGGACCTGTCTCACGGCGACGGGAGCCCCGCACCCGGCGCACATGCGGTGTCCCGGTGTGAGCCACTGCGGCGCGGCGGCGAGCTCCTTGAGGCTCTTCACCTTCAGGCTCATCTCTTCACTCCCTGACCCCCAGGTAGTGCACTTCTGTGTTGGGCGACGGTCGGAGGGACCGGCTCAAGACCCCTGCGCCGTCCTCCCCGCGCGGCTCCTCTCCCTCGATGTGCCGGAAGAGCAGGTCAAACACGGCTTCGACGTCCCCGGGGTCCACGTCCCGCCCACCGAGCCCGTAGACCACGTTCACGACCAAGGGCGGGCCGTTCGGGGCCCGACCCTGCGGCCGTCTCGCGGCGTCCGGCCGCTCCCCGTGGAGCCCGTACAGGGCCGAACGGACCTCGTTGAACACCGGTCCGCCGGCGGCCGAGAAGCCGTCACACCGGTCCATGACGGCGACGGCGTGGAGACCGCGCAGGGCGTCGGCCATCTCGCACGCGGGGAAGGGCCGGAAGACCCGCAGCTTGAGGAGTCCCGCCTTGCGGCCCTCCCGCCGCAGCCGGTCGACGACGAAGCGGGCCGTCCCGGCCGCAGAGCCGAGCACGACGACGGCCGCCTTGGCGTCCGCCAGGCGGTAGGTCTCCATCATCCCGTACGACCGGCCCGTGAGGGCGGCGTAGGCCGCGGCCACCTCGGGGATGACCGCCCGGGCGGCGGCCATGGCTTCGGCCTGCTGGCGCTTGTGCTCGAAGTAGAAGTCGTAGAGGTCCAGGGGCCCGACCGTGACGGGGCGGTCGGGGTCGAGGAGGGAACGGTCGGGACGGTAGGTTCCGACGAACTCCTTCACCTCCTCGTCGGTCAGGACCTCGAGGTTCAGGAGGGCGTGGCTGATGATGAAGCCGTCGTAGCAGACCATGACCGGGAGGAGGACCCGCGGGTCCTCGGCGATCCTCACGGCCTGGATGACGTTGTCATAGGCTTCCTGGGCGTCCTCCGACCAGAGCTGGACCCAACCCGAGTCCCTCGCCCCCATGGCGTCCGAGTGGTCGCAGTGGATGTTGATGGGGGCGCTCAGGGCGCGGTTGACCACGGGCATGACGATAGGCAGGCGGCTGCCGGAGGCGATGTAGAGGACCTCCCACATGAGGGCCAGCCCGTTGGCGGACGTGGCCGTCATGGCCCTCGCCCCGGCGGCCGAGGCCCCCACGACGGCGCTCATCGCGCTGTGCTCGCTCTCGACGGTCACGAACTCCGTCTTCACCCGCCCGTCGGCCACGAAGGAAGCGAAGAACTGCACGATGTCGGTCTGAGGGGTTATGGGGTAGGCGGCGACCACGTCCGGCTCGACCTGGCGCATGGCCAGGGCCACGGCCTCGTTGCCGGTGAGCGCGGTCCTCTTCCGCCGGGCCCGACGGAATCCCGCCGGCAGGGGGAGCGCCGAAGCCGCCGGGGCCGCCGCGTCCGGCGCGGACTCCTGGGCGGCCCGGTCGCGTCCCTCCGCGGTCTCCGCTGTCCTTGGTCCGACGCCCTCACCCATCGCCCCCCGCCTCCTCCTCTCGGACCATCTCCAGGGCGTGGGCCTTGTCGGGGCATTCGGTGGCACAGATGCCGCATCCCTTGCAGTGCTTGTAGTCGACCCCGGTGACCTTGCCGTCCTTCACCTCTATGGCCGCGTCCGGACAGTACACCCAGCACAGAAGGCACTGGATGCACCGGTCCTCATGCCAGACGGGCCGGAAGGTGCGCCAGTCGCCTGTCTCGTACGCGACGGCGTTCCCCGGCTCAAGGATGAGGCCGCCCCGAGGGATTTCCTTCCACCCGGCGCCCTCACGCACGGTCAATCCACCCTCACCTCTTTGAAGGCCCTCTCGATGGCCCTGGCGTTCCCTTCGACAAGCCGGGGCCGCCCCGCGAACTTCTCCTCGAGGAGCCCCCGGACGACTTCCTGGAAGCGGGTGAACTCCATGAGCCCGGTCACGCGGACGACCGCACCCATCATCGGGGTGTTGGGGATGGCCCGGCCGATGGTCTCCACGGCGATGCGGCTGGCGTCGACCACGGCCACCCGCACTCCGCCCCGGTCCGAGAGGCCGAGCCTCTCGCGCATCCGGGAGGGGGAGTCCGGAGTGTTGACGACGACCGCGCCGCCCTCGGTCAGCCCGGCCACGACCTCCCCGGACCTGATGAGCGTCTGGTCGAGCACGACGATGACAGAGGGCCGGGCCACATGGCTGTGGAGGGTTATGGGTTCGTCGCTGAGACGGTTGTAGGCGAGGACGGGAGCCCCCATCCTCTCCGGTCCGTACTCCGGGAAGCCCTGGACGAAAAGTCCGGCCTCTGACGCCGCCTCGGCCAGGAGCAGGGCGGCGGTCTTCGCCCCCTGACCGCCGCGTCCGTGCCAGCGGATCTCGGTCAGCCTCGCCACCCTCGAACATCCCCCCGTAGAGAGTGTGCCACCGCCGGCGGGAAAGAAGTCACCGCTCGTGCGGCTCGCGGGGCATCTCTGGAGCGCGGCGGTGAGGTCGAGGTCGGCCGCCCGGGCGGCGGCGCGACAGGGGGTCCGCCCCGGTCAGGCGACGAGCCGCTGAAGCAGGAACAGCACCACGATACCCGGCACCCCGAGGAGCCCGGCCACCATCGCCGTGGGCAGGTTCAGGGCGATGTGGTAGCCGAGGAGGTTCCCACCCAGGTTGAGGACCCAGATGAGCAGGGCTCCGAGGAGGATCCGGTAGGCCAGCCGGGCGACCAGCCGGAGAGGGCCGTAGATAAGGCGGAACAGCACGTAGATGAGGAGGAGCGCGAAGAGGTAGGCCAGGACGGCCTGTGCGTCCACGGCGACGCACCTCCCGCCGAGAGGCTTCCCTGCCGTAGGGGCTATTCCGCGGAGGCCGGGGTTAGAACGGGCGGCGACGGGTGCGGCTGGTCAGAACGTGGGACTGTCCACGCCCTCGGCCTTGGCCCGCTTCAGGAGGTACATGTACTTCCGCTCGGCCGCCCCGAGGAGGTATATGGCGTGGTCGACGAGGTCCGGGTCTGAGACCGTCTCGAAGTAGTTCTTGGCCGCGAGCCACTCTTCATGGGCCCGCCGGATACTCTCCCGGGGCGAAGGCGGCCTTCCGGTGGGAAGACCGAACTCGACGTCGGGCAGGAGCTTCGAGGAGATGACGTTGACCAGGTCTCCGATAGAGACCAAGTCTGGACCCCCATCCGGGCTTTTGCCCCTTGCTCTCGTCCTCTATTGTTGGCCATGCCCGGGGGGGTCTTATACAACAGAGTCCTTTTCCGGGGGGGGCGCCTGGGGGCCTTCGAATCCCGGGGCCTTTCAGACCTCGCGCCTTCCCTCAAGGGCTCTGGACAGGGTCACCTCGTCGGCGTACTCGAGGTCGCCCCCGACAGGTATTCCCCGGGCGATGCGCGTGACCTTGAGGCCGAGAGGCTTGAGCAGCCGGGCGAGGTACATGGCTGTCGCCTCCCCTTCGACCGTGGGGTTGGTGGCCAGGATGACCTCCTTGAACGAGGACGACTTCAGGCGCTTCAGGAGCTCCGGGATGCGCAGGGCTTCGGGCCCGACCCCCTCGAGAGGAGACAGGGCCCCCTCGAGGACGTGGTAGAGCCCGCTGTAGTTGCGCGTCTTCTCCATGGCGATGAGGTCGTTGGCCTCCTCGACGACGCACAGGGTGGCCTGGTCGCGGCCGGGGTCCCGGCAGATGCGGCACGGCTGCGTATCGGCGAGGTTGAAGCAGACCGAGCAGCGCGCAATCTTGCGTTTGGCATCGGTCAGGGCGCCGGCCAGCGACATGACGTCGCGCTCCTCCATGCGCAGCACGAAGAAGGCCAGCCTCTGGGCGGTCTTCGGCCCTATGCCCGGCAGGCGGGTGAACTCCTGAATGAGTCGGGCCAGAGGCTCGGGGTAGTGGGAGGAAGACACGTCTACCGGCCCCTTCCGGGCGGAAAGCCCGGCAGGCCGGGCAGCCCAGGCAGGCCGAGCCCGCCGGTGAGCTTGGCGAGCTCGCGGGCGACCATCTCCTCCGCCTCCCGGTAGGCCTCGTTCACGGCCGCGATGATCAGGTCCTGCAGCATCTCGATGTCTGACGGGTCCACGACCTCCGGGTCCAGGACCAACTCGACGAGCTGCTTGTCCCCGGTGACCACGGCCCGCACCATGCCCCCTCCGGAGGTAGCCTCGACCGTCCGCGAGGCCAGCTCCTCGTAGGCCCGCTGCATCTCCTCCTGGAGCTTCTGTATCTGGCGCATCATCTTGTTCATGTCAAAGGACATCAGCGTCAACCTCCAGCTTCGTCGTCCCCGCCGCCGGGTGCGGCCTCGTCGACCACCCGGCCTCCGAAGATGGCCAGGGCGTTTCGGAGGGCCTCCGGGGTGGAATCGTCCTCCGCTTGACCGGTTTCTCCGCCTTTGCGGGGGGCGGGGCGCCCCGGTCCTTCGCCCTCCAGACGACCCGGCACGCCCGGTGGTCCGTGTTCGCCCGGGCGCGGTTCACGCGGTGCACCCGTGTCCCGTCGTCCCGGCTCTGGCGGCCCGGCGCCCTCCGCTCTCCGCCTTTCCGGCCGGGACCTTCTCCTGCCGGAGTCGCCTTCCGTCCCGGGCGGAGGCTCGGTCCCGGAACGGTCCCGGGGCTCCATGGCTCCCTCGAGCAGGCGGCACTCGACCTTGATCTCCGCTCCGGCCAGCTCGGAGAGGGTGTCTTCCAAGACCTGCTTATTCTTTGTCTGTTCGAGCTGTTCTTTGTGGAAGCGAGATTCGAAGCCCAGCGTCAGGACGCCGTCCCTGAGGGCCAGGGGCTTGGCCATCAGGAGGAAGGCCCTCACGAAGACGCTCTTCTCCTTCACGGCCTCCAGGAGCCGACTCCAGTTGGCCTCGACCCAGGCCAGGGTCCCGGGTCCGGCACTGCTCCCGGCCTGGGCCTCCGGCGCCGGCCCGGCGTCGGTCGGCGTGTCCTCGGGGCCGGGGCGCGGCGCCGGTCTCGCGTCG